>Ga0058866_1051238_pt1 | contig 15852 bp, 5 predicted proteins | sample TNRReaAerobicRNA_3_FD_61084 | JGI IMG/M metagenome (GOLD analysis project Ga0058866, IMG submission 61084) | Wastewater treatment Type I Accumulibacter community from EBPR Bioreactor in Madison, WI, USA - TNR Reactor, Time D- 0min-Aerobic_ RNA... | ecosystem: Engineered > Bioreactor > EBPR >...
GATCGGGACTTCGAGCACCACGTGGATTACATCCACCACAACCCGGTCAAGCATGGCTATGTGGAGCGAGCTGCGGACTGGCCGCATTCAAGCTTCCACCGCTGCGTGCGGCTGGGAATGGTCCCCGCCGATTGGGGTGGAGAGGCGAACTTCGACGGTGCGGCTACTTTCGGAGAACGTCGATTGAGATAAGAGAAGTGGGCCAGGAAGGGACCGCAACATCGGTAGCAACGGGAATCGGCTCAACGTATCGAAGGCAATAACGATCTTTCAGGAGTTATTCGTGGACACAATCTTCAAAGAAGTGATCGGTGTCTTGGTACCGTATTTCTTGACCCTGATCCTCGATCAGTTCTACCGCCCCAATCCGCAAGGCTCCGCCGAGTATCGGTTTCCCTGGCCAACCTGGATCCTCGCGCTGACCATCGGCGCCGGGATCGGCGGCACGCTCAGCGCCGCGCTCGGGGTACAAGGTCTGAACACACCCGGCGGTCTTGGTAACTGGGCCGCCTTCGGCGCGTGCCTCGGCATCGCCCAATGGCTCGTCCTGCAGAAAGAGGCACGCCTCGGCGTCCTATGGCCCGCCGCCAGCGCCCTCGGCTGGTCGGTCTTTGCCTTCTTCGAGGCCGCCAAAGCCCCCGGTCCGCTGGGCTGGATCTTCGCCGGTCTGGCGGTGGGTCTGCTGCAATGGCCGATCTTGAGCAAGCGTCGGCGGCACGCCTCTTGGTGGGTCCCCGCGAATATCGCCGCCACCTTCCTGGGCGGCTCACTCGCCCTCGCCGCCGGGGTCGGCATGAAGAACGCGGGTCTGTCGGACGCCAGCGTCTGGGTCCTCGGCTGGTCCCTGGTCGGCCTCTTCGGCAGCCTCATCACCGGCTTCGCCCTCTCCCGCATGCCCCTCAGACAGACGGCCTCTCCGCCCGCCGGCCCCAACCCGAGCCCCGGAGGCCAGCCCGCGTGAAGTCCGCCGACCGCCGAATCGCTTGCGCGCGCCCCTTGATCAACTCGCTCGGTATCGCTGGAGGGTGACGATGAATAGGATCGCTTCCCCACTGGAGACGGGAATGCAGGGCGCCAACGTCGCCAACTTGCAGACCGCGCTGAAATCGTTCATCGAACGCGGGACCATCGCAGGGAGCACACATGCACAGTCCACGGGACTCGGACGCGAGCTAGCCGAGAAGCGTTTTGGAGACCACACCGCGCGCTTGGTGCTGATGTTCCAGGAGCAGCACCAACTTGAGGCCACCGGACGGGTCGAGGAGGCCACGGCGCGCTCGATGACCTTCCTGCTCGGGGAGTGGGGATTGCTCGAAACCGTCGACCGGTCGCGACTCTATGTCGTCGCGGGGCAGGTCAAGAGGGAAGACGGTCCCGTCGTCAAGGATGTGCGGGTGAGGGCCTTTCACGAGACCGAGTCCGGCGCTATCCGGCTCGGCGAAGACGCGACCGATGCGGAAGGGCATTACACCATCCGCTATGAGCTGCTTCCCGGCATCGATGCCGTCGAGTTGCGCGTCTGCGCCATCGGTACGGATGGCGCGACGCTGGCGCGCTCCGAGCGTGTCAGCCAGGCGAAGCCCTGGGAGACGTTGGACGTCGTGCTCCCGGCCTTTGGCCTCAACACCTATCGGGTGACGGGCCAGGTGAGGAGCCGGCTAAGCACTGGAATCGGCGGGCTGCGCCTCTTGGTCGTCGACAAAGGTGTCGGCGGCGACGAGGTCCTCGCTGGCCAGGACGGCAGTCTTCGGACCGATGTACTTGGGGCCTACCAGGCCAACTTCACGGACAGCGCGTTCCGTGGGCGTGGGAAGACCCGCCCGGACCTGGAGGTGCAGGTGTTTGCGAGCGACGCCCTGGCAGATGGCCCGGATGCCCCCGGCGCGCCGGTGGGTCGCTCCGAGATCCGCTATGGCGCCTCGCCGGACGAAACCTTGAACGTGCTGCTGGACGAGGCGGTCGCATCCGCCCTGAGGTCCGAGCATGAGACCCTGATCGCCGCCATCTCCCAGCACTACGGCGGGGCCTTGCGCGGTCTGCAGGAATCCGCGACCCGGCAGGATGTGACCTATCTGGCGAATAAGACCGGCTGGGATGCGCGGGCGGTGGCATTGGCCGCGCTTGCCGACCGCTTCAGCCAGGACGCCATCGAGAAGGGAGCCGGGGCAATCCGCCCCGAGCTCTTTTACGCCCTTTTCCGCGCCGGCGTGCCGACCGACGACTCTGTGCTTTACCGCTATGCGCCGCAAGCGATCGAGGCAATCTGGCGGCAATGTATCGAGCAGGGCATCCTCTCCCGCCGATTGGCGGCGCAGATCCCTGACGCGGTAGCGGATTTCCGTTCCCTTGCCGTCGATAAGATGCTGGACACATCCCCAGTGGCAGGGCGGTCCAAGCTGAAAGACATGCTGGCCCTGTCGCTTGGCGACAACCGCGAAGACCACCGGACATTCGCCAAGCTCCAAATGGAGCACGGTACAGACTACGAGGCTTTTTGGCGCGCGGTACGCGACGAGTTCACTCCAAGGTTCGGCGTAGGCATCGAACAACGTCTGCGTTTCGACGGACAGCTCGCCTACCTCACCGGGAACGATGCCCCTCTCATCGGAAAGCTCCGTGACAAGCTGGGCTCCACCGACCTTCTGAGCCTCGTCGAGCGTGGCTATTACCGGGCAACGGAATGGCAAGAGCTGACAACAGAGGACAATACGCCACGCGACGAGACCCGCGCCGAGCGCTATCCCACCGCCGAGAGCATGGCGGCAATGGTACGGCTCAGTTTTCCCACGGCCGTCGTTGCCGATATGGTGAGAACGGAGCGGACGCCATTGGAAGACCCGGCCCTGAGCGAAGACGTCCAAGCCTTTCTGATGGAGCACCATAAGCGGTTCGACATCGGCCGCTACCCCATCCGGCGATACCTGGCCGACGACACTGGCCTCGTCGTCCGTCCGGGCATCGAGCGGGAGATCCGGCGTATTCAGGGAGTCTATCAGCTCACGCAGAGCCACGACGCGATGAACCTGTTGCTCGGCGCGGGAATCGGTTCTGCCGCGGGCGTTCTGCGCTATAGCCGCGACGCCTTCTTAAACGCCTTCGGGGACGCGCTCGGCCAGTCGCAGGCCAAGGCACTGTATGCCCGGGCTCAGCAGGTCGAAAATTTCGCGCTGAATATCGTAGTCTCCTATCTCACCGCTTTTACGGCGCCGGGGATTGGAGTGAACAGCCCCGGCAGGATCATAGACCCGAGTCCGAAAGCCGGGCCGACCATGGAGGGCCTGTTCGACGAGCTGGACTTTTGCGACTGCGAGCATTGCCGCTCGGTCCTGAGCCCCGCGGCCTATCTCGTCGACCTGCTTCTGTTTTGCAATGAAGAGTCTGCCGGGCAAAACAACCCGCTGGAGGTCTTGCTAGCCCGCCGGCCGGATATCGAGTATCTACCCCTGACCTGCGAGAACACGAACACGCCCCTTCCCTATATCGATGTCGTCAATGAGACGCTGGAGTATTACGTCATTCACAATATGACGATACAGGGCTACCGAGGACACTCTACCCCTGAGGGCGCCGCCCCCGAAGAGCTGCTGGCCGATCCGCAGTACGTGAGCGACGAGGCCTACACACTTCTTTCTGGTTCTCCTTTTCCGGAAGAAAACCTACCAGACTCCTTCCCGCCCGCACCGCCATTGCCGTTCCACCGGCCGCTTGAGCTCCTGCGCCGCTATTTCAATCGGTTCGAAGCCCCGCTGCCGCTGGTCATGGAGTCTCTGCGCGTCGATGATCAACTTGAACGATCAGACCCAGCCGGTTCCTCCGATTACGGTTGGGTCGATATCCTGGCCGAAGAGATGTGTCTGTCCCGGGCCGAGCATCGCCTCCTGACTGACAACACCATTGACCTGACGCGCATCTACGGCTACCCGGCCGTTATGACACCAGAGGATGCAATCGCCGAGTTGTCGAACGCCAAGACCTTTGCGAGACGCATGGGGATCTCGTACGCGGACCTGTTCCAGATCCTTCAGACCCGTTTCGTCAATCCAAGCGCGGCCCTGATCCCCAGGGCCGAGGCCTTGGGGGTCTCGATGGCCACGTTGAAGACACTCGAGAGCCGCGACGACCTCGGAGACGAGCAATGGCTGAAACAATTCGCACACCGGCTGCCCGCCGCTTCTCGCTACGGGGGCAATATACGAAGTTGGCTGAAAAATAGCTGGCCGCGCCTCGCGAAGATCATCACCCTGGCGACTCCGCTTCTGCCGAGGAAGACCGGGGAGCCCTATCGGCTCGGGGACTGTGTCGTATCCCCACAGCCCAAGAGCCCCGGCATCTTCTACGAGTGCACGCAAGCCGGAACGCCCAGTGAGGCAGCAGATCTTGACTGGCCCGGCACCGCCGGTCAGTCCGTAACAGACGGAGGCGTCACCTGGACCTGCCGGGTCGGTATCGGAGACTGCGACATCCAGCGGCTGCGGCTGCGTTATGCCGATCCGGCGGATATCGCCACCCCCATAGAAGATATCGAGTTTGTCCGCTTGTTCCGCTTCATCCGTCTCTGGAGGAAGCTGGGCTGGAGCGTGCAACAGACGGATCAGGTGATCGCCGCACTCTATCCGCTGGACGCCAACAACGCTGCCGTCGCTGCCGACAGCAAGCTTGACACCGGATTCAAGACCTTGCTGCTGCGTCTCGGTGCGGTGAAGCGGATCATGGCGGTCCTGAAGCTGAAGCTGGCCTCTGACCTCTCACCCTTGCTGGCCTGCTTTGGGCCGATCGATACCCAGGGAACGAACTCGCTCTATTACCAGATGTTCCCCGCAGTGCTGCGCAGTCGGGTGCCGGCGTTCGAGGACAACGGCTACGGCGAATTCCTTATCGATGATAACCCTGACCTGACCAAGTACGGGGACGTCCTTCGCGCGGCCTTTCAAATCACCGACAGCGAGCTTGCTGCCATTATCGCGGTGCTACCCACCCGCGCTGAACTCGCCGTCAAGCTGCCGCTGACCATGGCGAACGTCAGCGCGGTGTTTCGCCGCGCCTGGCTCGCCCGTAAGCTTAAGCTCAGTGTCGTGGAACTGTTGTATCTGATCGAGGTGAGCGGGATCGATCCCTTCATTGCCACGGTCGTCGTGAACCGCACAGATGTGCAGGGGAAGAAAATCACGACGGTGGAGCTCCCGATGCTGCGCCTGATTCGGTTTGTCGAGCGACTTCGGGAATTGTCCGTCAAACCGGTGCAAGCCCTCTACCTGACCTGGAACCGCGACCTCGGCGGAACCTCGGCACCGAAGGACAACCAGATCTTTGCCCTGGCCCGAACCCTCCGTACCGCGCTTGCCTCCATCGAGAACGAACTCTCGCTCGGGGACGATCCGCAGGGAGAGACTGCCCGATCCAGGATGGCACTGGTCTACGGAAAAGACGCGGCCGATCTGTTCTTCTCGTTGTTGGACCGGTCGCTCGTCACCTCCGTTGATTATCCGCGGGATACCGTAAGCCGCGAGGTGCGGGTTCCCTATGCCCGCGGGCCGATCGATCTAGTCACGCTGGTCCCCTACAGCAATCCCTTGCCGCCCCTCGACGAGGCCATCATCCGCATCGGTACCGCCTTCGGTGAGCTGTCTTATGACGACCAGACCAAGCGGCTTCGCTTTGATGGGGCTCTGAGCATTAACTTAACGAAAACGCTCCAGGACACTCTCAACGTGTCCGAGCCTTTTAAGGCCGCCATCGAAGCGCTCTACATCGAAAACCAGAAGATCATTGCCGCTGGCATGCCCCAGGCTATCGTGGACGCCGCCGGCGGTGCGATGACCTATCACGAGGATACAGAAGATCTCTCGTTTAACGGCCCGATGTCTGGGAATGTCCGCAGCGCCCTGAAAGTCGCCGCCGGCAAGGACCAGAAGCTCGTCTATGCCATCGATCGGCTTTACGAGGAGAGTCGGCGGGTTGCGGCCTCGAACCTGGAGCAACGCATCACGGACCTGGCGCCGGATCGCATCGGTTATGACGAGTTGCGGAAGGATCTTTCTTTCGCGGGCCTCCTGACGGAAGAGTTGATGAAAGGACTCCAGCAGGCTGCCCACGATACTTGGCCCCCAAGTCCGGGAGACGCTGTTGAAACTGCAGAGTGCCAAAAATTCCGGGATGCACTCGACCGTCTCGCCGAAGAGAACCGCAAGGCTGTCGCTTCGCTTTTCGGCCGCTATCCCGAGCTTGAGCCTTATGTGCTCGCCTATGAATGTTTTCAGAGTCTCACCAACGAGACCGACTATTCGCAAGACGCTCCGGATCTCGGCAAAGCCCTGACCTCGGCAGCCCAAGGACGCCTCGTCTACGACCCCAATCGTGAGCGCCTGGTCTGGCGCGGGGTGATGACAGAAGCCATGGCTTCTGACCTCGCAGAAGCTGTCGACGGCAACGCAGACCTTAATATGGCAATCGAAGCGCTGCGCGAGGGGAACAGAGGCAAGATCAATGACTATTTCAAGAAGCATTCGGATCTCTCCGGGCTGAAGGACGGATTCTTGGAAGCGAGCGACGACCCCTCAAAGCTGCGGTCTCTCGTGCTCGCCGGTCTCCTGCCCGAGCTCAAGCTTCGGCGCAAGCGCCAGGCGGCCCTTGAACAGGCGGCGGCCATCGCCGGCGCATCGGTAGACCTGGCCGCGATCTTGATCGGCGGCCCCAGTGAGCATAGGGACCAGCCGCGCTACCCCATCCACGCGGTGAATGATCGGGGCAGACCCGGCATGGACGATCTCATCGCCCTTGAGCAAACAGGACTTGCAGCCGCGCGTGGGACGCGTACAAACGACGTACTGGATACCGGCGATGATGCACTCACGGTGAAGGATGCAGAAGATCTTGGGCTTTTTTTGGGGAAGGCCGACGATCCGCCGATCGGTCACTGCGGCCGGTGGAGCGGATACCTGGAAGCGCCGGAGAGCGGCTTCTACAGGTTCTATATCGAATGCAACAAGGAGGCGTCCATCACACTGAGTCTCGGTGACGCCAAGGTGATCTTCCCAACGAACGACGCCGGGACCCCGAGAACCAACGACACGCCCATCGAGCTGAGCGCTGGCGCCCTCCATCCGTTCTTGCTCGCTTTCGACAAGGTCACCACGTCTCTTCAGGTCCGTTGGGAGACCAAGTCACGCGGCCAGGAGCGCATTCCCAGCCGTTATCTCTACTCTGAGACCTTGGTGGAGCGTCTGCGCGAGATCGCTATCCGTTTCATGAAGGGCGCGGCCCTCGCTGACTGCCTCAAGCTGAGCGCGGCGGATATGGCCTTCTTGGGGACCCACCCGGATTACCGCATTGACCCGCAAGGGGGCCTGGCCTTGGCCGGAGACGACTGGCTCAATCTTCTGCGCACCAGGGGGGAGCCGTCTCAGGCGCAAGCGGCGACCCTCTTCGGGATCTTTTCGGCACTGCTCGATTTTGCGCGGATCAAGGCCGCGTTGGCGCCAGCGGACGACCGGTTCCTGGACATCCTCAAGAATCCCGAGGTCAAGACACCGGCGGGGGACAGCCAGCTCTTGGCCGTCACACGCTGGGAGTCGGCGTCGCTCGATGCGCTGCTTGAGCGCTTCGGGAAACCAGCTAACAGTAAAGATGCGCTGACGAACCTTGGCACCTTCGCCCGGGTCTACGACGCTTACACCTGGTTGAAGAAGCTCGGCATCGGGGCATCCGCTCTGATTGCCGCCGCGACCAACGAACCGACTGCCGATGTGGCGCGAGTCCTTGAGTCCGCCTTGCGCGCCCGCTATGCCATCGCGGATTGGCGCGAGATCGCGAAGCCGATCAACGACGAACTGCGGCGGCTGCAACGGGATGCCTTGGTCGCCTATGTCCTGCACCATCTGCGCTTGAGTCCCGACGCCTATAAAGCCTCGATCGACACGCCGGACAAGCTCTTCGAGCATCTGCTCATGGATGTGCAAATGGACTCCTGCATGGAGACCTCGCGGATCCGCCATGCCCTGTCCTCCGTTCAGCTCTTTATCGAGCGCTGCCTGATGGGGTTGGAGGCCCAGGTCCCGCCCGACCTGATCGATGCCGGAAATGGAGGCAGTCAATGGGAATGGATGAAGCGCTACCGGGTCTGGGAGGCCAACCGTAAGGTGTTTCTCTGGCCGGAGAACTGGCTCAACGTCGCCCCGGACGATTGCTCACCGTTCTTCAAGGAGACGATGAGCGAGCTCCTGCAAGGAGACATCACGGACGAGCGGGCCCAGACGACCCTGCTCAACTATTTGGCCAAGCTTGATCGGGTCGCCAGGCTGGAGCCCTGCGGGATCTATTACGAGGAGCGCACCGCCGGCAGGCCGCATGAGATCGTGCATGCGGTGGCCCGCACGGCCGGCGCGACTCGCACGTATTACTACCGCAGGTACGACGGGACGTCCTGGACCCCTTGGGAGCAAATCGCCGCCGATATCGAAGACAACCCGGTGGTGCCGGTCGTCTGGAAGGGTCGGTTATTTCTGTTCTGGTTGCGCATCCTGACGAATGTCCCGCCGGCTGCAAAGGGGAATGGCGGCAAGGGAGGCTCGCTTTTGGATAAAACCCCGGCCGAGCTCAAGGAGGAGGTGAAAGACACCGAGAGCACCGCTCCTGAGATCAAGGCTGTCCTGTGCTGGAGCGAGCATTACAACGGCGCCTGGCAACCCACACGCACGTCGGATATCTGCAATCCGATCTCCGTTCACACCCAAGACACGCCGACATCCGCCGCTCCATTCGACCGCTCCGCAATGCGCCTCACGGTCTCCGGAGAGTCGGGACACCTGCGTGTTATCGTTTCGATGGGGCTGAGCACCCGCGGCGAGTCCTTCCTTCTGCGGAACTCTCAAAGCCTCCCGGAGCGCGACCTGCGCCCGGTCACACTCGACCCATGGGTCGCTGCCGGGGACGGAATCCTGAAGGTCGGGAATGCGCCGGTGCTTTCGCTAAGCGCTCCGTCCCTTGGCGGCGCGTCATCGCCTGAATATAGCTCCGTCGAGCCGCGCCATACCTTGGACGATATCGGAAGCACAGCCTTCTTCTATCAGGGGGCCGAGCACGTCTTTTACGTAAAGACCAGCGGGGCTGTGCGGCCCATCGACGAGCATCCGGGGATCGGTCTCCAGCCAACGCTCCCGCCGAAAGAGGTCGAGATTCCGCCATTCAAGGTCCAGCCTCCTCCAGTCCAAGACGAGTTGCGGGATCGCTTCGCGCTGTCCGTCGCGGCCTACGCCGGCGTTGCCGATCCTCGGGCCTTTGCAAAGCTGAATCCCGCTGCACAGGGTATGCAGGCCATCATTCAATCTCCTGGCACTGTGAGGTTCGGGGATAAAGAAGTAGGCCCGCGGGGCGCTTTGCTTACGGAAAAATAGCGGAGAGACACACATGCCTACACTCAGCATCGATCGCTCTGGGTATCACGCCCAATCGGACATCGCCCTCGCCGCACAGGCCATCAAGACCATGAAGGCCGGCATCCCGACCTTTAAATTCATTAACTTCTTCCACCCGTTCGTCGGCGACCTGACCGAGAGGCTGAAGGCGGAAGAGACCCTGTCGGCGTTCATGGATCCGGTCTTCCTCGCCGGTCTCGCGGCCAAAGATGACAGCAAGCTGCTGGGCAGCTTCTATAACAAGATCGCATCCGAGGTCGAACTCTACGACTTGAAGCTCGAGTTTGACACCGTGCTCCCCTATGCGAATTACAACTGGGAGCTTTTCTATCATATCCCGGTCACTGTCGCGGTGCACCTCAGCAACAACCAACGCTTTGCCGAGGCCCAGCGCTGGTTCCATCTGATCTTCGATCCGACATCGAACGACAAGATCGCCGCCCCGCAACGCTACTGGCGCTTTCTGGAGTTTCGCCAGGTCCTCGACCGCACGTCGATCGACGAGCTGCTGGCCCTGCTGAGCAAGCCCGACGATCCAAACAATAAGACCGAGCAGGAGCTCAAAGAAGTAGTCGCAAAGGGCTATGACGAGATCCTTTCGCACCCTTTCGAGCCGCATCGGGTGGCGCGCTGTCGGCCCGCGCAATTGGCCTACCGCTATTACGTCGTCATGAAATATCTGGACAACCTGATCGCCTGGGGAGACAGTCTGTTCCGCCAGGATACGGTGGAGTCCCTCAACGAGGCCACTCAGCGCTATGTGCTGGCCGCAAATATCCTAGGACAACGTCCGCAGCGGATTCCGCGACGGGCCAAACCTAAGAAGAACTTTCGCGAGCTCCGGGAGAGCATCCAATGCGAAGATCGGCTGGGCAACCCCCTTGTCGATGTCGCGGGGTCTTATCTTTACAACCTGTCGGTCGCCGGCCCGACCCAGAGCAAGTCGGAATCCGCGGAGCCTTTGTTCGGGATCGGTCAGATCCTGTATTTTTGCATACCGCGCAACGAGCAATTGCTCGGCTACTGGGACAAGGTGGCCGACCGCCTGTTCAAGATCCGGCATTGCATGAATATCGAGGGAGCGGTGCGCCCGCTCGCCCTGTTCGATCCGCCGATCGATCCCGGTATGCTGGTCAAGGCGGCAGCGGCAGGCATCGATATCAGTGGAATCGTCCGCGGGACGAACCAACCCCCATCGCCGGTGCGGTCCTTGTATTTTATCCAAAAGGCTCTGGAGCTTGCGGGCGAGGTGCGCGCAATGGGCTCTGCGCTGCTGTCGGCCTACGAAAAGGGCGATGGCGAGACGCTGGCGCTGCTGCGTCAAGGACATGAGATCGAGATCCAGAAGATGCAGCAGGAGGTGCGGTTCCTTCACTGGAAGTCTGCTCAGGAATCGACGCGGTCGCTGCTGACCAGTCGCAAGGCGTCCCTGGAGCGGCTGCGCTATTACCAGCGCCTGCTTGGCAGAGAAGCGGACCCTAACGCGACCTCCGAGATCCAGATCGACTTCAAGGGCTTTGAGCTTGCCGAGAAGGGCTTTGACGATGCACTCAAGGCATTGGAGGACGAATACGATAAAGAGATAGACGCACCTGAGCTACCCGCCCTGAGTCTTAGTACCGAGGATGGCGCAAGCCTTAAGCTTACCGATTCGGAGGACGAAGAGCTCACGCGTTTGCGCCGTGCACGCGATGCAGGGGTCTCCGCCGCGCTCTTTCATTCGTTGGCTGGTGTCCTGCAACCAGTGGTCAACCCAGGAAGTAAATTCGCTTATTGGGGATTAGGCGGATCGATCGATTTTAAGACGGGCACAGTGCTTAGTAACGTTGCGAAGCTATACGGCGATATGTTCGGTATTGAAGCTGCTTATGCCCGCGACGAGGCCGGGCTGTCCTCCAAAACTGCCGGCTACGAGCGCCGCTCCGACGAGTGGCAATTCCAATACAACCTCGCGGCCCACGAGCTGATGCAGAACGGTCGCCAGATCCTGACTTCCCGGATCGCGGAGGCGATCGCGAGTCACGATTACGAGATAGTGAAGAAGCAGATCGCCCACTCGCAGGAGGTCGATCGCTTCATGCACGAGCGCAAGACGAGCAACGAGCAATTGTATCTCTGGATGCAGGGCGAGCTTACCCGTCTCTATGGAGAGTATTACGGCTTTGCCGTCGACATCGCGCGCAAGGCCGAGGAGACGATGAAGCGAGAGCTGATGCGCCCCGAGCTGGAGACACAGACCTTCATCAAGTTCAACTATTGGGATGAAGGGCGCAAGGGGCTGCTGTCCGGCGAGGCGCTGTATCTCGACATCAAGCGGATGGAGAGGGAATATCATGAACACAACAGACGGGAGTTGGAGCTGACCAAGCACATCTCGTTGCGCCAACTCCATCCGGCCGCACTGCTCGCGCTGCGGGCGACCGGCAGCTGTCAAGTGACCCTACCGGAATGGCTCTACGACCTCGATTGCCCCGGGCACTATATGCGGCGCATCAAGAGCGTCGCCCTGTCGATCCCGGCCGTGGTCGGCCCCTATACCAGCGTGCATTGCAGCTTAACCCTGCTGAGGAGCAGTCTGCGGAGGTCTCCGATCGCCGACGACGCGTATCCACGCCGACCGGGGGACGACAATCGCTTCGTCGATTATGTCGGCGGTGTGCAGACGATCGTGACCAGCAGCGGGCAAAACGACAGCGGCCTGTTCGAGACCAATCTGCGCGATGAACGTTTCCTGCCCTTCGAAGGGGCCGGCGCAGAGAGCACCTGGACGATCGAGCTCCCCGCGGATTTCCGGCAGTTCGACTACAGCGCAATCTCGGATGTCGTGTTCCATGTTCGCTATACGGCGCGACAAGGCGGGGCTCGCTTGCGGGATCAGGCCGTCGGGGCCTTAGCCGAACGGGTTGCTGACGCGAGCCGCTCGGGCTTGGCGATTTTGCTCAGCTTGAGTCAAGACTTCCCGAGCGAATGGCATAAGTTCTTTAATGGAAACGGCAATTTCGAAGTGGAGGTGCTGCGTGAGCACTTCCCCTATTTCACGCGGGGCAAAGAGATATCGCCGAAAGAAATCGCTTTATATGCCATCCACGGCGACGTGCTGGTTTCCAAAAGGGTCGAGATTGATAACCTTTCGTTCAGGAATGGAAAAATGCCACTCTCGCTTCTCATTGGCGAGGATCTCAGAAGGGACAAGGACGCCCGCGTGTTCGCACTGATCAGGTTCACCATCGATGCACCCTGATGCTTGCGGCATGTTGTGGGACCCGCATTCGTGTCCCTCCCTGTCCCGGCACCTTGCAGCCGTGTAGAGAGACCGTCTGCTTGCCGACATACAGCAGTCTTTCTGGAGAAATGTTCAGGTGTCTGTGTGACCTTCATCGATAAATGGCGCGGAATTTTCAGCGTTATGGGGTCCATCCCAACAAAGGTACGTAAAGCGACATCGGGATCAGGCGTGATCCCTGACCCGCAGGATGGTCTGCCGGCTGGTGCTGAACTGTCGTGCGATGGCGGAGATGGGTTCGCCGTTTTTGATTTTCTCGCGCACGATCCTTTGTTGATCCGATGACAGTGCGGGGGGCCGTCCGAGGGGTTGGCCGTGCGCTTTGGCGCGTGCGAGTCCGGATTGCGTGCGCTCAATGAGGAGGTCGCGCTCGAACTGGGCGACGGCATTGATCACGTTCATGGTCATCTTACCGGCTGAACTGGTGAGATCGACGCCGCCCAAGGCGAGGCAATGCACGCGAACGCCTCTGTTCTCCAGCCGCGCAACGGTCGTGCTGACATCGACGGCGTCGCGCCCCAGCCGGTCGAGTTTGGTCACGATCAGCACGTCGCCCTTCTCCATCCTGTCGAGCAGGCGGGAAAAGCCTTCCCGCTGCGCAATGGCCCTCGATCCCGAGACGGTTTCGGTGATCATCCGGTGGGGCTCGATGCGGAAGCCCGCCGCCTCGATCTCCCGGATTTGATTTTCAGGGGTCTGATCGAGGGTGGAGACTCGGGCATAGGCAAAGGTTCTGGACATGACGGACCTTTTGTTACGAAAAGGCTGTACGAAATTATAATACTGTCCTATAGTCGATCAAGCTAATTGATGAACAGATGTTTTATCCCTGTCCGAAAAGGGACCGTTTAGGACATCGACCCCGAGGATCTGCATGCCGCGAATGCGCATTCTCACCGCGAGCGAACAAGAGGCTTTCGACAGGCCACCGCTATTCGATCATCGCGAGCGGCAGAAATTCTTCACGTTTCCCAAAGCTTTGCTGGATATGGCGCAAAGTATGCGTAGCGTCGACCATCGGGTAGGTTTTCTGGTGAGCTGTGGGTACTTCCGGGCGACGCGACGGTTTTTCGCGACGGTGGACTGCGATCCCCGTGATGTCGCCTATGTGGCCAGCCAGTTGGGCAACGCCGTTGCATCCATTGACCCCTATCCGGATCGCACCCGCCAAAGGCATCAACCGCTGATTCTTGATTTCTACGGTTTCGCGCCTTTCGATGAGGCGGCAAAAAAAGCCGTGACCGCCGAGATTGCGACGATGACGCGGATGCATCTCAAGCCACGGCTCATTTTTGACCGCTGCGTCGATTTCCTCATTCAGCGCAGAGTGCAGGTGCCGAAGGCGGGCGCCTTGTTCGAACTGATCCGCTTGGGACTGCATACGCGCAAGGCTGAGTTGGTCACGCTGATGGAGACTCATCTCACCGATGAAGCCCGCCACCTGCTCGACGATTTATTCGCCGCATCGGAAGAGCGAAACCGTTACCAACTGACATTGCTCAAGAAGCGGTCGTCCTCGACGAAACCGACGCGCATCAAGGAAGGCATCGCCGATTTTGAGACGTTGGCGGCGCTTTACCGCCCGCTTGAGGGCATCCTGTCCGTTCTCGATCTCGGTGTTGCCGGTATCCGTTACTATGCAGGCAGCGTGCTGAAATCCGAGGTGTTTCAGATACACCGGCGAGAGGCCAATGATCGCTACATCCACGCCGCCGCCTTCGTCGCCCATCAGTTTTTCCGCGGCCAAGACCATCTGGTTGATCTATGGCTCAGCGTTATGGCCTCGCTTCAGACGACCACCGCGCGTGAGCACCAGGAAAAGCTTCTGGAAACCCGCAAGGCTCAGCAGGAACAACTCAAATCAGTGGTCGATGATCTGGACGCTTCGGTGTTCGGCGTGATCCGAGAAATCCGTAGCCTGACCGACGCCGAGGGCCTGTCGGATACGCAGAAAGTCATCGAAATCAGGACGCTGCTGAATCGTGGGCAGAGCAGCGCGTTCGAGCGCCTCAAAGCCGATTTGCACGATACGACGCAAGATCGAAGCAGGTTTGCGGTTCTGGAAGCCCATTCCTTGAAGCTGCAGAACCGGCTCAGCCCGATCTTGCGGGCGCTCACCTTCCAACCGAATGACCGCGCTAAACGATTGGCCGCAGCCGTGGATCATTTCAAGACCCATGACGGGAATATCGGCGACCGTGCGCCGGTCGATTTCCTGGCCGACGATGAACGGGCGGCGTTGACCCGCGCAGACGGAACATTCCGCCCCTCGCTCTACAAGGTCTTCCTGTTCCAGCAGGTCACCGGAGCCCTCAAATCCGGCGATCTGAACTTGGCTCGATCCTACAAATAGGGTATTTTTGCACAACGCCTCGGAAAGGTGCATTCCAGCCTTTGAGGCAACTAAATCTCTCTGACCGGGACGCGGGCCAAGGTCCTGATGATATCGTTTATGTCTATCAAATCAATGTTCTTGGTAAATTCGTAGCGGCCGTGAAGATTGATATGCTGCCAGGCGATCAGGGAAACCTTCTTAAGCGCCGCTGCACCCTCGATGTCACCGATGCTTTCTCTGTATGCAAGCAGGTTTGAGAGGATCGTGGCGTTGTAGATGATGATGCAGTTGGTAATCAGCCGACTGCACTCCTGCCAGATCTGTTGTTCGTGCTCGTTCTTGAAGCGAAGCTTGCCGAAATTCGCAAAGGCGACCGCCTTGCGCAACTTGTGATAGCTTTCGCCGCGATTCAGCGCCAACTGGACATTGCGACGCAGCTGTGGCTCGTCGATGAACCGGAGCAGGTATAGGCTGCGAATGATATTGTCATATTCCCATAATGCTGTTTTGGTCTTGTTGTTGCGCGCATAGGCACTGAGCTTGCTCGTGATGATGCTTTGTGTGGTGGTTTTCATCGCCAGAGATACCATAATCCGCTGAATCCAGTCCCAATCATCGATGATGAGTTGTTTTTTGATCTGGCGCACCGGTTTGAGGAAGCCGTCATAGCGGTTCGGATGATTGAAACCGTAGAGTGATGTGGCGATCCCGAGTTCGACAGTTTGGTCCTCAATATCACCATTGTTATTCAATAAAAACAAAATTTTAAATGAAAAACCTGACCGCTTTGTGGTGGCACGTCTATAGGGTAGGAGAATGATTGA
>Ga0058866_1041209_pt1 | contig 15772 bp, 14 predicted proteins | sample TNRReaAerobicRNA_3_FD_61084 | JGI IMG/M metagenome (GOLD analysis project Ga0058866, IMG submission 61084) | Wastewater treatment Type I Accumulibacter community from EBPR Bioreactor in Madison, WI, USA - TNR Reactor, Time D- 0min-Aerobic_ RNA... | ecosystem: Engineered > Bioreactor > EBPR >...
CCGAAATGCTGGAAACGAATATTGATCAATGGAAAGCCAAGGCGGTGGCCGAAGGCCTGCAGATTGGCAAACTCGAAGGCGAGGCTCGCGCTCTGCAACGCCTTCTTTCCCAGCGCTTTGGCGCGATCCCGATGGACATTGTCGAGCGGATTGCCGCAGCCAAACTCGAACAGGTCGAAACCTGGTTCGATGCCGCCATTACCGCGCCGGACATCGGCTCCGTGTTCACCCCGACACAGAACTGATAAGCCTCTGGACTTCGAGTCCGCACTTGGCCACACAGCGGCAGGCGATCTGGTCGAAGGCGGCGAAACGAAGTCGTCCTGCAAGGGACGTGACTGTCGAAGTTCATGGAGGACGTCGAAAAAGCCACCGGCGCCGTCGACGGCCCGAACGCGCGGCCAATGCCATATCGCTTCGGATCCCGGCAGGCACAGGCCAAATCAATTGGCATCCTGCCGGGGATCGCGCTACTCTTCGCAGCATGTTGAATAGAGGACAGACCCCACTTATGACACCAATCAGCGCCCCTGGCGCTGCGCCTACGGCGCTTCCGAGGCCCTCAAACCACCCATGAAGGCGGTCATCCTTGCCGGCGGGACGGGTTCGCGCCTGGCTGAAGAAACCATCGTACGGCCAAAACCCATGCTTGAAATCGGAGGCAAGCCGATCCTCTGGCACATCATGAAGATCTATGCCAGCCACGGCATCAACGACTTCGTGATCTGCCTGGGCTACAAGGGCTACATGATCAAGGAGTACTTCGCCAACTACTTCCTACACACCTCGGACGTGACCTTTGATATGGCGACCAACCAGATGGAAGTCCACGAGCGACATGCCGAGCCATGGCGGGTAACGCTGGTCGACACCGGCGAGGCAACGCAGACCGGGGGACGACTGCGCCGCGTGCGCGCGCATCTGCACAACGAGGAACCATTCTGCTTCACTTACGGCGACGGCGTCGGCGACGTGGACATCAGCGCAGCGATCACCTTCCATCGTCAGCGTGGCGTGCGCGCGACGGTTACGGCCGTTACGCCGCCAGGGCGTTTTGGCGCCATCGAACTGGCAGGTGATAGTGTCACCGCCTTCTGCGAGAAACCGGCAGGCGATGGCGGACGAATCAATGGCGGCTTCTTCGTTCTCGACCCCAGCGTACTGGAACTGATCGATGGCGATGCGTGCAGCTGGGAAGCTGGACCGATCGGCCACCTGGCGCAGAGCGGCCAGCTTGCCGCCTGGCGGCATGACGGCTTCTGGCAGGGAATGGACACCCTGCGCGACAAGAAGCACCTCGAAGAGCTCTGGGCCGGGGGCACTGCGCCGTGGAAAAACTGGTGATTCAGGCCGACTTCTGGCAGGGCCGGCGAGTTCTGCTGACCGGACATACCGGCTTCAAGGGTAGCTGGCTGTGCCTGTGGTTGCAGAAGATGGGCGCCAGGGTGATCGGTTATGCGCTGCCGCCGGCGACGCAACCCAACCTCTTCGAGCTCGCGCGTGTCGAGCAACAGATGGTGTCAATTCTGGCCGATGTCAGGGATGCGGACCGGCTGCGCTCAGCGCTGACCACACACCAGCCGGAAGTCGTCTTCCATCTCGCCGCGCAAGCCGAAATCCTGCCCTCGTACGCACGGCCCGTCGACACCTACGCCACCAATGTCATGGGCACCGTCAATCTTCTCGACGCCGTCCGGCACAGCCCGGGAGTACGGGCAGTCGTCGTCGTCACCAGTGACAAGTGCTACGAGAACGCTGAATCGTCGCATTGCTACCGCGAAGGCGACGCGCTCGGCGGCGTCGACCCCTACAGCAGCAGCAAGGCCTGCGCCGAATTGGTCAGCGCCGCGTATCGCTCGTCCTTCTTTAACCCGGCCGATTACGCGCGCCACGGTACGGCGGTAGCCACGGCGCGGGCGGGTAACGCCATTGGGGGTGGCGACTGGTCGGCGAACCGCCTGATTCCCGATGCCATGCGCGCCTTCGCCGAGCAGCGCCCACTGCAGGTGCGTCATCCGGCGGCGATCCGCCCGTGGCAACACGCCCTAGACCCGCTGGCCGGCTATCTGCTGCTCGCCGAGCAACTGTACCAACAGGGACCCGCCGTCGCCGAGGCGTGGAACTTCGGCCCGTCCGGTGGCAACACCCACAGCGTTGCGCAGGTCCTCGATAAACTGATCGATATATGGGGTGACGGGGCCGCATGGAGCGGCGATCCAAGCACTCATCCGCACGAAGCGCACGGCCTTCGTCTCAACGCTTCGAAAGCAATCTCGGTGCTGCGCTGGCAGCCACACTGGTCACTCGACCGCGCACTTCGCATGACCGTTGACTGGCACCGCGCGCATTCCCGCGGTGAAGACATGGCCGCCGTTTCCAAGCAACAGATCAACAGTTATTGCCAGGCGGCAAAGAGCACCGTCGTCACATGACCAACACGCTACTGAGAAACGAGATTCTCGACCTGGTCGAACGCCATGCGCAGGAGACGTGCGCCACGGCGGCTTTCCAGCCCGGCAGCACCGCCATCCCGGCGGCCGGCAAGGTCATCGGCGCCGGCGAGCTACGAAACATGGTCGATGCCGTACTTGACGGCTGGCTGACCAGCGGCCGCTTCAACGCCGAGTTCGAGCAACGGCTGGGGCAGTTCCTGAACGTCGAACACCTGCTCACCACCAATTCGGGCTCGTCGGCCAACCTGCTGGCCTTCAGCGCGCTGACTTCGCCGAGCCTGGGCGAGCGCGCCATCAAGGCAGGCGACGAAGTAATCACCGTCGCCGCCGGCTTTCCGACGACGATCAATCCGATCCTGCAGAATGGCTGTGTTCCCGTTTTCGTCGATATCACGCTACCCACGTACAACATCGACACCGCGCAGATCGAAGCCGCGATCTCCAGCCGGACGCGAGCGATCATGCTCGCGCACACACTCGGCAACCCCTTCGACCTGGCTGAAGTCTCCCGCATCGCCAGGAAGCACGGGCTGTGGCTGATTGAAGACTGCTGCGACGCGCTCGGCTCGACCTATAACGGTCGCCCGGTCGGCAGCTTCGGCGACATCGGCACGCTCAGCTTCTATCCCGCGCACCACATCACCATGGGCGAAGGCGGCGCCGTCTTCACGCGTAACCCGCAGCTGAAGTGCATCCTCGAATCCTTGCGCGATTGGGGTCGCGACTGTTATTGCGCAACCGGCTGCGACAACACCTGCGGCAAACGCTTCGCGCAGCAGCACGGCGACCTGCCATTCGGCTATGACCACAAGTACACCTACTCGCAGCTTGGCTACAACCTCAAGATTACCGATATCCAGGCGGCCTGCGCGCTGGCGCAGCTGGATCGCCTGCCTGACTTTATCGACGCGAGGAAGCGAAACTTCGCCTACCTCACGCAGCGACTGGCGCCGCTGGCTGAGTTGCTGGTTCTGCCGCGAGCGACGCCGAGTAGCGATCCGTCCTGGTTCGGTTTTCCGCTGACGCTCGATCCGGCAGCCGGCTGCGACCGCGTCGACCTGCTCAGGTACCTCGACGAACAGCATATCGGCACACGCCTGCTCTTCGCCGGTAACGTGACGCGCCAGCCCTACATGGCAGGGCGCAACTTCCGCGTCGCCGGGTCGCTAGACAACACAGATCGGGTGATGAACGACACGTTCTGGATCGGGTTGTGGCCGGGGCTTAGCGAGGAGATGCTCGAGTGCACGGCACAGCGAATTGAACAGTTTTTTGGTGCGGACTTCTGAAACGTGCTACGCCCCGTTCCTATTGCAGACATCACGTACATCCTGGAACGTTCCGAGCGGCTCTGGCGCAACTTGAGTGGGCAACACCTGTTCATCACCGGTGGAACCGGTTTCTTCGGCATCTGGTTGCTCGAAGCCGTACGCGCCGCCAACGAACGCCTCGGCAGCCGTATTTCGACTACCGTGCTCAGTCGTGACCCAGCGGCCTTTGTACAACAGGCACCACATCTGGCAAACCAGCCAGCGCTACATTGGCACCGCGGCGACGTTCGGAACTTCGCTTTCCCGCAAGCCCGTTGCGATCACATCATTCATGCGGCCACGGAAAGCAGCGCCGCCCTCAATGCATCGCGACCCGACATCATGCTTGACGCGATCGTCAACGGCACCAAGAGGGTACTCGAATTTGCGCAGTCAAGCGCTGTAACGAGCGTGCTACTGACCAGCTCCGGTGCCGTTTACGGCCGCCAGCCTGAGCAGCTATCGAGAATCCCCGAATCCTTTGCGGGCGGCCCCGACATCAATTCGTCCGACAGTGCTTACGCTGAAGGCAAGCGAATGGCTGAACTACTGTGCGCCATTACCGGCGAGCAGCGCGGCGTCAGCATCAAGGTCGCTCGCTGCTTCAGCTTTGTTGGTCCACACCTGCCACTGGATGCCCATTTCGCTGCAGGGAATTTCCTGCGCGATTCAATCGCTGGACGACCAATCATGATCAACGGAGATGGCACGCCACGGCGAAGCTACATGCACCCGGCCGATCTGGTCATCTGGCTACTCACGATCCTGTGCGACGGGCAAAGCAGCCGTCCGTACAACGTCGGCTCGGACGAAGAAGTCTCGATTTTCGACCTGGCGTCTCGGATCGCCGCCCTCTCCGGCGGTAATTGCCCCGTAGTGATCCGCCGCGAACTGAGCGATCGATCGGCACAGGACTATGTACCGCAAACCGAGCGAGCACGGCATGAACTAGGCCTGGAAACGACGATCGACCTCAACCAAACCCTGCGGCGCACGCTCATATGGCTCAAAGAAGAAAGGGAATGACCCCGCTACGATGCTACGCGCAGCATACGCCCAAAGCGGCGTGCCACTTCCCATGCGACTCCTCTGCACGATGCGAGTCGCAGCCGCAGGCCGTGGCGCTTACAATGTGGGCAGGAACCAAAGACGACGCTGCTCGGCTTCGGTTCACACGGGCCGAGGCAAGCGCACATCGTGCGCCGATCACCATCTGGCAACCACAGCTGAAGAGCTAGAGGCACTCCGTCCGCATGACCAAGCACAACCTCCTCAGCTCGCTCGTCACTTACCGCTACCTCATAGGACAACTTGTACGCCGTGAGGTCATCCTCAAGTATCGTGGCGCGGTACTCGGTATCGGCTGGTCGTTCCTCTATCCTCTTCTGCTCCTCGGCGTGTTTACGCTGGTCTTTGGCGGTGTCTTCGGTGGACGTTGGGGCGCCGGCGGCAAGCCGACGACCGGTGGCCTCGAAATGGCATTGTTCATCTACTGCGGCCTGACCATCTTCAGCCCACTTTCGGAAGTTGCGATCGCCACCCCGAAACTTCTGCTGGCCAATCAGAACTTTATCAAGAAGATAATCTTTCCGACCGAAGTTCTTCCAATCGTTGCGGTTTTAGCTGCTGCAATTCACGGAGCAGCAAATCTTCTACTCTTGCAACTGGCGGCACTTGCCGCCGGCCATGCCCACCTCAGTGCACTACTGACGCCAATACTCCTGCTCCCCGCCGGCTTGTTCATGCTGGGTATTGGATGGTTCCTCACGGCCACCGGAGCCTACGTTCGCGACCTAGCGCACGGCATGCCGATCCTGATGCAGATGTTGATGTTCGCACTGCCCGTTTTCTACCCAGCCAACAGCGCTCCGCAGCTTCTCCATGCCCTCAACCAAGTGAACCCGTTTGCAATTGCCATTGAGGATCTACGACGTGCCGTGCTCTACGGCTTGGCCCCTGCATGGAGCACCTGGTGGGTGACACTGGCACTCGGTGGACTGTTCTGTGTTCTGGGATATCGCTTCTTCATGTACTGCCAGGAAGAGTTTGCCGATGTCCTGTGAATCGCTGATCGAGGTACATCAGGTCGAAAAGACGTACTACAGCTACGCCAACCCATTGCGTGGACTCTGCGCCAGGATCAGCGGCCGGCGACTCTTCCGCGGGCATGAGTTCACAGCGCTGAAGGATATAGACTTCAAGATCGATAGAGGCGAAACCGTTGGCATCATCGGCCGTAACGGATCCGGCAAAAGCACATTGTTGCAGATTATCTGCGGCATCCTGAAACCGACCAATGGCAGCGTCGTAACCCGCGGACGCATTTCGGCGCTGTTGGAACTCGGTTCGGGTTTCCAGCCCGAGTTCACCGGGCGAGAGAACGTCTTTCTTCAGGGGGCCATTCTCGGCTTTTCCCACGAAGAAATGCGTATGCGCCTTGGCGCCATCGAGGCCTTCGCGGACATTGGCGACTTCCTGGATCAGCCAGTAAAGCATTACTCGAGTGGAATGTTTGTCCGTTTGGCATTTTCCGTTGCCATCGCCACGTCGCCCGACATCCTGGTGGTGGATGAAGCCTTGGCCGTTGGCGACGCAGCCTTCCAGATCAAGTGCTTCCGCCGTATCAGGGAGATGCGCGAAAATGGCTGCACGGTCCTTTTCGTCACCCATTCCGTTGAACAAGTCCTGCGCCTCTGCCCACGCGCCATCCTTCTCGACAAGGGCAGAATGTTGATCGACGATGCCGCCAGGGTCTCCATCGACGCTTATCGAGCAATAACTTTCAACTCCCTGGAATCGCGATTGCTGCCCTCTGACAGACCGACACGGATCGCATCGCCACATGCTCAGAACCCCGATTGCTTCGAGTTCGGCAATCGAAAAGGCGAAATCGTTAGGGCCAGCATCACTGACGAGAATCAGCGAGAAACCTTGACACTGCACGCCAACTCGCCGTTCACTATTTCATACAGGGTGCGCTTCCACTCTGCTGTCGCTCATCCGGTATTTGGGTTCACGATCCGTGACGAGTACAGTATGGAGATCGCTGGTACCAACAGTTTCTTCCACGCCATCGAAACTGGCCTCTACTCCGCCGGAGAGAGCGTCGATGTCGGCTTCGTCCAGAAGCTGCCACTGCGCGCAGGACACTACTGGCTGTCTCTCAACTGTACCGGTTTCGAAGACAACCAGATGATTGCCTACCACCGCGCCCACGACTTTTTCGCACTCGAGATCGTTTCCCAACGAAGCAATCTCGGACTGCTCGACCCCTTCTCTGAAATCAGCCTGTCCCGCGCATGACTTGGGTCAACCGGTTAAGAAGCGGGCTCCTGGACTTTCCAGTGCTGCGACGGCGAGCGTCCCGGCTTCACACGCCGACCCAGTACGGGTACGTCAACGGGCTCTACGTGATCGTCGACTGCTGGAACAATCGTATTCTCGTGAATTCGAGCACCAATTCCAACGTAGGAGAATGGCGGGTGCTCGCAGGTTTCCACCATCCCCACCGTATCGTATACTCCGGAGCGAGCTACTTCGTTGCCGACACCGACAATCACCGTATCGTTTGCCTTTCTCCAGAGCTCAGCCATGCTAACGCCCTGGACACCTCCGTGCGCTTTAATCGTCCGCACGACCTGCTGATTCACAACCAAACGCTACTGGTTACCGACAGCCAGCAAGGCGGTGCCAGGGTACTTTCACTGGCGCTCGAGCCCGGCTACCCGCTCATTCGTGAAACGCATATTGCCGCAGCTTATTGCCGCAGCTTCAAGCTGATTGGGAGCACGCTCTACGTTTGCGATTCAGGAGGCGGGCGAGTGTTCTTGCTAGATGCGCGCACTCTGGAAACACTGGCCAGCTATGGCTCCAGAGAGCCCGGCGCAACCATCGGCTCGCTGGACCGCAAACAGCAAAAGCAGCATCCGACCAGGATGGTTCCGAATGAGATCATCAGGTTTCGGGAAAGATTTTTTCTGACCAACTATTTCTATCGCGGTACCCGCAACCGACTCATTTCCTTTTCTTCCCTGGACGAATGGGAACGTGGGCACTATGTTGACCACTCGCATCTGGTCAAAGGAGTTCCCTACTTCATGGACATCCCGGATGACCGTCTTTTTTTGGGAGAAATCGACGATTGCTCGCGCTGCGTACAGATTGCCGAGGAAGCCGGCGAGCTGCGTCTGATGCACATCATCGAGTAATCACAAGGCGAACGGACATGGTTTTTATTAAGAATCTACCTTCACACACTTCAGCAAACGTCGCGTCGCTGTGCAAGCAGCACTTGTTCTCTCGACGCTATCGCCTGGCAGATAGCGTGCGAACAGTCAGCTCGCGGGGCGAGGTGCGAGCACCGCGACACCGTACCCCCCAGCGCGCCAGTGCAACCTCGCTACTAGCCGCATCGGATGTATCTGACGTTCTCCAGGCGATCACGGTCGATGAGTAGTGATCGCGCGTACGACCTAGATGCCGAGCGTTGGACTGCCGGCAGACCACGAGACACCGATGTGATCGGCAGAGACACCAGCGTTACGCGCGCGGCCGCTGACGTGATTCAAGCCAATTGTTCGCGGATGTTGGGATCACTAGGCATGATTGACTGGAGCGCCTACGCCCGGCAGGACATCGTACGTGCAGACACGTTGCTAGTCCCGTGCCAAAAGCAGCACGGCTATTGGACAGCGCACACGCTTGTACAGGCTGAGCGGCCTGGGTCGTGGACGTGCCGCGGCAAGGTACGTTCCACCACCAACCAAGCGCCAAGCTGACCCTGCGCCGCTCGGTTATGGATGCCGCCTATTTCAAAGACCCCGATCACGGGGTGTGGCGCCGCAAAAACTTTGCCGGCATACGCTACTCCGACGGCCTAGCAGCAGAATCGGCAATTCTCGATATTGTTCGCTCCTGTTCGGACCTTAGCGTTGGATCCAAGGAACTCGCACGGCATATTTGCGATTGGCCGACAGAGTATCACTTCAGCGCGACCAGGGCAAACCTGCTGCGCCCTTTTTGTATCGACAAGGACAAACACGTCCTGGAATTGGGTTGTGGGTGCGGAGCCCTCACCCGCTACCTGGGAGAATCCGGCGCCACGGTCACCGCTGTCGAGGGCAGCCTTGTACGTGCAAGCATCACCGCAGCGCGCTGCCGAGATCTTCCGAACGTACACATCGTGGCGGACAGCATCCAATTGTTCAAGCCGTGCATGCAGTTCGACATCGTCACCCTGATTGGTGTCCTGGAATACGCCCCTATTTTCATCGGCGGTGAGAATCCCGCCCTGCAATGTCTTGCCATCGCGCGTCGATTCCTGGCCCCTGGTGGAACCCTCCTGCTGGCCATCGAAAATCAGCTTGGGCTTAAATACTTCAACGGCTGCACCGAGGACCACGTCGGCGAGCTATTTTTCGGTCTTCAGGATCAGTACGGTGCCGCCACGCCTGTCACCTTCGGGCGCGCGGAACTGCAGCGCCTGCTGAACAAAGCAGGATTTTCTGCGACGCGGTTCCTGCTGCCGTTTCCGGATTACAAGCTTCCGGAGATCCTGATTGCAGAAGATGCCAGCGCCGTTCCGGACCTTGCCCTGCATAACCTGCTTGCCCGGAGCCAAGACCGGGACTACTCTGGCCGCCGCTTGCGCATCTTTGATGAACACCTTGCGTGGCGCCCCCTTGCACGCAATGGTCTGCTCGGCGATCTTGCGAATTCCTTTCTCGTTATTGCCGAAGCCGAAAGTTCGTCTGCGCCCCCACAACTGACAACGCCTTGGCTGGCAAAAATATATTCGATGTCTAGGAGACCCACCTGGGTAACTGAGACGACCATCCGCCTAGAACCCTCGGGCCTGCGCGTTAGCAAGCTCTCCCCTAGGAAAGCGGACGAGGAGGAAGAGGTTCGGATCGGCCCGTTCACCTTGCTGCATCAACCGTCGCCTGACGAAGCGTACATTGCAGGAGACCTGCTACTCCACAAACTCCAACGACTGGCACGGGAAAGCAAGCTTGTCGAAATGGCCGAGCTCGGTCGTCAATGGCTAGGCCTTCTTTTCCAGGGCCCGCCCCCGACCACGTTCGGACTCGCAAATCAGCAGGTGCCCGGGTCTTTTATTGACTGCATTCCTGCAAACCTGATTTCCGCCGAAACCGGCGAGTTGATAATGATTGATAAGGAGTGGCAGTTACGTGAGCCAATCCCTATGGCCTGGGTCATATTGCGAGGTCTGGTCAACACTCTATATCAATGCAAGTTCCCTCATGACTTCGGCCAAAGGACCTGCAGCGCAGTAATTTCCGAACTACTCGCGTTGATGGGCACCACAGTATCGGCTTCCTTGTACGAAGAGATATCGGTTCTGGAAAACATCTTCCAGGACGCCTGCCATGATGGCCGAGCGCCTAAACCGACCTTCCTAACGGCACTAGAAAATTGCGTACCTCGCTTGCCAGCAGTCGAAAGAATCTCTGAGATCGAAGATCTGTTAGCAGAAAACAGATCATACAAAAAAGCCTTATCTTGCATCGAAAACTCGATGTCCTGGCACATTACAAAACCATTGCGCTTTCTCGCCCGCGTGTTCATGAGGCACTGAATGGAAGATGCCAGCGTTGCTATTCTCAGAGCCCCGAGAAAAATATCTTGAAAAAAGACTATGAATAGACTATTCACAAAAATTCATGCCCTAGCTTTCCAACTACGGATGTTTCTGAGAAACGGGTCTGTGCACCGCTACGAGTACGCGGTGGAAATGAGCAGCGACACAGCGGCCGCCAATGTTGTGCGGATGGTCGGCACAGGACGCAAAGTCCTGGAAATCGGCGCAGGGCCGGGATCCATTACTCGCTTGCTCAGCCGGCAGAATCAGTGCGAGGTGACGGCGATAGAACTGGACGATAGCGCGATCGAAAAACTCGGAGAATTCTGCAAACGTGTCATCAAGATTGATCTAAACACGGCGGACTGGCGTGACGCACTATCCGACGACGGACCATTCGAGTCAATTGTCATCGCTGACGTTCTGGAACATCTCGTTGATCCGTGGCAGGCCCTTGCCGCGGCAAGAAGCCTGTTGGCGCGGGATGGAGAACTGATCGTCTCGCTGCCCCACGTGGGCCACAACGCGATTGTCGCGTGCCTACTCAATGCGGATTTCGAGTATCGTGACTTTGGTCTGCTCGACCGCACCCACATCCGTTTCTTTGGGATTAAGAATATTCAGCGCTTGTTCCAAGATGCCAATCTCAAGATCGTCGAGGCGCGCTTCGTTATTCGTACTCCAGAGCGGACCGAACTTGCCGCACAGTGGAACATGCTTTCTGACGATCTGCGAACCATTCTTGCGCGTAATCCCTATGGCAATATCTATCAGGTAGTGGTCAAGGTCGTCGCAACAGATGGTATCGACTCAGGTCTGGACCTTACGCGTTTGACTGCAATCAACAAACCTTCGTCATAGACAAGCAGCGGTCGCCATATTTTCTATTATGCACATCTCTGACCAAGGCGAGATTTCCGCGGAGCGTAGCGACACGGCGCACAGTATCCGGGTAATTGCTTTCTTCCTGCCACAGTTTCACCCGATCCCGGAAAACGATGCCTGGTGGGGCAAGGGCTTCACCGAGTGGACCAACGTCACCAAGGCAACTGCCCTTTTTGCCGGCCATTACCAGCCGCACCTACCGTCCGACCTGGGCTACTATGATTTGCGCCTGAAGGAAACGCGGCACCAGCAGATAGCGCTGGCACGCAAATATGGTATTGGGGGTTTTTGTTACCACTACTATTGGTTTTCAGGAAAGCGGCTGTTGAATCGTCCGGTAGATGAAATGCTCGCGGATTCAGACAGTCACATGCCGTTCTGCCTTTGCTGGGCAAATGAAAACTGGACGCGGCGCTGGGATGCAGCCGAGCACGAGATTCTCATCGCGCAACGCTACTTGCCTGAGGATGACCTGAATTTCATCCGGGATCTGAGCCCCTTCCTAATGGATTCACGCTACCTACGAATCGACGGAGCCCCGATCCTGGTCGTCTACCGACCTCAGCATCTGCGAGATGCCAAGACAACCGTGCGCATCTGGCGTGACTATTGCCACGCCATCGGTATCGGCGAAATCCATCTTTGTGCTGCGCTGACACATGGCAACACAGACTATGCGCAGTTTGGATTCGATAGCGGCGTAGAATTCCCGCCCCACAACCTCACCGTCGGAAGCCATGATGACCGAGTGGCTTTCCACAAGCCATTCCAGGGGCACACATTCTTCTTCCACGAGATTGCCGATGCCTATCTGAACAGGAACTATCAATCAGCCAACGTTTTTCGCTGTGTTTTTCCCTCATGGGACAACACGGCCCGTACCGAAAATCGCGCGCTGATCGTCCTGAACGGCACACCCACGAACTACGAGTACTGGTTGAGCGAGGCAATCCGCCGCACGACCGGGGATTTTCCGGGAGAGAAGCGCCTAGTGTTTATCAACGCTTGGAACGAGTGGGCAGAAGGCTGCCACCTGGAACCGGACAGAAAGCATGCCCTGGGATTTCTCGAGGCCACTCGACGTGCGATTTCCGGCCAGTCGCGTCTGACGAGTTTCCTTGACGTGACCATCCCTGATGACAATGCCAGCAAACACCCGTCCTTCCTTCTGGACCTGGCGATCCTGGTCAAACACCACTTGTACCGCTACAAACGGAGCGTGCATCTACTGCTTGACCGGATGCCACGCGCCAGGCGTGCTATCCGACGCCTCCTGCGCCGATAGACAGGCAAGCGATGTCGCCACGCCTTTGTGCCGTGATCGTCACTTACGGTCAGCGCTACACTCTTCTCAATCAGGTGATCCAACGCCTGGACGATGCGCGGGTCACATCCATTGTCGTGGTCTTCAACGGCAACCATGCACCAGAACATATCAGCCTCCGGTCGACGGTCGTGCCCGTGCTCCTGCCCATTAACCTCGGCAGCGCCGGCGGCTACCTTGCCGGCATAGAGGCAGCGCTACTGCTCGACGCGACCCATTTCCTGCTGCTCGATGACGATAACCTACCCGAGCCGACCTGCGTGGACCGGCTGTTCCAGGCGCACGCCAAACTTGGCGGCGGATCCCTGTTGGCGCTGCAGGCCTTCCGACCGTCGCAGCCTTGGCAACGTGTCGTCGTCCGCGAAGGCGTGCTACCTGTCGGTCGGCCAAACAGCTACGGCTGGTTCCATTTTGCCAACGAACGGCACTTGCTACGACGGCAGCTTGGTGCGGGCGAAGCGGGGTGCGATGTCGACCGTGTGCCGGAGAATGCCTGCCCGCGAATTGACGTAGCTGCCTATGGCGGCCTGTTCCTCCGTCGCGAAGCCCTGCAACTGTCCGAACGGCCCGATCCGCGTTACTTCTGTTATTACGACGACTTCGACTTCACCGACCGCCTGGTACACCGCGGCATGACGATTCATCTCTGCGCCGATGCGGTGATTGACGACATAGAGACCTCGTGGCACGCCCCTAACGAGCGGGTGCATCCGACCTTCTCACCGCACACCGAAGAAGAGCGCATCTATCTCGACCTGCGCAACGCTTTCATCTTTTATCGCTCGCGAATCACCAATCGTCCTCTCTACTGGCTCAACGCTGTCGGATTCTGGCTGGGCATCGCCTACCTTGCGCTATTTCGTTCCACCCACATTGGCACCACGAAACGCCGCCTGACACTCATCCGCCGTGCCGTGCGGTTTGGCTCACGCGGGGAGTTCGCGCCCTCCGACGACTGACAATCCACCCGACAGACCGGCCCAGACTGATTCTCTTGTTCTTGACACCCATGAGCAGCACGCCGAACCCATACAAATTGACGATTCAATCTTCATTCTGTATAAACACCGCATGATCCCTCGCACGCTCGCCGCAACCCTGCATCGCCTTTGCCAAAGCTTCCCGGTCATCGCCATCACCGGGCCACGGCAATCGGGCAAGACGACGCTGGCGCGCGCAGTTTTCGCCGACAAGGCTTATGTATCGCTGGAAGATCCGATCGAGCGCGCTTTTGCCATGGACGACCCGCGCGGCTTTCTTGCCCGCTTCGCAAAGGGCGCAGTGTTTGACGAGGCGCAGCGCTGGCCGGATCTGTTTTCCCACCTGCAGGGGATGGTCGATGCCGAGCGCACGCCGGGCCGCTTCGTGCTCACCGGGTCGCAACAGTTCGGGCTTCTCGCGGGCGTGACCCAGTCCCTGGCCGGTCGCGTTGGACTGACACGGCTACTGCCGCTCGCATTTGCGGAAATGGCGGCCACTTCGCGCCAGCTGAGCGTGGACGCGATGCTGCTGCTGGGCGGCTACCCCCTTCTCCACACTCAACCGAGCATGGCAACTGACTGGTTCTCCAATTACGTCGCCACTTACATAGAGCGCGACGTGCGCCAGGTACTCAACGTGCAGGACATGGGCACGTTTCAGCGCTTCCTGCGTTTGTGCGCGGGCCGCAGTGGGCAATTGCTGAATCTGAGTGCGCTGGCGGGCGAGGCCGGGATTTCGCACAGCACGGCACGTGCCTGGCTTTCGGTCCTCGAATCGAGCGACCTGATCTTCCTGCTGCCTCCCTACCACCGCAACTTCGGGAAGAGGCTCGTCAAGATGCCCAAGCTGTATTTCCTTGACAGCGGCCTTGCCTGCTGGCTACTCGGCATTCGCTCGCCAGAAGTGCTGGCCCTGCATCCGAGTCGTGGCGCCTTGTTCGAAACCTGGGTCGTTGGCGAGTTCGTCAAGGGCCGCTTCAACCTTGGCCTGCCTGCCGACCTGTACTTCTGGCGCGACAACAACGGGCTCGAAGCCGACCTGGTTTTTGAAGTCGGTACGCACATTCAGCCAGTAGAGATCAAGTCCGGGCAGACGCTCACCCGCGATTACCTGCACGCCGGCCAGGCTTCGGGACGCTTTGCCGGCAGCGAAGCGCTACCACCATGGCTCATTTATGGCGGTAGCGATTCCTATGAGCGCAGCGGGGTACGAGTCATCGGCTGGCGTGACCTCGCGCTCGCGGACGGCTCGCCGCTGCAGCCTTCGCAATGATCACCGTCGCAAGTTACCTCGCCAACCGATTCGCCGAACATGGCCATCGCCACGTCTTCCTGGTCACCGGCGGCGGTGCCATGTTCCTCAACGACGCCCTATGTCATCACCCAGACATCGCGCCTGTGTTCTTCCATCACGAGCAGGCCGCAGCCATGGCTGCCGAAGCCTACGCGCGCGTCGCCGAGCGGCCGCCGATCCTGAACGTCACCACCGGCCCCGGTGGCATCAATGCACTGAACGGCGTTTTCGGCGCCTGGACCGACTCGGTGCCGATGATCGTCATCTCGGGCCAGGTCAAGCGCGCCACCTGCCTGGCGACGACACCGCTTGCCGGGCTGCGGCAACTGGGCGACCAGGAGTGCGAGATCGTTCCCATGGTCCGCGGCATTACCAAGTATGCGGCCCTTGTCGAACGACCCGAAGACATCGCCTGGCATCTCGACCAGGCCGTGCTGTTGGCGACTTCCGGTCGACCCGGGCCGGTGTGGCTGGACATCCCCATCGACGTGCAAAGCGCGACCGTCGACCCAGGGGAACTTCGCCGCTTCGTGCCTGCGTGCGCAACGGGCGACACGACATCCATGCCGGACATCAAGCGCATTGTCGAGCGCCTGCACAGCGCCCACCGACCGGTGATTCTCACCGGCAGTGGCGTGCGCGCTGCACGCGCCACTGTCGAGTTCGATGCCGTAATTCAGCGTCTCGGAATTCCGGTCACCACCGCCTGGACGCACGACTTGATCGCTTCGGACGACCCGCTGTTCTGTGGTCGGCCCGGAACGATAGGTACGCGCGCCGGCAACTTCACCGTCCAGAACGCGGATCTCTTGCTGATTCTCGGGAGTCGGCTCAACGTCCGGCAGGTCAGTTACAACTGGCAGGCCTTCGCGCCGCAGGCATTCAAGATTCAGGTCGATATCGACCAGGCCGAGCTGAACAAGCC
>Ga0058866_1050018_pt1 | contig 15634 bp, 14 predicted proteins | sample TNRReaAerobicRNA_3_FD_61084 | JGI IMG/M metagenome (GOLD analysis project Ga0058866, IMG submission 61084) | Wastewater treatment Type I Accumulibacter community from EBPR Bioreactor in Madison, WI, USA - TNR Reactor, Time D- 0min-Aerobic_ RNA... | ecosystem: Engineered > Bioreactor > EBPR >...
GCGTGCACGGTCGGCGTGCCGAGGGCGAGCGCATACTCGATGGCGGTAGCGACGCCGGCCCGGAATTCCTCTTCCCGGCCCGGGAGCGAGGCCATACCCCGCTCGCCCGCCGCCCAGTTACCGGGGGGCATGTTGAACAGGGCGTTCTGCAGGTCATTTTCCCTGAGCAGGCGGGCCACTTCCTGCGGCGGCAGCTCATAGGGAAAGAGGAATTCGACCCCGCGAAAGCCGGCCCTGGCCGCGCTCGCGAAGCGCTCGGGAAAGGCAACCTCGTTGAACATCATGGTCAGATTGGCGGCAAACTTTGGCATTGCGATCCTTTCGTGTTCACAAGTCGAGCGGGAAGAGCGCTCGCTGTCTCGCGCGTGGTGCCCGACACCACCGGGCGGTGGCTGGCGAGCAGGACGGCGCTGTGCTTCCCGGCCAGGCCGTTCCGTCCAGTCGCAAACGTCGCTGGCGCGATTCCTGCGCTGAAGGGGAGGGAGCGCGTGCCGAGGATCGGTGCCAGGACGATGATTGAAGCGGAGGTCTCGATGAACATGCTGGTCAGGAACAGGGCCACATTGACATCGAGCAGGAAGATCTGGTCGCTGGCGATAGGGGCCTGGAGGAAGTCACCGGCCAGGGAGGCTTCCCTTTGAACTGGCGATGGCCAAGCCCTGCGGATGCCCGTGATCACTCTCGGCTCCGGGGCTATTCGCCGTGCCCGTGGCTTCGCTGTGCAAGGCCCCCTGCGGACCTTGCCGCCCTTCGGTGAAAGCGCTCAGGCGCCCCGGATAATGAAAGCCATGACTCGTTGGCCAGCGCAGACGCTCAGGGTTGGCCCCGAGACCGCGGGTACTGAACGATCGCAGCCCCGTGGCGCCTGCGCCTGCGGCCCTCGATCATCGCGACGACTCCTGGCGGCCATCGCTCGGCGGTTGCAGACTCGCCATATCTATGACGAATCTGTATTTCACATCGCTTTTCAGCATACGCTCGTAGGCGGTATTGATGTAATCGATGGGAATGATCTCGATGTCTGAAGCGAGGTCATGTTCGGCGCAAAAATCCAGCATTTCCTGGGTTTCACGAATGCCGCCAATCAGCGAACCCGCCACCCGGCGGCGCTTGAAGATCAGATTGAAGACACCGGGTGAAGGGTGCGGCTCGGCGGGAGCGCCGACCAGGGTCATCGTGCCATCGCGCTTGAGAAGGTGCAGATAGGCATCCAGGTTGTGCGGGGCCGCCACCGTATTCAGGATGAAATCGAGCTGGTTGGCATAAGCAGCCATCTGTTCGGGATGGGTCGAAATACACACCTCATGCGCACCGAGCCGCTTGCCGTCTTCGACCTTGCTGGCCGAGGTGGTGAACAGGACGACGTGGGCTCCCATGGCGCGGGCGATTTTTACACCCATGTGTCCAAGCCCGCCAAGCCCGACCATCCCCACCTTCTTGCCCGGTCCTGCACCCCAGTGGCGCAACGGCGAGTAGGTCGTGATTCCGGCGCACAAGAGGGGGGCTACCCGCGCCAGATCCTGTTCATCGTGCCGGATGTGCAGCACGAAGGACTCCTTGACGACGAGGGTTTGCGAATAACCGCCATAGGTGTTTTCGCCGCCAAAGACCGGGCCGTTATACGTTCCGGTGAAGCCATTTTCGCAGTACTGCTCTTCGCCCTCAGCGCACGAAGGGCAATGCCCACAACTATCGACCATGCAGCCGACGCCAGCCAGGTCGCCTGCCTTGAACTTGCGTACCTGGTCTCCCACGGCGACCACTCGACCGACGATTTCGTGGCCGGGGACCGAGGGATACAAAGTGTTGTGCCACTCGTCCCGTGCCGTGTGCAAATCCGAATGACAGACGCCGCAAAAGAGAATCTCGATCTGCACGTCTTCCGGGCCGGGGCTGCGACGGCTCACTTCGAAAGGGGCAAGTGCACTGGTCTTGCTCTGGGCTGCGTACGCTCTGGTTCTGATCATGACTGAATCCTTTCCTCTACTGCGCCTGGCCCTGACCTGAGGCAGCGCAAGATTGATGGGTCGACATTCACCCGTGGTTTCACGGACGACCGCCTCCAGAAGCAGAAGGCAGTGCCGGGCTGCTCTGGCTAGCAATGCCTCTGATTCTACCTTCCTCCGGAACCTGCCGGTGTGCTTCGCGTGGTGGGTGCTGCCCGAGGATCGGCGGAAAATCGGGCTGCCGCACACCAGGCCCGGCTGATTGGCGTGCCGCAGAAGATGGGGAACCGGCTGCCGGCGGGTACGCCGAAGGCGACACGGGTCTACCCCAGACCCGCGACGCGAGGCACGATGCCCTCTGCGGCAAGTGGCCCAATCCTGCCGCACCCATGGAGGACCATGCCCGCTGGGGAAACCGCCTTTCGCCGGGCAAGCAACAGCGCCGGGCCGTCGCCCCCGCGCTGCCCTGTCCGCCTGGATGGTTTGCCGGTCGGGTCAGCTCTCGTCGGCCTTTTTGCTCTGGAATCTCACGCGACGGCAGTCGGGCTCTTCCGGGTTTGACCGATATTCATTCGACCGAAAATAACGGGCCGCCGTGCCAGGGCGGCCAACCTTGTCGCAGCGCTTCTAGCGCAAGGAATTCTGCACCGACTGGAACTGACGCACCCACGGTCGGTTGGCGCGCAATTCAGGCGGCAGCGCTGCAATGGCGGCGCGCGCCTGGGTTACCGTCTTGAACACGCCGAAGAACAGGTTGTAGCGCTCTTGCTGGTCGCGCTCGCTGACCGAAAAGGCCAGGGAATCGAGCGCCAGGCGTTCTACGTTACGGTCGATAAATCTTGCCATGTCGGCCTGGCTCGGGGACACCACCAACTGCACGGTGTAAGCCCTGGGGTTCTGCCGGAGTAGCCACTGGCGGTCATGCACCACTGCGGCGCCGGCGTTTTGCACGCGCATCTTTTGCACCGCGGCGCGCAAATCGCCGAGGCTCTTCTCCAGGCCGGCTACCTTGCCTGAGACTTGCTCGATGCGCGCTTGCTGCAGGGCATCGGTCTCCTGTCTGGCCGCTTCGCCGGCGGCGAGTGCAGCTACCTGACCGCCGACTTCGCTGATCCGGGCCTTGCTTTCGGCGACTGCCGATGCAGAACTTGCGGGGGCGAAGGCAGGCACCCACTTGACCAGGGCGAAGCCCAGGACGGTCAGCGACAGCAGGCCGGCGATGGCGAGATGGGTCCACTTGAACTGGTCCCGGGTGCCACCCTGATGGTCGACCAGCGCCGCGGCCAGCGCGCCGATGGCCGCGTCCAGGCGCTGTGTCTCGGACCGCAGGACCTCGACCAAACCCTGCACGGTCTGAAACTCGGCATAGTGCTCGCGCTGCAGGGCGCTCAAACCGGCGATCCGCGTCTCGACGATCGCGTGCTGCTTTTCCGCTTGCTCGCGCACCGCTTCGATGCGCTTCTTGTTGCCGCGCGTCGCGGTATCCAGCAGCGCGTAGGTGACATCGAATTGATCAAGACGCGCGCGTTGCTCGGCGATGATTCGTTCCTGCGCCTTGAACAGATCTTGCAGCGAACCAATACCGGCATCGAGCTGCGCCAGGTCCGAACTGATGCGCGCGTTGTTGCTCGCGATTCGAGTGTCCCAGCTCTGCTCGGTGTCGGCCAACCAGGAGCGGGCTTCTCCCCGGAGCGTATCGATCCGTTGCCCGGTAGCGGCGGCCTGCGCGGCCAATGAGACGCTCTGCTGCTGTAAATCGGCGCCAAGCCGATGCACTTGGCTCGATACCTCGCCACCGGACTGCCGAAGTTCGGCCAACTCGCTGTCGATACGGCGATTGTTTTCGGCGTATAGCGCTGTCAGTTCGTCGTAGTCGCGCAGCACACGGTCAAGCTGCGCGTTGATCTCCTTGGGCGTCAGGCTGGAATCATTTGCCCGGGTGAATTCCAGCAGCCGAGCCATCTCCGGCTCGATGACCGGAATCTGGCTTGCCAGGGTGTCCACCGGCTGGGTCGGCAACACGGTCGGCACGGTCTCAGGCTGTTGTGCATCCTTCGGTAGCACCTGTTCTGCGGCTTTGCTCATCGTCGGCCTCCTCTCCTCTGATTAGTGGTTGCACGAGTTTGCTTGTTGATTGTAGCGGGAGGACGGCAGTCAGGTGAGAATCAGGTTGTCGCGATGGATGATTTCCGGTTCGTCGATGTAGCCGAGAAGGCCTTCGATATCCGGGCTGGCGCGGCGCGCAATCCGTCGCGAATCGCTGCTGCCGTAGTTTACCAGGCCGCGGGCAATCTCCTGGCCATCGCTGTCCACACAGGCCACTGCCGCGCCGCGTTCGAACTCACCCTGAACGGACACGACGCCGATCGGCAGCAGGCTCTTCCCTTTTTTGAGGGCCTTGATCGCGCCGCCATCGAGAGTCAGTTTGCCGTTGAGTTGCAGGTGGTCGGCAAGCCATTGCTTGCGCGCCGTCAGGGGCTGGGTTTCCGACACCAGGAGTGTCCCCAGCGGCTCTCCTCGCGCCAGGCGCAAGAGGACGTCGCTGACGCGGCCGCTGGCGATGGCCGTGTGCGCGCCGCTGCGGGCCGCGCGTTTGGCGGCGATCACCTTGGTAATCATGCCGCCCTTGCCAAAGCTCGTGCCGACGCCGCCGGCCATCGCTTCGAGCGCGGGCAGCCCGGCGCGCGTTTCACCAATCAGGGTGGCGGCGGCGTCCTTGCGGGGATCAGCGGTGAACAGGCCTTCCTGATCGGTGAGAATGATCAGGCAATCGGCTTCGACGAGATTGGCTACCAGAGCGCCGAGCGTGTCGTTGTCACCAAACTTGATTTCGTCGGTAACGACCGTGTCGTTTTCGTTGATGATCGGGACGACGCCGAACTGCAGCAGTGTGGTCAGCGTCGAGCGTGCGTTGAGGTAGCGCTTGCGGTCGGCCAGATCGTCATGGGTGAGCAGGATTTGCGCGGTATGCAGCCCGTAACGGGCAAAGGCACTTTCATAGCCCTGCGCCAGGCCCATCTGGCCGACGGCCGCCGCCGCCTGCAGCTCGTGCACAGCGCTCGGCCGCTTTTTCCAGCCAAGACGTTGCAGGCCGCAGGCGATGGCTCCGGAAGAGACCAGCAGGACCTGTTTGCCGGTCCGCTGCAATTCGGCGATCTGCCGGGCCCAGTCGTTGATCGCCACGAGATCAAGGCCTTCGCCGTTGTTGGTGACCAGCGCGGAGCCGACCTTGATGACCAGTCGGCGGGCAGAAGCGATACGGGTGACGGTCATGTTCAGCGCGGGGGTTCTTCTGCGAATACTTCTTCCGGAAAGGGCTCGTCAGCCGAGGCGGCTGCCAGCGGCGCGCGCGGCAGCTTGTCCAGCGCTTGCTGCAGCTTCTGCGTCAATTCGCGGCAGCCGTCGCCGCTGATCGCGCTGATGGTGAAGACTGGCGCGGCCTTGGTGTCGGCATCGCACGCCAGCAGAAAATCAGCAATACGTTCCTCGCGTTCTTCCTCCGGAATCAGGTCGAGCTTGTTGAGTACCAGCCAGCGCGGCTTGCGCGCCAGTTCCGGGTCGTATTTCTCGAGTTCACCGACCACGGTCAGCGCATCGCGAACGGGGTCGGCCGCTGGATCGGCTGGGGCGAGGTCCACGAGGTGTAGCAGCAAGCGTGTGCGCGACAGGTGCTTGAGGAAGCGGACGCCAAGCCCGGCGCCGTCGGCGGCACCGTCGATCAGGCCGGGAATGTCGGCGACGACGAAGCTGTGGTCGTGGTCGAGCCGCACGACACCCAACGAGGGGTCGAGGGTGGTGAACGGGTAATCGGCTACCTTGGGCCGGGCGGCCGAGACAGCCCGCAGGAAGGTGCTCTTGCCGGCGTTGGGCAGCCCCAGTAGCCCGACATCGGCGAGCAGGCGCAGTTCAAGTTGCAGATCACGTTGCTCGCCGGGGTCACCGCGGGTGAATTGACGAGGGGTGCGATTGACACTCGACTTGAAATGGACGTTGCCGAGGCCGCCCCGGCCACCCTTGGCGAGCAGAACCTTTTTTCCGTCGACGTCGAGGTCAGCCAGGAGCTGCCTGGTATTGACATCGGTGATGACGGTGCCGACCGGCACGCGCAGGATCAGATCTGGCCCGCGTTTGCCGCTGCAGTCACTGGAGCCGCCATTCTGGCCACGTTTGGCGCGAAAACGGCGAACATAGCGATACTCGATCAGCGTGTTCACGTTGCGGTCCGCAACGACCTGCACGTTGCCGCCATGCCCGCCATCGCCGCCATCAGGACCACCCTCGGGCTCGTACTTCTCGCGCCTGAAGGAGGCGATTCCGTTGCCTCCGTCTCCGGCAGCAATGACGATCTTCGCCTCGTCGATGAATTTCATGGCCGAATCCCTTCGCTACGCCAGAATTACCATGGCAGTCGCAGCAGCGACTGACGAACCTCCCCGCGCCCGCTTGCGGGCGAGGGATCGGCGGTGAGGGCAACGGTCGTCGCCTTCATGATCCGGGGGTCGGACAAAGCCATGACCGTTGGAAAGCAAAAAGCCCTACCGCCAGGGATAGGGCTTCATGCGAGGCTGGCGCCTGCCTGGATCGCGAGCGCTTGCTGTCAGGAGACCAGCGGAACGATGCTCACCGTGCGCCGGTTGAGCGCGCCCTTGATGGCAAACTGCACGTGGCCGTCTACCAGCGCGAACAGGGTGTGATCCTTGCCGATGCCCATGTTTTCGCCCGGGTGGTAGGCGGTACCACGCTGGCGAATGATGATGTTGCCGGCGCGAACGAGCTGACCCCCGTAGCGTTTGACGCCCAGGCGCTTTGCTTCGGAGTCGCGGCCGTTGCGTACGCTACCGCCTGCTTTCTTGTGTGCCATGAGTCAGACTCCTCTCAAATCAGGCTGAAGGTTCCAGCGTGGCGCCACCCGCGATGGCGTCAACGCGAATCTCGGTGTAATTCTGGCGATGTCCCTGATGCTTCTGCGAGTGCTTTCGACGACGCATCTTGAAGATCCGGACCTTGTCGTGACGACCCTGCGAAAGCACAGTAGCCCTGACCAGGGCGCCGGCGATGAGCGGTTGGCCGACCTGAACGGTTTCGCCTTCGCCGACCATGAGGACCTGGTCAAGGGTGATTTCTGCGCCAACTTCTGCCGGTATCTGTTCTATTTTCAATTTTTCGCCGCTGACAACTCGATACTGCTTGCCCCCGGTTTTTATGACCGCGTACATGTTGGACTCCAAATAACTAGACAGGATGAAGCAAAGAACCGTGCATTATACGTATTTTTCCTGCTTCGTCAAAGGCTTTGCGAGGCCCAAAACAATCCCTTGCTTGACGCGCAAGAGGTCGGCGCCTAAGATCTCGGAGTTTTTGTGCCCAGGTGCCGTGTCTTGAGAATGGAGCAGTTCTACAAACTGATCGCGCCGGATATGACGGCCGTCGACACGGTGATCCGGCAAAGCCTGCATTCCGACGTCGCTCTGGTGCGCCAGGTGGCAGAGTATATCGTGCACAGCGGCGGCAAGCGGCTGCGTCCGGCACTGGTGCTTCTCTCGGCCGGTGCGCTGGGCTATCGCGGCACGGACCATCACGCACTTGCGGCAGTGATCGAGTTCATCCACACCGCAACCCTGCTGCACGACGACGTCGTCGATACCTCCGACCTGCGGCGCGGTCGGCAAACGGCGAACGCCATCTTCGGCAATTCGGCCAGCGTGCTGGTGGGCGATTTCCTTTATTCGCGCGCCTTTCAGATGATGGTTGCGGTCGACGACATGCGCATCATGAAGGTGTTGTCGGACGCGACGAACGTCATCGCCGAAGGCGAGGTGCTGCAGTTGATGAACTGCCATGACGCCGACGTCGATGAGGCGGGCTACCTGCAGGTCATTCGCTACAAGACGGCAAAGCTTTTCGAGGCGGCGGCACAATTGGGCGCCCTACTCGGTGGCGCCAGTGCAGCGACCGAGCAGGCGATGGCGACCTACGGTGTACATCTCGGGACGGCTTTTCAGTTGATCGACGACGTGCTTGACTATTCGGGCGCCGAAGTCGAGACCGGCAAGCACCTCGGTGACGATCTGGCCGAGGGCAAGCCCACCCTGCCGTTGATCTTCGTGCTGCAGAATGGGAATGCCCAACAGGCAGCCAGCGTGCGCCGTGCGATCGAGGAGGGTGGACGCGACGACCTGCCCGAGGTCCTGGCGGCGATTCGCGCTACCGGCGCACTCGACTATGCCAAACAGAAGGCTGCGGTCGAGGCCGAACGCGCAGCTCGCGCATTGGCGTGTGTACCGGCTTCTCAATACAAGGATTCCTTGTTAGAATTGAGCCTCTTCGCGGTCGCTAGAAGCCATTAGCGCCCTCGTCGCTTCGGTCGGGGCGTAGCTCAGCCTGGTAGAGTACTGCGTTCGGGACGCAGGAGTCGGAGGTTCGAATCCTCTCGCCCCGACCAACCGTTGCCCAGTGGGTAGTCCGGCTTGCCACCGTGGAGCTGCCACTTCGTCGTTTCCCGTTTGCCTGCCGCTCTCCTGTGCTCGCCGCGCTCTGCTTGCGGGGTTCTGCTATGCTTGAGCATTCTGCGGGAATTTTCTGGAAATGACGAAATACCTGTTGCTGATCGGGCTGGCCTTCTTCGTCTGGTGGCTCTGGCGCAAGGCACGGGCGCCGCGTGCCGGTTCCGGGCAGCGCCCCCGAGCAATCGAGCGCATGGTGCAGTGTGCCCATTGCGGCGTCAATCAGCCGATCACTGAGAGCATTCTGGCCGATGGCCGCTACTTTTGCTGCGCTGCCCATCTGCGCGAATCAGAGTCCGCAGACGGTTGAGTGCCCATGTTGAGCAGCGACGAGGGTGGCTCGGAAGGATTTTCCGAGGCCCACTGGAAGTCGTTGCGCTACTTCAATATCTACCGCCTGGCGGTGGCCAGTCTGCTGTTCTTCTCGGCGCTGCTGTATCCGTCGGCCTTCCCTGTGCTCACTGCGCAGCACGGTCTGCAGCATCTGCTGCTGGCCGGTGTCTATCTGCTGAGTACCGCGCTGTCGGTGTTCCTGGCGTATCGTCATCGTCAGCATTCGAGCATGCAGTTGACGGCGAGCGTCCTGGTCGATGTGCTGGTGATGACCGTGCTGATCCACGCCGGCGGCGGGCTCGACAGCGGTCTCGGATCGCTGCTGCTGGTCACCCTCGCGGGTGCTGGCCTCGTCGGGCAGGGACGCCTGGTGCTCTTCTACGCGGCCATGGCCACGCTCTCGGTGCTGTTCGAGCAGTCCGTCAGGGCCGTGCAGAACGACTTCGATGCGGCCGGGTTCTTTCACGCCGGAGTATTCAGCAGCGGCTTCTTCGCGGTAGCCATCTCGGCCCGCCTGCTGGCGCGCCGTGTGATTGCCAACGAGGCGCTGGCGCGTCAGCGTGGCGTCGATCTGAACAACCAGATGGTGATCAGCCAGCGCGTTATCGAGGAGATGCAGGACGGGGTTCTGGTGCTCAGGTGCGACGGCCGGGTCAGGCAGAGCAACCCCCGCGCTCGCCAGTTGCTGGACGCGAATGGTAGCCGGGAGGTCGTTCTGGGCGCGTGTTCACCCGAGCTGGAACAGGGCTTTGCTGCCTGGTGCCAGGACCCCGGGAATCACTCGGTGCTGGTACACGTGCCGGCGAATGGGATGCAGTTGAGCGCTCGCTTCGTCGCTACCGAAAGCACGGAAAGCGATGTACTGGTCTTTCTCGAGAACATGAGTCGCCTGCGCGAGCAGGCGCAGCAACTCAAATTGGCAGCGCTTGGGCGTCTGACCGCCAACGTCGCGCACGAGATTCGTAACCCCCTGTCGGCGATCAGTCATGCCGGTGAGTTGCTGCGGGAGGAGCGGCGCGGTGAGCTGCACGAGCGCCTGCTGCGCATCGTGCTGGACAATAGCCGGCGTCTGGAGCGCATCGTCAGCGACGTCCTGCAACTCGGGCGCAGGGATCGCGTTTATCGTGAGCAGATCGAACTGCGCCAGGTTCTGCCGTCATTTGTCGAGCAGTATCTGGCGAAAGAACACTTGCCGGCAGATCTGGTCCACCTCGAGCTGTCTGGCCTGGCGACCCTCTGTTTCGATCGTTCCCATTTTGATCAGGTGCTGTGGAACCTGCTCAGCAACGCGCTGCGCCATTCGCAGCGTCGTTCCGGCAGCGTTCGCTTGCTGGTCCGCGATGCGTCGACCGAGGGTCAGGTCGAGGTGCATGTGATCGACGACGGCGAGGGCGTGGGTGAAGACTGCCGCGAACAGATCTTCGAGCCGTTTTTCACCAGGCATCATAGCGGTACAGGTCTCGGTCTCTATATTGCTCGCGAGCTGTCCGACGCCAATGGCGCACAGCTTGACCTGCAGCGGCCGGGGCCGGGCGCCGATTTTCGTCTTCTCGGGAGGGCCGTCGGTTGTTAGCAGGCAAGGTGGAACGTAGACCGCGCGGCGAACTGGCGCGGGTGCTGGTCGTCGACGATGAGGCGGACATTCGCGAACTCCTCGATCTGACGGTGGTACGTATGGGGCTTTCGGCAGATTGTGCAGCGAGTGTGGCGGAGGCGCGGCAGTTACTCGAGCAACAGCGCTATCAACTGTGTCTTACCGATATGCGCCTGCCTGACGGTGAAGGTCTGGAGATCGTACGGCTGATCGCTGAGCGCTACGGCGAAACGCCGGTGGCGGTGATCACCGCTTACGGCAACACCCAGAACGCAGTTGCGGCGCTGAAAGCCGGAGCTTTTGACTATCTCGCCAAGCCGGTGGCTCTGGAGCAATTGCGCAGCCTGATCAAGTCGGCGCTCAGCCTGCCGCGTCGGAATGGGCCGGCGGACGCTGGCCAGCCGGTCGGCGCTGCGGTGCAACTGATCGGGCACTCGGCGGCGATCGAACAGGTGCGGCAAATGATCGACAAGCTGGCTCGCAGTCAGGCACCGGTTTATATTTCCGGCGAGTCGGGTACCGGCAAGGAGCTTGCCGCTCGCCTGATCCACGACCACAGCGCACGCCGGAGTGCGCCCTTCGTTCCGGTGAACTGCGGCGCCATTCCGGACAACCTGATGGAAAGCGAGTTCTTTGGCTATCGCAAGGGGGCGTTTACCGGTGCCGACACTGATCGCGACGGCTTCTTTCAGGCCGCGCAAGGGGGAACCCTGTTTCTCGACGAGGTCGGCGATCTGCCTCTGGTCATGCAGGTCAAGCTGCTGCGCGCCATTCAGGAGAAAAGGGTGCGCAAGGTCGGCAGTACCGCCGAAGAAGCGGTCGACGTGCGCATCATTTCGGCAACCCACCACTGCCTGAAGGACTGTGTCGATGCCGGGACCTTTCGCCAGGATCTCTACTACCGGGTGAATGTCATCGAACTCAAGATGCCGCCGCTACGCGAACGCGAAGAGGACATCGAAGCCCTGGTCGAGGCGTTACTCCTGCGGCTCTCTGGAGCGCCGCCGCCGCGCCTTGAGAGGCGCGCCCTGGCGGCGCTGAAAGCCTACAGTTTTCCCGGCAATGTGCGCGAGCTCGAGAATATTCTCGAGCGGGCGACTGCACTGTGCAACGGCAACAGCGTGCTTCTTGATGATCTGCAGTTGGCGCCGGAAATGGCCGTCGGTGATCCCTTGGGGCGCGAGGGTGAAACGCTCGACGACTACCTCAATCGTGTCGAGAAGCAGGCCATTGTTGAAGCATTGAACCGGACTGCCTTCAACCGGACGGCCGCCGCAAGGTTGCTTGGCGTCACCTTTCGTTCGCTGCGCTATCGCATCGAACGGCTGGCGATCGAGGAGTGACTCGCTTGTCGGGTGTCGCCGGCCGGGGGTTCGGCGCGGACGGCTGGCTCGAAGATGCGCTGCCTGTTGCGTCACCTAATTACGATGAACGCCCGCCGGGCGAAGCGGTATCGCTGATCGTCGTGCACGCCATCAGCCTGCCGCCCGCGCAGTTCTCGGGCGATGGCATTCTGCAGTTGTTCACCAACCGACTCGACGCGACGGCCCACCCTTACTACGCGCAGATCAGTACCTTGCGCGTCTCGGCACATTTCCTCGTCCGGCGAGACGGCGAACTGATCCAGTTCGTCTCCTGTCGGCAGCGCGCCTGGCATGCCGGCGTCTCCTGCTGGCAGGGGCGGCCGCGCTGCAACGACTTTTCGCTCGGCATCGAGCTCGAGGGTTGTGACGAGTTGCCCTTCGAAGACGCGCAATACCTGCGCCTGACGGCTCTGCTCAAGCGGCTGTGTGCGCACTACCCGATCGCCGCGGTGGTCGGCCACAGTGACATCGCGCCGGGTCGCAAGACCGACCCGGGCCCCTGTTTTGACTGGCTGCGCCTGCGCTCGCTCGGGAACCTGCCCGGGCGCCTGGGTTGAGCGCTACGCTGTGTCGCCCGGCCGCTGCCGGCGGCACCTTTCAGCCGAGAAAGCGGCGGATTCGGTCGACCGCTTCGGCCAGTCTCCCGACGTTGGCGGTGTAGGCGAAGCGCAAATACTTCTCCGGCGCATTGCTGCCGAAGTCGACGCCAGGCGTTGCGGCGACTCCGGCCGATTCGAGCAGTTCGTGCGCAAAACGATAGCTGTCGCTGGTCAGGGCCTGACAATCGGCGTAGACGTAGAAGGCGCCGGCGGGCCGCGCTGGGAGGTGGAAGCCGAGCTCCGCAAGGGCCGGCGCCAGAAAGTCGCGCCGACGCTGGAACTCCCTCCGCCGAGCTTCGAGGAGGCTGATCGTGGCCGGTGTGAAGGCAGCCAGTGCCGCGTTCTGGGCTGGCGTCGACGGCGAGATGAAGAGATTCTGCGCCAGCTTTTCGATGTCGCGGGTGAAACGTTCGGGGACGACCAGCCAGCCAAGTCGCCAGCCGGTCATGTTGAAGTACTTGGAAAAACTCTGTACGACGAAAATGTCGGCGCCAAACTCAAGGGCAGTTTGCGCTTCGCAGTCGTAGGTCAGACCGTGGTAAATCTCATCGACGATCAGTTGCCCCTGGTGTTGGCGGATGAACTCGGCAATCGCTGCCAAATGTTCGCGGGCAAGAATCGTTCCCGTGGGGTTGGCCGGTGAAGCGAGGAGAGCACCCGCCGAACGTGCGCTCCAGTGTGCGTCGAGATCGGCTGCGGTGGGCTGAAAGTTGCCCGACGGGCCGACCGGAATGCCGACCGGCACGCCTTCAAAACTTCGGATGATGTGACGATTGCACGGATAGCCGGGATCGGTGAGCAGCCATTCGCTGCCCGGCTCGGCGAGGCAGGCGAGCGCCAGCAGCAGCGCTGCCGAGGCGCCGGCGGTTACCGCAATACGGGCGGCGGGGACGCTGATGGCGTAGCGCGTCTGATAAAAGTCGGCGATGGCCTGGCGCAATTCGGGCAGGCCAAGGGCCGGAGTATAGAACACGCGGCCGTTCTCGATGCTGGCCCGGGCGGCGGCGATGATCGGTTCGGGAGTCGGGAAATCGGGCTCGCCGACTTCCATGTGAATGATGTCGCGACCCTGCGCTTCAAGCGCCCGCGCCCGCGCCAGCAACTCCATGACGTGGAAGGGAGCAATGTCGGCCAGTCGGCGGGCGGGAAAGGTGGGCATGATTGGATGCGGGGAACTGGGCAAAGACGACAAGTTTAACCACAAGGGACGATACGGGCGAAAAAAAGCCGCCCGCAGGCGGCTTCTTGAGGAAACCAGAGGGTATCAGGCGGCCTGAAACTCTTTTTCGAACTCATCACGGATGTCGGAAAGCTTGGCCGGCAACTTGTCACCCATCTTGCCGAACCAGTCCTTGACTCCTGCGAGTTCGTTCAGCCAGGCCTGCTGGTCGAGGCTGGTGACGCCAGCGAACTCTTCGCGGGAGAAGTCGCTGCCAGCCCAGTCGAGATCTTCGTAGTTGGGCATCCAGCCGAGGGTGGTTTCCCGTGCTGAGGCCGTGCCTTCGCAGCGGCCGATGATCCATTCGAGTACGCGCGCGTTGTCACCGAAACCGGGCCAGGCAAACTGGCCTTGTTCGTTCACCCGGAACCAGTTCACCATGAAGATCGGCACGGGCTTGTCGGGAACCTGGCCCATCTTCAGCCAGTGACTGTAATAGTCCGCCATGTTGTAGCCGCAGAACGGCAGCATGGCGAACGGATCACGACGAACGACGCCCTGCTGACCAAAAGCGGCAGCGGTGGTTTCAGATCCGAGCGTGGCGGCAGCGTAAACGCCGTGCTCCCAGTCGCGCGTCTGGCAGACCAGCGGCACGGTCGAAGCCCGACGGCCGCCAAACAGGAACGCCGAAATCGGCACGCCTTCCGGGTCCTGCCATTTTTCGTCGATGCACGGGCACTGCGCCGCCGGGGCGGTGAAGCGGGAGTTCGGGTGCGCGGCTTTGGTGCCTTTTTCCTTGGCGATTTCCGGCGTCCAGTCGTTGCCCTGCCAGTCGATCGCGTGCGCCGGCGGCGGGCCCATGCCTTCCCACCACACGTCACCGTCGTCGGTCAGGGCGACGTTGGTGAAGATGGTGTTCTCGCTGAGCGAAGCCATGGCGTTGAAGTTGGTCTTGTCGTTGGTCCCCGGGGCCACGCCGAAGAAGCCCGCTTCCGGGTTGATCGCGTAGAGGCGGGTGACGCCGTCCTTGTCCTGGCGCGGCTTGATCCACGCAATGTCGTCGCCGATGGTGGTGATCTTCCAGCCGCTCAGTTCCTTCGGTGGCACCAGCATGGCGAAGTTGGTCTTGCCGCAGGCCGAGGGAAAGGCTGCGGCGACGTAGTGCTTGTTACCGGCGGGCGATTCGACGCCAAGAATCAGCATGTGCTCGGCCATCCAGCCATCATCACGCGCCATGTTGGAGGCGATACGCAGCGCTAGGCACTTCTTGCCGAGCAAGGCATTGCCGCCGTAACCCGAACCATAGGACCAGATTTCGCGCGTTTCGGGATAGTGCACGATGTACTTGGTGGTTGGGTTGCATGGCCAGCGCGGGTCCTCCTGGCCGGGTTCCTTCGGTGCGCCGATGGAGTGCACGCACGGAACGAACGTACCGTCGGTCCCCAGCACCGGAAAGACGTCTTTGCCCATGCGGGTCATGATCTTCATGTTGACCACGACGTAGGCGCTGTCGGTGATCTCGATACCGATCTGGGCGATCGGGGAGCCGATCGGACCCATCGAGAAGGGGATGACGTACATCGTGCGACCCTTCATGCAGCCCTTGAACAGGCCGCCGAGAATCTCACGCATCTTGGCCGGGTCTTCCCAGTTGTTGGTCGGGCCTGCGTCTTCCTTCTTCTCGGAACAAATGTAAGTGCGGTCTTCGACCCGGGCCACGTCGGAAGGGTCGGAGAAGGCGAGGAAGGAGTTCTTGCGCTTCTTGAGCTTGACGAAGGTGCCCGCAGCGACCAACTCGGCACAGAGACGATCGTACTCTTCCTGGGATCCGTCGGCCCAGACGACATTGGCCGGTTCGGTGAGTGCCGCAATCTCGGCAACCCATTGCTTCAGGCGTTCATGCTTGACGTAATCGGGGGCATTGATGGAAACAGTCTGGTTCATGGTAATCACTCTCGAAGGGAGGTAGAGGAGCGGAAGTTACCGGGGAGCGGCGCGCGCAGAGCCAAATCGACAGGGCCGGGAAGCGGAAGGGACTTTCCAGCCCAGCCGGGTGCGACGCGTCGGTCGCGGCTGGCGAAAAACAAGCCCAGTGCAGGGGGGTGGAATCAGCATGCTAGGCGTTGGTGCTACAAG
>Ga0058866_1016009_pt1 | contig 14175 bp, 10 predicted proteins | sample TNRReaAerobicRNA_3_FD_61084 | JGI IMG/M metagenome (GOLD analysis project Ga0058866, IMG submission 61084) | Wastewater treatment Type I Accumulibacter community from EBPR Bioreactor in Madison, WI, USA - TNR Reactor, Time D- 0min-Aerobic_ RNA... | ecosystem: Engineered > Bioreactor > EBPR >...
ATCGCCATGTGGCTGGCCAAGAATCTGACTTCGCAGAGCTATCCCTCGATTGGCGAGGCCTTCGGTGGCCGTGACCATACGACGGTGCTGCATGCCGTACGGACCATCGATGAGCTGCGCGCCAAGGACAACGAACTGAACCACGATGTGCATGTTCTGCTGCAGGTTCTGAAGGGCTGAGGCACTTCCTGGGGACAAGCCGGTGAACAAGCAGGGGACAGACAGTGAACAAGGTGCTCAGGACGGGCCTGTGGACAAGTTGTTCGATTGTACCCACACCTGCATACCGCCTTTCTACAGCCGTAAAAGTTTGTATAATGTATTGAATTAAATAAAAATTATGGACATATCAACAGACTTGTCGCAACTATAGTCTTTAGAGGATTTATATATATGTTACTTATCAAAACACGGCGAGATACCCTGCTGGCACCCCTCCAGGCAGTTTCCGGAATCGTCGAAAGGCGTCACACGCTGCCGATTCTGTCGAATGTACTGCTCGAAAAAAAGGGGGATGTGCTGACCCTCCTGGCGACCGATATCGAGATTCAGATCACCACGTCCACCGCCGACGCCAGTGGTGAAGGCGACGGTGCGGTCACCGTTGGAGCGAAAAAGCTGCAGGAGATCCTGCGCTCCTTGCCCGAGAGCGCGGAGGTCAGCCTCGTTCTCGACGACCGGCGAATACAGGTGAAAGCGGGAAGAAGCCGTTTCAATCTGCAGACCTTGCCGCCCGAGGACTTTCCCTGCATGGCTCTGTCGGAGGGTGAAGCGCGAAAATTTTCTGTCAGTCAGAAGCAGTTTCGCCACCTGATTGCACAGACGCATTACGCGATGGCGGCGCAGGACGTTCGCTATTACCTCAACGGGCTTCTCTTGCTCGTCGAAGGGCAGCAGTTGCGTGCCGTGGCGACCGACGGACATCGTCTTGCCTACGCCAGCATGGCCCTCGCAGAAGCTGTAGACAGCGTCGCTCAAGAGGAGGAGGCCACGCGATACGAAGTGATCGTGCCGCGCAAGACGGTGATTGAACTCAACCGTCTGCTCGCCGACAGCGATGAGCCCCTGTGGATCGACATCCTGCCGACCCAGATCCGCTTTCAGTTTGGTCAGATCAACCTCATTTCGAAGTTGATCGACGGCAGATTCCCGGATTACCAGCGGGTCATACCGACCACTTTGCGCAACGTCGTCAGCGTGCAGCGCAGTCTGCTGCTGCAATCGATGATCCGGGCAGCGATTCTGACCAACGAGAAGTTTCGCGGGGTCCGCCTCGTGCTGGCCGAGGGCAGCCTGAAGATCATTGCCGCCAATGCCGAACAGGAGGAAGCACAGGAAGAGATCGAAGTGGAGTACAACGGTGATCCACTCGATGTGGGTTTTAACGTCTCCTATCTGCTCGATGTTCTCAACAACACCTCTGAGGAGACCATCGAGTGGGGTTTCAACGACGCCAACTCGAGTGCGCTCCTGACCATCCCCGGCAACGACAGGTTCAAGTACGTGGTGATGCCGATGCGCATCTGAGCGCCGCCGGTACAAGAGGAACGCAGCAGCGGTTCAACAAAGAAGAAACAGTGGATTCAGAATGACTGAAGAGAACGAGCAGTTTGCCTACGACGAAACGAGCATACAGCAGCTTGAAGGCCTGGAGGCTGTACGCAAGCGCCCCGGGATGTATATCGGGGACACTTCCGACGGCACAGGTTTGCACCACATGGTATTTGAAGTGGTCGATAACGCCATCGACGAGGCTCTGGCCGGGCATTGTGACGACATCGTGATCACCATTCATGCCGATAATTCGATCTCGGTGAGCGACAACGGTCGCGGCATTCCGACAGGAATCAAATTCGACGACAAGCACGAGCCGAAGCGGTCGGCGGCCGAGATCGTGATGTGTGTGCTGCATGCCGGAGGCAAGTTCAACCAGAATTCGTACAAGGTATCGGGTGGCCTGCATGGCGTCGGGGTGTCCTGCGTCAACGCACTCTCGAGATGGCTGCGTCTGACCATCAGGCGCGACGGCAAGAAGTACCTGGTGGAGTTCAATCGTGGGGCGATCGTCGATCGACTGAGCGAAGTACAGCGCGGCGTCGAGGTCTCACCGGTGCGGATTGTGGGTACCACCGAGAAGCGGGGTACCGAGCTGCACTTCATGGCCGACGAGGAGATTTTCGGCCTGGTCGAGTTCCACTACGAGATCATCGCCAAGCGCCTGCGCGAGCTGTCCTTTCTCAACAATGGCGTGAAGATTCGTCTGCAGGACCAACGTACCGGCAAGGAAGAGAACTTTGCTTTTCTCGGCGGCGTCAAGGGCTTCGTCGACTACATCAACCGGACGAAGGCGGTTCTGCACCCCAATATTTTCTACGCCAGCGGTGAGTCGCTGAGTGTCAATGGGATGATCAGCGTCGAAGTGGCCATGCAGTGGAACGACAGTTACGCGGAACAGGTTCTGTGTTTTACGAACAACATCCCGCAGGCCGACGGGGGAACCCACATGACCGGTCTGCGAGCGGCGATGACCCGGGTGATCAATCGCTACATCGAAGAAAACGAGATTGCCAAGAAGGCCAAGGTCGATATCAGCGGCGACGACATGCGCGAAGGGCTGGCGTGTGTTCTATCGGTGAAGATGCCGGACCCGAAGTTCGCTTCGCAGACGAAAATGAAGCTGGTGTCTTCGGAGGCTCGCCCGGCTGTTGAAGAAGTGGTCGCCGCGAAACTGAGCGAGTTTCTGCAGGAGCGACCGGTCGACGCCAAGGTGATCACCGGCAAGATCGTGGAAGCAGCGCGGGCGCGCGACGCGGCACGCAAGGCCAGGGAAATGACCCGTCGCAAGGGCCTGCTCGATGGGGTCGGTTTGCCCGGCAAGCTGGCCGATTGTCAGGAGAAGGACCCGGCGCTCTGTGAGCTTTATCTGGTCGAGGGCGACTCGGCCGGAGGCTCGGCGAAACAGGGGCGCGACCGCAAGTTCCAGGCGATTCTGCCACTCAAGGGAAAAATCCTCAATGTCGAGAAGGCGCGTTTCGACAAGCTGATTTCGTCGCAGGAAATTGTCACCCTGATTACTGCTCTGGGTACCGGTATTGGCAAGGACGAATACAAGCCGGAGAAATTGCGTTATCACCGACTGATCATCATGACCGATGCCGATGTCGACGGTGCACACATCCGGACGTTGCTGCTGACTTTCTTTTACCGACAGATGCGCGAGCTTGTCGAGGGTGGCCACATCTATATCGCACAGCCACCCCTGTACAAGGTCAAGCACGGCAAAGTGGAGCGTTACATCAAGGACGACCAGGCCCTCAAACAGTTCCTGCTGACCCTGGCACTGGAAGGAGCGGTACTGACGCCACAGTTCGCTGCTCCGGAAATTTCAGGTGCCGCGCTTGAACAGTTGGCGCGCGAGTATTTGCTTGCTGAGGCGGTGATCAACCGTCTGTCGCACTTGATCAACCCGGAAGTATTGCACGCGCTGATCGACGCCAATCTGAAGGTTGAACTGGCCGATGAATCGTCAGCCGTGGCCAGTGCAGAAGCTTTGATGAAGGCCGTCGGCAACAAGTTGGGGATCAATATCCTGGCGCGCTACGATGTCGCCAACGAGCGTTGGCAGTTGCGTCTGGAGAAGATCCTGCATGGCAATCTCAAGCTGGGCATCATCGACGAGGATCTGTTGGTCAGCGGCGACTACGCGCAGTTGCGCAAGACGGCCGAGATCCTCGCCGGCTTGTTCGGCACCGGTGGTTTTGTCATTCGCGGTGACAAGAAAAAGGTCGTCAGTAGTTTCTCGGAGACGATGCAGTGGTTACTCAGCGAAGTTGAACGTAGCGTCAGCAAGCAGCGTTACAAGGGGCTGGGTGAAATGAACCCGGCACAATTGTGGGAGACGACCATGGACCCGAAGGTCCGGCGTTTGCTCAAGGTGCAGATCGAAGACGCGATCGGTGCCGACGAGATCTTCAGCACACTGATGGGCGAGCTCGTCGAGCCGCGACGCAGTTTCATCGAGTCGAATGCTCTGGCCGCACGCAACATCGACGTCTAAGTCCGGAAGCTCTTCACTGCCGTGGCGCGACACGGACGAGTAGAGAGCGACACTGGAGTGCACCGGTCAACGAGCCTGACGATGGTGGTTGATTGCGTCACGCGTCGCCTTGGCGGCGCTGCGTGCGGCGTCGGCGTAGTCCTCGCCACTGCCCGCGTAAAGTATGGCGCGCGAGGAATTGATCATCAGGCCGTAGCCTTTGGCCGTGCAGCCAGCGCTTACCGTCGCTTCGAGGTCTCCTCCCTGGGCACCGATACCCGGAACGAGCAAGGGCATGTCGCCGGTCAACGTGCGGACGCGGGAAATTTCGCCTGGGAAAGTGGCGCCGACGACCAGGGCACATTGTCCATTCTCGTTCCACTCGCTGCTGACCAGGCGGGCGACCCGTTCATAGAGCCTTTCCCCACCGACATCGAGCATCTGGAGGTCGCTGCCGCCAGCGTTTGAAGTGCGGCAGAGAAGGATGACCCCCTTGTCCCGCCAGGCCAGGTAGGGAGCCAGTGAATCGCGCCCGAGATACGGGTTGACGGTCAGGGCGTCGGCCTTGAAGCGCTCGAAGGCCTCGCTCGCGTACTGCTCGGCGGTGCTCCCGATATCGCCGCGCTTGGCGTCTAGGATCACCGGGGTTGCCGGATGCCGGCTGTGAATGTGCTCGATCAGCGCTTCCAGTTGGTCTTCGGCGCGGTGTGCTGCAAAGTAGGCGATCTGAGGCTTGAAGCAGCACACGAGGTCTGCGGTTGCATCAACGATCGCTTTGCAGAAGGTGAAAATCGCGTCCGGCTTGTTCTTCAGGTGGTCTGGAAAACGCGCCGGATCGGGGTCCAGACCGACGCAGAGCAGGCTATTGTGCGCGCGCCACCGCGCGTCCAGCGAAGTGATGAAGTTCATTCTTTAACCACTTTGACTAAAATGTGTGATTCTACGAGGTTTGGCGTTCTCCGGTTGCGCGCCGGCGAGCAGACACTGTTGCTCCGTGCCCAGCGAGCGATTCCGGCGTGCAAGCCGGAATGCGCCCGGCAAGGGAGGGGTACGGTCATGGCTTTCATTATTCGGGGTGTCTGAGAAAGCAATGATCGTTGGGAAAGAAGGCAAGCCGCCCGCTGTTGGAGAGTGAGATGACGAAGCGATGAAAACGCTGGGGCAGGACGACTACCTTGCCCTGCGCGCCGGGGCGGTGGTTCTGGAAGCCGATGCATTTGGTGACAAGGTGTTACGCCTGGCCGATGGAACGATACTCAAGTTTTTCCGGCGGAAGCGCCTGTTTTCGTCGGCTGCCTGGTATCCGTATGCCCAACGCTTTGCTGATAACGCGGCGGCGCTGGGCCAACGCGGAATCCCGGTGCCGGAGGTGATCAGCGTCGTGCGAATTCCGTGCATCAAGCGCGATGCGGTGCATTACCAGCCACTGGCGGGAAGGACGCTGCGCGAGATGCGCCGGGAAGGTCTCGATTCGAAGGCCGAACAAGCATTGAAAGAGGCTTTCACGCAGTTCGTCATCAGCCTGCACGAGTGTGGGGTATATTTTCGATCTCTACACTTGGGCAACGTGGTGTATACGCCCGATCACTGCTTTGGTCTGATCGATATTTCCGATGCCCGAATTCATCCTCGGCGTCTGGGCCAACGGTTGCGCCACAGGAATCTCGCTCATCTGCTCAGGATTGCCAGCGAATCGGACTGGGTCGATTCGGCGCAGGTGCTTGGTGCCTGGCGTGGGCTGGGACCGGGCAAAGCTTATGGCAAGGCGAGACATTCCTTGCCGGTTGCTGGGGGTGATGATTGAAAAGGCGCGCATGCTTGCCGGAGCGTTTCCTGTCCTACCAGGGTCGCCCCGGCAGGCGGTTGGCTGGCAGCGTACAGCGGGGGATTTTCGGCCGCCCGGAGGCCAGCGATTTGCTTTACAAGATTCCTTCGCAACCCTATAATCGGCGCTTCTTTCGAGGGGGTATAGCTCAGCTGGGAGAGCGCTTGCATGGCATGCAAGAGGTCCGCGGTTCGATCCCGCGTACCTCCACCAGCAAATCGAAAGATGACTTTCCGGGTCCCCATCGTCTAGAGGCCCAGGACACTACCCTTTCACGGTAGGTACCGGGGTTCGAATCCCCGTGGGGACGCCAGTGATGGCCTTGGGCTTGCCGGCTGAGTCTGGCGATTCTCGGCCGTCGTAGCTCCGCGCTGCCCGCCTTCGCCGAGCCTCACCGCTGACGAATCGCCTGGCCTCAAATTTTTGTGTCGCGCTCGACTGGCAGCTTGTTGCCCCCTGGTCTTCCTGGCGACAAACTCTGGGCCGGCGTAGTGCTCTCGAGCGGAACACCGCAGCGGCGTTGCCGTGAAAGTCCCGCCAGCGTGCCAGCGCTTCCGCTATAGCCATGATCGGACGGGGAGGCTTTGTCTCGCCGTTTGCCAACGCCGGGTGGACTGCGACGACGTTCTTGCCAACGATCGGTAATTCCAGTAACTTGAACCCTCACGTTGGGGGTGCCACCCGGATTTCGGGTTGGCTGAGAGAGTCCCTTCGAACCTGTACGGGTAATGCCGTCGTAGGGAAGCGGAGCGCATCTCGTTGCGCAGCAGATTGGTCCTCGGTTCCTGTCGCGTCGCCAAGCCCTTGCACACAGCAGCTTTCAGCAGCGCTATTGCCTTACCCCTTCGCAAGGAAACATCATGAACGCCAACGAAAAATTCATTGCCGCCGACGCGCACGTCGATCAGGCGGCCATCACGCCGCTACCGAATTCGCGAAAAATCTACGTCACCGGGAGCCGGGCAGACCTCCGCGTGCCGATGCGCGAGATTGTTCAGTCGGAGACCGATACGGCGTTTGGGGGCGAAAAGAACCCGCCGGTTTATGTTTACGACTGTTCCGGACCGTACTCCGATCCACAGGTACACATCGACATCCGGCAGGGCTTGCCGGCACTGCGTGCGCAGTGGATCGCCGAGCGCGAGGACACTGAGGCGTTACCGGCGTTCAGCTCGCATTTCGGGCGTCTCCGGGCGGCTGATACGGCTCTTGATGAATTGCGCTTTCCCGGTCTCCTGCGGCGGCCCTTGCGGGCCAGAGAGGGCGCCAACGTGAGCCAGATGCATTATGCGCGGCGGGGCATCGTCACTCCCGAAATGGAGTATGTGGCCATTCGCGAAAACAACAATCGCCGCTGGTACGTCGAGCAGTTGCAGGCTTCGGGTCCACAAGGCGAACGTCTGGCACAGATCCTTTGCCGCCAACACCACGGCAACAGCTATGGCGCCAGTATCCCGGAGGAGATTACGCCGGAGTTCGTACGCTCGGAGGTGGCGCGGGGCCGGGCGATCATTCCCTGCAACATCAACCACCCGGAAAGCGAGCCGATGATCATCGGGCGCAACTTTCTGACCAAGATCAACGCCAACATCGGAAACTCGGCGCTGGGTTCGAGTATTCAGGAAGAAGTCGAGAAGATGACCTGGGCCATCCGCTGGGGCGGCGATACGGTCATGGATCTGTCGACCGGAAAGAATATTCATGAAACGCGCGAGTGGATCATCCGCAACAGTCCGGTGCCGATCGGGACGGTGCCGATCTACCAGGCTCTCGAGAAGGTCAATGGCAAGGCCGAAGATCTGACCTGGGAGATCTTCCGCGACACACTCATTGAGCAGGCGGAGCAAGGAGTCGACTACTTCACGATTCACGCTGGGGTGCTGCTGCGCTATGTGCCACTGACCGCCGGACGCCTGACCGGGATCGTCTCGCGCGGTGGATCGATCATGGCCAAGTGGTGCCTGGCGCATCACAAGGAGAGCTTTCTCTACACGCACTTCGAGGAAATCTGCGACATCATGAAGGCCTATGATGTGGCTTTCAGCCTCGGCGACGGGCTGCGCCCGGGGTCGATCTATGACGCCAACGACGAGGCTCAACTGGGCGAGCTCAAGACGCTGGGAGAGCTCACCGATATTGCCTGGAAGCACGACGTGCAGGTGATGATCGAAGGACCCGGGCATGTGCCGATGCACATGATCAAGGAGAACATGGAGCTGCAGCTTGAATACTGCGGCGAAGCTCCCTTTTACACCCTTGGGCCACTGACCACCGACATTGCACCGGGCTACGACCACATCACGAGCGGCATCGGCGCGGCGATGATCGGCTGGTATGGGACGGCGATGCTGTGCTACGTGACGCCAAAAGAGCACCTCGGTCTGCCCGACAAGGACGATGTCAAGACCGGAATCATCACTTACAAGCTCGCTGCCCATGCTGCCGATCTCGCCAAGGGCCACCCGGGCGCACAGATACGGGACAACGCCCTGTCCAAGGCGCGTTTCGAATTTCGTTGGGAGGATCAGTTCAACCTGGGTCTTGATCCCGACAAGGCACGTGAGTTCCACGACGAAACGCTGCCCAAGGAGTCGGCCAAGGTGGCGCACTTCTGCTCGATGTGCGGGCCGCACTTCTGCTCGATGAGAATTACGCAGGAGGTGCGCGAGTTCGCGCTGGCCCAGGGCGTCAGCGAGGACGAGGTGCTGGCCAAGGGCATGGAAGGCAAGGCCATCGAGTTTGTCAAGACCGGAGCTGAGGTCTATCGCAAGGTGTGAACCAGTCGACGGCCGCGCGGGCTTTGCGCGGCGGCGGTTTTGGCCGGTTGCTCTGCCTGCGGGTATGTCAGCGACGCCGGCCCGCAGACCCTGAGCGAGCGTGCAGGCAGTCGGCGATGGCGCGTTTTGGCGACGACTGCTGGTCGCGCCGCCGTAGTTGGCATGATTTTGGCCCACGTCGAACGACCACCATCGGCTCACTGCGCCGCGGCAACAGCAGGCAGCAGCAGGCCAGCTAGAAGTCGGTGGCCGCCTCCCAGAGGACGAATCCGTCGTCTTTGCGTGTCCACTCGAGTAACTCGATCATCGGGTAGGCGCGCTGCGCGAGGCCGACTGGTGGGGTCTCCTTCTCGTCGTTCTGGCGGCCCTCGTCGCTCGGGCGCTCAGCGTCGGCTGGGGGCCGTTCGCTGCCATCGGCAATCGCCCGGCGCAGGCTGGCGATTGCCTCGGCCAATTGCTCGGTGGTAATCACGCCGCGCGCGCTGCATTCCTTGCCGACAATCTCGAGTAACTGACGTGCCACTGGAGCAAACATCATGATTTGTCCGGAAGTGCTAGAAGTGAATTTGACCAGCATGGTATGTGTTCTCCGTGGCTTACTATGAAAGTCGCGCCAGCCGGAATGTGCCCGGCAAGCGAGGGGAACGGTCAGGGCTTGCATTATTCGGGGTGTCTGACACAGCGATGACCGTTTGAGGAAAGTGAGCGTATTGTTGCAGTTGGTTGGACAGGGAACAATGTTTTTGTGGTTGGGAAGTTGCGCCGCATTTTCGCATGGGTTCAGGAGAGCTTGTGCTATAAGGAGTATCAGCCCTTGCAGGGGTTCGGGCGCCGTCGAGATCTCTACAATGGAGGGCGCGTCGGTGTCGGGTGGCCGGGAGAGTTTGGCGTGGTCGGCGCCTCAGGCTGGGAAATCTTGATGGAAATTGAACGTCTGCTGCAATCACAGGGCTTTGGCAGTCGGGCCGAGTGCCGCGCGCTGGTTGGCAGTGGTCGAGTCAGCGTCGATGGGCGGGTCTGCGACGATCCGGCGGCTCGCTTCGTTCCGGACGCTCTGAGCTTTGCGGTGGACGGTGAGGCGTGGAGTTATCGCCGGTTTGCCTACCTGGCGCTGCACAAGCCGGCGGGCTACGAGTGCTCTCGTCGGCCAGTCCACCATCCGAGCGTGTACGCGCTGCTCCCGCGGCCGTTGGTGATGCGCGGTGTTCAGGCGGTTGGGCGCCTGGATCAGGATACGACGGGCCTGCTACTGCTGACCGATGATGGCGCATTCATTCACCGCTACACCTCGCCGCGCAAGCAGATCGCGAAGGTCTACGAGTTGATGACGCGGCATGTCGTCGACGACAGACAACTGGCTGCACTGGTGGACGGGGTGCACCTGCATGACGAAGAAAGGCCGGTAGCGGCCGCAGCCTGTGCGCAACTGAGCGAACGTCGGTTGCGCTTGACGGTAACGCTGGGAAAGTACCATCTGGTAAAGCGAATGGTAGCGGCAGTGGGCAATCGTGTCGAAGCCTTGCATCGTTCGGCGGTAGGCGGCTTTACTCTGCCGGCGACACTGTCTGCCGGAGAATGGATGTGGCTTGAGGCAGCAGAACTTGCTCTCCTGGCGCGAAGTGAATGAGCTGTCTTGATCTGATCGATCGCCGGGGGGTGCACCGGGCGGCGCTCAAGGAGCGCGCGCAGGGCTTGTACCGTGGCACCAGGCTGGCTTGTTGCTGACCCGGGAAGCATCGCGATGACCCTGACCGAATTGCGTTATATCGTTGCTCTGGCGCGTGAGCGGCACTTTGGCCACGCGGCCGAGAAATGCCACGTCAGCCAGCCGACTCTTTCGGTCGCGTTGAAGAAGGTGGAGCAGCGGTATGGCGTCATTCTCTTCGAACGTTCTTCGGCGGACGTGCGCTTGACCATGATCGGAGAACAAATCGCCGCGCAGGCAGAACGGGTTCTCGAGGAAGCGGGAAGGCTCAAGGAAATCGTTGCGCAGGGCAAGGACCCGCTGCAGGGCCCCTTGCGTCTCGGAGCAATTTATACGATTGCGCCTTACCTGCTGCCGCGGCTGATCCCGGCCCTGCACGCGCGGGCTCCGCTAATGCCACTCTACCTGCAGGAAAATTTCACCGTTAATCTCGCGGCGCAGTTGCGTCGCGGTGATCTGGACGTGATCGTCGTCGCCCTGCCGTTCGTCGAGCCTGGAGTCGTGTCAAGAGTGGTTTATGAGGAACCGTTTTGTGTGGCGATGCCCAAGGGACATCCGCTGGCACAGCAATCCTTGATCCATGCGCAGCAGGTCGCCGCGGAGAACCTGCTGCTATTGGGCATAGGCAACTGCTTTCGCGACCAGGTGGTGCAGGCCTGCCCACAGCTATCGGCACCTGGTGGGATCGAGGGGGCAGTCGAAGGCAGTTCATTGGAGACCGTGCGCTACATGGTGGCGAGCGGTGCGGGCATCTCGGTAGTTCCGGCATCGGCCGCCGCCTCGTGGCCACAGGAAGACTCACTGCTTTCGTTTCGCCCTTTCAGCGATCCGCCACCGCTTCGTCGGGTGGTGATCGCCTGGCGTGCGACTTTTCCCAGACCACAGGCGATAGATGTCTTGCGGGCGGCGATTCTCGATGCGCCCCCACCGGGAGTAGTCGCCGTCTGATAGAGAGCGGCTACGCCCGGCATCCTCAACTCGGTCGGCGGTGGGGGCAGTAACCGCGGATGAGGGTGGTTCCACGTGAAACAGGGAGCCCCCCAACAGTCTGTTGGCTGGCCTGCACCGATGTGCTACCCGGCAGTTTTCCTGCGACGCGTCGGCGTTGCTGTCGGCGTTGCTGTCGTCGTAGCTGTAGCTGTATCCGCCGGCGTTTCGCCAGAACTGGCCGTCGTTGTCGGAGTCGTCTTGGTCCTGGCGCCGGCCCTGGGTTCGCGCTTCTCAAACTCGAAACCGACCTTCCCGTCGGCTCCGCGCACGAGAAAGGCAGAGAACTTGCGACGCGTGCGGGCAGAGACAAAGTTCCGAAGGAGATCGGTTCGGCCGGTTTCGAGCAGCTTCTTCATCTGCTCCGGTTCGACCGTCTGCTGCAGGATGATTGTGCCGGAGCGGAAGTCACAGCTCTTGGCGGGTCCGACAGCCCTCTCGCAGACATAGGCCATACCGTGCTCGAAAACACGGGCAGCGCATTTGGGGCAGGCGCCCAGGGCTTCGCTGTGCGAGAAATCGACCTCTTCGGCTGTCCCCTCATCGCCGCCGCTGCCCTGACCAAAATCGAATTCGGGGGCATTCTCGGCGTTGAGCTGGACCAGCGCGCTGAACGGACGGCCCATCTTGTTGCGAAAGCCGCTCAGCGGGCCGACCTTGCGCTGCGTCAGCAGCTCTTCGATTTCGGCGGCTTCGAATTGCCGCCCGGCAACTATTTTCCACAGGGCGAAGTCGCAGCTCTGGCAATGGAACTTCTTGTACGTTTCCTTGATCAAGCCAGCGCACTTGGGGCAAGGCGTCGCCAGTTCTCCGAAGTCTCCCGGAATGGTGTCGCTATCGTAGGTCTTGGCGCGGTCTACGATGCGCTGCGTCATCGCGGCGATTTCCTTCATGAATTCGCTGCGCGACATCTCGCCTCGTTCCATGCGCGCGAGCTTCCATTCCCATTCACCGGTGAGTTCAGGTGCGGTGAGTTCCGGGATGCCCAGGCCGTTCAGGAGGGTCATCAGCGAAAAGGCCTTGGCGGTGGGCAATAGTTCGCGTCCTTCGCGCAGGAGGTATTGCTCGGTAAGCAGGTTCTCGATGATCTGGGCGCGCGTGGCCGGGGTGCCCAGTCCGCGCCCAGCCATCGCTGCACGCAGCTCTTCGTCGTCCATGGCCTTGCCGGCGCTTTCCATGGCGGTCAGCAGGCTGGCTTCGGAATAGCGGGCGGGCGGCCGGGTCTGATGCGCGCTGAGCACCACCTCTTCGGTCTGCACGCGTTCGTTTGGCGCCACGGCGACGAGGTTTCCCTCTTCTCCTTCCTGTGCCTCGCGACCATAAACCGCGAGCCAGCCGGGATTGACCAGCACCTTGCCTTCGCTCTTGAAGGGCTCTCCAGCCACACGGGTAATCCGTGTGGTGATCAGGTACTCCGCCGCCGGGTAGAACACGGCGAGAAAGCGCTTGGTGACCATGTCGTACAGCTTGAACTCTGCTTCGGAGAGATGCTTCGGCGGTTGCAGTGTCGGAATGATCGCGAAGTGATCGGAGACCTTGGCGTTATTGAAGATGCGCTTGTTCGGCACAACCCAGTTGCGCGCCAGGATCTGCTGCGCAAAGGGTGCATAACGAGCCAGCAGGGCCTCATCATGGCCCTTGGCGGCCCCTTCACCGGTGAGCATCGAGAGCGTGCTGCTGACCGTCGGGCGGTAGTCTTCGGGCAAGGCCCGAGAGTCTGTTCGCGGATAGGTCAGCACCTTGTGCTTTTCGTAGAGCGCCTGTGCCAGACCCAGCGTGGTCTTGGCGGAGAAGCCAAAGCGGCCATTGGCCTCGCGCTGCAGGCTGGTCAGATCAAAGAGGAGAGGCGACAACTGGCTTGAGGCCTTGGCTTCCTCGCTGACTTCACCTTCCTTGCCCGTACACTTCTGCTGCAGCGCCGTCGCCCGGGCTTCGTCCCACAGGCGGTCAGCCCGCGCATGCTCGTCATCCTCCTTGCCTTTGAACTTCTCGTCAAACCACTTTCCCCGGTATAAGCCGGCCCTACAGCCAAAGTGTCCCTCAAGCTCCCAGTAGGCGCGCGGCTTGAACTTGCGGATACGGTCTTCACGTTCGACGATCAGGGCCAGCGTCGGCGTCTGAACGCGGCCGACCGTCGTCAGGTGGAAACCACCCGTCTTCGAGTTGAAGGCGGTCATCGCTCGCGTGCCGTTGATACCGACCAGCCAGTCCGATTCCGAACGGCAGACGGCGGCAGCGCCCAGGCCGAGCATCTCGCTACCGCTGCGCAGGCGGGAGAATCCGTCACGGATCGCCTGCGGGGTCATCGACTGTAGCCACAGGCGTTCGACCGGCTTGCTCACCGCGGCGTGTTGCGTGATGTAGTTGAAAATCAGCTCACCCTCGCGTCCGGCATCGCAGGCGTTGATCAGACTCACGACATCCTTCCTTTTGATCAGACGAACCAGGAGCTTGAGACGTGCTTCGGTCTTGGCAATCGGCTGCAGAGCAAAGTGCGGTGGGATCACCGGAAGATGGGCGAAAGACCACTTGCCACGCTTGACTTCATACTCCTCCGGGCAGGCCAGTTCCAGCAGGTGACCGATTGCCGAGGAGAGAACGTAGTCGTCACTTTCGTAGTAGTCGTCGTGCCGAACGAAGCCGCCGAGGGCGCGCGCGAGGTCAGCGGCGACGGAAGGCTTTTCGGTAATGATCAGTTTCTTGGTCATGGGGCTTTCAGCGGCGGCGAGGAGGGGAAAATGAGGGGCGCGGGAGCGTCAAGCGATGACTTCCTGCGGGCCATGATAAGAGTACACTGCCGCCTTTGGCAAGCAAGGCTGGCGGTTGCGACAAGCGAGCGGCGCTG
>Ga0058866_1038113_pt1 | contig 13987 bp, 11 predicted proteins | sample TNRReaAerobicRNA_3_FD_61084 | JGI IMG/M metagenome (GOLD analysis project Ga0058866, IMG submission 61084) | Wastewater treatment Type I Accumulibacter community from EBPR Bioreactor in Madison, WI, USA - TNR Reactor, Time D- 0min-Aerobic_ RNA... | ecosystem: Engineered > Bioreactor > EBPR >...
CCCGGCGGCGCGGACGTCAGCGTCGGGCGAATCGGCGCGACGCAGTCGTCATCAGGAGCCGGTGGGGAAGCCGGAGCGCCTGCACAAGCTGCTGGCCAACAGCGGTCTCGGTTCGCGCCGGGAGATGGAAGAGTTGATCGCCGCCGGTCGGATCATCGTCAATGGCGCGCCGGCGCAGATCGGCCAGACGGTCAGCCCGGGCGACCGGATCAAGGTCAACGGCAAGCTCGTAGCGGTACGCTTTTCCGACCGCCTGCCGCGCGTCATCCTCTATCACAAACCGGAAGGCGAGATCGTTTCGCGCAACGATCCCGAGCATCGACCGAACGTGTTTACCGCTTTGCCGCGCATGTCGGCCGGGCGCTGGGTGGCCGTCGGCCGGCTCGATTTCAACACCGGTGGCCTGTTGCTGCTGACCACCTCGGGCGATCTTGCCAATCGCCTGATGCACCCGCGCTATCAGTTGGTCCGCGAGTATGCGGTGCGTATCCTCGGCGAACTGCCCGACGAGGTGCGACGCAGTCTGCTCGAAGGAATCGAACTCGACGATGGCCCGGCGAAGTTTGCCAGTTTTCAGGAAGCGGGCGGCGAGGGTGCCAATCGCTGGTACCGCGTGTCGCTCTACGAGGGCCGTAACCGCGAGGTGCGTCGGATGTTCGAAGCCGTCGGCGTCGTCGTCAGTCGTCTGATCCGGGTGCGCTACGGCCCTTTCGTGTTGCCGCCGAACCTGAAGCGCGGCCAGGTGTACGAGTTGCCCGAAGCCGAGGTCAGGCGGCTGCTGGCCGAGTTTGGCATGGCGCCGGCCCCGTCGACCCGCCCGCCGCGGCGACCGCGCGAAGCTTGAGCGATCACTTTCGCTCGCTGGCCGATTTACCGCGGCCAAGATTTTAGTTATACTCAGACAGTTTTCCGCTCGCCCCCCAGGGGGCATTTTTTACGGGGATGGGCGTTTCGCCCATTTTTTATTTGCAGCCATGGATGTGCACGAAGTACTGGAAAAAACGGTCACTGGCCTCGGCTACGAGCTGGTCGATGTCGAACGGAGTCCGCGCGGTCGTGTTCTGCGTGTCTTCATCGACAAGCCGGAAAAGCCGCGCGGGGTGGATATCGACGATTGCGCGCTGGTCAGCAATCAGCTCTCACGCGTGCTGATGGTCGAAAACGTCGACTATGACCGGCTTGAAGTCTCTTCACCAGGGATCGACAGGCCGCTGAAGAAGGAGTCTGATTTCGAGCGTTTCGCGGGTTCGGAGATTACGCTCAAGCTGCGCTTGCCCTTGAACGGCCGGCGGAATTTCAGCGGCACCCTGCACGGCCTGCTGGCGGGCAGGGTACGCCTGCAGACCGATGCGGGCGAAATGGAGTTCGATCTGATCAATGTTGATAAGGCACGTGTGGTGCCCAGCTTCGACACGATGAAATCGGGCCGGAAGCTGGTTTAGGAGGTATTCAGGAAATGAGCCGCGAAATCTTGCTGCTGGTGGATGTTCTGGCACGTGAAAAGAACGTGACGCGGGACATCGTCTTCGGCGCGCTGGAAATGGCGCTGGCCTCGGCGACCAAGAAACGTGTCCACGAAGACGCCAACGTGCGCGTCGCGGTCGATCGCGAGACCGGCGATTTCGAGACCTTCCGCCGCTGGGAGGTCGTCGCTGACGAAGACTTCCTTGATGAGCAACAACACGTCCCGCTGTCGGAAGCCCAGACACAGGACCCCGAGGTGGAGATCGGTGACTACCTCGAAGAGGCGCTGGAGCCGATCGATTTCGGCCGCATCGGCGCCCAGGCCGCCAAGCAGGTCATTCTGCAGAAGATTCGTGACGCCGAGCGGGAACAGGTGCTGAGCGAGTTCCTGGCGCGCAAGGAGCACCTGGTCACTGGCACGATCAAACGCATGGAACGGGGCAACGCGATCGTCGAAACCGGCAAGATGGAGGCGCTGCTGCCACGCGACCAGATGATCCCGCGCGAAAACCTGCGCATCGGTGATCGCGTCAAGGCCTATCTGCTGCGCATCGACCGTTCGGCGCGCGGTCCGCAACTGATTCTGTCGCGCACCGCGCCGGAGTTCATCATCCAGTTGTTTGCGCTCGAGGTTCCCGAAGTCGATGACGGGTTGCTGGAGATCAAGGCGGCGGCCCGGGACCCGGGTATGCGTGCCAAGATAGCCGTCAAGTCGAACGACCAGCGCATTGACCCGATCGGGACCTGCGTCGGCATGCGCGGTTCGCGGGTGACGGCGGTGACCAACGAACTGGCCGGTGAGCGGGTCGATATCGTGCTCTGGTCGGCCGATCCGGCGCAATTCGTGGTGGGTGCTCTGGCACCGGCGGAAGTCACCTCGATCGTCGTCGATGAAGACAAGCACAGCATGGACGTGGTGGTCGACGAGCAGAACCTGGCCATTGCCATTGGCCGTGGCGGGCAGAACGTTCGCCTCGCTTCGGAAATGACGGGCTGGACGATCAACCTGATGACCGAGGAAGAGTCGAAGACCCTGGTCGAGGCCGAAGCGGCAGCGATCCGCGTCCTCTTCATGGAGAAACTCGATGTCGACGAGGACGTGGCCAACATCCTGATCGACGAAGGTTTCTCGACGCTCGAGGAAGTGGCGTATGTGCCACTGCACGAGATGCTGGAGATCGAGGCTTTCGACGACGCGACCGTCCAGGAGTTGCGCGAGCGGGCACGGAATGTTTTGCTGACCGAGGCGATCGTCACCGAAGAGAAGATCGGGGATGTGGCCGAGGACATGCTCAGCCTCGAAGGAATGGACAAGGCGCTGGCCGGAAAGCTCGCCGGAAGCGGTATCAAGACGCGCGACGATCTCGCCGATCTGGCGGTCGACGAACTGCTCGAGCTGACCGGCATCGATGCGCAGAGAGCGAAACAACTGATTACCACGGCGCGCGCGCACTGGTTCGAGTAAGCGGGAAAGAGGAATACCTATGGCGCAAACAAGTGTTGCCCAATTTGCCACCCAGTTGAGGATGCCGGCGGGTTCGCTGCTCGAGCAGTTGCAGAAAGCCGGCGTGGCCAAGAGGCAGGCAGACGATCTGCTGTCCGAACAGGACAAGACCCGGTTGCTCGACTATCTGCGGCGTGCGCATGGTCCGGCGGAAGCAAAGACCAAGATCACCCTGACGCGCAAGGAAACGACCGAGATCAGGCAGCAGGACTCGCACGGCAAATCGCACACCGTGCAGGTCGAAGTGCGCAAGAAGCGTGTCCTGGTGAAGCGGGAGGCCGTTGAACCACGCCCCGAGGCCGCGGCTGCTCGTCAGCTGCCACCGGCAGAAGGCGCCATCGAGCTTGCAGCCGCCGAGCCAGTCGCCGCGGTCGTCGTCCAACCCGTGCTCGAGCCCTTGCCTGAACCGGTGGTCGAAGCGCGCGTCGAAGCGGTGCCTATGGTCAAGGCTGAACTACCTGCCGTGGCCCTGGCCGAGCCCGTCGTCAAGGCGAAGGCCGAAGCCGGGGTCAAGGCGAAAGCCGAAGCGGCGGCCAAGGCGAAAGCCGACGCGGTAGTGGCGGCGAAAGCGGCGCCGGTCGTCGAGGCGAAGGCCGAAGCGGTGGCACCGGAAGCCAGGGCGGCGGTCAAGAAGGTGGTGACGCGGGCCTCGATCATCGGTGAGGAACAGCAACGACTGCGGGCCGAGGAAGAGCGGCGCAACGCCGAGTTGCGTTCTCGTCAGGAAGCCGAGTTCAAGAGCAAACAGCAACGCAGCGCCGATCTCGTGCGGCTGAAGCAGGAGGCAGAAGAGAAGGCGGCGGCGGCCAAGGCGGCTGGCATTGCCAAGCAGGTTGCCGCGCAGACCGCGAGCGAGCGCCCGGCGGAAGACAAGACCTTGCACAAGCCGCCGGCCAAGGCGGCGACGACCGACAAGAAGGCGGCTGAGAAAAAGGCGCCGGAAAAGAAAGTCGCCGACAAGAAGGGCCAGTGGAAGAGCGAAGGCGCCAACAAGCGCCCCGGGCTGAAGACGCGCGGGGCGACCGGTGGCATGGGCTGGCGCGACAACAAGCACGGCAAGCGGCCCGGTCGTGGGGCCAGCGACGAGGACGAGCAGCACTCGTTCCAGTTGCCGGTGGAGCCGGTGATTCATCAGGTCTACGTTCCCGAGACGATCTCGGTGGCCGAACTGGCGCACAAGATGGCGGTCAAGGCGACCGAGGTGATCAAGGTGCTGATGAAAATGGGCTCGATGGTCACCATCAACCAGGTGCTGGATCAGGACACAGCGATGATCATCGTCGAGGAAATGGGTCACCAGGCATTCGCCGCCAAGCTCGATGATCCCGATGCCTTCCTCGACGAGGGTTCCGTCGACCAGAAGGACGTGCCGTTCGAGCCGCGCGCGCCGGTGGTCACGGTCATGGGACACGTCGACCATGGCAAGACCTCGCTGCTCGACTACATTCGCCGTACCCGTGTCGCCAGCGGTGAGGCCGGCGGTATCACCCAGCACATCGGCGCCTATCACGTGCAGACCGACCGGGGCATGGTGACCTTCCTCGACACGCCGGGCCACGAGGCGTTTACGGCCATGCGCGCACGCGGTGCCAAGGCCACCGATCTGGTCATTCTGGTCGTCGCTGCCGATGATGGCGTGATGCCGCAGACCCGGGAGGCGATCCACCACGCCAAGGCGGCCGGCGTGCCGATGGTCGTCGCGGTGAACAAGATCGACAAGCCGGGTGCCCAGCCCGACCGGGTCAAGCAGGAACTGGTCAGCGAACAGGTAGTGCCCGAAGAATACGGTGGTGACGCGCCTTTCGTTTCCGTTTCGGCGAAGACCGGCGTCGGTATCGACGAGTTGCTCGAGAACGTTCTGCTGCAGGCGGAAGTGCTTGAACTGAAGGCACCCAGGAACGCACCGGCGAAAGGCCTGATCATCGAGGCACGCCTCGATCGTGGGCGAGGGCCGGTGGCGACGATGCTGGTGCTTTCGGGAACGCTGCGCCAGGGCGACGTGTTGCTCGCCGGTCAGGTGTTCGGGCGGGTGCGCGCGATGCTCGACGAAAACGGCAAGGTGATCAAGGAGGCAGGGCCCTCGATTCCGGTCGAAATCCTCGGTCTGTCCGATGTGCCGGCGGCCGGGCAGGAAGCCGTGGTGCTCGCCGATGAGCGCAAGGCACGCGAGATTGCGCTCTTCCGCCAGGGCAAGTATCGCGATGTCAAGCTGGCGACCAAGCAGGCGGCCAATCTGGAGAGCATACTCGAACAGATGACCGAGACCGAGGCCAAGGTTCTCGCCTTGATCATCAAGGCCGATGTCCAGGGTTCGCAGGAAGCACTGGTGCAGTCGCTGCAGAAGCTGTCGACCGGGGAAGTTCGCGTCAATGTTATCCACGCGGCGGTGGGCGCGATCAGCGAGTCCGACGTGCACCTTGCGCAGGCCTCGAAGGCGGTGATCATCGGCTTCAACACGCGTGCCGACGCCGGCGCGCGCAAGGCGGCAGAAACCGCGGGGGTCGATATCCGCTACTACAACATCATTTACGATGCGGTGGATGAAGTGAAGGCCGCTTTGTCGGGAATGCTTTCACCGGAGAAGCGCGAGGAGATCACCGGCCTGGTCGAGATCAGGCAGGTGTTCCGGGCGACCAGGATCGGCACCATCGCCGGCTGCTACGTCCTCGAAGGGGTGGTCAAGCGCAGCTCGCGCGCCCGCCTGCTGCGCAATCACATCGTTCTCTGGGATGGCGAGATCGAGTCACTGAAGCGCTTCAAGGAGGATGTCAAGGAGGTGCGCAGCGGCTTCGAATGCGGCCTCTCGCTGAAGAACTTCAGCGCTTACGAGGAGGGCGACCAGGTCGAGGTCTACGATGTGACGGAAGTCGCCAGGACGCTCTAAATGCCGGCCAGCAAGGGTTTTTCTCGCCGCGAACGGATCGTCGAGCAGATTCGCCGCGAACTTGCCGCAGTGATCCACAGCGAGCTGATGGACCCGCGCGTCGGCATGATCAGCCTGACCGACGTCGAACTCAGCGCCGACTTTGCGCATGCCAGGGTGTTCTTCAGCACCCTGGCCGGCAGCGACAGTCTCGAGTCAGTGCAAGCGGGTCTGCAGCACGCGGCTGGCTTTCTGCGCAGCGAACTGGGCAAGCGCATCAGTATTCACATGACGCCCCAACTGCATTTCGTTTTTGACCAGTCGCTCGAACGTGGCGCGCAGCTAGCGAAGTTGATCAGCGAAGCGGCGGCGATCTCGGATCAGACCAATCCGCGGCCAGACCAGGACTGAGGTGACGATCAGGAAGAGCTGGCGCCGTGTCGACGGCGTGTTGCTCCTCGACAAGCCGACCGGCATGTCTTCCAACTCGGCGCTGCAGGCGGCACGCCGTCTTTTTTCGGCGGCCAAGGCGGGGCATACCGGTACCCTCGATCCGTTGGCCAGCGGTCTGCTGCCGCTGTGTTTCGGTGCCGCGACGAGGTTCTCGGTAGACCTGCTCGAAGCCGACAAGACCTACGAAGCCCAACTCATGTTCGGTGTCCGGACCGATACGGGTGATGCCGACGGGAGCGTCGTCGCACGTGCTGCGGTGGCCTTCGGGCTGGCCGATCTCGAGGCCGCTCTGGCGCTTTTCCGTGGCCGAATTCGCCAGGTGCCGCCGATGTACTCGGCCCTCAAGCGAGACGGGAGGCCGCTTTACGAGCTTGCCCGGCAGGGCATCGAAGTCGAGCGCGCGGCACGCGAGGTGATCCTCCATGAGCTGCTGCTGCTTGATTTTTCGGGGGATCGCTGTCGCTTGCGTGTCTCCTGCAGCAAAGGCACCTATATTCGCAGTCTGGCCGAGGATCTGGGGGCCGCACTGGCTTGTGGAGCGCATCTGACGGCGCTGCGCCGGGTCGCCGTCGGCCCACTGCGAATTGCCGATGCGGCGACGCTGGATGATCTGGCCGCAGGAAGCGAAGAGGAGCGTGCGTCCCGGCTGCTGGCGCCCGACGCCCTGTTGCAGAGCTTGCCGGCGGTGCGCCTGGAGGCGGCAGAGAGTCGGCGTTTTGTGCAGGGCAATGCAGTCAAGGCCGACGCCCGGCCCGGGCGATGCCGCGTCTATGCCGGGAATCGCCTGCTCGGGCTTGGCGAGGTCGACGACGCGGGCCAACTGCAGCCGCGCCGGGTCGTCGCTACGCCCTAGGGTCAGGCGCATGTCAAACGCGGAAACTCACCTGGCTCACCCCTGTCATGCCCGTTGAAGTGTATGATTTAACATTGAACTTGCTTTTCCTCCGATTTGCCCGTGCGCTTGGCGCTGAAACGGCGCCCGAACAGCGGAAGGCAGGGACTTCATCAACAGGCACATGAGCATGCGCGACTCCTTCTGGCTTTCGTTTCCGGCAACGTCCGGGAGTCGATGGGTGCGCGATCGGTGTGCCGCCGAGCTGTCCCGCCGGCAGGGGCACCACTGGCCGGCTGCGTGAGCACTGGCGAGAGGCGTGGCTGACTGCTGATGACTGCCGAGCCATCGACCGTCGACAAGCCTGGCGAGGGGTTGCAGGGGTCGGACTTCGAGCTGGCGGCCGAGCTGTATCGCGTCGCCGTGCGCCTCGACCGCGAGCTGTCTGGCGAAGCGATCGCGGCCATTTTTCGCCGGGGTCTGGAGAGTGACGAGGCGATTTTTAGTCTGCCTGGCCAGCGCGGCAGTCCCCACGGACCCTGGCAGGAGCTTTTTGCCAGGGTCGAGCAGCAACGACAGCCGGTGTACGGCGGTGCGCTTGCCGGCGACGCCCCTCCCGACCGCCTGGCCATGCCGCTCATCGTCGGCGGGGAAATCCTGGGTTTCGTTGGCGTCGCCGGCCGCTGCGGTGGTTACGATGGGCCGGCAATCCGGCGCTTCAGCGACCTCGGGGGCTTGCTTGCCGAAGCCTTGCACACCTGCGGCGCGCTGCGCCGAGTCCATTCGTCAGACGGTCTGCTCGGCGATTTCCTTGCGCTGTCGGACCGGCCGGCGGCAGAAGAAAAGCTGCGACTGCAGGCCAAAATCTTTGAGTGCAATAACCAGGCGGTGGTGGTTGCTGATGCCGACGAGAAAATCGTCTCGAGCAACGAGGCGTTCACCCGGCTCACCGGCTATCGGGAAAGCGAGGTTCTTGGCCAGTCGCCGGCCCTGCTGCTGGGTGAGGAAGGCGGGTCGCTGCGGCGCGCGAAGATCTGTGATGAAATCTCCGCTGACGGGGAGTGGTGTGGTGAACTGCCGTGCACACGCAAGAGCGGCGAAGTCTTTCCGGCCTGGGTGGTGATTGCTTCGGCAAAAGATGCGAACGGTCGGCCGGGCAGCCATGTTCTCGTCTTTTCCGACATCAGCGCAACAAAGGAGGCGGAAACCCGGATTCACCGTCTCGCTTACTACGATCCGCTGACGGCACTCCCCAATCGCAACCTTTTCCACTCGCTGCTTGAAAAGGCGCTGAGCGCGGCACAGCGCAAGCGCACCCACGCGGCGCTGTTGTCTCTCGACCTGAACCGTTTCAAGCACATTGTCGATTCCTTCGGACATACTCCGGCTGACTTGATTCTCTGCGAGGTGAGTCGTCGCCTTGCCCTCACCCTGCGCGAGGAGGATATCGTCGCTCGGCTGGGGGGTGACGAGTTCGTCATTGCCTTGACCGACATCAGTCGCCGTGAGCACGCCGGTCATGTTGCGCGGAAGGTTCTGGCCGGGCTGGCTGAACCGTTCTTTCTCGAGCGGCACGAGATTCTGTTGTCGGCAAGCATTGGCATCAGCATCTTTCCCGAGGACGGCCGGGACAGCGAAGCCTTGCTGAAGAACGCCGACGTCGCCATGTATCGGGCCAAAAAGCGGGGCAGCAACGCGCACCTCTTCTATTCCCAGGAAATGAATCAGCGCTCTTTTGAGCAACTCAAGCTGGAAGGAGGCTTGCGCCGGGCCAGTGAGCGCGGTGAGTTCCATCTCGTCTACCAGCCGCAACTCGACCTCGCCAGCGGGCGAATTGCTGGCGCCGAAGCCTTGCTCCGCTGGCATCATCCGGAACATGGCCTGATCCCGCCGGCAGTGTTCATTCCAGTGGCCGAGGAAACCGGCCTGATCATCCAGATTGGTGATTGGGTGATCGACGCCGCGTGCCGCCAGATTCGTACCTGGCAGGACGCCGGCATGCCGCGTATTCGTGTCGCGGTCAACCTGTCTGCCCGCCAGTTCAGCGCTTCCCTGCCGAAGAGGGTGGTCAGCCTGATCGCCCGCCATGCCATTCCCAGCGATTCGCTGGAACTGGAGATTACCGAGAGCATGCTGATGCACAGCGCCGATTCGGTGGTGGCGATGATGCGTGAGTTTGGCGACGCCGGCGTGCTGATGACGCTCGACGATTTCGGAACCGGTTATTCGAGCCTGTCCTACCTCAAGCGCTTTCCGATCGACAATCTCAAGATCGATCAGTCTTTTGTCCGCGGGATTCCCGGCGACCAGGACGATTCGGCGATCGCGCGCGCGATCATCGGCATGGCCCAGAGTCTGCGCCTGTCGGTGATTGCGGAGGGCGTCGAAACCGCGGCCCAGATGGAGTTTCTCCGCGGTGCAGGGTGCGAGGAGGTGCAGGGCTACTATTTCAGCCGCCCGCTGCCTCCCGACGAGTTTGCCGAATTGCTGTGGCGCACCAATCGCTGACTGACACCTGCTTGCTGTGGGCACGTCACGTGCGCCCGGGCGTGAAGGTCGTTCGCTGGACGGCCAAGAAAAGAGTTGCGCACGGGTGACGGAGGTATAGACTGAGGTGTGTCCAGCGGTCTTGTTGCAGTGTCCACCCCTCATGAAGGAGAGCGATGATGAGCCGGAAGTTGTTGCGTAACTGTTTGCTTGCTGCCTCGGCCAGTGTGCTGGCGGCGAGCGCCGTGTCGGCCGAGCGCCTGGATATCGGGAAGCGCGAGTACGAGTCGAACTGTGTCGCCTGCCACGGCGTCGCGGGCAAGGGTGACGGTCCGTTCAACGAGTTCCTGAGGGTCAAGACGCCTGACCTGACGGTATTGACCCGGAACAACGGCGGCCTGTTTCCGGTGAACCGGGTGATCGAAATCATTGACGGGCGGACTCAGGTCAAGGGGCACGGAACGCGTGAAATGCCGATCTGGGGTGATGTCTATAATGCGCAGGCCGTGCCGCAGTTTGACGAGTACCCGCATAATGCGGCGCTTTTCGTCTGGGCGCGTACGCTGGCGCTGGTCGATTATCTGAACCGCTTGCAGGTCAAGTAGCACTTTTCTGCAGTTCTTTCCAAAACACCCGCCGCCGGCGGGTGTTTTGCTTGGCGCAGACCGTCGGTACCCGCCTTCGGATCGACCTGCTGCCCAGCGCTGCATGCTGCGATGCGGTAAAATGACGCGCATGTTCTATCCGCTTTTACGCCGCTTTTTCTTTGCCCTCGATCCCGAAACCGCGCACGGGCTGGGGATGACGGGTGTCGATCTCCTCAAGGCGGCCGGTGCCAGTGGTCTGGTGGCCAAGGCGGTACCGCCGGACCCCGTGCAGGTGATGGGGCTCGACTTTCGCAACCCGGTCGGTCTGGCTGCTGGGCTGGACAAGAACGGCGAGCACATCGACGCGCTGGCAGCGCTGGGCTTCGGCTTCATCGAAATCGGTACCGTCACGCCTCGCCCGCAAGCGGGAAATCCCAAGCCACGCCTGTTTCGCATTGCGGACCGGCAGGCGATCATCAATCGCATGGGGTTCAACAACGACGGCGTGGAAAAGTTGCTGGCCAATGTCGCGGCCGCTGGATTCGTGCGCCAGGGCGGAATTCTGGGAATCAACATCGGCAAGAACGCCACTACCCCAATCGACCAGGCGGCCGACGACTACCTGTTCTGTCTTGAGCGCGTCTATGCCGCGGCCAGTTACGTCACGGTCAACATTTCCAGTCCGAACACGCGGAATCTGCGCGAGCTGCAGCAGGACGACGCACTGAATGCTCTGCTCGGCAGCCTGAAAGGCGCCCAGTCCCGGCTCGCCGATCGACATGGGAGGTACGTTCCCCTGGCGCTGAAGATCGCCGGATCTGGAAGATTTTCACATCGAGGCGATTGCCGGCGTGCTGCGCGCGCACCGTATGGACGGCGTCATTGCCACCAACACCACCGTGTCGCGCGACGGCGTCGCGGGCCTGCCGAATGCGGAACAGGCCGGGGGCCTGTCGGGTGCGCCGCTTCTCGCCAGGTCGACCGCGGTGCTCAGGAAGTTGGCGCAGTCCCTGGCCGGCGAAGTGCCGATCATCGGCGTCGGTGGGATCATGAGCGGCGCCGATGCGCTGGCGAAGATTGCTGCCGGTGCCAGCCTGGTGCAGTGCTACACCGGTTTCATTTACCGCGGCCCGGAACTCGTCGCCGAAGCGGCCGCTGCCATCGCCCGGCAGCGCCCTGCCTGAGTTGGCACAGGCGTGTTGATTAGGATTGCTCATAACGTGGTTGAACGCACTGACTCGACAGCGGATAATCCGGCGGCATTGGACTGCGCCGCCTCCTGTTCCCGCGAACCATGACCCACTACCTGTTCATCATTGTCGGTGCAGTCCTCGTCAACAACGTCGTCCTGGTGAAGATCCTCGGGCTGTGCCCGTTCATGGGGGTCTCCAGGAAGCTCGAGACGGCCTTTGGCATGGGGGCGGCGACGACCTTCGTGCTGACCGTCGCCACCGGCGCGAGCTACATCATCGACCAGTATCTGTTGTTGCCGTTCGATCTCGAGTATCTGCGCACGCTCTCGTTCATCGTCACCATCGCCGCCATCGTCCAGCTCACCGAGATGGTGATTCAGAAGACCAGCCCCTTGCTGCACCAGGTGCTCGGCATTTATCTGCCGCTGATCACGACCAACTGCGCGGTGCTCGGCGTGCCGCTACTGAACATCGCCAACAAGCATGATTTTGTCGAGTCGCTGCTCTTTGGCGCCGGTAGTGCCATCGGTTTCTCGCTGGTGCTGGTGCTCTTTGCCGGCATCCGCGAACGCGTCGAAGGCGCCGACGTACCGGTTCATTTTCGTGGCACGGCGATTGCGATGGTCACCGCCGGCCTGATGAGTCTCGCCTTCATGGGCTTTGCCGGGCTGGACAGATATCAATGATCACCGCGCTGGCGATCATGGCGTTAGGCGCCGTCGTGCTTGGCGCAGCGCTCGGTTATGCGTCGATCCGCTTCAAGGTCGAGGGCGACCCGCTGGTCGACAAGATCGATGCGATCCTGCCGCAGACGCAATGCGGGCAATGCGGCTACCCCGGCTGCAAACCCTACGCGACGGCCATCTCGGCCGGCGAAGCCGACATCAATCTGTGCCCGCCGGGCGGCATGGATGGCGTGCGCAAGCTGGCTGACCTGCTGGGGCGAGAAGTCAAGCCGCTGGAGGCCGAGGAGAAGCCGAAGCAGGTGGCGATCATCGACGAGCAAACGTGCATCGGCTGTACCCTGTGCATCCAGGCGTGCCCGGTCGATGCCATCGTCGGTGCCGCCAAGCAGATGCACACGATCATCGAGCCGCTGTGCACCGGTTGCGAGCTATGCGTCAAACCGTGCCCGGTCGAGTGCATCCACATGCAGCCGATCGCCGAGAATCTCGACAACTGGAAATGGAAGTACCCGGTGATCGAAATCAAGCGCGCCGCCTGAGACGACCGCCATGCTTGCGCAACTGTTCGGCTTCAAGGGGGGGGTCAAGCCCCAGACCCACAAGACGCCTTCGGTACAGCAGCCGATTGGCCAGGCGCCGTTGCCGTCGCGCCTCGTCGTGCCGCTGCATCAGAACATCGGCGGTGCGCCGAATCCGCTCGTGCAAGCGGGCGAAAAGGTGCGCAAAGGGCAATTGATCGGCGGCGCCGACAGTTGGCTGTCAGCGGCGGTACATGCGCCGACCTCCGGCACCGTACTGGCCGTCGAGCCGCGCGTGGCGGCGCATCCTTCAGGTTTGCCGACGCTGAGCGTGCTGATCGAGCCGGATGGTCTTGACGAGTGGATCGCGCGGACTCCGGTCGACCACCGGAGCCTGGCGCCCGAGCGCGTTCGCGAGCTGTTGCGCGATGCCGGGGTCGTCGGCCTGGGCGGCGCCGCTTTTCCCAGTCACGCCAAGCTGACTCCGGCGCGGGCGGTGCCGGTGGAGCATCTGGTGATCAACGGTGCCGAGTGCGAGCCGTTCATGACCTGCGACGACCTGCTGATGCGCGAGCGCGGCGAGGAAATCGTGCGCGGGATTGCCATCTTCCGCGACCTGCTGAACGCCAGGCGGGTGCTCATCGGCATCGAGGACAACAAGCCGGAAGCCATCGCGGCGATGCAGGACGCGGTGCGCTGTCTGGCCGAGGATTATGAAGTCGTTGCCGTGCCGACGCGTTACCCGGCCGGCGGCGCCAAGCAGTTGATCCGGGTGTTGACCGGCAAGGAAGTTCCGGCCAGCAAGCGGTCGACCGAACTCGGCGTGCAATGCTTCAACGTCGCCACGGTGTACACCGCCTATCGGGCCCTGGCTTGCGGTGAGCCGGTGATCTCGCGCATCGTCACCCTGACCGGCAACGTCGAGCAGCCACGCAACTGGGAAGTACGCCTCGGCACGCCGATGCACGACGTGATCGCGCTCGCCGTACCCCGGCCCGACACCACCCGCTATCTGATGGGCGGGCCGATGATGGGTTTCGAGATCCCGGACCTCGCCGCGCCGGTGGTCAAGGCAAGCAACTGCATCATTGCCGGATCGGCGACGATGTTTCCGCCGAGCCCGCCGGAAATGCCGTGCATCCGTTGCGGTGCCTGTGCCGAGGTTTGTCCGCATGAGCTGCAGCCATTCGAGTTGTACTGGTTTGCACGCGCCCGCAACTTCGGCAAGACCCAGGAATATCACGTCTTCGACTGTATCGAGTGTGGCTGCTGCAGCTACGTTTGTCCTGCGCACATTCCGCTGGTGCAGTATTTCCGCTTTGCCAAGAGTGAGATCTGGTCGCGCGAGCGCGAAAAGCAGGCCGCCGACGCCGCCAAGGCGCGCTTCGAGCTGCGCAACG
>Ga0058866_1033271_pt1 | contig 13928 bp, 8 predicted proteins | sample TNRReaAerobicRNA_3_FD_61084 | JGI IMG/M metagenome (GOLD analysis project Ga0058866, IMG submission 61084) | Wastewater treatment Type I Accumulibacter community from EBPR Bioreactor in Madison, WI, USA - TNR Reactor, Time D- 0min-Aerobic_ RNA... | ecosystem: Engineered > Bioreactor > EBPR >...
CACCCTTTCCTGGGGAGCATGGTGACAGAGATTCCTCTTGCCGGTTTGTTGCCGGCGGCCTTGCTGATCAATCTGCCGGAAATTGATGTTCAGCACGAAGAGATTTTTCGGCGTATCGAGGCGCTCAAGGAGACCTGCTATGGTAACGGGCCGGTGTCCTTCGATGAGTTCGAGAGCTTTCTTGATTATCTGAAGTATCACTTCGCAACCGAGGAGAGCATTGCGCAGGAGGCCGGGGCTGCCTTCGTCGATCACGCCAGGGTCCACCGGGAGAATCTGCGGGCGCTGCGCAAGGCGTTCGGCAAGGTGCGTAACGGCGCTGGCGATGTTCATTCCTTCCTGCGCTTTGCCGAATACTGGTTTGAGCGCCACATCAACGAGGAAGACAAGCCCTTTGCCGCCAGCATTCTCGAGTGCCGCCTGAGGTCTGCCAACGGTTCCCTGCCGGCAGCCGACATCTGACTCCGCGCAGGTAGCAGAACAGGTATACGATGCTTCTTTTTCTTGCGCCGGCACGCTGACGACCGCTGGTCGACAGCGCGCCGCCGTGCTCCGTAGAGATCATGAATAGCCAACGGAAATACTCAGGAATGGCCTTCGCCACGGCGGATGTTCATTCTTTTTTGCGTTCTTCCGAGCATTCTGGCAAGCTGACAACTGGTACAGCATATCCCGTCATATTTCAGCGCACACCCCTTTCCGAGGGCCGTTGGCCGACGGCCTGATCATTCATCAATGACTTCTAACCAACCATGAACATCACCGTATCAGCCGCCTGGAAGGCTATTGAAACGCACCGGGAGTCGCTTTCGCCCGTGCATCTCAGACAACTGTTTGCCCGCGATCCGGGTCGCGTCGCATCCCTGTCGCTAGGCTTCGACGGAATCCTTTACGACTTTTCGAAGCAGCGCATCGATTCGACAAGCCTGCCTTTGCTGGCCGCTCTGGCCCGGGAAGCGCGGCTTGATGAATGGACGCAGCGCATGTTCAGCGGTGAAAGAATCAATGCCAGCGAAGATCGTTCGGTATTGCATGTCGCCTTGCGACGATCGAGCGGTCCCTTCCCGGATCCTGATCTGGACGTGATGCCCGAGGTTCTCGCCACGCGCCAGCGGATGGCCGCTTTTGCCGACAGGATACGTTCCGGACAGGCGCTGGGGTTCACCGGCCAGCCGATCCGTAACGTCGTCAATATCGGCATCGGTGGCTCGGACCTGGGGCCGAAGATGCTCGGCTACGCTTTGCGCTCGCTTGCGCATCCGGCGCTGGGCGTGCATTACGTCTCCAATCTCGATAGCGCTCAGTTGGCGCCCCTGCTGCAAACGCTCGACGCCCGCACGACGCTGTTCCTGGTCGCCAGCAAAACCTTCACGACACAGGAAACCATGCTCAATGCGCAAACGGCGCGTGACTGGCTGCTGGCCAAGCTCGGCGATGCCGCCGCCGTCTCCAGCCACTTCGCTGCGCTGACCGCCAAACCCGAGCGTGCCGTCGGTTTCGGCATTCGCGAGGAGGCCATTTTTCCGCTCTGGGACTGGGTGGGCGGCCGTTTCTCGCTGTGGTCGGCGGTCGGTCTGGCACTGATGGTGGCCATTGGACCACACGCTTTTGCGGAACTGCTCGCCGGCGCCGAACGGATGGACGAGCACTTCCGCAGCACACCCTACGAGCGCAATCTGCCGGTGGTGATGGCCCTGCTCGGTATCTGGAACACCAACTTCCTCGGCGCGACGAGCAACGCGGTGCTGCCCTACAACGAGTCGCTAAAGTATTTCCCGTCGTTCCTGCAGCAGCTTGAAATGGAAAGCAACGGCAAGTCGGTCGGCATCGACGGACAGCCGCTGGCCTGCGCCTCGAATCCGATCGTCTGGGGCGAGCTGGGCAACAATGGCCAGCACGCCTTCTTCCAGTTGCTGCACCAGGGGGGGCGACTGGTGCCCTGCGATTTCATCGCCGCCGTACGCCCCGACTACCCGCTGCCAGACCATCAGGAGGCCTTGCTCGCCAATTGCTTTGCGCAAAGCGCAGCGTTGGCGTTTGGCAAGACGGTGGCAGAGGCGCGTAGCGAACTCGAGGGGACGATGCCGCCCGCAGCGCTTGAGGCGCTGCTGCCGCACAAGGTGTTTCCCGGCAATCAGCCGTCTTCGACGCTCTTGCTGACGCGACTTGACCCCCGAACACTGGGCGCTCTGATTGCCCTCTACGAACATAAGGTCTTTGTCCAGGGCGTCGTCTGGGGGCTCAACTCATTCGACCAGTGGGGCGTCGAGCTGGGCAAGGCGGTGGCCAGCAGCATCCTGCCGGCGATCGGCAATCCCGCCCTGGCAGCGAAGCTCGACGCGTCAACCCAGGGACTGCTGGCCTTCACCCGGCAGCACCTGGCGTGAAGCCGCTTTCCTGCGGGTTCGATTCCGGGCGTTCAATTTGCGACGAGGCATGAAATGACTATCCAGGTGATCAGCGTTCCCAGCGTGCCGTTCTCCGACCAGAAGCCGGGTACCTCCGGGCTACGCAAAAAAGTGAAGGTGTTTCGGCAGGAGCGGTATCTCGAGAACTTCGTCCAGGCCATCTTCGACACGCTGTCAGGCCAGCAAGGGCAGACGCTGGTCCTCGGGGGCGATGGCCGCTACTACAACGACGTGGCCATCCAGACCATCCTGCGCATGGCGGCGGCGGCCGGCTTTGGCCGTGTGCTCGTCGGTCGCGACGGCATCCTGTCCACCCCGGCGGCCAGTGCGGTGATCCGCAAATGGCAGGCTTTTGGTGGCATCATCCTCTCCGCCAGCCACAATCAAGGCGGCCCCGACGGCGATTTCGGCATCAAGTACAACCTCGGCAATGGCGGACCAGCCAACGAGGCCTTTACCGATGCCGTTTTTCGCCGCACGCAGGAGATCAGTGTTTATTACACCGTCGAGTCGCCGGAGATCGATCTGAGCCGCCTTGGCGAGGCGCACATCGGTGAGATGATGGTCAGCGTCATTGATCCGGTTGCCGACCATGCCGAACTGCTCGAGTCGCTGTTCGACTTCGAGCGCATCGCCGCTCTGCTCGCCCGCCCCGACTTTCGCATGCGTTTCGACGCCATGCACGCAGTGACCGGTCCCTATGCTCGGGCGATTCTCGAAGGCCGTCTCGGTGCCCCCGCCGGGACGGTGGTCAACGGGACGCCGCTACCGGATTTTGGGGGTGGGCATCCTGATCCCAACCCGGTGTATGCCGCGGAGCTGGTCGCCGCGCTGGCCGACCCGAGTTCCGGCCTCTCGTTTGGTGCTGCTTCGGATGGGGATGGCGACCGCAACATGGTCGTCGGCCGTGGTTTCGTCGTCAGTCCGAGCGACAGCCTGGCCGTCCTCGCCGCCAACCATGCGCTGATCCCGGCCTATGCCGCAGGGCTCGCCGGCGTCGCTCGTTCGATGCCGACGAGTTGCGCCGTGGATCGCGTTGCCGCGGCGCTGGGAATTCCCTGTTACGAAACGCCGACCGGCTGGAAATACTTCGGTTCCTTGCTCGATGCCGGCATGGCCACGCTGTGCGGTGAGGAGAGCGCGGGGACCGGCTCCAATCACGTACGCGAGAAGGATGGTCTGTGGGCCGTGCTCTACTGGCTGAACATTCTGGCTGTGCGCGACCTGCCGGCCGACGTGATCGTTCGCCAGCACTGGCAGCGCTTCGGGCGCAATGTCTACTCCCGCCACGATTACGAGGGGATCGAAACCGCCCACGCCGATCGCCTGATGGCAGAGCTGCGCGCCCGCCTGCCACAACTCGCGGGGTCGAACTGCGGCGCCCTGCGCATCGCGGCCGCCGATGATTTCGCCTATACCGACCCGGTCGATGGCTCGCGCTCGGAGCGTCAGGGCGTGCGTGTCATGCTCGAAGACGGCTCGCGTGTCGTCTTCCGGCTATCGGGGACGGGCACCGAGGGAGCGACACTGCGCGTGTACCTCGAGCGCTTTGTGGCCGACCCCAGCCGGCACGAAGTGCCGACGCAGGAGGCGCTGGCGCCGCTGATCGGGCTTGCCGATGCGGTGGCGCAGATTGCTGCGATTACCGGCAGAACAGCCCCGGACGTGATCAGTTAGAGAAAGGGGGTGCCTGGTGGCACCCCCGGATGGTATGAATCGAGCCAAATGGGGAATACGAAGATGGTTGACAAGAAGACATTCCAATTGCCGCGGCGGGCGATTGCGCTGGTACTGGCGGGTGGGCGCGGCAGCCGGCTGCACGAATTGACCGACCGCCGGGCGAAGCCGGCGGTTCATTTTGCCGGCAAGTTCCGGATCATCGATTTTGCCTTGTCGAACTGCGTCAACTCGCAGCTTCGCCGGATTGGCGTGGTCACCCAGTACAAGTCACACAGTCTCTTGCGCCACTTGCAGCGCGGCTGGAATTTCCTGCATGGGGAAGTCAATGAATTCGTTGACCTGCTGCCGGCACAGCAGCGGATAGACGAGGAATCGTGGTACCGGGGCACGGCCGACGCCGTTTACCAGAACATCGACATCCTCGAGACCTACCGACCAAAGCCCGAGTTCGTCGTGATTCTTGCCGGCGACCACGTCTACAAGATGAATTACGCGTTGATGCTCGTCGACCATGTCGAGAGCGGTGCCGAATGCACCGTCGCCTGTATCGAGGTGCCACGTCATGAAGCAAGCGGCTTCGGGGTCATGGCGGTCGATGAAAACGGCCTGATCACCGATTTCATCGAGAAGCCTGTTGACCCGCCGGCGATGCCGGGAAATCCCGACATGGCGATGTGCAGCATGGGGGTTTATGTGTTCAACGCCAAATATCTCTACGCCGAACTGGCACGCGACATCGCCGATCCGGAGTCCAATCATGACTTCGGCAAGGACATCATCCCGCGTGCCGTGGCCAACCGGGTGGCTGCTGCGCACCCCTTCTCGCGCAGTTGCATCGTTGCCCCGGATGAGCAGTTCCGGGAGCATTACTGGCGTGACGCCGGGACGATCGACGCCTACTGGGACGCGAACATTGATCTGACCGCCACGGTGCCGGCGCTGAACCTCTACGATCGCAACTGGCCGGTGTGGACCTATCAACAGCAGTTGCCACCGGCGAAGTTTGTCCATAACCATCTCGATCGCCGCGGTAATGCCATCGAATCGACCGTCTCCAGCGGTTGTATCGTCTCCGGCGAAGTCAACCGCTCGCTGCTCTTCTCCGGGGTCCGCGTCCATTCGTATTCGCGGGTAAATCTGTCGGTCGTGCTGCCCGATACGACGATCGGAGCGAGAGCCCGTCTCAGCCACTGCGTCGTCGATAGCGACTGCGACATCCCGCCGGGAATGGTCGTCGGTGAAGACGCCAACGACGATGCGCGTCGCTTCCGCCGTACCGAGAACGGCGTGACGCTGATCACCAAGAAGATGCTCGACCGGCTTACCTGACCACCGGGAGGAAGCATCCCCTTGCGCATCCTGCACGTCGCCGCCGAAATCTATCCGCTGGTCAAGACCGGCGGTCTGGCCGATGTGGTTGCCGCCCTGCCAGCGGCGCTGGCTGCGCGCGGGCTCGACACAAGACTCCTGCTGCCGGGCATGCCCGCGATTCTCAACGGCGTCACCGAGCTCAAGCGGGTCATCCGCCTCGGCCCGGCTTTTGGCGCCGCGGTCGTCACGTTGCGCCTTGGCCGGTTGCCGGACAGCGGTCTGCTGGCTTATGTCATCGATGCGCCTTTTCTTTACCGGCGTGACGGTAATCCGTATCTGGGGCCGGACGGGCGCGACTGGAGCGACAATCATCGGCGCTACGCGCTGCTCGGCTGGATCGCCGCGCATCTCGCTGCCGGCGAGCTGGATCGCAACTGGCAGCCGGAGGTGGTGCATTCGCACGACTGGCACGCCGGCCTGGCGCCGGCCTACATTGCGCAGAATCCGGCGCTGAACACGGCAACGGTGTTCACCATCCACAACCTCGCTTTCCGCGGCCTGTTCCCGCTCGATCACCATACTGACCTCGGACTGCTGATTTCCGGTGCGGATCAGAGCGCACTCGAATTCCACGGGCAGTTGTCGTTCATGAAGGCCGCCCTCGTGCATGCCAAGCGGGTGAACGCGGTCAGCCCGACGTATGCGCGCGAGATCTGTACGCCCGAGTTCGGATGGGGCCTCGACGGCTTGCTGCGGGATCGGGGCGGGCATCTGTCGGGAATTCTCAATGGCGTCGATTATGCGGTATGGAATCCGGCCACCGACCCGGCGCTGCCGATGACCTATACCGCCGACAAGCTGCGCGGCAAGAAGGTCTGCAAGCTCAAGCTGCAGACCGAACTGGGTTTCGCTCGCCGCGCCAGGGCGCCCCTGTTCGGAGTGGTCAGTCGGCTGACCTCTCAGAAGGGGATGGATCTCGTTCTCGGGGCGCTGCCGGCGCTGCTCGAAGCCGGCGGACAGTTGGTCGTCATCGGCAGTGGCGAAGCGGACATCGAAAGCGCTTTCAGGGCTGCCGTCGCAGCTCATCCGGCATCGGTATGCGTCCAGCTCGGCTACGACGACGCCTTGTCGCACCGCATCATCGCGGGTGCCGACATTCTGCTCGTTCCTTCGCGTTTCGAGCCCTGCGGTCTGACCCAGCTTTATGCCCTGCGCTACGGCACCCTGCCGCTGGTGCGGCGGGTTGGCGGCCTGGCCGATACGGTGATTGATGCGAGCCCCGAAAATCTCAAGGCGGGAACGGCGAATGGCTTCGTTTTCGACGATGCCAGCGGTCGCGCTCTGGCGATACGAATTGCCGACGCCCTGACGCTCTACGCGGACGCACGCGCATGGCTCCAGGTGCAGCGGCGAGGCATGGCGCAGGACTTCTCGTGGGCTGATTCCGCGCTGCGCTATGAGGCCTTGTACCGAAGTATCTGAAGCGCCGCACTTTTTGACCTTGGCCCGTGGGGTTGCGCAGCGAACGGTGTCCATCACCGAGCTTTCAGACGGCTGGCGGCAGCGCCGGGGAGGGGAGAGTACTGAGTTGCCGGTGCGACTTTCACAGTAAGCTGATGCAGGAGAATTCCGTGTCCCTTGATCCTTGCCTGATTCGCCCGTTCGCCGGTCTCCGGCCGCGCAGCGCCGACGCGGCAGCCGTTGCCGCGCCGCCGTACGATGTGCTCTCCAGTGAGGAGGCACGACAGGCTGCCGCCGACAGACCGCTGTCCTTCCTGCATGTCTCCAAGGCCGAGATCGACCTGCCGCCGGACGTCGATCATTATGCCCCCGCGGTGTACGCCAGATCGGCCGAGAATTTTCAGCGCCTGATCGACAGCGGGGTGCTGCGCCGCGACCCGCGTCCGTGTTACTACGCCTATCGCCTGGTCATGGGCGAGCACCGCCAGACCGGGCTGGTCGCCGCCGCATCGATTGCCGCCTACGACAGCAACCGTATCCGCCGGCACGAATTCACGCGCCCAGACAAGGAAGACGACCGGGTACGCCAGATCGAGGCGCTGAATGCGCAGACCGGGCCGGTATTGCTCGCGCATCCGGACAGCGCGGACGTAGAGCGCCTAATGGCCATGGCCACCGCCGGTCCGCTGGTGGCCGATGTGACGGCAGAGGACGGCATTCGCCACACGCTGTGGATGATCGATGAGGCTGCCGCCATCGCGCAAATCAGCCAAGTTTTCGACGCCATGCCGGCGCTCTACATTGCCGATGGTCATCATCGTTCGGCCGCTGCCGCGCGCGTGGCTGCCTCGCGGCGTGGTCGGCAGCAAGCTCTGGCTCAGGCCGCTGGCTTCCTGGCGGTGATCTTTCCGGCAGCGCAGATGCGGATCATGGACTACAACCGTGTGGTGCGTGATCTCAACGGTCGCACGCCCGCAGCGTTTCTCGGCGAGGTGGCTGAGCGCTACACGGTCAGCCCGGCGTCCGGGCCGGTAAAGCCGGAGCGCAGCGGCGTTTGCGGCATGTACCTCGGCCGCCGATGGTATCGGCTCGAAATCCGGCCCGGGTTGCTTCCGCTGTCAGACCCGGTACGCCGGCTCGATGTTTCGCTGCTTGCCGAGCAGCTTCTCGGGCCCGTGCTGGGAATCACCGATCTGCGCCGAGACACGCGCATCGACTTTGTCGGGGGCATACGCGGCCTGAGCGAACTCGAACGACGCGTCAACAGCGGCGAAATGGCGGTTGCGTTTGCCCTGTATCCGACGCAGATGGCCGACCTGATGGCGGTTGCCGACGCCGGCGAGGTCATGCCGCCCAAGTCGACCTGGTTTGAACCGAAGCTCGCTGACGGGCTGGTGTCGCTACTCCTCGATCCTGATCCAGAGTCTGCCGAAAGACGGCAGCCGACCTGACGCTTACCGGGCCGATGCTTCGCCGTTCTGCTGGCGAGCGTTCGCTCCGGAGGTTCACGCAATAAAGGCGTAATCGGCGAACGTCGTCGTCGCGGTATTGCCGATCAGCCCCACCTGGGTCAGCTCGCTGGCGCTGACCAGCGCATCGGTATTGGCCGCGGTGAACAAGAACAATCCCGTCGCCGTGCCGTTGTCCACCGCAAACAACACCTTGGCATCGAGCGCATAAGTAGCCGTCGCCGAGCCAATCACACTGGCTGCGGATGCGCTGCTGATGGCGCCGGAAATGTTTTTCTGCATGATGACCAGTTCTGCTGTCTTCGCAAAACCGCCTGTTCCAGAAGCTCTGAGCGCGGCCCCTTCAATCCGCAAGTCGCCATCACCGACTGCGACTCCATCCTGGCTGATCCATACCTTGTCGATCGCCGGAGCAAAGTCCGTGATCGTGTCGAAGCCGGCAGTGCTGCTGAAAACAAAACTGTCGGCGCCGGCGCGACCGGTCAGTCGGTCGGCACCAGCACCCCCTTTCAGGAGATTGTTGCCGCTATTGCCCAGCAGTCTGTCGTTGAAACTGCTGCCGGTCAGATTTTCGAAATTCAGCACTCTGTCGGTTCCTGCGCCGACGGTATTCTGCGTGCCGGTGATGCCCAGATTGACCGTGACTGCGGCCTGCGCATTGGCATAGGACAAGGTATCAATGCCGTCCAGGCCATTCAGCGTGTTGTTGCCGGAACCACCCGTTATGAGATTGGCCAGTGAATTACCCGTACCGTTGAGCGCCCCAGCGCCGAGCAACTCAAGATTCTCGATGGTCGAACCCAGCGTATAACTGATCGCGCTCTTCACCGTATCCTTGCCGGCCCGGTCGCTGATGATGTCACCGATGTGGTCGACAAAATAGAGGTCGTTACCTTCCCGCCCGTTCATTCGGTCGGCACCGCCCAGGCCATCGAGTCTATTGGCCTTCATGTCTCCGACCAGAGTATCGTTGGCGAGTTGGCTACCACTGATGTTTTCGATATTGATCAGGATGTCCTGGCTCGCGTCACCGCCCGTCGCTGTCTGTTCCCATAAACTGACGGTGACCGCCGCCGACGAACTGGAATAACTGGCCGTGTCGCTTCCCGTACCACCCTCCAGCGTATCGCCACCGCCACCGCCCGTCAGAGTGTCATTGCCCGTACCGGCGGTCAGCAGGTCGTTGCCGCTGCCCCCAAACAACTGATCGTTGCCAGAACCGCCGTAGAGCAAATCATCGCCATCACCCGGACTGCCGTTCGGTGCCGTGCTCAGATGACCGAACAGTTGATCGTCGCCCTGTTCGCCAAACAAGCGGTCGTTGCCCAAACCACCCGAGAGCTTGTCGTTGCCCAGACCGCCGAAAAGATCATCGGACCCCGTGTTGCCGGTGCGCGTGTCGTCGCTGCGTGAGGACGAGTAACTGATATTGGCGGTGCTCAGACTGCCCGGCAAAATGCCATCAAGAAATGTCCGTGTGCCACTGCCGCCAAATTGGCTGATGAGGACCAGCGTGTTCACGCTGGAAATGCTGCTCAAGGCCTTGATCGTATCGAACTCGCTGATGCCCATGGCCGAGACGTCGAGTTTGTCCCGGGTGACCTCGAAATCGGTAATCCGGTCATTCTGCGTAGCGTTTTCCCGGCGCAGCACGAAGGTGTCGATGCCGGCGCCGCCGGTCATGATGTCCGAGTCGGCTCCGCCGTCCAGCTTGTCGTTGCCATCGCCGCCAAGCAGGGAGTCGCCCTCGCCGCCGCCAAACAACTGGTCGTCGCCGCTGCCGCCCTGCAGCGTATCGGCACCGTCGGCAAGCCCATTGATCGCCGCTGCCGAATTTCCGTACAAGACATCATTACCGCCCTCGCCGAACAGCCCGTCATTGCCTGAACCACCGGCGAGCGTGTCCTTGCCCAACCCCCCGAACAAGTCGTCCTTCAGAGAGCTGCCGGTTCGCGTATCGTTGCTGACGACAGTCGAAAAGATGAAGTCAGCGGCCACCAGGTCGTTCCTGGATACCCCGGTCATGACGGTCGTTAGCTGGCCACCGCTGCGGTGCAAGGCAAAACCTGCATTAGCTTCATTGTCCTGGCCGAGAAGCGCCTGGATGGTTGCGAAATCGGCAATCCCCACTCGTGAGAGGTCAATGCGGTCGCTGCCCACCTCAAAGTCGGCGATCTGATTACCGGCCGCCGCATTTTCAATGCTGATGACGAAAACATCGGCACCTGCCCCACCGGAACTGTGGTCATTGCCGTTGCCTCCGTCGAGGCGGTCGTTGCCGCTGCCACCGACCAGGTCGTCATTGCCGTCGCCGCCGCTGAGCGTGTCGTCGCCATCATTACCCAGCAACAAGTCGGAGTCGGCTCCGCCATCGAGTTGGTCGTTGCCCTCACCAGCAAGCAGGTAGTCGTTCTGGCTCCCGCCAAATAGCCGGTCGTCGCCCTGGCCACCATAGAGTGAATCCTCACCGTCGGAAGCTCCGTTGAGGGTCGCCGCCGAATTGCCGTACAAGACATCATCACCGCCCTCGCCGAACAGCCCGTCGTTGCCTGAACCACCGGCAAGCGTGTCATTGCCCAGCCCGCCGAACAGGTCATCTTGCAGATTACTGCCGGTTTGGCTGTCGTTGCTGAGGGCCGTCGAAAAAATGAACTGAGTGGCAATCAGATCGTCTTTGGCGATGCCGGTCAGGATCGTCGTCAGCCAGGCATCGCTGCGGTGGAAGCCAAAACCGGCGTTACCGGCAACGTCCTCGCCGAGGAGGGTCCGGATCGTTGTGAAATCGGCAATGCCGATGGCAGAAAGATCGATGCGGTCGCTGCTCAGCGCAAAATCGGCGATCTCATTACTGGCCGCAGCACTTTCGATGTGGATCACGAAGACATCAGCCCCTGCGCCACCGAGGCTCTTGTCGCTGCCGTTGCCCCCTTCCAGGCGGTCGCTGCCGTTGCCGCCTCGCAGTTCGTCGTTGCCGTCGCCACCTTTGAGGGTGTCGTCGCCATCATTGCCCAGTAACAGGTCGCCGCCACCGAGTCCGAGGATTTCATCGTTGCCGCCGGTGCCGGTGAGTTGTTCGCCTGAATCGGTGCCTGTAATTGCCATGCCGTGCCTCTGCGGATAAGAAATTATTACGGAAGTAGGGTATTCGTTCCAGGGAATTCAGTGCCGACGGCAGGCTGGAGAGCACTGGCTTGGCCGTCTGCGCAGGCCGGCAGGGACGCAGCAGCACGCTGCGTCCCTGGGTAGAGCGTCAAGAGGTCTTGCTTTTGATGACCGAAACCTGCGGCCTTCCTGCCGCGATCTCGCCGATGACCGTGGCGCGATCGAAGCCTTCCTGGAGGAAAATCGCCAGGACTTCGGTGACCACTTCCGGCGCGCACGAGACCAGCAGACCGCCGCTGGTCTGGGGGTCGGTGAGCAGTGCCCGCTCCACATCGCCGAATTGTTTCCTCGGCAGGTTCGCGTGTTCGCCATAGCTCGCCCAGTTACGCTCAGAGGCTCCGGTAATGCAGCCCTTTGCCGCGTAATCGAGAGCGTTCGGCAACAGCGGCAGGGCCGTGAAATCAACCACTGCCGCGACATCCGACGCCTTGCAGACTTCGACGAGATGGCCGAGGAGACCAAAACCGGTGACGTCGGTCATCGCGTGTACCCCGGCGAGGCAGCCGAGAGCCCGCCCAGGCGTGTTGAGCTGGGTCGTCGAGGCGATCATCGAGGCGTAGCCGGGGGCGGAGAGCAGGCCCTTTTTCAACGCTGCGCTGAAAAAGCCAATGCCCAGTCCCTTGCCAAGAATCAGCTTGTCTCCGGGTCGGGCACCGGAATTCCGCTTGAGGTTGTCCGGATGCACCAGGCCGATGGCGACCAGCCCGTAGATCGGCTCGATCGAGTCGATGGTGTGACCGCCGGCAATCGGAATCGCCGCCTTGGCGCAAACCGACTCACCGCCGGCGAGAATGCGTTTGATTGTCTCGAGCGGCAACTTGTTGACCGGCATGCCGACCACGGCCAGGGCCAGCAGGGGTACTCCCCCCATGGCATAGACATCCGAGAGTGCATTGGTCGCTGCGATACAGCCGAAATCAAAGGGGTCATCGACGATCGGCATGAAAAAATCGGTGGTCGCAACCAGTGCCTGATCGGCGTTGAGTTGATAGACCGCCGCGTCATCGCTGGTCTCGATGCCCACCAGCAACTGCTTTGGCGCCAGCGTGGGTGCGCTCCGGGTGAGAATCTGTTCGAGGATGCTGGGCGCGATCTTGCATCCACAACCCCCGCCATGTGAGAACTGCGTCAGTCTGACGGCTTCGGTCGCTACGCCTTCGGGAGGGGGAGTCTCGGCAGTTCTTGTCTTCTTTCTGGTCATGGGTTTCCTGGATCAGCAGTACTATGAAAGTCGCCCCAGCGACTCACAAGCCTCCCCTCGCCCGCTTGCGGGAGAGGGGTCGGGGGTGAGGGGGCAACGGTCATGGCTATCATTACTCGGGGTTTCTGACAAAGCCATGACCGTTGGGGTGTGTGACACAACGATGAAACGGAGAATTCCGGCGGCGAAGTGGGCTCATGCTGAAACGTGCGCCACAAATCCCGCCTCGTCGATCGCCTGGGTCAGCTCGGCAACGCTGATCAGGGCCGCATCGCAAACGACGCTGGCTTGCCCGGCGGCGAGCGAAACGTCAACCTGGGCAACACCCGGCAGGGCTTTGAGGGCAGCGGTGACGCTGTTCACGCAACCGGAGCAACTCATTCCGGCAACATCAAGCACGATTCTTTCCATCAGGCATTCCAGTCATGTGTTGTCGCGCCAGCGGTGTCGCTCGGCCGCTGCCGGCTGCGGCTTGCTGTGAAAGTCGCTCCAGCGACGCACGAATCGCCCCTCGCCCGCTTGTGGGGGTGAGGGAACGGTCATCGCTTTCATCATCCGGGGGGGCTGCCCGGAGCGATGACCGTTTGGCGGTCGCCCGGGCGCCAGCGTTTGAGGAGCAGCGAATTGGCGACCACCGACACCGAACTCAGCGCCATGGCCGCGCCGGCAACCACCGGGCTGAGCAGGCCGAGCGCCGCCAGCGGTATGCCCAGCACGTTGTAGATGAAGGCGCAGAACAGATTCTGCCTGATTTTGCGCAGCGCCGCACGCGAAAGCAGGACGGCATCGGCGATTCCGTTCAGGTCGCTGCGGACCAGAGTCACGTCGGCGGCCTCGATCGCGGCGTCGGAGCCGGCCCCGATGGCGAAGCTGACATCGGCGGCAGCCAGCGCCGGCGCATCGTTGATGCCGTCGCCGACCATCGCCACGACGGCACCGCCGCCCTTCAGCGCCTGGATCGTCGTCGCCTTGTCGCCGGGAAGTATGCCGGCGCGGAAGTCAGCGATTCCACTCGCCTCGGCGATCGCTGCCGCCGTGGTCGCGTGGTCGCCGGTCAGCATGACTACCCGGATACCCATCGCCTTGAGGCGTGCGACGGCTGCGCGCGAGGTCTCGCGTAGCGGATCGGCGATGGCCAGGAGGGCCAGCGCGACGCCCGGAGCGAACTGCTCGGCGTCACCAGCGAGGAGCCCGGCAGGACCGTCTTCGGCGAGGACGACGACGGTCTTGCCGGCG
>Ga0058866_1045007_pt1 | contig 13820 bp, 7 predicted proteins | sample TNRReaAerobicRNA_3_FD_61084 | JGI IMG/M metagenome (GOLD analysis project Ga0058866, IMG submission 61084) | Wastewater treatment Type I Accumulibacter community from EBPR Bioreactor in Madison, WI, USA - TNR Reactor, Time D- 0min-Aerobic_ RNA... | ecosystem: Engineered > Bioreactor > EBPR >...
CTCGCGAGAAAAAAGTGGCAGTGCTACTGCTGAATCACCATTTCCGCGGGCGCCTGTTCAACCCGTAACCCGAGCCCACGCAGTTCGCCTTCTTCCGTCTCAGCCCGCACACGAAGGGTACAGGGCCCCTCAAGCACAAAAGGCGAAAACACAATCACGGACTGAAGCGCCAGAATCCCGTCCTTGGTCATTGCGTCATCTTCAGGCACATCTACCGCTGCGGACAACTGTACATCGTCTAATGTGCCTTCAATCAGCACATCCTCGTCCTTCAGGAGCCTCACCGTAAGCTTCGCAAATGGCCTGTCAGCAGGCGTAAGGACATTCATCGCCACGCAAAGCTTTGATAGCGTTGCAGGGAAGGTCGGCACAAACAGCTTCCCGCTATAGACCCCTATATAGGAATGTTTTCCGCCCACTTCGTGCCGAATATCGTCGCAGAAAACCGTCTGAATGTGACGGTCCATTACGTGGCCTTGCTTGCGGCCAGACTCTCTTGCCGGCGAAGTGCCTCATCGAGAGTGTTCATGTTGATACCCAAAGCGACGCACAAGCGACGACAAGTCTCGATGGACAAATTCTCAGTACCACGCTCGATGCGTGCGACGTGTGACTGGCTTGTTCCAAGATCGGCGGCTAGTCGCGCCTGCGACCACCCCTTTCGGAGCCGAAGCGTGCGGACCGTGTCGCCATCTCCCCCATGGAACGAATCCGCAACCCACTTTCGGGCCTGTTCGAGCGCGGCACGTCGCTCTTCGTTCTTGCTCCAGCTACCGACGAGATCTTTGATCGCTGTGTGCTTGGCAGGCGTGTCAACCCTGGGGATCGCGTGATCTTCAAATCGAAAGATGACGCACGGCTGTGCGACAGAAGTGGCTTCGCAAGTCCCTTCTGGGCCGGCAATCCGCTTTTCAAAGGTTTTCGTACGCTGTGAGGATGCGGCGACTGAGTTCATGGTCAGCTTCATAATTGAATTCCCTCGGTACGATTCCCAGCACATGATAGTGCCCCTTCCCTGGAAGGAAGGCGTAAACAATCCGGTACCTGACGCCGCTTTCCTCCAGTTCCCAGACCTTCAAGCGCCATAGGTCTTTCCCTTTGTTCCATTGCTCAAGCCACTTGCTGACATGGAAGTCCCGCGACCTGTACGCACCAAAGCCGTGTTGCGTCAGACGGTCCAGAAGATCCTGGTTGCCTTCGAGTTCCTCAAGCAGGACTGTGATCCGGGCAGCAGTCTCTGGCACTTCATCCCAAAGTGCGTCCAAATCAGCTTCGGCATCGTCATGAACAAACAGGCGTAGTATCATATCTACCTAGGTATAATTCGTCAAGTTTGCTAAGCCCGGTGCATTCACATCTCCGTCCCGCATTGTCTTCTTTCCGCGAAGGCATGAGATCTATTCAGCCTTCCAGCCCGCTTTTATCTGCGAAAGGATCCCGTTCACCGTGTCAACAACGGCCTGATCGACCCAGCCTTCTTCGCCTATTTCCAACGTTACGCGTATGCGCAAAGGCTGGCCAGCGGTCGCCTCGCGCAGCGCGTCGATGCTGTCAGCAAAGTCCTGCACCTCATGGGTCTGAAGCTCGGCCGTGGCAACCTTCGAGCCGTAGTGTTGTCTTGGCGCAGGCTGTTTGGCTTCGCTCTTGCGTAGGCGAACCTTGACCGCCGACGCACCTCCCAGATCGCAAGGCCAAACTCCAGAGTCCAAGGTTCGCTCGATGAGCCCAAGTCGGAAAGCCTCGTCCAGTGCATTCGCCACCCGTGACCACGGAAGTGGCTGGCCCGCCTTTGACGACAACGCAGCATGGATGAGGTGTGCGTTAGTGTCATCTCCTTGCCAGGCCGCGGCGAGTTGTGCTGGCAAAACATCGACACCAGCGACCAAAGGCGGCGGGGAGAACATCTGTGCTGATTCATTGACAAACCCTGGCGGCACGGCCTCGGAAAGCACACTTATCATTCCGTTGACTAGCCACATGCGCCCACTCAGCACCGCGCTGGCGGTGGCGTCAGCGATTGCCTGCGGTGTCGCGGCAGGGATCAGCAAGTTCTCCGTGTAGCCGCCCTTGTCGACCTCTACGAAGTGCTTGCCAGAAAAGTACAAGGCAAGATCAGATAGCGTGATCGGTTCCGTCGCCCATAGCCCAGGAAGCATTCTGGGCGCGATCAGCTGAGGATCCATCTCGGTGAGTATGGCGGCATCGGAAAGCACGACTTCAAGGCTCGTTTCTTGCACGGCTGTATCGTCTGGTCGGTTTTTCCAGAAGGTGCGTACGGACTTATCGGCGCGCGTCACGCGGAGCACAAATTCGCCGGCTTCGCAGCCTTGAAGCAAGGTTTCCAGAATTGCCGACCGGTTGAGCATCTTCGGCAGCTTCGCTGTCGCTGCAAAGGCACCAACCAAGTCTTTGACGAACCGGGCCTTGTCACCTTCACTCCACAAATCAAACGGACCGCCCGGCAACAACGCCTCTGCATTGACTGCGGAGCTCTCGATCCGCAGGCGCTTGTCGGCCACCATCTTCGGGAACAGGGGCTCGTTATCGACGTTGATTCGGTAGGCGACCACATCGTTCGCGTCATTCACCGTCACGGCAATGCAGTACGCCATGACGATTTGCGAAGCCATCTCGCCCCGCGCAGCGCGCAAATTTCCTTCCAGGCGCGTCGTCGCCGCAGTGTCGATATCGCTGCGCTCCTTGAGCATGTCTCGTACCTTCTCCCATCCGAGCAGGTCCCGTACCTTCTCGCGCGCAACGTCCATGCCATCCTTCGACGGAACGGCAAGCACCACTGCGTTTCGGTTCCGTGCGCGGGGCTTCTCAGGCCCGGTGGTCTCGTCGACAAACCGCTTCGCTTCGGCGCTCGGCCTCCCGTTGGAAGCCGCCTTCGGACCCAGCACAGCGTAGTGGAACTCCCCGTCGTCCTCGATGTCTCCTGGGCGCCCCGGCAGTACGTGTACTTTGGCGCCGGCGCCGCGCGCACCGTCGGTCAGCTTGCCCGCAGCGCGAATCTCTTTCTCCAGAATCTCGTCAACCAAGGTGGCGCTGACGTTCTGTCGGGCGTCGTGGTGCATCTGCTTCAAGTTAGGCTTGGACCCAAGGCGCCACACCTTCGGAAGGCCACCCTCACGGTCACCGGTAAACGTGTCGTCGAGATACCAGGACGCGTCTGACCAGCGGGACAGGCCTTTGTCCAGCTCGATCCGGTCAGGCGAACCCACGCCGATCAGCACCTTGAGTTCACGCGTGGTCGCGCGCTGGCCGATGGGCTGCGAGTGGAGAAAAGTCGCCATCACGGCTTGCTCGACTTCTCGCTGCTGGACACCGAGTAAGCTGTCCTGGGACTTGCGAGCGTGGACCAGCTCGGCCTCCAAGATGGCCGTCCAGTTCTGGCGGCGGCCTTCGTACTGCTCGATCTGCGCTACGTTCGCCAGCTCGCGCGCCGCGACACTCAACCCATCGGCCTTCGGCTCAACCAGGAAGATCTGCGCGCCAATAAGCGGCTGCTGGTCCCACTTGACCGCGTCCCGCAGAGCGGAGGCCAAGGTCTTGAGGATGCCGCGCGTCTGTTGGAAACCCTCGAGCTGCGTCCATTTCTGATACAGGGTCTCGATCAACGCAGGGTGGAACGGGTAGGCGTCCGTGTAGCGCTTTTCCTCGGCCGCGCGGTTCTTCGCCGTGTAGTCGTCGATCCCCTGCACCCCGTTGAGCGCGCCGAAAACCTGGCTGGGCCAATGCGACCGGTCGGTGTAGCTTTCCAGCTTGAGGAGGCGTCGCCGCAGGATCTCCGGCACATCCTGGCTTTCGACCGGCTGGATGCCCTCGTCGGCCACCCGCTTGAACTCATCGTACAGCTCCTTGCTGATCTGCTTGCCAAGCTCATCCATCTTCCCAGGGTCGGACGCAAGCAACGACGCCACCAGGCAGCACTGCGGCACCTTGGCCACGGCCTGGGTCAGGCTGTGCATGAACTCGCGCATGCGGCCGATCCACGCGGGATCCGTGTCCGCCATTACGCGCACAAACCAAAGTACTTCATCGAAGAGGATCAGCACACCCGCCCCGTCCTTCCGGGCGAGCTTGAGCAAGTCCTCCATCACGCCGGTAGCGGGGGGGGTAGTGCGCTCCGTTCCGTCGTCCTTCAGCAGCTTCATGCCGGCCGGGCCGGCGAGCTGCCAGGCAATCGCGCTCCAGGGCATCTTGATCGTCGCCATACTGCCGTCGGGCGCAGTGACTTCCATGCCTTTTTCCGCGTCCAAGCGGTCGAATACCACTGAAGCCACGTGTGCTTTGGGCAAACCCCCTTCAAGCGCGCAGTGCGCCCTGAACTGCTGCACTGCCGGAATATCGGGCAGGGTCGCGGGATCGCGAACGAGATGTACCAGCGTGATCAGTGAGTGCGTCTTGCCGCCGCCGAACGTCATGTGAAGCTGGCGGACCGCCTTTTCAGACTTGCCCGACAGGCGGTGCGTGACGTCCCGCGCCAGATCGCGCAGCTTGACCGTAGGGTAAGTGAGCGCGAAGAACTCCTTGGCGTCGTGGTACACGCCGGGGTTGCGGTCCATCACCACGTCGTACAGGTCCGCAGCAAACTGCTTCTGCGACAGTTCCTGGTTAGTGATATCGTCGCGCAACTGCACGACCTGGTGCCAGGGTTTGGTGGTGGTCTTGGCCATCGATAGTTTTCCTTGTCCTTATTCCAACCCGAGCGGGGCTTGAGCGGTACTGCCGACCGAGCGCAGGTAGTTCTGCAAGCGCTCCAGGATAGAGCACTCTTCCGTGCAGCCCTCGGCGCGGCTCTTCTCGATCAATGCCTGGATCAGCTGAATAAACAACTGGCTGCGACGCAACGCGCGACGGTCCAGAAACTCGTTCACCTTGATGACGTCGCCCGCCACCCAGAGCTGCATCAGCTTGTGCACCTGGTCGATCAGCGGAATCGCGCGGCCACTGGCCGTTTCCATCCCGAGCGAGCGGTGCTTTCGAGCGCGCCAGCCCCTGAGCTTGTACTTGCCGCCACCACCCGAGGACGGGGATTCATCAGCGTCGCTGTCCTCTTCTTCGTCTTCAGCGTTTTCCTCGTCTTGTGCCGCCGCCGCGCTGCCGCTCCGCACGAGCAGCTCGTACTGGTCCGTCAGTTCGCGCTCAGGCAGCCCACAAGACACGGCGTAGAGGATGCACGGCCCGGCCGGAGCCTCCTTCAGGCCGAAGTCGTTGCGGTGCAACAGGTAGTAGGTCGTCACATCGTCCAGCGGATGGTCTCCGGGCGTGGGCTCGCCCTGACCATGCGACAGCACGCGACCGACCACGAAGTCGACCACGATGCGCCGCACGTGGCCCAGGAAGTCCGTGACCGACATCAACGCCCCAGGCTCGGATGCCTTTTTCACCGCGGGATAGCGGCTGTACGACTCCAGTGCCGGACCGGTTGCGGCCCAGATGAAGTCGGGCCCGCGGATGCCGGCGTCCCAGAAGTCGCGCAGCTTGGTCGTGATGCTGGCCTCCATCTCCTTGAGCACCTGGGTGTCCCAACCCGCGCGTGCAAGCGGGTCGCGCTTCTTGCAGACCAGCCACACTGACGACGCAAGCGCAGCCGAGCCTTGCGCGCGCATACGCGCTGCCTGTTCGGTCTGGATCGGCCACGACCCATCAACGACAAAGCCCGCCTTGATGATCGCCGACACTAGCGTTTCCCAGGCATCGGGCTGCTTGTGCGCAAACACGATGACAAGGCGGCCTTCAGGGCGAAGCGCGGTATGGCACGCGGTGAAGGACCTCGCCATACCTTCTTCATAGTTGCGCTTCGACGCCTCACGGTTGCCACCAAAGCGCGACGAGTCGTCGATCAGTTCACCGTCGTTTGTGTCATTGCGCCACTTCGGGCCCAAGGGGGCATCAAAGGCCAGTCGATAGGCATCTGAGACGTCTGCGAGCTGGCGACGGTCCCAGACGTAGAAGTAGTCCATCAAATCCGAGTACGGGATGGCGTCGTAGTACGGAGGGTCGGTGACGATAACGTCGAAGGCGCCTACCTCGGGGCACTCGATGGCGCTTTGGTTGAGTACCTTCGGCACTGGTGCCACCGAGTTCGCAGCGCGCAAGATGGTCTCGATCGACTCGCCGACAGCGTCCAGACACATCCACCATCCGCCACGAACGTCATTGATAGGGGCTGCCTCGCTGAAATCCCAATTCATAGGGAGCGCAAAGCGCACAAAGGTGTGGCCAATCGCCTCGACGCTGGTAATCCACGCCAGGATGCTGGAGTTGAAGTCGAGCATGCGGTCGAAGCCGCATTGCAAGAATGCGGACAACGCCTCGACCTCTGCCGCGTCATAGCCCGACTTAGCGAGCTCCTGGCGAGCTTGCCTGATGGCCTTGACGAAACAACCAAGGGCGACCAGTTGCCGCGGGCTGTAGATCTTGTGCCAGCAATCGAGGCCGTAGAGGGGAACACGGAAGCCTAGTGCATCTGCGCCGGCCAACCGCTCGGTGGGCAATCCAAAAGGCACATCAGCAAACACCTGTTCAAGCTGAGTGCCGGCAGAACGCGCGACCTCGACTTCATGTGACGTCGGCAGGCGGTATTCCTTCCCTGACATTCCACCGACGACGACAGCCGTGATGACGGCGCCGAGCCGATCGGCGCGCCCGGCGAGACGAAGATCCTCCATCGTCATGATGGTTCCGCAGCAAGGGCAAGTGACTCCTGAGCGGCTCATGGTCCCCTGTCCGAGCTTCTTGTCGTACTCGCGCCTTTGCGCCGCGTTACCACCTTGGGTCTTCGCGTCCGCCTCAATCCCGAACTCGACTCCACTCCTGTCCCCGCGCTGGCGCATGATCAGCACGACACGCTTGTTGTCCTTCTTGGCGAGCCAGCGTGTCTTCAGCAAGGGCACTTCGGCTCGGCACGCCTTGCAGTTGACCGTGCGTGCCCACAGGTAGGCGACCGTGGGTTTCGCAACCCAGCGCGGATTGGCAGGGTTGTCCAGATGCGCTGCATCGAACCCTGCGTTCAGCACATCGACCTGGTGCTGGCCAGCATCGTTGATCGGCACCAGCTTCAGCGGCTCGTCCACATCAAGATGAACGCGCCGATACGGCTTGATGGAGCAGTACTCGGCATAGGTTGGGTACAACGCGGCAAGCTCCTCGCGCGCCTTATCGAGGACCCAGCGGCCCCATGCCCGGACATGCCAGGCCAAGCCGGCCTGCATGAGATTGGTATCGCCCTCTGCGCGTTCCAGGAAGCTCAGGTTCTCACCACGTTCTACCGTCTCCATGACGCTAGAGGGCGGCAGGACTGCTTGCTTGGTCTTTGCATCCCGAAGATGGCGCTTGATCTGCGCCGGCGTCATTTCCTTCGCCTTGAGGTAGCCAGTCATGAACGTCTCGTCCGTGCCGACAAATGTTGGCAGCGGCCGGTTGAAGTTCACATGCCGCTGCGGATACTCCAAGGTGCATCGGAGCACCAACCAAGCGACCGGGTTGATGTCCACCGCCGTTACGTCGCAGCCCAAACGCATGGCTTCCAACGGTATGGCGCCGCCGCCAGAGAACGGGTCGAGCACCTTGGGTTGACGGCCACCATAGACGCGTCGGATCTCATCCCGGAACCACTCCATGTCCGGGCCAACCTCGCGCCCCCAGCGCAAGACGCCCCCGTCGGTCTCCCAAGCCTCGATTTCTTCGATGCGTCCGCTGGGCATCTTCTTCTTCTTGAGGGTTTTGTTGAGCGTGCCGCCCAGCCGCTTCAGGAGCTCGTCGCGCTTGTCCTTGTCGCCCGGGTCGGGTAGCAGGGTGGCAATCAATGCCGCGCGGCTGGCCGCGAGGGGGCGACGCGCCGGCCAGATGTGCAGAGTGGAAATGTGCCCATGGCGCACGTTCTTCTCGTGCACCGAGTCGATGGAGGTTTGCTTGAGTGGGAACGCAACTTCGATCAGACGCTTGTCGTTGTTCATGGTTGGTTCCGTCAGGTCGCCCCGGTCCGGATGTGTGCCGGCATCGTGGCAATCACCACCATTTGGCTTTCCTCGTCCCAGAAGTAGTAGATGCGCAGGCAGCGGCGCGGATCTCGCGTGTTGCCGCCGTTCTTGAGGTGCCACTCCACAGGCGCTCTGCGGTTGCACCAGGCGAAGTCGAAGCTATCGGCCCCGCAGCGCTCGTTGTGGATGCCTTCGGCGATCGGCCTGCGCAGGTCGCCGAAGGCACCATTGAGACGCGAGTCGCGGTATTCGTTGGCCAGCCAGACCAGGCAGCGCGCGGCTGCCTGCGGATCATCGAAGCTCGCCGATTTGGTTCCCCTGCGTGCCCGACCCGACAGCGCGACACGACCGCTCAGCACCTCGTCACACCAGTCCGCGAACGCATCCCAGCTTTCAGGAAGGCAGATACCGGCATCGGGCTCATCGCCGCGCGCCTTGATCTGATCCAGCAGCTGCTGAATCCGGAACTGGGCGCCACGGAGCTGTTGCTCCAGGCTCTGCGCGTGCTCTTCGATGGCCGTGTGCTCGTCAGATAGCCATTGCTGGATTTCAACGGATCGACGCAGGTCATCCTTCAACGCATCGATTTGCGCCTGGGCGGCCCGCAGTTGTTCGGTGTCGGCCGACCCCGCCTGCCTCAGTCGCTCGCGTTCGACATCGAGGCTGGCCTCACGAACGGCGGAGAACGCGAGCACATCAGCACCCAGTTGGAGGCGGCGGATGCTTTCGTTAGCTGCGAGCCACCGCAGCGCGGTGAGCGTCGATCTGGCGCGCTCTTCGCTGGGCTTCGGGTCGATGAAGAAAAGCCGGTGTGCGTAGGGGTTCGCGTCGTAAGTGAATCCGGGCATGTAGGCCCGAGCGGCGCCATTGAAGACCGAAAGCGGCTTGCCGAGTTGCTGGGTCAGCACCCAGGTTTGGGCCGCAGGGACGACCACCACTCTGGCGATCCCCAAGGCGACCTTGGCGAGCATCTGGCTGTTGATGCCGGGTTGAGCCTCGCTCTCGGCAACGGAGCAGACCAGATAGGGCACGGTGCGGGCTGGATTGATGAGCGCGGCGACAAGCTCCTGCGCGTCGTCCTCTGATGCGATGTGCCATGCCGTTGCGTCGAGCGGGCTGCCGTTTTGCTGCAACCCGCAGGTGGTAGCGATTAGTCGTACCAGGCCAGGAACCGCAGGCTCAACCTGGAGCGTGGCTTCAGGGCTGCTGACGAGCAGCCGCAAGCTGAACAAGGCCCTTGTCTCACCCGGGGCGTGGCCGATCACAATCTCGGTGGTCCATGTGCGCTGCGCAACATTGGCATCGGGCCGGTCCACACGCAGCGCCCATAGCACGCGATAGTCGTCCGCAAAGCCAGCACCAATGCACGTTCGCCCGCCACGCAAATGTTCAAAAGAGCGTCCCTGCATCGCTACGTCGGGTAGTCGGTCGCCAATCTGCTGAGCTGCCCACTTCAGGACTTCCAGCCGCGCGGCTTGCGCTGCCAACGCGGAGTCAGCGCCGGTGAGTTGCCCAGCGACGCGGAGCAGCTCACGTTCGCGGACGCGTGTGCTTTCCTTTAGGGCGGTGAGGCGGGGATCGCCTCCGGCAAGGGCGTCGGGCGAGTTCATTCGATGGCCTCCGATGCGTTGGCGACGTCGCTGTACGCGATGATCACGCTGCCGCGTGTCTTGGCGATCAGCTTGGTAAAGGGGTCCTGCACCCTGAGGAGCCGTGGATGCACGCCCCCGCAATCAAACACCGCATAAAGCCAGTAGCGCTCGCGCAGAATGCAAGCGCGGGCCCACTCGTTCTCGGTCAGCTCGATCTCACCAACACCCACACGTCCCTTCACCTCTATGCCACGTTCCTCGCTGGCGCGCTTGGACATGAGATCGAAGCCAGGGTAGTCGTTTAGGCCGGCCAAGCGCGCCTTTGGGGGTGTGGAGACATCGCGCACATCAGCGCCCTGTGCCGCTTCGAATGCGATGGCCACTTCAACCGCAATGCGCTCGACTTCGGCGTCACGTGCCTTGATGTCGTCGGGGTCAGTGGAGGGTTGCACCAGCGCGGTGGCCAGCATCTCGACGCGGCCAGACTGAATCAGCTCGACCTCGCGCCGCGCCTGCAGCAATGACTGGTCACGGCGGTGGGCCAGATTCCTCTGCTGTGCCTTGATGCGATCCAGCTCGGTGTGCGCGGCGTGTTGACCATCACGCGCTTTATCGGTGAAGCGCTTGCGGGCAGCGGCAAGCTCGGATTCCTGGTAGTCGAAGGCGCGATGCAGGTGCTCTTCGGTGTCCTTCAACTGATTGGTCGCACCCATCCGCTTAAGCTCCGCCAGCCCGGTAGCGAGGTCACGTTGGATGTACTCCGCGGCGGCGAGGCGCCATGTGTTGCTTTGGGCCAGGAAGACGACACTGCTCGCATTGGACTTGTCAGCAGGCTTCAACAGCAAAAGATGCTCGACCGGCGCCTCAATCAATCGACCATCGGCATATTGCTTAATCGCGACCAACCGCTGTTCCATGACGTCGATGGCATTAAAGCTAGGGATGCCAGGATCGATGCCGCGCACGATGGTCACTCGAGCCACATGAAAGAGGTATGGAGCGGTGGCACTCACATCGGTGAAGATCGCACCCCGCTGGCCTGCCGAACGGGAGTGCGCGATGGCAATGGCGGACAGCCGCTCGAACACCGGTTCGCCGGGGTGGATAAAGATGGCGTCGCGCCCATCGTCTGGGCGGTAGACTGTGAAGCGATTGCGTGCGGCTTCGGGATAGATTTCGAGGAGGGGCAATAGGCTTTCAAGCACTCCCCGCCTACGTGGTCGCATGAAAAACTGGCTGTCCAGATCGCCAACGAAGTCGACGCCGATCACCGGTGCCGCGTGCTCCAGGTAGCGTCGCACGTAGCCGGGCAAAAGCCGCCGCATTTCCTCGATCGCCATCGCCTCACGAAGCTGCGGCAGGTCGGTCAACACCTCGCCACCCTTGCCGTAGATTAACTGTTCCCGAACTTCGAGCGCCTTTATCTGTTCCGGCGTTAGCTGGCCAGCAAGTTCAAGCGCCTTCTTGTCTGCCTCATCATCTGATTCCACGGCGCGCTGGATGTAGTCGGTGATTGACATCCCCTCGAAGATGCGACCGACAACGTCGAACACTTTGTCAGATCCTAACTGCTTGCGGATCTCCTCCACCTTGTCGAGAAGTGTCTTGATAACGCGCCCTTCGCGTGTTTTTCCGGCCACCAGATTGATGATCGCGACGCGGTCGCGCTTCTGCCCGTAGCGGTGGATGCGTCCCATCCGCTGTTCGAGGCGGGCCGGGTTCCAGGGCACGTCGTAGTTGATCAGGATCCAGCAGAATTGGAGGTTGATGCCCTCGGCTGCGGCATCAGTGCCGACGAAGAAGCGTGCCCCCTCGCTCCCAGCGTCGTGAGGCGTGCGGAAGCGCTCAACCTGCGCGTCACGCTCCTCGAAGCCCAGACCACCATGGATATACGCTACTTGGTCGGCGTAACCCATGCCTTCAAGACGGCGCATCAGGAATTCGAGCGTATCCCGGTGTTCGGTGTAAACAATGACCTTTTGGTCCCGGTACTGCGGCGCACGCAGCAATTCGGCCATACGTTCGAACTTCGATTCCCGACCGCTGCTGTGCACCGCCTCGGCCAGCGCGATCAGTTCTTGAACTTGGCCGCGTTCGTCGATGAGTTCTGCCAGGCTCGTGGCAATGAACGCGCCAAGCGCCTCCGCCTCACTCTCTTCGTGCTCTTCTTTGCCGGCAGAAGACGTCTCTTCGTCGCCAGTCTTGACAGCAAGAACGTCGACCAGACGCCCCTCACGGACCTTTCGGTTCAGGCGTTCTTGCTGAGTGCGCAACTCCGCTTCTGGAATGCGGCCGGACTGGATGTCGTCGATCAGCGCCTCGAGCTTGGCGTGGCGATTGCGGAACGAGCACAACAGGGCCCAGGTACTACTGGCCATCCGCCGTTGAAAGATAGTCATGGCGAACCGGGCAGCTTGGCGGTTGAGCAGGCGGGCCTGGTTGTAGTAGTGGCGTATGTAGGCGGTGGTTCGATCATAGAGTGCCTGCTCGCTCACGGCGCCCATCGAGAGGTCGTAGCTGACTGTGTCGCACATGCGCTCGGCGTACAGCGGCTTGCCGCGAAGATCGACCATCTCTTCCTTCACTCGCCGGATGAAGTAGCGGTCACGCGACTCACGCGGGAACTTGGTGAACGCGGTTTCTGTGCTGAAGAGTTCGGGCTCCAGCAGACGCCACAGGCAGTAGTACGGGTACTCTTTGCCCATGTGCGGTGTTGCAGTCAGCAGCAGAAGGTGATGAGCAGCCCAGGGCAGCCTCCAGTCGTCCGGCAACTCGCGCACGCCAGCAATGGCTTCGGCTAACCGGTATCGGTCAGTCGGTCGAAAGGTGCCATCGGGATCACGACTGGCCGAAAGCTTGTGCGCCTCGTCAAAAATTACAAGATCGTACGGAGCAACCTGGGGGTCACGCAGGGCGTCGAACAGGCGGGGAGCCCGCAGGCTATCCACGCTGACGACAACGAGATCGCTACGTTCACCGACGAACGGATTGCCGTCCTTGGTGTCCGCGCCAACAACGATGTTGAACTGAAGCTGGAAGAGCTTGTGCAACTCTCTGTACCAGTTGCCGACGAGGCCCGCCGGCGCCACGACCATAACACGCCGGATTGTGCGGCGAGACAAACTCTCACGAACATACAGCCCCGTCATGATCGTCTTGCCCGCGCCGGCGTCGTCAGCGAGCAGGAAACGCAGCCGTGAGTGGGGCAACATCTTCTGATAAACGGCGATACGCTGGTGGGGAAGCGGATCGATCTCGCTGATCTCTGTAGCGAACGCGGGATTAAACATGTGCCCATACGACAGCCGCTCGCCCTCGACCAGCACGCGTAGTGCGTTAGCGTCGCCCAGGAAGTCGAGCCGCTCAACCTCGATTGGGGCAATTGGCACTTCGTCGTCAGCCGTGCTCCGATCAACCGCCTGCCCAAGCTCCTTAGCCGAAAGCTCTTGAAGCTTGGCTCGACCCATCGAGGATGGCTTTGATTGCGCGTTCTCCCAACGGTTCAGCGTTACGAACGAGACCCCCAACAGTTCGGCGAACTGCTGCTGAGTCAAGTCCATCGTGTTACGAAGGTGGCGGATTTGAGCGGGTTTCATTAGTGACCGCGTGCGTTGTTTGCGTCTTTATATCACACGATATAAAGACAAGCAATTCGTCGGGTCGTGCGGCCTCTACCGTTCGGGGCTAGAGCCTGGCTTCCTGCCTGGAGCGCGACCATGTTTGGCGCCAAAGCTCCCCGCCAAACGGCGTAGCACCTTCCCGCTGAGCCACCGAGGCCGAATCAAATTGGATGCGCGCCAGCCAATAGCGGCGCTAAACGGACAGACACCCTACGCAGTACGCACTAGTACTCACATGCCCCGATAGCGAGTTTGTTTCCAGGGAACTACGCACCACCAGACAAGAAGACCAACCCCTCATCGGGTTGGTCTTTTTTTGCGCACTGCCGCGTGTTTGCGGGGGTTCGTGCGGGTTCCTGTGGATTTCGGCGTTTCGCTCGGGCACCAGAATTTGGCCGTTTTCACTCTCTCCAGGGCATTCTTCTCTCAGCTTCGAACTCCGTCGAAGGCCCGAAGTCCACGAGCGATCCAAATTGACCCATTACAAATCAACGCCTTATGGGTGGTCCAAGTAACTCCTCAAAAACCCCGGGCATGGCCGTTCGCTGAATCTGGAATTCTTGCTTGCAGGTAGTGCTGGACACAGCTCGCGAAGCGTGGTTCAATTGCAAGCATGAGCA
>Ga0058866_1074522_pt1 | contig 13618 bp, 2 predicted proteins | sample TNRReaAerobicRNA_3_FD_61084 | JGI IMG/M metagenome (GOLD analysis project Ga0058866, IMG submission 61084) | Wastewater treatment Type I Accumulibacter community from EBPR Bioreactor in Madison, WI, USA - TNR Reactor, Time D- 0min-Aerobic_ RNA... | ecosystem: Engineered > Bioreactor > EBPR >...
AAAAAAAAACACTAAATATAACTTATAAGGACTGAAATAGGAGAAGTATAACTAGCAAAAAACAATATAGCGATGCTTAACAGGATGTACAGGCAATATATAAATGCTTTTTTATAACAGGTTATTTTTGGTATCTTATGCACAACCAAACCGAACGATAAAATGTTGTACATAAAGCTAAATAAGATTAGAGCATATGTAATGATATTTCTCAATTCTAAACTTACGTTTTCTAGCTCATCATAACGGGTTAGAATCCTAACTAAAAAACTCAACAGAGTATTGCCGCCAATAAAGTACAGGAAAACAACTGTTTTCCAAGAAGTTTGATGTAATAATTTGTTTACAAAGCTCATATCTGTAATTATATAGATTTTTGCAATTTAATTGTCAAGAGAGGCTTTTATGGGAAGAACGGTTACAGATTTATGGGCACCACCCGCGCCATTGGAAATGTGGGGTGTGACATATCAAAGCTCTGGAATAATCACTAGAAATAATTATTACGGGGTGGAATTAAACTTTGAATCACAATCTGAAGCGGTTTTTAATTTTGATGTTGAAGTGGGTTATTGGAAAGATGGAAGGTATATCGTAGAAGATCATGTGATACCTGGGAGTGGAAGTATTAGCATTGATGTGGGAGGGGAAGGAGAAAGCTTAAGCGTCATTTCTGCTAGAGTAAAAAGCTCAGGTTTTGGTCAGCATATACAATTATATGCTAACGATTTATATTTTATTCCAAAAGGTTTGGAGGGAGATATAAATCCCCACATCGCTGACGCCGCCGCAGCGTTCGACCGCGCTTTTACGTCGCCGATTGTGTTTGACCTGGATAATAACGGCTTCGGGCTGGTTCATGCGAAGGACGGGGTGCATTTTGACATCGATGCGGATGGGTTTGCGGAGAAGACGGGGTGGATCAAACCCACCGAGGCCTTTCTGGTGCGGGATGTCAACGGCAATGGGGTGATCGACTCGCAGGCGGAGATGTTTGGCACGGACGCCACCTCCACGGCGGCGGAGAAACTGGCGACGATGGACAAGAACAGCGACGGCTTTGTCACCAGCAAGGACGCGGGCTGGGGCACGCTGCGCCTGTGGAAGGACGCCAACGGCGACGGGGTAAGCCAGGCGGACGAACTCTTCACCCTGGCCTCGCAAGGGGTGGTAAAGCTGGGCGTGGCGCATACGACGGAGAGCGACAAAACCATCGCGGGCAACGTGGTGGACTGGCAGGCCAACTGGTATAAAAGCGGCGGCGTGGTAGGCGGCAAATACGGCGACGTGCTGTTTGAGACGAAGAATGAAGATAGCTGGTATGTGGGGACAGATACCACCGCTACCCAGAGTTTCAACCCGGAAGCGTTGCTGCTGCCGCTTTCCCGTGGGTATGGGGTGATGAAGTCGCTGCATCTGGCAGCCAGTGACAGCGCGGGCGTGATGAACGCGCTGAAGGCCGTGGACGGGCTGGCGCTTTCGGCTTTGAGCGGGGCGAGCCAGCAAGTGGCCAATCTGCTGTTTGCCTGGGCGGGAGTCAGCGGCGTGAAGGCCGAATCGGGCGGGCAGTATTACAACCAGCAATACATCGCCTTCATGGAAAAACTGTTCGACCATGATTGGGTGGTGGCGGGCGGCATCGGCACCATCGGCTCGCAATTTCCCAATACCTATCTTTCCACCAGCGAGATTTCCGACGAGTTCGGCATGGCGTGGCAGGTGCTCAAGACCCGTCTGCTGGTGCAGGGGCCGCTGGAGCCGGTATTCTCCCATGCGTATTACGATTTCTCGCAGGATAAAATCGTCTTCAACGATACGCTGGCCGACGTGCTGGCGCGTGCCAAGACGCTGGCGCCATCCTCGGGCGCGGCCGCTTACTGGCAGGAGGTAGGGCTGGCGCTTACCGTCCATGCGGATCAGTTCGGCGGGGATGTGGCGGCGATTCAGAGCGCGCTCGATACCGCCGCCGGGTCGCATGTCGCCATTATGGAAAACTGGCTCAAAGGCCAGACGGGAGCGGAGCATTTCGAGGGGTCGAGATTCGCGGATTATATCACCACGCTCGGCGGTAACGATACGGTGGATGCCGGAAGCGGCAATGATTCCGTTATGGGCGGCACGGGCGATGACACCCTCATCGGCGGTAAGGATAACGATACGCTGGTAGGCGGCACGGGGAATGATTATCTCCGGGGCGATAGTGGCGACGATCTCTACCGTTATACGAAAGGCGACGGTAACGATACGATCTATGAAAGCGGCAGCGGCAACGACGAGATCATTATCAGCGGTTATACGACTGCCAACACCGTCTTTACCCGCGTGGGCAATACGACCGACCTGCAGATCACCTTTAGCGGCAGCGCCACGGATAAAATCCTGGTGGAAGATGCGTTGGAAGTGGGGACGGATACGATGGAGACGATTTCTATCGGCAGCACCTCGCGCAGCATCGATTCATTGCGCGCTGAGGTTCTTGCCAAACAGACTACCACCGGCGACGATAACATCCTCGGTTTCAGCAACTACGCCAACTCCCTGCTGGGAGGGGATGGCAACGATACGCTCCGGGGAGATTCCCTCAGTGATACGCTCAAAGGCGGAAATGGCAACGATCTGCTGGACGGTGATGCGGGTAATGATCTGCTCTACGGGGGCATGGGGGCGGATACGCTCGACGGCGGAAAGGGAACGGATACGCTCAACGGTGGCGCGGATGCGGACGTGTATTATTTTGCCAGCAGCGATATGGGGAAGGGGGCAGCGGCGGATCATATCGTCGGGTTCTCGCGCTCGCAGGGAGATAAGATCGACCTCCATATGTCGGGCATTTCTGCGGCGGGCTTTGTGGGAACGGGGGGATTTGCTTCCGGTGGCGTCAAGGAGTTCGGCTACGATCTGGTCACGAGTGGCGCGGGCGTGAAATCCACTGTGATTCGCATCGACTATAATAATGACGGTGTCACTGAACGGGAGATCGTTCTCGACAATCTCCACATCGCCCTCACTGCCAGCGATTTTCTGTTCTAGGAGACGCTGCGCGGGAACGTTCTCTCCCACGCCCAGGCGTGGCGGAGAAGGGGCGGCACTGGAGTGATGTCACGGGGCTTGCCACACAGGGTTTCACTTTAGATCGCTGCAATTGGAATCCTGACTACTATTGCATCCGAGAAGCTCAAGTAAATCAGCGGAGTAGGTGATAAGACTTTGTAAAGAGTCTGTGTTGTCTTGATAATTTGCATTCCACACTTTATTTGCGACATGTTCTTCCTCTCTCTGCTGTATTGTCAGCATGGCGCTATCGAGGAGACGGGGGATGTTGTTGCTTGCGATTGCTGGCACGGGCGAAGACTCGGAGCCGGTTCCCGTATCGCCTGCTGCCGGTGGCGGTACGGGCAAGGGAGGTGTGGGCGTTGGATGTGGTGTGGGTGTTGTCGGGACAACGGGAGGTTCCACGGACACAATGACCACCGGGGGCGACCCGCCGCCGGGAGGAGGAGTGGTCACCGTCAAAGTGCCATCCGCGTAGCTCTGATTGTAACCCAGGGCGTTTGTAAGAGTACCCGCCGCCGAGGTAATAGCGTAAGCCCCGACGGGTGACCCCGCACCGGCCAATGTGCTAAGTGCGGGAGCGCCGGTGAAGACAGAGGCAAAGCTGTCGCCGTCGATATAGCCGCTATAGCTGGCGGTAAGAACCGGATTGCCAAGTCCGATCTGGCGACTCTTGTCATCGGCGGTCACGGTGACGGTCGGAGACAGGGAATACAGGAATCCGTTGCCCGTTGCCGGGAATGCCGGACAGGCACCGCCATAGGTACAGCTGTAGCGTTTGAAGTTGCGTGACAGACCACCCAGCGTATCCGCCGCCGGGTCGGTGGAATATACCAGCGAGCGCCCGGCACCTGGATTGAGGGGCGTGGCACCTGCGTTGTTGACGAAGTTATGAGCGGAGACCAGGGTGAGGTTAGTCCCCGCGCCCGCTGTATTCAGTGCGGCACCGCTACCCAGAACAATGTTACCCGACGCATTGTAATTGCGTGTAAAGATCGTATTCGCGGTGATGGAGCCCAGGGTGATGTCCCCGGCATCGGCAAAAGTTTTTCCTGCACCATTTAGCAATTCGAGGGAGACGTTACCCGTGCCTGCGTTAACGCTCACCCCGCTGGCAAAGGTAATGACGGCGGCACCCGCATCGCGCTGGGCATCCACAACGCCGTGCGCCACTGTTTCGTTAGCGGTCAGCGATAGATTGCCATTGTCGGTGGTGATTCCCGCATTCAGCAGGAGAGAGCGTCCAGCCTGTAGGAAAAGATTGCCGCCATTGCCGGAAATATTATTGGCGACGATGGGATCGGTAACGGTAATATCGTTACTGGCCTGCAGGGTGACGTTGGTGCCCGCGTCAAGAAGGCTGGTCAACTCGTTCGGTGTGATGGTGATGCTCGCCGCCACTGCAGTGGCGAACGCGCCGCCGTTGGCTACCGCATCGCCCGCTTCGCTGAGAATATACACCGCGCCCGAATCCGTGGCGACATTGGAGGCGCCGTCATCAAATGGAGCGCCCACCGCCAAATGCGTACCATCCAGCGAAACTGAATAGCCAAAATTGTCGTTTGCCTCCAACGCGCTGAGGTTGACGTTTTTGCCGCCGGTATAATTATAACCGATGATGGCTTCTTGCGTCCCGCCATTGAATGCAGCGTCGGTGAAAGAATAAAGATATGTCGCGCCGGAATTTGTCCTTGCATTGGCGTTGCCGTCATCCAGATAGGCTCCGATTGCCAGCCGGTTGCCGCTGAGCGATACTGCGCTACCGAACAAATCGCTGCCGCCCAGAAGGGCAGAGTCGATATTCTTGCCGCCCGCGTAGCCTTTTCCGATGGTACTCTCTAGTACTTCGCCACTGAACACAGCATCAGTGAAAGAGAACAAATACACTGCACCCGAATCGCCCAGCACATTGCCCGAACCATCATCTCGCCATGAACCAACGGCGAGACGATTGCCATCCAACGAGACAGCGGAGCCAAACTGGTCGCTGCCCCCCAGTTGCGAGAGATCAACATTCTTACCCCCGGTGTAGCCCTTCCCCATGGTGGCTTCCAGCGTCGGGTTGCTGAAGGATGCATCGCTGAAAGAAAAGAGATACACTGCACCGGAATCACCCTGTAGGTTGCCCGATGCATCGTCACCATAGGCACCGACGGCCAGACGGTTGCCGTCCAGCGACACGGCATGACCGAACATATCGCTATTGCCAAGGTTGGAAACCATGAAGTTCTTTCCGCCGGAGTAATTGCTACCGAGGATGGCTTCCTGCGTACCGCCGCTGAATGTGGAATTAGCAAAAGAGAAGAGGTAGACCGCACCTGCGGAGTTAGTATCACCTTGTGCGCCGACGGCCAGACGGTTGCCATCCAGCGACACGGCGGAACCGAACATATCTTTGGCAGAAATCCCACTGACATTTACGTTTTTGCCGCCAGAAAAGCCATTACCAATCATGCCTTCCAGCGTGCCGCCATCCAGCACATCATTGGCGAATGAGAAGAGGTAGACCGCTCCGGAATCGGCCTTTGCGTCGCCAAACCCATCATCCGTCGGCGCGCCAATGACCATGCGGTTACCATCCAGCGAAACGGCGTAGCCAAACTGAGAATTGTTTTCCGATCCGGTGACGGGGATTTCAACGCCCTGCGAATACCCCGCACCAATGGTGCGCAGCAGGTTAGGGGTGCTGAACGCGGCATCGGCGAAGGAGAAGAGATAGACCGCGCCACTCTCATAGAGAGAGTTGTCATAGCCATCGTCCCTCGAGGCACCGACTGCCAGGCGATTGCCATCCAATGAGACGCTTTCGCCAAAAGTATCACTGGCAGTCAATTGAGCAAGATCAAGGTTCTTGCCTCCAATATAGCCGTGTCCCATTGTGGAAGCCAGCGCACCGCCATTGAAGAAGGCATCACTGAACGTGAAAAGATAGACTTCACCGGAATCAGTCCAGGCGTTGCCAAACCCGTCACCCCTGCCGGATCCCACAGCCAGACGATTGCCGTCCAGTGAGACAGCCCAGCCAAAACAATCGCTACCATCCAGTTGTGAGAGGTCAAGATTCTTGCCGCCGGTATAGCCTTTGCCGATCATGGCTTCCAGCGTCGTACCATTGAAAGCCGCATCGGCGAAGGAGAAGAGATACACCGCGCCGGAATCGCCCAGCACATTGCTCAGCCCGTCATCCAGCCGTGCGCCGATGGCCAGGCGATTGTCGTCAAGCGAGAGAGACCAGCCGAAATAGTCGGAGTTACCAAGCGTCAGATTATAATTTTTGCCGCCGGTGTAGCCATCCCCCATTATGCTTTCTTGCGTTCCGCCGGTGAAGGCGGCATCGGCGAAGGAGAAGAGATACACCGCACCCTTTTGGAGACTGGATATTTGCGGGGAGACCCCCAATCCGTCATCGTAGGGAGCGCCGACGGCAAGACGATTACCATTCAGCGAAACGGCAAATCCGAACTGATCCTGATATTCCAGATTAGATACATCGACATTCTTGCCACCCGTATAACCGTTGCCGAGCGTGGCTTGCAACGAACCACCGCTGAAGGCGGCATCGGTAAAAGTATAGAGATAGACCGCGCCCGATCCGTATGCCGTTCCAGGAGCGCCCACGGCAAGACGGTTACCATCCAGCGAAATGCTCGTGCCGAATAGATCGCCACTGACCAAGGTGTCCACGTTGATATTTTTGCCGCCAGCGTAGTCTTTACCAATGGTAGATTGCAGCGTGCCGTTGTTAAAGCTCGTGTCACTGAAGGAGAAGAGATACACCGCGCCCGTATTGGCGTCAGTATTGTTGAAACCGTTGTCGTAGGGGGCACCGATCGCCAGTCGCGTACCATCCAGGGATATAGCGGTACCAAGATAGCTGTAAGATTCGGTATTGGTTATGGGAAGTTCTCCCCCATAAGTGTAGCCTGGCCCCATGGTAAGCAGTAATTTGCCGCCGCTAAACGCTGTGTCGGTGAAAGAGAATAAATACACCGCCCCGGTATTGGGTGCCAGATCGGCATACCCATCATCGCCATAAGCGCCGACGGCCAGCCGCGTGCCATCCAGCGCCACGGAATAGCCAAAATGGTCGCTGTTACCATAATTACTGATACCGATATTTTTTCCCAGCCGGTAATTTGCACCAAGGGTTCCCGCCAGTGTCCCGCCGCCAAATGCTGCGTTGGTGAAAGAGAAAAGATACGTTGCGCCGAAATCGGGCGAAGACTCGCCTGCGCCATCATCGTAGGGCGCGCCCACGGCAAGTGCATTGCCAGAAAGGGAAGTTGAGATACCGAACTGATCGGAAGCCGCCAGTTGTGAGAGGTCGATATTCTTGCCGCCCGTGTAGCCCTTGCCGATGGTCGCTTCCAGCGTAGGCGTACTAAAGGCTGCATCGCTGAAAGAGAAGAGATACACCGCGCCAGCATCGGTAAATGCGTTTCCGGAGCCGTCATCAGCGTAAGCGCCGACGGCAAGACGGTTGCCATCCAGCGACACGGAAGAACCTAAATAGTCGCTGGTGTCCAGGGTGGTGAGGTCGTAATTTTTGCCGCCCGTATAACCCTTTCCGATGGTTGCCTCCAGCGTCGGGTTGCTGAAGGTGGCATTGCTGAAAGAGAAGAGATACACCGCGCCGGAATTGCCCAGCGCATTGCCCAATCCGTCGTCATACTGCGCGCCGACGGCCAGACGGTTACCATCCAGCGATACGGCGGAACCGAAATAATCGGTGCCACCCACCGTCACATCATAGTTTTTTCCGCCAGCATAGCTTCTTCCGATGGTCGCTTCCAGCGTAGGCGTACTGAAGGCCGCATCGGCGAAGGAGAAGAGATACACCGCGCCACTGCTGCTGACTGTGTTGCCAGAACCATCATCCCCTATCGCGCCCACGGCGAGACGGTTGCCGTCCAGCGAAACGCTGGTGCCGAATTGATCTCCCGTCTCCAGCGGCAGGTTGTAATTTTTGCCCCCGGTATAACCCTTGCCAATGGTCGACTGCAATGCTCCGCCGTGGAAATTTGTATCTGTAAAATTGAAAAGATAGACGGAACCTGCATACTGGACGCTGTTGTCCGCTGCATCGCTCAAAGGTACGCTGACCGCCAGCCGCGTGCCGTCCAGAGAGATTGCTTTGCTGAAATAGTCATAGGAACTCAGCGTGGGTACGGTGACATTCTTGCCGCCCGTGTAGTCGTAGCCGATCAGGCCTTCCAGCGTAGGGCTGCTGAAAACAGCGTCGCTGAAGGAAAAGAGATAAACCGCGCCTGTATCATTGGCATAATTGTTGTTATTACCGTCATCCGCGTAAGCGCCAACCGCCAGGCGGTTGCCGTCCAGGGACACGGCCCAGCCGAAATAATCGCTGCCGTTCAGTGTTAGGTTATAGTTTTTACCGCCGGTGTAGCCTTTGCCGATAGTGGACTGGAGCGTCGGGCTGCTGAAGACGGCGTCTGAGAAAGAGAAAAGATGTACCGCGCCGGAATCGCCCAGCACATTTCCCGATCCGTCATCGTAGCGTGCGCCCACGGCGAGGCGGTTGCCATCCAGCGAGAGAGCGTAGCCGAAATAGTCATTAACCCCCAGCGCCAGATTATAATTCTTGCCGCCGGTATAGCTATTGCCAATCGTGGCCTGTAATGCTCCGCCGTTAAATGCGGCATCGCTGAAGGTGAAGAGATACGCAGACCCGCTGCCGCTGACCGTATTGCCAGAGCCGTCGTCACCGTATGCGCCGACCGCCAAGCGGTTGCCATTCAGCGAAACAGCGGAGCCAAACAGGTCGGCAGTGTCTAGCGTCGTGACGTTGACGTTTTTACCCCCGGTGTAGCCTTTGCCGATAGTGGACTGGAGCGTGGGGTTACTGAAGACGGCGTCGCTGAAGGAGAAGAGGTAGACCGCACCGGAATCGCCCTGCGCATTGCCCGATCCGTCGTCATACTGTGCGCCGACGGCGAGGCGGTTGCCGTCCAGAGACACGGCGCTGCCTAACCGGTCATTGTAAGATAGCGGGGCAAGATCAACGTCCTTGGAGCCGGTGTAGCCTTTGCCGATGGTCGCCGCGAGCGCCCCGCCATTAAACGCGGCGTCGGTAAAGGTGAATAAATATGTGGCACCGTAATAATAGTTCTGGTTTGGCGCGCCAACCGCAAGGCGGTTGCCATCCAACGAGACACCGTAGCCGAAGGCATCGCCTGGCTGAAGAGAGTCGAGGTTGACGTTCTTGCCGCCGGTATAACCTTTGCCGATGGTGGCCTGCAAGGCTCCGCCGTTAAATGCGGCGTCGGTGAAGGAGAAGAGATATACGGCTCCGCTGTTGCTGTCCGTATTGCCAAAACCGTCGTCTCCCTGCGCGCCAACCGCCAGCCGTGTGCCGTCCAGTGAGGCGGCGGAGCCAAAACCGTCAGCATCACTGGTAATAGCAGGCGTAGCCAGTTGCGGCCCACCGTTATATTCTTTGCCGATCTGGTTCAGGCGTTGCCCATTGCTGAAAACGGCGTCCGAAAAGGAGAAAAGATATACTGATCCCGTATCCGTATACAGGTTACGGGAACCATCCCCGTAAATTACCCCGGTGGCCAGACGGTTGTTATCGAGTGCTAGCCCGTGACCCATCTGGTCGTAACTGTTAAGAGTGGACATGTTGACATTCTTGCCGCCAGTATAGCCATATCCCATCCTTCCCTGTAGTGTGCCGCCACTGAATACAGCGTCACTGAAGGAGAAAAGATATATTGCCCCGCTGTTGGGATGGGTTTCGCCAAATCCGTCATCCCCGTAAGCGCCGATCGCCAAACTGTTGCCGTCAAGAGAAATGCTGGCACCAAATAGATCGCCCCCATCCAGCGCAGTGATGTTGATATTCTTACCGCCGGTGTAACCCGTACCGAGCGTGGCCTGGAGCGTCGGGCTACTGAAGGCGGCGTCGCTGAAGGAAAAAAGATACGCCGCGCCAGCATTGGTCAGCGTATTGCCCGAGCCGTCATCGTTGAGCGTGCCCACGGCGAGGCGGTTGCCATCGAGTGACAGCGACCCGCCAAAATAATCGCTGCTACCTAACGCCAGATTATAATTTTTACCGCCCGCATAGTTATTGCCAAGTGTTGCCTGAAGGGCGCTGCCATTGAAAGCGGCATCGGTGAAAGAAAAAAGATATACCGCGCCTGAATTACTCACTGTATTGCCCGATCCGTCATCGTACTGTGCGCCTACAGCCAGTCGATTACCATTCAGCGATACGCCGGAGCCAAATTGGTCGTTGGCATCCAGTGCCGTGACATTAATATTTTTGCCGCCGGTGTATCCCTTGCCGATAGTAGCCTGTAGAGTCCCGCCGCTAAATGCTGCGTCGGTAAAGGAGAAGAGATACGCCGCACCCATGTTGCCGTCGTGTCCTGGTGAGCCGACGGCCAGACGGTTGCCGTCCAGCGACACAGAGGAACCGAAATAATCACTCGTGCTTAACGTGGAAATGTTAATGTTTTTACCGCCGGTATAACCTTTGCCAAGGATGGCTTGCAGCGTGATGTCCTTGAAGGTGGTATCGGCGAAAGTGAAAAGATAGACAGCTCCTGAATCGTAGGTGCTATTGCCGAATCCATCATCGCCCTGCGCACCGACCGCTAATTGTGTGCCATCCAGCGAAACAGAGGAGCCATATAGATCCGCCCCGGCGGATGTGGCGACAGTAAGTGGTGTTTGCCCCCCGCTGTTATATCCCTTGCCGAGAATGGCGAGGCGTTTTCCGCCGCTGAAAATACTATCCGTAAACGAATAGATGGAAACCTGTCCGGTATCTGTGGCAAGGTCATTGCTGCCATCATCACCGTATGCACCCACGGCAAGATTATTGCCGTCCAACGAGACGGCGGAGCCAAAATAATCACTGCTCGCCAAAGTGGAAACGTCCAAATTCTTGCCGCTGGCATAGCCCTTGCCGAGCGTGGCCTGAAGCGTCGGGCTGCTGAAGGCGGCGTCGCTGAAAGAAAAGAGATACACTGCCCCGCTGCTGCTAAGTGGGTTGCCAAACCCGTCATCCCCCACTGCGCCAACCGCCAGACGGTTGCCGTTGAGCGAAGTTGACCAGCCGAAATAGTCACTTGCATCCAGTTGTGCCAGATCATAATTCTTGCCGCCTGCGTAGCCCTTGCCGAGCGTGGCTTGAAGCGTCGGGTTGCTGAAGGCGGCGTCGCTGAAAGAAAAGAGATACACCGCACCCGAATTAGTCAGCGCATTGCCTGATCCATCATCATACGTCGCGCCGACGGCAAGGCGATTACCGTCCAGTGAGATACTCGCCCCGAAATAATCGCTACCACCTAACGCTAGATTATAATTCTTGCCCCCCGTGTAGTTATTGCCGATTGTTGCCTCGAGTGCGCCGCCACTGAAGACAGCATCGCTGAAGGAAAACAAATGCACCGCGCCCGAATTACCCAGCGTATTGCCCGATCCGTCATCGTACTGTGCGCCTACCGCGAGGCGGTTGCCATCCAGCGATATGCCGGAGCCAAAATAGTCGCCGGCTCCTAATGCGGTGACGTTTACATTCTTGCCGCCCGTATAACCGGAGCCGAGGATGGCTTCCTGGGTAGCGCCGTTGAAGGTGTTGTCAACGAAGGAGTAGAGATACACCGCCCCCGCATCGCTGAGGGCGTTGCCATCTCCGTCGTCGCCCTGCGCACCGACGGCCAGCCGCGTGCCGTCCAATGAGACAGAGCTGCCGAAATCGTCATTCGCTTCCAGGCTGGAAACATCGACGTTCTTGCCGCCGGTATAATCCTTGCCAATGATCCCCTCCAGCGTCGCACTGCTGAAGCTGGTGTCGGCGAAGGAAAAGAGATACACCGCCCCGGCGGAAGGCGTGGCGTCGTTCATACCGTCGTCGCCCTGCGCACCGATGGCCAGCCGCGTGCCGTCCAATGAGACGGAGTAGCCGAAATAGTCCAAAGCATCCGTCAGGCTGACATCTTTATTTTTGTTACCCGAATAATTCGCCCCGAAAATCGAATACACCGAACTAAACGTCGAGGTGCCACTGACCGCACCAATGGTAATGTTTTTGGGATCAAACAGCAGGTCGCCACCGCGTCCCGTGTTAACACGGCCACCATAAAGCAGGGTATCTGCGGAGGAAATCTCCACTTTGCCACCAGCGCCTATGAAAGAGGGGGATACATCTACGCTTCCCGCCATGATGGTTTTTTGATCAGACCAAATAACCGCTTGCCCGCCAGATGCAGAAACACCCTTTCCTCCCGCCTTGATCGTCGTGGCATTATTAAGAGAAACCGTTTGCGCGTTCTTCAATTCATCGACGGCAAGATTCTTGCCGCCTTGATATTCCCCGCCGATACGCACCCGGCCACCGTGCGTGTTGCCGGATGCATCGAACGATGCCGAGAGCGATACCAGCGTATCCGCCGTCACATCGATGTTTCCGCCCGCGCCATGTGTACTGGTGGCATCGTAATGGCCGGAGGTAATCAGTCCTTTGCCTGCTTCATTGTGTATTAGTCCGCCGCCGCGTGTGCCTGATACATCAATGACCGAGGTTGAGCTTTCCATCGAAAGCCCGTCCGCACGAATATCGACTGTGCCGCCTTTGCCGCCTTTGCCCTTCGCCGCGATCGTATCGGCCAGTGATACGGAATGCGCCCGCACATCCACTGTGCCACCGTCATGACCGTTCGCCGTCACCTCTCCACCCAGCGAGACAAAGGGAGCCGCCACATGCACCTCGCCGCCCAGCACAATGCCGCCCAAAGCATCCGTCTGAGCCGTGGTGGCTTCCACTACGCCGTCTGTATTGACTACCGAAGACAGCAAGTGTGAAGCATCCGCCGCGCTCAGAACGATGTTTTGGGCTTTGATGGTGCCGGTATTGTGCACCGCCAGATGGTGAGAGTTCTTGGTAACGGCAATATGAAGTAAATCGTCGCCGTAGAGATCCAGCGTCATTGTGTCCGCGCCACTCAGCGACACCCGACCCGCATGAGCGACAATCGTGCCCTCATTGCTCACATTGGGTGCTACCAGCGCCACCAGCCCCGCCTCCCTGGCGGTGATCGTACCCTGGTTGGTGATGGATGCCTCTGCATTACCCGGCGTATCGAAATGCAGGCTTCCGCCCATGAAATCGGCGTCACTGATATTGGCGGTAGTGGCGATCAGCCCCGCCACGTCCACATGGCTGCCTTTGCCAAACACCATGCCGTTGGGGTTAACCAGGTAAACCTGACCGTTGGCCGTCAGAGTACCTTCAATATCTGAGGCTTTTACGTCATGAATGCGGTTTAAAATCGCTGAATTTGCAGAAGGCTGGTTAAAGTTAACACTTTCTCCGGGCATGACATCAAAGGACTTCCAGTCCACGACCGCACGGTCACTGCCTTGCGCAACGGTGGTGGTGGCTCCCGACGCCGTGATGTCCACCGCTCCCTGCGCGACGACACTTCCCTGAGGCAGAGCTGCGCATACCGAAATAGAACAAAAATATAACGCTGACGTAGTAAGCAGCAACGAATGGTTATTTTTTTCTTTATAATTCATATTTTATATCAAACTG
>Ga0058866_1050034_pt1 | contig 13539 bp, 7 predicted proteins | sample TNRReaAerobicRNA_3_FD_61084 | JGI IMG/M metagenome (GOLD analysis project Ga0058866, IMG submission 61084) | Wastewater treatment Type I Accumulibacter community from EBPR Bioreactor in Madison, WI, USA - TNR Reactor, Time D- 0min-Aerobic_ RNA... | ecosystem: Engineered > Bioreactor > EBPR >...
GCGCCATTGATGCTGATATTAGCGCAAACATCTCCCGGTGAGGTATAAATAAATACGTGCTCCGGGCCATTGAGGAAAGCGTCATTGCCACAAGGGGAAGTGGCAAAAGTGGCCCCGGCGCCGCAAGTAGTAAAGTCCTCGTTGAAAGGAATGACATCTACAACCGTAGGGTTATCTGGCGTAGATCCGCCGCAGGCTAATGGAGAGCAACTCCAGGTGAGCTCAAAACCATCATTAACCGCCGATCCATCCGAAATGAATTGTACCGTAACACAGTCGCTCGATGCCAATACCTGAAATTCATTGCCGTTGTCGATGCCCGTGGCACTGGCAATAAGCGGAGCGCTGGTCGTATTACCCGCAAAAAAATTAATGCGATCAAAACCCGCCTCTGTAGCGAAAGTGAGCAGGTCTATAACGATACACTCGTGAAAATCAGCAGGGCATATCACAAAAGTATGGTTTTCGCCGTTGTTATAGTCGCTGTCAGGGCCGCCAGAGTCGTAAAGCGTACCAAAACAGGCCGAAGACCCCGGCGAAGTGCCTATGTTAATAGCAGGCACATATTCATCTACACAGAGCGTAAAATCGCCCGAATTGGGCGACGCGCTGGCTGAATAATCGTTGATGCGCAAAAAATAGGTTACACCCGGCGTGAGCCCCAAAATATCCAGGCTTGCCTGTGCCGACCCAGGAGGTGCCGATATACAGGCAAGCTCAGCCAGCCCGTCTACTTCGCAGTCGCCCCTGTAAATTGCAATTTGCGGGTTGAGAATAGAGGCCCCATTAGGGCCGGTGGTTGTGCCCAGCACCGAAACCGTGACATCTGTAAAATCAGTACCTACCGTAAAAGCAAACCAAACATCGCGCTCTGTACCTCCTCCATTAAAACAGGAAGGTATATTTCCAAAGCCAATGTTAGAAGCCGTTGCGCCTACGTTAGTATATACGTCTGCGGGGTCACAGGCAGGAATAACGCCCAAGTCAATCAAACCCGAGCAGTTATCATTAACGGGCTGCGCCCACGCAGCCCATGCCATCAGAGAAAAAATGAGTAGTAAAAATGTAGACCTCATATTGAAATAGCAATGACAGATGGTAATATTGTGACCAAAGATAGGCATTCCCCACAATTTGCCAACTTTATTGAAAAAAAGGCTTTGGTCACGGAGCTTACTAAGTACGGTTAATCATGCATCCAACGGTCTATTTACAGCTTGGCAGCAATCTTTTTAATCGCGAAAAGCAGTTGCAAATGGCTCGCGAAGCCATCACTAAACGTATTGGCCCGTTACTGGCCGTCTCCGCCATCTACCAAACGCCGGCCTGGGGCATGGAGGATCAACCCGACTTTCTCAACCAGGTTATAACCGTACAAACATCCCTGCACCCCATTGCAATATTGGAGGAAGCCTTGAAAATAGAACAAGATATGGGCCGGGAAAGAAAAGAAAAATGGGGCCCCCGACTGATTGATATAGACATCATCGCCATTGATGATCAGGTAATCAACCTGCCTCAACTCACCGTGCCGCACCCCTGGATGCATGTTCGTAGGTTTGTATTGGAACCCATGCACGATATTGCACCTTTTTGGGTGCATCCCATTTTGGGTGTTACCGTTCAGGAACTACTGGCCGCACTGCCGCCGCCGTAGACAGGGTGCATGCCCTGCCTACGGCGGCTAACATCCGCGCTACCTGACCAGCGTCAGTTCGCCCGTCTTTTCAATGGTCTCCCCTCCAATGGTAAATTTCACCATGTAAATGTACACGTCTGCCGGAGCCGGATCGCCTTTGTAGTTGCCATCCCAGCCGGTATTGTCAGTCGACTCGTACACCAACTGCCCCCAGCGGTTGTATACCATAATCTGGATATCACTCAGCTCATCGGCATTGAAGATGCGGAAGCGGTCGTTGCGCATATCCCCGTTGGGCGAGAAAATATTGGGCACATCGCCTCGGGCTGGCAAGACCGTAATAACTACGGTGGCTTCAGCCTGGCAGCCTTCGCCGCTAACCAGCGTTACCACGTAGAGCTCGTCAAGTGTATTGGTATCAGGTAAAGTGGGGGCTGTGAACAAGTATGTACTCCCGTTTTGACTATCCGGCTGGGGCGCCCAGGTTATGGTGTTACCCGTAGCCGGCGAAGATGTTATACTGATCGATACCTCTCCCCCAGAGTATACGGTATCCCGCTCAGCTACTGCCTCAACCGTAGGCTCAGGCAGTACCGTTACCGTCGCCGTTGTCATGATCTCCCCACAATCTCCCAAAGATAAAGTAGCCGTGTAAGTCGTTGTTTCCTCCGGATTGGCATTTAGGATTCTCCCCGTAGCCGTTCCGCCAGGCCATGTCCAGACCGTATTTTCCAGTAGGGCCGGATTCACGGCAGGCAAGGTAGAGACCTGGAGGGCAGTTGATCCGCCAGGGCATATCGTCAGATCGCCTTGAATTTCCAGCTCCGTATCACCAATAACCGTGAGCGTTACCTGGCGAACAACCGTGGTACAGATGTTTGAAGCCGTCAGCTCATAAGTAGTCGTAACTACAGGAGAAACCGTAAGCGACGGATCTGTAGATGAAAAACCGGGGTCAGTAGATGAAACCCATCGGTAGGATATACCCGGCTGGGGCGTACTTGTCAACAGTTGCCTGGCGTCACCTAAACAGATCGTTTCGTCTGCGATGAGCGAAGGAGTGGGCAATGGTAACACTTCTACGGCAATGGCGGCATTTAACTCGTAGCACTGGCCGATAAACAGGCTTAGCTGGTATATTCCGGTGGTTGGCATATCTGTGCTAAACTGCAAGCCAGTCGCAATAGTCATACCCGGAGTAGTCCATACGGAGTTTACCACTAATGCAGGATCGATAGCCGGCGCAAATAAAGCGCTTAGCTCCAACGCCTGGCCCTGGCATACCTGAGCAGGCCCGTCGATGGCCAATGTTACAATGGGGGCAGGCACTACCCGGGTCTCCCAACTGCGCGTAAAGCAACTGTTGGTTGTCGTCAGCACATAACGAGTAGTGTCCGTTGGCGATACCTCTAACCGTGGATCATTGGACGTAAAACCAGGCAGGTCTGGAGAAGTCCAGGTGTAAACGACCTCCGGATCAATGGCTCCATTCCAAAGTACCAAAGGCTCGCCCGGACAAATGGCCTGAATAGAAGGCAGATCAACTACCGGCGGCTGTATTACCCTTATGTTTACCGCTGCCGTTTCAGGGCATTCGCCGTCTATCTCAGTAGTCACGGTATAAGTTATATCTGAGGTAGGAGCAGCAATGGGGCTGGGGCAATTGACGCAGCTCAGTCCCGCTGTTGGCTCCTCCCACTGATAAGTGACGTCATTCGATGGACGGTGTACAACACTGAGTTGCAAAGACTGACCCAAGCAAAGAGTCGTATCTTCAGGCACAATCTGAGGCGCAATGGGCTCAATGACATTAATGCCTAAGTTTATCGTATCCCTACAGGCATTGTTCTCCGTAACGCGAACATAATTTGCCGTATCCTGGGTAAAGATAACCAAATTGTACAAAGAATCAGGCGTAACAGACCCCAGCGACTCCAGCCAGGTATGGCGAATATCGGGGTATTCCGCCGGATCATAAATGGGTGAAGTAAAAATCACCTGCTCCCCTGAGCAGTAACTATCTTTAAACGGATCAAGGGTGAAGCTAAGATCGGCAGGTAGCGAATCCACCCGAACATAAACCGAATCAAAAACAACACAAGGCCCATTGACAAACGTGGCTAAATACCACTGGCTCTGAGAGATGGCAGCCGTTACTTCAAGAGCGTTGGTACTGCTCAATCCTGTTGCAGGCGACCACGTCAATCCTGTTGCGCTGCCTGTGTTGGTGGTAGCCGTAAGGGCAGCCGTTTCACCTAAGCAAATAAAGGCTGTATCCTGTGGAGCTATATCCACATCGGCAGCTAATATCGCAACCGTAACCGACAAAGTTTCAGAACAGGCGCCGTTAAGCGTCGAAGCCGTCAACTGGTACGTAGTTGTTACATCAGGCGTTGCTATTGGCATGGGGCTGGCAGGATCATCAAGGCCTCCCTGAGGCGCCCATTCGTACTGGGTGTCATCTGTGTTGATGTTTTCCAAAAATGCCAGTTGCACCGGATAATTTTGGCAAAGAACAGTATCCTCAGCCAGCGCAGGCACATTCAGGAAGTCCACATCTATAAAAATGCTGTCGGTAGCTATACATCCCGTTACATTCACCGATACAAAATACTGCTGATCAATCAATGGCATTGCTACCGGACTTGAGCTGTCGGGGTCGCTCAGCCCCGTTGTCGGCGTCCAACTCAGGCCTGCGCCATTGACGTTGTCAACCGCTTGCAGGCGAACGCTGTCGCCCCGGCATATCGTCACCGGATCTAAAGCAGAAAGCGCAATGGCCGGGTCTATCAACTGAAGATAAATGGAATCAACTGCCACGCATGAAGGGCCTACCTGGCCTTCTACCCTTACCCAGCGGCTTTCCCCTGGCGTAACCACCGGCGTCGCGCTTAAAGGGTTATCAAAAATGGCAATGGGCGTCCAAAAATACTGGGCGGCGCCTTCTGCCTCCAGCGTCAAACTGCCATCCGGACAGAAAAACGCCGTATCCTGGCCTGCGTTAATATCTACCCGAAGCTGATCCTGGATTTCAATGCGCACCGTAGTATACGTCACCTCGCCACAACCAAAGTCGTTGGTCAATGATATGAGTATGGTTTCTATACCTTCAACATCTAAGTCGGTAAGCACAGAAATGGGGAAACTAAACTCGGTTTGACCCGGCAGAAAAGTTACGCTGCTCGGTAAGTCCAATAAATAATCTTCATTGGGAGTGGCCGTTCCGCTAACGATCACATTATAAGTCACCGTATCTTCTATAGGATTATTCAGTTGAATAAGCACCTCATCTGCCTGCTCTGTACAAGCTTCCAGCAAATAATCAATGCCGGAGTTAAAGCGTACGGTAATGTTTGGCGTCCCGCCGCGAATATCCGAGATAAAAACTCCGGAGTCAAAGATACCGTCGCCGCGGTCGGCAATAGCCAATTTGAGGTGATAAGTACTACAGGGGATTACTTGAGCCCGGGCCGTAAGGCTTTTTTTAATCCCCAGAAAATCAGAAGTTAAGCCATCGTACTCAAGGCTCTGCCCTAAAGCGTTATTCCGATAATACTCCCAGTTCAGCAGATTGTTTACGCTGTTGATCTGAACAATCGTGTTAGTAGGGTTAGGTAAGGTTGCGATATTGAGCTGGTTGTTCAATTGAGGCAAACCCGCAATGCCCGGACCGGAGATTAAGAAAGCAAAAATGTCATTGAACGCATCATCCACGAATTCAGGATACTCGTCAGAACCGAATATATATTCAAAAGTCAATTCATCTGTTGAAGCCAAAACGTCCAATTCAAGGATGCAGGCATCCTGCGAAACGGTTCCATCTCCAAAAAGGATTGATAGCGAATCCAGGTCGGCATCCCCCGGGAAAAATCGGTCGGCATTGGGGTTACCAAAACCCGTACTGCTATTGGGGCCTGGCGCCCATTCTACATCCCCTGTCGTCAACAACAAACCCCGCTCAAGCCCAAGGTCTGTTTCGTCGCCGGCATTAAAAACGCCATAAGCGCCGGCAGCGCAGTTGATGCTGGTGATCGTAACCTGTGTTTGTGGCGTAGAAAGGGCGTCTACTATATCTATTTCGTCAACATCTGTACTTACAGTAATCGGATCATACGGATCGCAGGCTTGCGTAGAACACTCCCACGAACCTGCAAAGCCCTGAAAGTTGGTGAAAGCATCCGAAATAAACTGAACCGTCAGGCAGCCGCTACTGGCTTGCACCTGAAAACACACAGCGCCGCCGGCGGCTACATCACTCGGGTTAAACCCGCCCTCGGCTCCGGCTATGTTGGCCAGAATGGCATTGGGGTCGGGCTCATCCGAATCGTAAAAAATCAATTGATCGGCCGGCCCAAAAAAACCGCCGGGTTCTATATTATAGTAATCCAGCGTGAAGGTGATGCAAGCGCTGGGTTGGCTGGGACAAATGGTAAATACATGATCCTCATCGACCCCATAGTCGCCATCCGGGCCGCCAGAGTCGTATAACTCGCCAGAGCAGGCCGTTGATCCGCCCTCATCAATCAGGCTGATGGGGTCTTGCTCATCCACGCAAAGCTGAAAAGCCCCGGCATTGGGCGAGCCCGAAGCCGAATAATCATTGATGCGCAGAAAGTAAGTGACGCCGGGCGTAAGCCCCTCCACATCCAATTCCACCGATGTTTCTCCCAGGTCGGCAGAAGCGCAAAGCAATTCTGCCAGCCCGTCTAATTCACAGTCGCCCCTGTAAATGGCCACCTGAGGGTTAACAATGGATGGCGTTCCTCCATCGGTTATGCCCGTAACGGTAATCGTATAATCAAAAATGGTATCGCTGGCCGTGAAGGCAAACCATACATCCCGCTGCGTGGCGCCGCCATTAAAACAAGTGGGATTGTTCCCGAAGCCAATGTCGGTAGCAGTGGCATTGACGTTGGAGAAGATAGTCGTTGGGCAGGCAGGAGCTGTCCCAAGGTCTATTAACCCCGAACAATTATCATTAACCGGCTGTGCAACAAGGGCATATACGCCCATTACCAACCAAAAAGTGAGCCATTGTCTGATCATAAGAACGAATCTTTGTGAATTCTGCGAACCAATGTAAAGAATCTGGGCGAACCCGTATCGGCTATTTTTGAAATTTGCACCGCCGACGGCTAAAATTCCTACTTTTTAGGGTAATAGTCCGGCAGGCATTCATCCAATTGCTTTTGCAAATCCGACACCCGAACGACAGCCAACTCATGCCCCCAAGCCTGATTGACGTAGTTGATAATGTTGGCAATTTCAAACTCCGTAAGATTCGGAATACCCGCCATCGGATTGTTATAAGTCTTCCCATTCACAATTATAGTGTCGGTTATACCATAGCGGATCAGGCAAGCCAAAGACGCCTGATTATCCCGCCAGTAATCGGCGCCGGCTAATGGAGGTATCACTCCTTCCAAACCGCTGCCATCCGACATGTGACAACTGGAACAGAAATTTTCATACAAAATCTGCCCCTGCTGATAGGGATGCTCCGCGCAAGATGGCAACAACAGCATAATCGCCATTAGCACACCCCAGAGCCCCGTAGGTAAAACGCTTTTAAACACCTTCATCATTTACTATAATTTCTTGCAAAAACACAGAAAGCGCCTCCGTGTTCTTGATGCCGGGAGCCGTTTCGAACCGGCTATTCAAATCCCATCCTGCCAAAGATGGATGCCGGAAAGCAGCCACCCGCTCAGCATCATCCGGCCCTATGCCTCCGCTAAGCAAAAAAGGCGTTTGTCCTGTATACTGCTCCAACAACGCCCAGTCGAACTGTTGACCAGTGCCGCCTTTTGCTCCTGCCGCTTTTGTGTCGAATAAAAAATACGCACAATAAGGCGAATAAGGCAAAACCCCGCTAAAGTCAAAGGCGGTATCTACGTGAAAAGCCTTAATGATTTTAGCGCTGCGAATGCTACCTACTGTCCATAACAACTGAAGCTCAGCGCAATAATCAGGGCTTTCGTCGCCATGAAGTTGCACATAGTCCAGCTCGCAATCGTGTACGATGTTCATGAGTTGCTCAAGCTCTGCGTTGACAAAAACGCCAACGCGCTTTTTACCCTCCAGACGGGAAGCATGCCGCGTTAGCCAGGAAGCCAGTCCCTCCGGCTTGACGTAGCGGGACGAGCCCGAATAAAAAATAAACCCCAGCCAATCAACGGGCAGCGCAGCTACAGCTTCTATATTCCGGTGGTCCCGCAATCCGCAGGTTTTTACAATCATTTTTTTTAATTTCACAACCAAGAATGCGCCAAAGGTAGGTAAGCCTTTTAACGCAGCAAAGTTACATTCCCTGTTTTTATATACGCTTCCCCGCCAATGCACCTCACCTCAAGGTAAAAGCCGTAAACATCAGCTGGAAGTTCTTTGCCCCTGAAGCGCCCGTCCCAACCCTGGCCCGGGTCGCGGGTCTCAAAAATAAGCTCTCCCCAACGGTCATAAATCATCAGGTGCAGGGCCTCAATCTGGGCGCCCAATACCATAAGAACGTCGTTGAGGTTGTCTCCGTTAGGCGTAAAGGCATTGGGAATAAACAAATAAGGCTCCCGACAAACGGGCTCAATAACCACCACCAACGCTTGCGCGCTGTTGGTACAGCCGTTGGGATCGCGCACCACCAACTCGTAAAGCGTCGTAGCCTCAGGCGTGGCAACGGGGTTAAACACCGTCGATAAATTCAACCCCGTTGGCGGTTGCCATAAGTAGCTGTAGCCTGCATCCTGCGTCGCAGTCAACTGCACGCTTTCACCCAAAAACACCGTATCCACTGCCGGAAAAATACTCAGCGGTGGAACATAGTTGAATATATTGAGCAACACCGTCGTGTCAAAGGCACAACCAAAGTCATTGAACGCTTGTAAAGTATAAATCGTGGAAACCGCCGGGCTAACCAATACCCCCCCCTGCCCATCGTCAGAAAGGATGGCTGCTTCCGGCCCCCAAATGAATGTCACTGGCGATTCTCCTATGTTTATACCCTGTAAAATGGCCGTATCGCCCACGCAAATGGTGGCCGGAGGGGTAACCAAAACGCGTATCCCCTCATCCTTAACCCGAACGCTGTCGGTTGCCGTACAGCCGAAGTTGTCGGTAAGGCGAACGTAATAAATGGCATCTCCGCCAGGATTTACAATCAGCTCCGGCTCTTCCCCTACTACATTGTCAAAATTGGCATCGGTTGCCCATACCACCGACGCAGGTCTGCTCGCGTCGGCAAACAGCACCAACTCCCCGCCGCAATAAAGCGTATCCTCCGGCACATTCGCCGTCAGAGCAGGCGCAGGCGCAACGTATACCGATCGCTCCAACTGGCAGGGCGTGCCCGGCAAGGTTGCCGTAACCCGATAGGTAACGGGCATTCCGGGCGTAGCCAATGGATTGGCTGCCAGGGCGTCGTCTAGTCCGTCCGCCGGCGTCCAAACGTAATCGTAACTGGCATCCCCGTCCGGATTGAGGTAAACACCCTGTCCGGCGCAGGCTGCCAGCGTATCGGGCAACTCCAACTCAGGCACGAGGATGTTTACAAGCTGTGTAATGCTGTCTATGCAGCCATCGCTGGAGGTGATGATCAGTTCTACTTCAAGGTTTGTAGTAGCGGTAAGTACCAATTCTGGATTCGACGCATTGCTCGACTGCCCATTCCCGAAGTTCCATTCTACCCCGGTAATCATCGACTGTCCATTGGTTGACGTATTGTTAAATACCACTACCGCCGTATCGCTACAGCTTTCATACGCCCAGTCAAAGGCCGGAACAATATCCGGTTCGCCTAGCACAAGCTCAAGCCGAAGGCTGTCGGCGCAAGGCAGCGCCGTAGGCAAGGCAGCCGTCACAGTATAGATGCCTGGTCCGGGGTAAGTATGCCGCACCACAGGCCCGGAGCCCGTAGCTCCCGGCTGACTCGCATCCCCAAATTGCCAGGTATACAGTAGCCCGTTGGGGCTGCTGCTCGCAAACTCTACTTCAAAGCTGCCGCATTGCAACACCCGCACAGCCGCTTCCGCGTTGGCTGTATCAATGGCAAATACCCGCACCGTATCTAAGGCAATGCAGCCGTACTGGTTGGCAGCCTCCACAAAAAACGACTGATAACCCGCAGCTATGGGCCGCACCACAGGCGTGGCGGTATTGCCCAGCAAGACAATCTGAGCATCCGGCGACCAGTCGTAAGTGAGCACATCCGTCGGATCCTGATTGCTTACGCCTATGGCTACAAAGTTGCCTAAGCAGGTGAAAGGCGTGCTCAATGGGAAAATATTCACTGCCTGGCTATTGACCCGCACCGAGTCGAAAGCCAAACATCCCCCGGGATCCCGCGCCAGCACGTAGTACACCTCTTCCCCTATCTGAGATACCGTGAGCGAAGCCGTCGCTCCCAGGATAGTAGCAAAATTGGGCGAGGTCGACCACACATATTGTAACGCATTATTACTGGTAGCCGTCAGGGTGATCTCCGCAGCGCAGGTTATGGTATCCGGCGGAGCGGTTACCGTCAGCGCAGGTAATACCACTACCGTTACCCGCCGCTCTACTGCACAACTCCCATCTGCATTGCGCACCGAAACCTGATAAGTAGTCGTCTCGTCGGGCTGCACCACAGGGTCGGGGTCGTTGGGGTCGTCCAAGCCCGGCGCGGGCGTCCACTCAAAAACATAGCCCGGATTGTAGCCCGCATTGAGCTGCACGCTGTCGCCGGGGCATAAATACAGGCTGTCTGGCCCAAGATCGGCTTCTATTAATTCAATATCAATGAGCCTCGATTCCGATTGTATACAGCCGTTCTCTGCCGTTACTGTCAGCTTTACCGTCACTTGCCCGCTTTCATTGAATACAAATACAGGGTTGGGGTTGGTGCTGCTCTGCCCGGTCGTCGTCTGCCAGCTCCACTGTACCGGCGTTGAGAGGGTGTCTGTCGTTTGATCGGTAAACTGTAACACTACCGAATCGCCACATTCTACAATTTCACTGGCAAAATCAGGAAACAGCGAATTATACTGCAAATAAATCTCCTGCTCAAAAGTATCCGCACAGATAGAGCCCGGCGCTGCAATCAGCCGCACCGTGTATCGCCCTGTATCGGCATAAGTATATACCGGATTGGGCAAAAACGAAGTAGCGCCCGGATTGGCAGGGTCGTTAAATTCCCATCGGAAAGCCGTTGTGCCTATACTCCCATTGGAGAAGGCCACCGATAAATCGCCGCACTGCAAAGCCGGCGCCGAAAAAGCCGAAGTGATGATGCCGCATACCCCCACGTTGTATTGAAAGTCGCGCCGCGTGGTAGATATCAACTCGCCATCCCGGTATTCTTCTACACAGATGGCCACCACAAACTGCCCTATGGTATTAGGCACCGCCGTTAGCAGGCCCGTCTGACTGTCGATTTGCAACGGCTCCCCGCCCGGGCTGCCATTCAGCATGTTGTTTACGCCATAAGGCGGCGACACCCAGGTAACCGTTCCGTAGGGCGGCGCGTTGGGCGGCTGTGGCTGCGGAATGGAGGGCGTAGCCCCTTCGCGGGGGTCGCACAACCGGTACACAATCGAGTCGCCGTCTATGTCAAAGGCCGATTGGTCTACCACCAATGGCAAATTGGCGCAGATGTAAATGGGCGGCCAGGTATTAAACTGCGGACTGCTGTTGCATTCCAGCAACGCCCGCTCTGTGATCACTACGCCAAAAGTAGCCCCGGTGCCGAGCGGGTCTACAATATTCGCAATCGTTTGGTTGCGGCAGCAGCGTTGATAAGCCAATTGGTACCCCCCTATGATGGGCGGCAGGTTTACCACCGTTCGGTAAGTAGTAGTATGCACGCATACCGCAGGCGGCACTACCAAACATTCGTTGGTGAGTATCGGCGACAGGGTGTCGTCGCCCATCAGTGGAATGCGAATGTCCCACAACAACTGATTATTGGCATTGAATACCCCCACCGAAGCAGGGTTGTCGAAATACGCCGCCGGATTGCCAAAAAAACAGTCGCGGTAAACGGTCAGCGTAATTTCATAGTTGTTGTCGCCCAAACAAGTATAGGTCAATTCGCCGCCCACAATATGGGTGGCCTGCGCCGGCCGGGTAGCCAGCAGCAATGCCAACAGCAACAGCAGTACAAAAAACACGGAGGGCCTCTGCGTCATAGCCAAGGTATGCGTTACTTGACAAAGGTATAGTTTTCCAAGCTAAGCTGAGTGAAAAATTGCCTTAGAGAACTATAAACAAAAAGCGCCTATCTTTGCGTCGCCGATTGGCATTATTCCCCGATAACATCCCCAATATGACTCGCCAGGAGCTTTTTCGCCAGATTCGCCGCAAACAATCTTACCTCTGCATTGGCCTCGATCCCGATCCTGCCCAACTCCCAGCCCATCTCGGCGCCGAACCCGACCCCGTACTCGCCTTCAACCGGGCCATCATCGACTCCACCCGCGATCTATGCGTAGCTTATAAGCCCAACTTAGCTTTTTACGAAGCCCTCGGCCCCGCCGGCTGGCGCACCCTTGCCGATACCGTCGCCTACATCGGCGCAGAACACTTTGTCATCGCCGACGCCAAGCGCGGCGACATCGGCAATACCTCCACCGCCTACGCCCGCGCTATGTTTGAAGCCCTCGGCGCCGACGCCGTCACCCTCGCCCCCTACATGGGCGAAGACTCCGTGCGCCCATTCCTCGCCTTTCCTGGCAAGTGGGGCATCGTACTGGCCCTGACCTCCAACCAAGGCAGCGCCGATTTTCAACTCACCCCCCAGGAAGACGGCCTGCCCCTCTATGCCAAGGTCATGCAGCGCTGCCAACAGTGGGCCTCCCCCGACAACCTCATGTTCGTCTGCGGCGCTACCCACCCCGAAAAATTCCGCGAACTGCGCGCCCTGGCGCCCGAGTATTTCTTCCTCGTTCCCGGCGTAGGCGCCCAGGGCGGCGACCTCATGGCCGTCAGTCGCCTTGGCATGAACGACCATTGCGGCTTACTCGTCAATGCATCCCGCGCCATCCTCTACGCCGGCAATGGCCCCGATTTCGCCGAAAAAGCCCGCGAAGAGGCCTTAACCATCCAACAGCAGATGGCCTCAGCCCTGGCTACTTATCTGCCGGCATAATCGCCGCAGCCTCTTGCGCAACTCGCAAATTATCTTTACATTTGCGGCGCATTTGCCGGGCCGGTCTTTTCCCCTTCCCGGCTCGCCCTCAGGTCCCGTAGCTCAGTTGGATAGAGCAACTGACTTCTAATCAGTAGGTCACAGGTTCGAGCCCTGTCGGGATCACTCTTCTCAAAGCCTTTTTTATCTCCAAAGACAGCAGCCTGCCCAATAGGAGGAAACGGCCGCAATACCCCCATGATATATCGTTCTCCAAGTCAAGATTCACTCATCCTGACTTGGAGAACGATAAACGGAGCAACCCGCCCGCGTGAGCGGTGGAAGCGGTATGCCGACCCCAAGGGAGGCATAAGAGCGGACGACGTTTACCCGACCGAGCAGCGTGAGGGCGTGGCGACCCCGGCCACCTGGCGCAGACGGGGGCCGGGGGCACGCCCAATTCTTCTTTCCAAAAGGAGTCCTCTTTTTCAGTCAACTTTTTTGGGCGTGCCCCCACGCGCGCAAAACATCTGCAAGGCGCCCGAGGGCGCAAACCAGCCCCCTGCGCGCGCGGGGTCGGGTGTTCCGCTCTTATGCGCTCGTTCACCCCGTGGAATATACGCTACGCTATTCCACGGGGTGAACGGGCGCATACCGCTTCACCCCCTCACGCGGCTCCGCAGCGACGCGGCCCAACCGCAGGGTTGCCCGCAGCCTCTTTCATTCTCCTGCGCCGCCCCCCTACCCTATGCCTCTGTTCCATTCTCATGTGCCGCCCCCCCCTACCCTATGCCTCTGTTCCATTCTC
>Ga0058866_1451519_pt1 | contig 13499 bp, 9 predicted proteins | sample TNRReaAerobicRNA_3_FD_61084 | JGI IMG/M metagenome (GOLD analysis project Ga0058866, IMG submission 61084) | Wastewater treatment Type I Accumulibacter community from EBPR Bioreactor in Madison, WI, USA - TNR Reactor, Time D- 0min-Aerobic_ RNA... | ecosystem: Engineered > Bioreactor > EBPR >...
CCCGCCGGTACAATTTACTTACCCACAATTCCCAGTCAGGTAAATTTTGAATTTCGTCAAGCAATAGGTAGTTAAAGCCATTATAAACATCATGCATGCCCTGAATTACCGCATCTTCGTCAAAAAACTTCAAGAGCATGTCATCATCAAAATTGAGATAGGCAAAGTTTGTATTTTTGAGTATCTGCAATGCCATTACCGATTTCCCCGCTCTTCGAGGGCCGGTAATTAGTTTTATAAGTGCAGTATTCAGAAATTCTGCTTTCGCTATATCTTCAATCCGAAAGATGTAAGCCTGTTGTAGTAAAAAATCACGCTCTTCGCGTTGCTGTTGTAGTATACTTCTAATCATTTAAATCGTTGTATTAAACAAATAAACTATTATTTGTTCAATACAGATATTTTATTGGCCAATTTTCATCGTTTAATGTGAGTTGTGAGTTGTAAGTTGTAAGTTGTTCACAGTTCACAGTTCACAGTTCACAACTCACAGTTCACAGTTTACAGTTCACTACTCACAACTCACAGTTCATTCTCCCTTCCCCATCGCCGCCTTAAAATACTCAATCGTCTTCCTTACACCTGTTTCACGATCCACCTTAGGCGACCAGCCTAAAATGTTTTTCGCTCTTGTGATATCCGGTTTTCGGATTTTCGGATCATCTTCAGGCAACGGCAGGTTGATGATTTTACTATTTGAACCTGTTAATCTGATCACCTCTTCTGCCATTTGATTGATGGTGATCTCTTCAGGATTACCAATATTTACCGGGTAGTTTTCTCCGGAAAGTAAAAGTCTGTAAATACCTTCCACCAAATCATCCATGTAACAAAAACTACGGGTTTGATTGCCATCTCCGAAAACTGTCAGGTCTTCACCGGTTAAAGCCTGCGAAATAAACGCAGGCAGCGCCCTGCCATCTTTCAATCGCATCCTGGGACCATATGTATTGAATATCCGGACGATCCTTGTTTGAACACCGTGATATCTGTGATACGCCATTGTCATGGACTCCGCGAAACGCTTGGCTTCATCATATACGCCTCGCGGTCCGATCGGATTGACATTTCCCCAATAACTCTCTTGCTGGGGATGCACCAATGGATCTCCATAAACCTCTGAGGTCGAGGCTAAAAGAAAAACTGCTTGTTTATCTTTTGCCAATCCAAGCGCTTTATGTGTGCCCAAAGATCCAACCTTTAAAGTTTGAATCGGTAATTCCAGATAGTCTATAGGACTGGCAGGGGATGCAAAATGCAATACAAAATCTACTTTACCCGGTATGTGTATATAATTTGTCACATCATGCCGGATAAAATGAAAACCTTCCTTTCCAAACAAATGTGCTATATTATCCAGGTTTCCAGTCAACAAATTATCTATGCAAACCACTTCATGGCCTTCAGCCATCAATCTGTCACAAAGATGTGATCCTAAAAATCCCGCTCCTCCGGTGACTACAGCAACTTTTTTTTATCATTTATTCCTTCGTTTCTTTTAATAGCTTTTTGAGATAGTTGCCATATGCATTATTCAAAGCAAAATCCGGAGATCGTTTTATGATGTCCTTCGAAATATAACCCTGATTCAATGCGATCTCTTCCAGACATGCGATCTTCAAACCTGTACGTTTTTCGACCGCTTTCACAAATTCAGTGGCTTCTGTCAATGCCTCGTGTGTACCGGTATCCAGCCAGGCAAATCCACGACTCATTTGCTTTATCTGAAGCCTGCTATTTTGCAGATATGCTTGATTTACAGAAGTTATTTCCAATTCACCCCTGGAAGAAGGCTTAACAGATCTGGCAATTCTGATCACATCATTGGGGTAAAAATAAAGTCCGACCACTGCATAATTAGACTTTGGTTGAACCGGCTTTTCCTCAATCGATAAAACCCGACCTTCCAAATCCATCTCTGCCACACCATAGCGCTGAGGATCATCCACATAATATCCGAAAATAACTGCTTTACCGTCCTCTTTCACCGTATTGACTGATTCAAGCACCATTTTTTGCAATCCGGCACCAAAAAATATGTTATCTCCCAAAATAAGACAAACATCATCTTCACCGATAAATGCTTCACCCAGCAAAAATGCCTGTGCCAGCCCATCAGGAGATGGCTGTACTATATAGCTAAACTCAAGCCCCAATGCGGATCCGTCACCAAACAACCGTTTAAAGTTGGGCAAATCTTCAGGTGTTGAGATGATCAAAATCTCTTTGATTCCCGCCAACATCAATACGGAAAGTGGATAATAAATCATTGGCTTGTCATAAACAGGCAATAATTGTTTAGAAACCACCTTCGTCAGCGGATGCAGCCTTGTTCCTGCACCACCGGCAAGAATTATACCTTTCATGGGTTAATAGATTTGAAGATTTGAAGATTCGAAGATTCGAGGATTTGAAGATTTGAAAATTTGAAGATTCGAAGATTTGAAGATTTGAAAATTCGGGATTCGAAAGAACAATTGAACAATTAAAACAATTCGAAGTCTGATAATGAAGGTCTTGAGCTTAGACGATCCAAACCGTTATACCGCCTAAAGTCTGCCGTCTACCAGATCCTTATCCAGAAATGCCTTCACATCATAGATGACACCTCCTTTTAATTTAAAGGAAGAAAGATCCAATTGACCAAATTCATTGTGTGCTACCGCAAGAATGATTCCGTCATAATGATCATGATCTTTTAAGTTGTTTAGTATTTCCAAACCATACTCCTCAAAGACTTCTTCAGTATTTGCCCAGGGGTCAAATATGTCCACATGCAAGCCATAGGTTTTCAGCTCTGCTATGATATCCACCACCCGGGTATTCCTGATATCCGGACAATTTTCCTTGAAAGTGATACCCAAAACCAAAACCTTATTGCCTTTGATCGGTTTCCCTTTTTTGATCATTAGTTTTACGGTTTCACCTGCGACGTACCTGCCCATTTCATCATTTAGCCTTCTACCAGCCAGAATAATCTCCGGATGATACCCGACTTCCTGTGCTTTTTGTGCCAAATAATAAGGATCCACCCCAATACAGTGTCCACCTACGAGGCCAGGAGTAAATTTCAAAAAATTCCATTTAGTGGATGCAGCTTCCAACACATCGTGGGTGTCAATACCCATCAGATTGAAAATCTTCGAAAGTTCGTTCACAAATGCTATATTGATATCCCTTTGAGAATTTTCAATCACTTTTGCAGCTTCTGCTACTTTAATACTTGGAGCCAAATGGGTACCGGCAACAATAACTGAACGATAAAGCTGGTCAACTTTTTTTCCTGTTTCCGGCGTGGAGCCTGACGTAACTTTTTTAATTTTAGTCACCGTATGTTCTTTATCGCCTGGATTAATTCTTTCAGGAGAATAACCTACGTAAAAGTCAAGGTTGAACTTCATATTTGAAAAAGCTTCCAGCACTGGCACACAATCATCTTCAGTAGCTCCGGGATAAACCGTTGATTCATATATAACAATATCATCCTTTTTCAGCACCTTCCCAACTGTCTCAGAAGCTTTAATGAGTGGAGTCAGTACCGGACGGTTATTTTTATCTGTAGGTGTAGGTACCGTTATTATATAATAATTACAATCACTGATATGTTCAGCTTCTGCAGACAGGAAAAGCCCTTTCGTTGTGGGCATTTGATGTACCAAAACAGCATTGAGCAAATCATCTTCAACTTCCAGGGTAGCATCATGACCACCATTCAATTCTTTTACCCGGCTTTGGTTGATATCAAATCCAATGACAGGATAAAGTTTAGCAAATTCCACAGCTAAAGGTAAGCCAACATAGCCAAGTCCTATGATTCCAATTCTTATTTGTTCCATAATATATTATATTGTTAGTATTATTTGGGGGTTTATCGTAGTTTTCCAACAGGTTTATTCGCTAAAACTGAACATTTACGATCATTTAACAGAAAGGATATCGTGCCAACTCAAATTTATAATTGTTTGTTAATAAAGCACTTAGGAAACAAAACACAACTTTTCAGATACAGCTTCGCTATTCTCAGTCCCATATGGGCTAATCAGTTGTTCAAAATACTTTGTTCCCGAGATGCGATCAAATCAATTTGTGCTACAGCATCACATCTTTTCTATATAATTGGCAGGGATATCGACGGAAATCAATGTGCCCAATGTTTCCATTCTTACAATCACCCTGTAATTACCTTTCATCCTGATATACTCACCTTCCAATCCTGAAAATGGTCCACGCATCACACGTATGCGGTCTCCAACTGTCAGGTCTTTTATTGGTAAAATGCTTATCATTTCTGACTCTCCTGATGTCAGAATCCGTAAATTCTGAATTTCCTTTTCTCTGACAACAGCAGGTTTCCCTAAATATTTCAATGCGAAAACGATGCCCGGTACCTTCAACACCTCACGAATAGAAATCTCTTCAGTTTTGACAAAAACATAAGATTTTATCAATGGTTCCTGAACTTTTTTCTTCCTGTCACTCCATTGCTTAATTCTCGTAATCAATGGTAAATAGGCATCAAAGCCACCTTCTTCAAGGCGAGCAAGGACTTGCTTTTCTGATCTCGACCGTACATAAAATGCGTACCAGTTGATTTTTTGGCAGGTTGTATACATTTTTCGCTATTGCAAAGTTAACACAATTAATTTCAAAAAAAAATATTTGAAAAATTGAAATATAAATAAATTGTAAAAAAATATTGTCCGCTCTTTTGCACCCTGGTCAAACAAAGTGCTGTTTTTGCCGACGAAATGTCGAAAAAAGGATTTCAATTGAGTTTTATGTTGAGACAAATATTTGATGGAGAAATAGTTATATTTGTTTTCTTACCTGAGGTGGTTAACAATTCACCCAAAGCCCAACCCAATCCTGCTCCAGCCAACACTTGCCAAATATCATGCTTGTCTACCTGCATACGTGACCAACCAACAAATCCCGCGCCAAGAATTGCAGGCAACCCATATCTGATCCCATATCTCTTATAAATAAAAGTTGCACCAGCAAAAGCCACTGAAGTATGTGTGGATGGAAAGCCGTGTTCCATGCCGTCAGGTCGGTCCTGATCTATGATATGTTTCAACAGATAACTGCTCCATCCTGCAGATCCGATCACCAATATCAATTCTTTAGTGCCTTGCAGGTTATTTTCTTCCATAAAAGTCATACCCAGGGCAGTAGCAGGAATAGCCAAAGAAACAATGTCACCAGACCATTTTACGGAACTATGCGTTTGCGCAATGATACATGAAGGGCAATAAACCATCCAAAAAAGGAGCGAAAGTTTGAGCAAATAAACTTTTCTAAATTCTTTACTAAAAAATGACATGATTCAATATCAGGAATTTTTCGGAAGATTTAAAGTTTCGAATATAGGAAGTCCGTTGAAGGTTCCGGAAGTCATGAATAAAAATACGTGCCTGTTTCCTTTATGTTCCTGAATGAAATGTACAAGCGCAGCATTATCCTGACAAACTTCCAGGTCAGGCCTTTGGAATGCATCCCTGATAAAATCAGGTGATAAATCCGGCATTTTTTTCATTTCCAGCGTATGTGCATTGAAGTAAACCAACGCCTTGTCCGCCAAATCCATAGACCCTTTATATTGTTGCAGGAATTCCTTATTCAAACTCGAATAGGTATGCAATTCATACAAAGCAATCAGCTTATAATCAGTATATTTAGATCTGACTGCCTCAACTGTTGCTTTAAGCTTGGAAGGTGCGTGGGCAAAATCCAGAAAAACTTTCAATTCCTCTGATTCATACAGTTTTTGCAACCTTTTACTTGTACCACTGAAATTGGCCATAGATTCCACAAAACTTTGAGGTAAAATACCAATTTGCTCACAAATCAAGGAAGCCGCCATCAAATTGGCCTGATTGTGTTTTCCAAAAACCTGCATGGCATTCATAAGATGATCCTCCAAAAAGCTATAAGGTAAAACTTCGATGTCTTTTCTTTGGTTTCCTGCTGCAATTTCAACCAAATCTTCATCACCGCTAAAATAATACACCTTACCACCTGATTCAATGGTATCCAGGAACAAACCAAACTGATCCTTATAATTCTGATAAGTAGGAAAAACATTCATATGATCCCAGGCAATACCAGTAATAATGGCAAAATGAGGCTTATAATGCAACATTTTGGGCCTTCTGTCTATAGCAGAAGACAAATACTCATCACCTTCCATCACCATGATCGGTGCATTTGAAAAGCGAACCATATGGTCAAAACCTTCAATTTGTCCACCAACAAGATAATCAAAATCCATCCCGGCAGCCTTCATCGCATGCATGATCATGGACGTTGTGGTCGTCTTCCCATGACTTCCCGCAACAACGATCCTGGTTTTGTTGCTTGCATGCTCGTAGATAAACTCCGGAAAAGAAAATATCCTGATTCCCAGCTCTTTCGCTCTTTCCAACTCCGGATTATCCGCTCTAGCATGCATGCCTAAAATTACTGCATCGAGATCAGTAGTGATCCTTTCTGCAACCCAACCGATCTGATCAGGTAACAAACCTGCCTTAGCAAGCCGGGATTTAGCAGGTTCATAAATCTCATCATCCGACCCTGAAATCAGATGACCATTTTTTTGAAGATCCAGTGCAATATTATGCATTACACTTCCGCCAATCGATATCAAATGAAGCCTCATTATTATTGTATCAGTGATTAATACTATTTGATCGGTCCAATCAGACAAATATAAAAAAGGTGCTTGTTTACAAAGCACCTTTTTTAATCATTGTCATTTCATTTTACTTACTTTCAATAGCGTCCAGCCTATCCTTGTATTGCTGGGCCTTATCCAGTATATTTTTACGGGCATAAATCTCACTCAATGCCTGCAAAACGCCGGGATCGTTGCTATTGATCCCTTCGGCTTTTTCAAAATAAGGCAATGCCTGATCGAACAATGCATCCATGGAAGATTTGATCTCATTGTATTTCTTTGTACCATCTTTTGAATAATCATTCGCATATTTATTCAATTCCTTGGTCATATTGGCAGCTGAGTTGTAATACAAAGCGCCAATTGAATAAATGGCATCGAAATAATCAGGCTCCAATTTTAATGCCTGATTAAAATATGACAATGATTTATCAAAACAATCTTTGGCTTTTTCTTTATCATCGGCTTCAGATGCTTTGGTACAAAGCTGATCGTACACACTACCCAATGTGGTGTAAATTGAAACGTTATCCGGTTCTATCTCCAAAGCACTTTCCAATTTATCAATCATTTTTTCCATTTCACCTTTACGTACATAATGATTGATCTCAGCAAATAATAATCCTGAATTGCTTGGGAACAATTCCCTGCCTTTATTCAAATAGGCAAGTGATTTTTCTTCATCTGCTTCATAAATGGTGAACAATGCTTCATAAACAAATGGTTCTTTGCTGTCGTTTTTGTATAATTCCTCAAAATAAGGAGCTGCATCCTCCTTATTATCTCCATAGAATCCAGCTATTCCGGTATAGAAAAAGTGTTCATTTCTGATAGCAGGATCAGAAAGTCTGCTGCTTTCTGCGGACTCATTATCTGTCATCCATTTAAAAACTTTTGCTGCCATATCAAAATTGGTAAAGGCAACTTTATAATCCTTTTCCTGGAAAGCATAGATACCAAAATTATTCAAATGATTCTCCGTATCGATCAAGGCATTGAGAGCTTCTTTAGCTTCATGTTTTTTAACTGAAAGTTCAATTCCTTTCTTTAATGCCATAGCGGCTTCGGTCGCTGCCTCCGGCATTGTAATCACATATTTGGGATCGATCAGCTTTTTCTTAACTTCTTCTGCAGCCAGCTCATTCAGAATTTTCCCTTTCAATATCCAACCTCTTGAGGTGGATGAAACTATTGGATCATTCAACGCGCTCGTAATCAATTGGTAAGACTCCTGCAACTTTCCAGGATTTGCAGCAGGATCCAGGTTATAGCTGGACAAATACCTAGCCGCTTTTTTCATATCTTTCTCTGCATCCTGCGCATAACTGATGGAAGCTACCAGCAACATGCTGAAAACAACTAAAAATATTTTTTTCATCTCTTTCGTTTTTGTTTTTGTTTTAAATGGTCAGAAACCAATCAAAAGACCTAAAATGGAAAAATTTCTGTTTTAAGCCGGTTCAATTTATTCCTGAAAATAAATAAAATAAAAATGTTTCTGTTTTTATAACGTTTCTGATCATGAATTTGCTTTCAACTTCAGAACAGAAATTCTTTCAATAGACGAATTTTCAGTGCATAAAAGTATAACAAAATCTTAAAATGTTACAACATTTTGTTAACATCATTCTTCTTCATTTGATTTACTTTCCAGACCAGCTTTCCGGATGACCGCAAGGTCACTGATCGCATCTCCATCATCCAGTCTGATCACTCTGACGCCCTGAGTTGCCCTTCCCATGACCCTCAAATGTTCCATATCCATTCGGATCATCACTCCATGTCTGGTTGTAATGATTACATGATCGTCATCACTCACTGTTTTTATGGCGACAAGTTTACCTGTTTTAGGTGAAATTTTAAGTGTTTTAACACCTTTACCGCCTCTGTTGGTCTCTCTGTAATCTTCAAGATCGGAACGTTTACCATTGCCCAGTTCTGAAACTACAAAAATTGACTTTTCTGTATCGTCTCTGACAATCCTCACCATGCCCACAACATAATCTCCGCTTTTCAATCTCATTCCCTTCACACCGGCAGCATTTCTACCCATGGGTCTGACTTTTTGCTCATCAAACCTGATGGCATATCCGCTGCTGTTCGCAAGAATGATCTCATAATTGCCATTTGTAAGTTTTGCTTCAAGGAGGGTATCCCCTTCCTGTATGGTAATGGCATTGATCCCATTTGCACGTGGTCTTGAGAACGCTTCCAAAGATGTTTTTTTCACGATGCCATTTTGGGTACAAAGGAAGATATAATGGCTGTTTAGGAATTCTTTATCAGAAAGATTGGTCAATGGAATATACGCCTTGATCTTATCATCCTGAGGTATATTGATCATATTTTGGATCACCCGGCCAGTTCCGGTTTTTGATCCCTCCGGTATTTCATACACCCTCAACCAATAGCATTTCCCCTGTTCAGTGAAAAGCAGGAGATAATTGTGGTTGGTGGCTACAAAAACATGCTCAATAAAATCTTCATCTCTTGTCTTACTACCAGTTGAACCTCGTCCGCCCCGGCCCTGAGTTCTGTATTCTGAAGCAAGCGTTCTTTTTATATAGCCCAAACGGGAAATGGTTACAACCATTTTGTGATCAGGGATGATATCTTCAATATTGATGTCGCCTTCAGCCATTTCAATACTGGTTCTTCTTTTGTCACCATATTTCTCACGGATTTCTTCCATTTCGTTGATGACAATCTGGTTTTGTCTTTCAGGACTTGCAAGGATATCTTTGAGATCAGCAATATGTTTCATCAATTCCTCATACTCTTCTTTCAATTTGTTGATCTCGAGGCTGACCAACTTTTGTAAACGCATGTCCAGGATGGCTTTAGCCTGAATTTCAGACAGTTCAAACCTTTGCTGTAAACTTTGGCTGGCTTCCTCAACGGTTTTGGACTCTCTGATGGTTCTGATCACTTCATCAATATGATCCAAAGCAATAAGCAATCCCTCCAAAATATGCGCCCGTTCTTCAGCTTTTCTTAGCTCATACTGTGTTCTCCGAATGATGACCTCAATCCTGAATTTTATGAACTCATGCAGCAATTGGGACAGATTCAATAACTCAGGTCTGCCGTTTACCAAAACGACATTATTGACTGAATACGAAGACTGTAAAGGTGTGTATTTAAACAGTTGTGACAGGATCACCTTTGCAATGGCGTCTCTTTTCACTTCAACAACGATCCGCAGTCCAGTCCTGTCGCTTTCATCCCGGATATCAGAAATACCTGAAATTTTGTCTTCGTGAACCAATGAAGCAATTTTAGCAACCAGGCTTGCCTTGTTAAGCTGATATGGAATCTCGGATATGATGATGGTTTCTCTATCGCCTTTGGATTCAATTTTTGCTTTTCCTCTCAAGACGATTTTGCCCCTCCCTGTTCTGAAAGACTCTTTTACACCTTCGTACCCATGGATCACACCTCCTGTCGGAAAATCCGGTGCTTTCACGTGTTCCATCAACTCATCAATGGTAATTTCGGGATTGTGCACCATGGCAATGACACCGTCGATCACCTCGGAAAGGTTGTGTGGCAACATGTTGGTTGCCATTCCCACTGCAATACCACTTGTCCCATTCACCAGCAAATTTGGAAATTTGGCCGGCAAAACGGTAGGTTCTTCAAGAGAATCATCAAAATTCAGCTTGAAATCAACTGTATCTTTTCTGATATCTGACAGAAGTTCGTCACTGATCCTGGACAATCTTGCTTCTGTATACCTCATCGCTGCCGGGCTGTCACCATCCATTGAACCAAAGTTTCCCTGCCCGTCAACCAATGGATAGCGAAGTGACCAGTCCTGAGCCATCCTTACCATGGTGTCATAAACTGAAGAATCACCATGCGGGTGATATTTACCCAGTACTTCCCCCACTATTCTTGCAGACTTCTTATATGCTTTGTTGTAAGACACTCCTAAATCATGCATCCCATACAGTACCCTTCTGTGAACAGGCTTTAGACCATCCCTGACATCAGGCAAAGCCCTGCCAACGATGACTGACATCGAATAATCGATGTAAGCGCTCTTCATTTGTTCTTCAATACTGATCGGGATTACCCTTGGATTTTCATTCATTATACAATTACTTAATTTTAATATTTCAAAAAAACCCTCAAAAGTACAACTTATTTATCGTTTTTTGTGAATGTAGTTATATAAAAATCGAGGTATTTTAAAGAAAAACAGAATGGTTTTGCTGTAAGTTAAATAATCATTAAATTTAGCCGATTTTCCAAAAGTGTAATACAGTCTTAAGTGTGGGTTTTAATCTTTTTTATTCTGGATTCCTTTTGGCAAAAAAATAATTAACACAAACTTTTGAAATCGACATGAAAAGCACAGTCGATACATGGTAAGTCTCCATCGAATAACATTCAGGCTGTTTATAGAAACCAGTCATAAATGTTAAAATTTTGGAAAAGTGACTAAAATGGCATCGTCTCTACTGAATTTCCAAAACAAAGGCATAAATTATGATCAAAGATTTAATATAGCGGAATAAAACTAATAAAATACATATATATGAAACAAAACAAAAACAATCAAACCAATTTCGGACCGATGTTGATCATCGGAGCACTGTTTTTTCTGTTTGGGTTTGTCACCTGGTTGAATGCAACGCTGATACCCTATCTAAAAATTTCCTGCGAACTAAATGATTTCGAAGCATATCTGGTAACTACTGCATTCTACATTTCTTATTTTTTCATGGCAATACCTTCCTCCTCTATACTGGAAAAAATTGGTTTCAAAAAAGGAATGTCTCTGGGACTCATCATTATGGCTATTGGGTCATTGATATTTGTTCCGGCTGCACTCACCAGAATGTATGGCTTGTTTTTGTTCGGACTTTTTGTACAGGGCCTCGGACTTGCAGTTTTACAAACGGCTTCCAATCCATACATCACAGTTTTGGGCCCAATAGAAAGTGCTGCCCGCAGGATAAGTTTTATGGGAATAGCCAATAAAATCGCAGGCATCCTGAGTCCAATCCTGCTCGGAATGGTTGTTTTGGCCGGAACCGATGAGCTTACAGTAAATCTTGAACTCATGAACGCTGCTGACAGAGCAATTGAACTCGATCTGCTCGCAAAAAAAGTGATCCTGCCATATATATTGATGGCGGTTGTGCTGTTCATACTTGCTTTTGGCATTCGCTTTTCAAATCTTCCCGAAATAGAAGAACAAGACAGTGAAGAATTGCAGGGTAATTGGTTTAGCAGGCTCAAAGCTGTGTTAAAAGTTCCATATCTTGCATTGGGATTTCTGGCAATATTTTTCTACGTCGGGGCAGAAGTCATCGCTGTGGATACCATGGCTTTATATGGTAATTACCTTGGATTTTCAACTGATACTTCCAAGTTTTTTGCATCGTTCACTCTGACCGGTATGCTCCTTGGTTACTTCGTGGGCATTTTAGCCATTCCAAAATACATCAGTCAACAAAAAGCCCTATCCTATTTTGCAATTTTAGGAATTATATTCACAGTTTTGGTCGTATCAACCAAAGGAATGAGTTCTATTCTATTTCTTGCTCTGCTTGGTTTTGCCAATTCGATTATGTGGCCTGCTATCTGGCCGCTGGCTATTGAAAAACTCGGAAAACTGACCAAAATAGGATCTGCCATCCTGATCATGGGTATAGCAGGCGGCGCGCTACTACCTCCTTTGTTCGCACTGTTGAAGGATACACTTGGAGGAAATATGCACCTTGCTTACCTGATGCTGATTTTGTGTTATCTTTTTATCCTGTTTTATGCCATCAAAGGTCATAAAACCGGTAAAAAATGATTACAATGAAGGCATTTAGATAGTATTTTTTTTAAATAGCAAAAGCTGGTAAGTGTTGGCAACACTTACCAGCTTTTATTTTTACTTTTCAATATTGATTGATTCAAAAGATATTGATCAGGTTCAATCTGCTTCATAGAAACACTCTTCAACAACTGAATATCTGCGTCTCGAATGCCATTTTTAAAATAAACGTTCTGACCGACATATTTGGTTTTTAATTTGACTGCCCTGAACTGACTGTTATAACCATCGTAATCAGCCATTACTGCTACCATTCCTATTCCACCTCCGATCAATGTAAACAATGGAAAAGAAAATGCACCTGCTGCTAGCACTATCAAATCTGCGCCCAGGCCTGCCAATCCTCCGTATAATATATAGTTTTTTGAATTTTTCGGCTTAAAAACAACAGCCCCTGTAGTTGCAGCATTCACCTCGATGTCAATAGATTTATTGATCCGGATCCTGTCAATTTCTTCCATTGGTATGACAAATAAATTTTCCTGATCAAAAAGCCTTGGGTAATCATTTTTCATATAATAAGAAGACAAAAAATACAAATACTTATCATCCGATTTATAAAGATACAAGGTTAATGCATTGCCGGATTTCAAATTTACCCTGATTTCGTGTATCCTTAAAAATATCTTCCCTGAAACAACATCCTGGTCTGCTTTCTCTTGTTTGGGTTTCTCATTTAAAGATTCTGTTACCTTAACAACAGGTTCAGTTTTCAAACTGGTAATCAGGCTATCATTACGCACTGAATCCTGACCGGATACGATTTCTGTCAGTTGTGTAGCTTTTATTCCAATGCCATCGTTTTCAATGGATGTGACATCGTTTTTAACTAAATCCGTTTCTTTATGTTTTTGGTTTACTTTGTTGCCTTTCAAAACAAAAATAAGTTTCTCTTTTTCAGCCAGATAAACCCATTCATCTGCATATTTATCCCAAACAAAATCAGTCAGGTTATGTTGGAGATCAATCGGATTTTTAAGTTTATTT
>Ga0058866_1073277_pt1 | contig 13346 bp, 9 predicted proteins | sample TNRReaAerobicRNA_3_FD_61084 | JGI IMG/M metagenome (GOLD analysis project Ga0058866, IMG submission 61084) | Wastewater treatment Type I Accumulibacter community from EBPR Bioreactor in Madison, WI, USA - TNR Reactor, Time D- 0min-Aerobic_ RNA... | ecosystem: Engineered > Bioreactor > EBPR >...
TTTTTTGCCAATTTGTAGGCTGCGATTTCCTTTACTTTTGGGTCAATGTCCAAGCCCCTCAAATCAATATCGGGGTTTTGCTTTTTCACCAAAAGCAAGTTTTGACCTGTCCCAAAGCCGAATTCCAGTATATTTTCTCCTTTTTGTGGATTTACCGCCTCCACCAACAAGCCCCGGAATTTCTTTTCGGGCATGGTCAGTTTGATGGTCAAATCGTAAAATGTTGTCAAGAAATCGTAGCCCAAGGCGGGGATGAATTTTTCGTTTGCCATTCCGAGCCTCAATTAATTTATCAAAAACAACATCGTCGCACTCATTCCAATCATCAAAGCATCTTCAATGATAGTTACGGTACTCATTGGCAAGTTGAAAATTGCACCTAAACAAGCGCATTGGATTTTCCGCTTGTTCAGCACACTTTGCAACACGCCGATGATGCTGACGGACATCACGATGAGCGTCGCCAAATTGGTCAGCATCGGCTGGAAATTGGTCAAAAAAGCCAAGCCCAATGCCAATTCAATGAGCGCATAAGCATATCCCCACACGGGAACCCGCCTTGCGATTACATCGTACATGGCATAACTCTCGGCAAAGCCCTTCAAATTGAGCAACTTGAAAAAGGAAAAGACCAAAAAGAAACCAGCCATGAAATGGCGCATCCATTGCATGAAATCAAAGTGGTGGTTACTGGATTGAATGAGCAAAGTAACCAATGAAATATAGCCAAAAATCAATAAAATTGGTTTGTAGTTTTCAAACCATGATTTGGCTTGCTCGGCGGTCTCGTTGTGCTGATTGGCGGAAATCTGATATTTCCCATTTGCCCCACCCAATGCGCTCTGCAACTCGAAAATGGGTATATGTTTTTCCATGGCAATAGTGGCAGAATTGGTTTCTCTCGAAACCTCTACCGAGTTTACGCCTTGCACCGTCAGCAATTTGCCTTTTACGGTTGCCTCGCAATTGCCGCAGGTCATGCCTGTAATTTGATATGTGTGTGTCATTTTTTTGAATTTTGAAAGGGATAGCCATAGACTGCGCTTGTGTTTATGGCTAAGCCTTCATTTTAAAAAATTAATTCAAGTGCGCTCCCGTTACCTTACTGCATATCATGCCCCTGCATTGGGTTTGCCCCTTTTTTGAACACCAGCTCGCTGTGCAGCAAATAAGCCCCGGAGACGACAACCACCTCGCCCGCCTCCAAACCTGCTTTGATTTCCGTGAAATCCCGATTGGTTTTGCCCATCGTCACCATACGGCTTTCAAAAGCGCCGCCGGCATTTTTAAGCCATACGGTAGCGCCATCCTTCCCTTGGATGAGTGCATTGGTCGGAACGGCGATGGCGCTTCTGACCTTACCCTTCAAGGTCATCCAAGCCTGCATCCCTGGCTGATAGTCGCCGCTGGGGTTGGGGATTTCCACCCGAACCATCACGATTTTGGAGGAGGCTTCGAGCGAGGGGTTCACGAAACTGACCAAGCCCCGTAGTTTTCGTTCCGGGAAGGAAGGGATTTCGAGCAATGCCTCGCTGGTCTGGCTCAAAAACGGCATGTCGCTCACGTAGAGTTGCGCCTCTGCCCAAAGGTTACGGAGGTCGGCAAGGCGCAGCAAAGGCGAGCCTTCTGCCACGTAGTCGCCCTCGGCGACGCTGACCTCAGTGGCAATTCCGGCGTACTTGCTGTAAAACGTCAGGGTGTTTTTCACCTGCCCGCTTTTTTCGACCTCGGCGATTTGCGCTTCGGTCATGCCCCAGAGCAGCAGCTTGTTCCGGGCGGCATCGGCGATTCGGGCGAAGTTGGGGTCGGTGTCGGTGTAGCGTTTTTTGCTCTGCAAAGCCAACAGGTAGTCCTGCTGGGCGGCGGAGAGCTGCTCGCTGTACAGTTCAAAGACAGCCTGACCCGCCCGCACAGGCTCGCCCACGTTGCGCACGAACAGCCGCTCAACCCTGCCCGGCACCCGTGCCGTCACGGTGTTGATGCCGTTCTGGTTCTCTTTCAACGTTGCCGAAAGGGTGACCTCTTCGCCGAGGGGTCGCAGCCGCACGGTGTCCGTCTGGATGTTCGCCAACTGGACTTGCTGCTCGCTCAGTTTCAGTTCGCCCGCTTTCTGGTTCGGGTCAACCTCCACCCGCACCAGGTCCATCTTGCAAATCGGGCAAGTGCCCGGCTTTTTCTCCATCACCTGCGGGTCCATCGAGCAGGTGTAATAAACGTTTTCCGGCACGGCTTCGGGGGCAGCTTCCTTGCAAGATGCGACCGCAAAGAGCAGCAAAGCCACGCTCCATGTTTTTAATATCCTTTTCATGTTGCTTCAATTTGATTTGACAAAACTCTCGCTGTCCATGAGGAACTGTGCATCGGCGGCAATCTCGTCGTTTTCCGAAATGCCCGACCGCACCTCCAGCCAATCGCCGGACATGCTGCCCACCTCAATTTTTTTGCTTTGAAAAACGCCGGCCTTTTTCAAAAACACCACCCGCTGCCTGCCGAGGTCGAGAGCAGCGGACTTTGGAATCCAAACGGCGGAACGCCCACTTGCCTGCACGGTCGCCTTGAGCAATGCCCCCGGCTTCAGCTCGCCGCCTGGGTTGTCCAGATAGACCCTCGCCCGGAGGTTCTTGCTACTCATCCCGAACTGCGGTTCGATGTAGTTGATTTTTCCTGAAAACGCCCACTCGAATGGCTCGATGTGGACGCTTACGGGCTGCCCGACCTTGATTGCCGCTACGTCGGACGGATAAAATTCGAGCACCGCCCAGACGGTGGAGAGGCTTTGCAGGCTGAACAGCCGCTGCCCTTTTTGCACGTACATACCTTCCCGAAGGGAAAGCTCGCCACCGGCGGCAAGAGAAGTGGGCAAGGCTGCGCCGCCGCCATTTTCCATGCCCTCGCCCATTTCCGAACCGGACAATGCCGAGGCGGGCATGGATTTTTCAAAAACCAGCCCGTCGTAGGGGCTGAAAACAGGCAGCGACAGCGAGGGCTTCCGGGTCTTTTCCACCTCGCCGATTTGTGCCGCCGTCAAGCCGAGGAGCGAGAGGCGGCGGCGGGCATTTTCAATCAAAGCCGTGTTGTCGGGGTCATTTTCCAATAGAAAAATCAATTCCTGCTGGGCGGTGGCGATTTCCGGGCTGTAGATGTCCAGCAGGCGCTGCCCTTTCCGCACTGGCTGGTAGGGGTACTTGACGTACAGCCGCTCGATGCGCCCACCGAACCGTGCCGATATCGCCTGCACCTTTCGGGCATCGTAGGCGAGGTAGCCGGGCGCTTCGATGCTGGCGGTGAGGGTCTTGCGCTCGGGGCGCACGGTTTTTATGCTGCTGAGAACATACTCGTAGGTCGGTTTCAGCAAAAAATCGAAGTCGGTGGCGGGTGGGTTGTGGCTGCCGTGGTCATTGCCTCCGCCTCCGGCGGTTTCCTTTTTTACCAAGTCCATTTTGCAAATCGGGCAGCTGCCAGGTTCAGTGCGCACGATTTCGGAGTGCATGGGGCAAGTGTACACCGACGCCGATGTGTCGCCCTGCATGGCGGAATGGTCATGCCCGGCGGGCATTTCGACGGGCTTCACGTCCATTTTGCAGACCGGGCAGGAACCGGGCTGGGGGTATGTCTTGTCGCCCTCGCACTTCATCGGGCATTGGTAGGCGGTGGCTTCGCCGTGGTTGGCGTGGTCGCTGTTGTTCCGACAGGCGGAAAACAGGAGCAGCAGGACGGCGAGCCAGCCGAAGTGCTCAACGGATTTCCAGTTCTTTTTCATAAGCTGTTTTTGCTTGCAGTAATTGTTGTAAAAGGTCGAGTTGTGCCAATCGGCTCATCTTCAGTTCGAGCCAGGCATCGAGCGCCATGAAGAGTTCATCGGTGTTCTGCTCGTATGCGAGCAGTGTGCTTTGGAAGCGTTTGCGCTGGTTGGGCACGATGTCGTTTTCATAGCGTTCGATTTGGTCTTGCAGGGTCTGCATCATCACGAGGCGGTCGGCGGCTGCGCCCCGCACGGCATTGGCAATTGCGGCTTTTTCCCATTCAAATGCCGCAAGGCGGTAGTCAATTCCCTCGATTTTGGCTTTGATGTCCTTGTTCGCCCATGGTGCAATCGGCACCGTCACCATGCCCATCAGCGAGAACTGCCACGGCTGTCCGCCGAAACCGAACATGTGGTCGTAGCGGACGCCGAACTCCGGTTTCAGTTTCGAGCGGTTGAACTCCTGTTCAAGCCGGGCGGTGCGCAGGTTGGCTTCCACTGCTCGGATGTCACTACGGGCAAGGATGCGGGAGGTGTCGGGCAGGCTGGGCAGCAGCGGCATCCGCCAAGCAGTATCCACCTCGAAATCTTCCACCGGGAACTGCATCAGGCTCACGAGCATGGTCTTTTGCTGCCGTATTTCCCCGGCGTACATCGCCTGCATCCGGTCGAGGTCGGTAAGTTCCGCCTCGGCTTTGTAGATGCTGCCAAGCTTTTCCCGGTTGAACTGGTAGCGCTGCTTGGCGCTCTCAATCATCAGTCGGAGCAGGTTTTTGCTCTCATCCAGCACGGCAATTTTGCGCTTCAGCACCAGCCAGTTGAAATAGGCGGTTTTTGCTTCCGCAAAAAGCATGTTCCGCATCACGCCCTTCTCCGCCCCCTGCATCGCCGACATGGACGCCATGTAGCGACCCTCGGCTTCCTGCATCTTCCGGTTGGGCAGCATCTGCTCGCCCGATACCATGAATGCGCCCATGCCCTCGCTCCACCTCGCCGGGTTGTAGGGCGCCATCCAGAAGCCGCCGCTTACCCGTGGCGGGGGCAGCGTCACCGTCCCCGTGGCGTAGGTGTTGAGCTCCAGGATGCGGGCGTCTGGGGCTTTCAACGCAGGGTGGCTGCGCTCGATGCGGGCGAGGATGGTGTCGAGCGGGAGGGCTTGCTGCGCCTGGCTTTTATGAAACAAAAGCACCAATGCAGCCGCCCCGATTTTTATCTTCAAAAAATTATTCCTTGACATCATAAACTTCAATTTTTCCATGTCGCTTTAACTCCCGCTCTTTCGTCATCTCGAAAACGACGGGCGTGACCAGCAGCACGTACAGGGTGGATGAAATAGTGCCGCCGATGAGCGGCAAGGTGATGGGCAGCATCACGTCGCTGCCGACGCCCGTCGCCCACAGGATGGGGACAAGCCCGAACAGCGACACCGAGACCGTCATCAACTTCGGGCGGAGGCGTTTGGCAGCGCCCCAGATGACCCATTCCCGCAGGTCGGCGTTGGTGATGGTCTCGCTGGAATTGCCCTTTTCCTCCACCAGCCGCTGCATGGCTTCGTTGAGGTAAATCGTCATCAGCATCGCCGTCTCGATAGCCATACCGAACAGGGCGATGAAGCCCACCGCCACCGCCACCGAGAGGTTGACCCCATAGAAATAGACCATATAGACGCCGCCGATGAGGGCAAACGGTACGGTAATCATCGTGATGAGCGCCTCCTTCACCGAGTGGTAGGTGGCGTACAGCACGAAGAAAATAATGACCAGCACGATGGGCAGGATGAGCCGCAGCGTGCGGCTCGCCCGGATTTGGTTCTCCCATTGCCCACTCCACTCGATGTAATAGCCCTTCGGCAACTGCTTCACGGCGGCGTTCAGTTTCTGCTGCGCTTCCTGAACCGTGCTGCCAAGGTCACGTTCCCGCACGTTGAACAGCACCGTGCCACGCAGCATGGCGTTCTCGGAATTTATCATCGGCGGACCTTCGGAAATGCGGACATCCGCCACTGCCTCCAGCGGGATGGGACCGTAGCGGGCGGTCTGCAATTGCAGGCGGCGCAGGGCGTCGAGGTTGTTTCGGAAATCCTGGGCGAAGCGGGCATTGACGGTGAAGCGCTGCCGCCCCTCGACGGTGGTAGTCAGCACCATGCCGCCGAGGGCGCTCTCGACGAGCATGTTCACGTCGTCCACGCTCAGACCGTAGCGCCCGATTTCCTCCCGTTTCACCACCACGTCAATGTACTTGCCGCCCGTGATGGGTTCCACGTAGAGGTCTTTCACGCCCTCGATGCCTTCGAGTTCCTTTTTCAAAAGCTGTGCGACGGAGTAAATCGTGTCCAAATTTTGTCCGTAAACCTTCAAGCCCACGTCGGTTCGGATGCCCGTCGAGAGCATGTTGATGCGGTTGATGATGGGTTGCGTCCAGCCGTTCACCACGCCGGGGATTTGCAGCTTGGCATTCAGCTCGTTGATGATGTCGTTCTTGGTCATGCCTGCCCGCCACTCGCTTTTTGGTTTCAGCAAAATGATGGTCTCAAGCATGCTGATGGGCGAGTTGTCGGTGGCAGTGCTCGCCCTGCCCGCCTTGCCCAGCACATGGCTCACCTCCGGCACGGAGGCGATGAGCTTGTCCTGCACCTGCAAGAGCCGCTTCACCTCCGAGTTGGACACGTCGGGCAGCGTGACGGGCATGAAGAGCAGCGAGCCTTCGTCGAGCGGCGGCATGAACTCCGTGCCCAAGCGCATCATCATCGGGACGCTGACCGCCAGGGCGATGACCATCACGGCGAGCGTCGTTTTGCGCCAGCGCAAACAAAGTTTCAGCACAGGCGTGTACAGTTTTTCCAAAAAACGGGTGATGGGGTTGGCGCTCTCCGGCTTTAGTTTCCCTTTCCCTTTCAAAATCAGGGCAATCAGCACGGGCGTCAGCGTGATGGCGAGGAAGGCGTCCACCAGCAGGATGAAGGTCTTCGTCCAAGCAAGCGGCGAGAACAGTTTGCCTTCCATGCCCGTCAGCAAAAAGACTGGCAGGAACGAGGCGATGGTCACGATGGTGGAAAAGAACACGCCGGGACCCACCTGTTTGCACGATTTTTCGATGACGGACAGCCGCTCCGCAAAGGTCTTTGCCCAGGTCGCCTCCGCCAAGTGCCGATAGGCATTTTCGACCATAACAATGGCATCGTCCACCACCACCCCAATGGCGAGGGCGATTCCCGTGAGCGACATGATATTGGAACTCAGCCCGAAGGCTTCGAGCAGGATGAACCCCACCGCCACCGAGATGGGCAGTTGTATCAGGATGATGAGGGCACTTCGCCAATGGAAAAGGAACAGTAGCACCACGATGGACACCGCAATCATCTCCTCCGTCAGCGTTCCTTTTACCGACTCGATGGCGGCTTCGATGAGTTCGCTGCGGTCGTAGCTGACCTGAAACTTGACTCCTTCGGGCAAGCCCTTTTCCACCTCCGTCATCTTCTTTTTCACCGTCCGGATGACCTCGTCGGCGTTCTCGCCGTAGCGCATGACCACGATGCCGCCGACCACCTCGCCCGTGCCGTCCATGTCGAAGATGCCGAGGCGGAGGTCGCCACCCATCTGCACCGAAGCCACGTCCTTGATGCGGACGGGCACCGAGCCGTAATTGCCAACGGGAATATTCTCGATGTCCTCCGTTTTTTTCAAATAGCCCAAGCCCCGCACGATGTACGCCATGTCGCTCATCTCGAACTTGCGACCGCCCACGTCGTTGTTGTTGCTGCGGATGGCGTTCAGCACGTCCATCAGCGGCACGTTGTAGTAGTTCAGTTTGTAGGGGTCAATGTTCACTTGGTACTGCTTGCCGAAACCGCCGAACGACGCCACCTCGCTCACGCCGGGCACGGTTTGCAGGGCAAATTTCACGTACCAATCCTGCAACGCCCGCTGCTCGCCGAGGTCCATGCCGGGGGCGTCGAGGTGGTACCAGAAGATGTGCCCGACGCCTGTGCCGTCCGGTCCGAGTGTGGGCGTCACGCCTTCCGGCAACAGGCGCTGGGCGAAGTTGAGGCGCTCCAGCACCCTCGTCCTTGCCCAGTAGATGTCGGCGTTGTCCTCGAAGATGACATACACGAAGCTCATCCCGAACATGGAACTGCCCCGGATATTTTTCACCTCCGGAATACCCTGTAGGTTGGACACGAGCGGGTAGGTTACCTGGTCTTCGATGAGCTGCGGGCTGCGCCCCATCCACTCCGTGAAGACGATGACCTGGTTCTCCGACAAGTCCGGGATGGCGTCAATCGGGTTATTCCGCACGGAGAAGATGCCCCATGCGAACAGCCCTGCCGCCGCCATCAGCACGAAGAAGCGGTTGCGGAGGGAGATTCCAATAAGTAAATTTATCATGAATCCTTATTTATTGGCGAATTAAATTTTCCCAAATGCTCATTCAGAAAAACTCCCATGATAAATCAATGGCGTACAACTAATTTTTGAATAGCCTTGCCTTTTTCAGTCTCCACTTCAATTAGGTAAGTGCCGTTGCTCAGTTCGGTTTTTACCAAAATGGATTTGCCATTTTGGGCATTTAGTCCCCAAACCTTTCTACCAAGCACGTCAAAAACTTTGACCGACAAAACATCTGCCTCTGCCTCCACAGTGAAATTGCACACAGATAAAGGGTTGGGATATACCCTTACCGTTTCGTCAATTGTGAAATCCTCCGTTCCAGAGACCATCGGATTGACAATGAACTGCCCCATCATGCCCTTGTCCTCATGACTCAAAATGTGGCAATGGTACATATATGGCATATCAGCGTCGCTGAAATGTTCATACCTCGTAACCAATTTGACGCTGCCACCCATCGGCGGAACTAACACCACGTCCTTCCGCCCCCGCATATTTGCAGGGGGAGTGCTGCCGTTCACTTGCAGGACATAGAAGATGTTGCCGTGAATGTGAAAGGGATGCGCCATCATGGTCTGGTTGGTAATAGTCCAAACCTCCGTAACCCCTTCCGTTGTAATGAAATTGATGGTGTTTTCGTTGTACTGTTCCCCGTTGATGAAAAAATTGGTCATGCTCATCATGGGCTGTGCGGTTATAGCCATGGTACGGGTATTCGCCCCCGTTTGCGACCATACTACATTATTGGTCAGGGTGCTTGGAATGGTGGTGACAGGATTTTGGGTCGGTGCGGTCACATTGATTTGCAGGATGTTGAAACTGATGTTGTCCAAAGGACCTGTTTGCATGCCCATCATGGCAGGTCCGCCGGGGTATCCCTGCGGCAGTTCATTGCCAAAGGTTTTCAATTGAAGCGTACTGCCCTGTAATGCCGATAAATTCACCAATATCTCAGCACGCTCACCCGAACCAAGGTTGAGCCTTGTCATACTGGCGGGTTCGTTCAGCAAGCCGTCGTCGCTGCCGATTTGGTGAAAAGCCATGTTGTTGTCGAAGCCAAAACGAAAGACCCGGTGGCTGGAAGCATTGAGCAAGCGCAAACGAACTACTTGGGCAGGACAGTTCACCATACCGTTCAAGGTGCTGTTCACCAAAACGGCGTTGTCCATTTCATCGTCCTCCACGATTTGTTTGGAGGCTTCGTCAAATGTTAGGAACTGAAAAACCAAAGGAATGTCGTCCACTCCGTATGTTCTGGGCAGGTTCAGGGCTGCTTCCTCGCTGTCCCTGACGATGATAAGCCCAGCCGCACCTTTCACCACTTGTTCGAGCGTTTTGCCGTGGAGGTGCGGATGGTACCAGTAGGTCGCTGCTTTGTCCATGACCGTGAAACTGGGCGACCAGACATCGCCAGACATGATTGGGCTGTGGGGGCTGCCGTCGTTCATGGGCGTGACGTGAAGCCCGTGCCAATGGGTAGTCGTGGTATCTGAAAGTTGGTTTTGCACATTCAGAGTCACCGTTTGACCTTGTTGCAGAATGATGGTCTTGCCCAAATGGTTGCCATCGTAACCAATCGTGTTGGTAAAGGTGTTTGGGTAAAACACCATAGTTCCGTTCTGGATGTTCAGGTCAATGACGTTGCCCGAAATAGTGTCGGGTATGGTGATGAGAGTCTGGGCATTGCCCGAAACGACAAAAGTCAAGACCAATATGAATGTGAAAAAGGTATTTTTCATTGTAAAGGATTGTGCGGCAGCCATGCAAACGTTACATGGCTGCCGCTTGTAAAAAAATTAATTCAATGTCTCCGTCACCTTGCCACAAGTGAGCATGGATTTGCCATAATAAGGGTTTTTCACGCCCTTTTCCTTGCTAATCCAATAAGCACCTTTGCCGTCCCTTGCCATTGGGCAAAACTGTTGGTAGGCGGGTTCGGTGTTCACCTTGAAAGCCTTGACGACCTTAAAAACGTTGTCGGAAAGCGTGTCGAAGTGGTCACGCTGGTGCGAAACATCTTTTGTCTCCTCGATATGCTCGGCATCGAACTTGATTTTTTCGGCAAGCGGCATATAAACGCCGTGCTGTTCCGTGTTGAAATTCGCCATACTCACCTTGCCCAAAGCCGTGAGCAATTCCTTTGCCTTTGCGCTGGCGGTCTTGCCGTCGTCGCCGACCAATGCGTTTTTTACTGCATAATAAGCGTTCAAGACCTCCCCAAGTTGGCTTTTCAACTCATCGGGGTTGGGCTGCACGGGCGCAGCCTCCTCCGTTTTGGTTGCAGGGGCGGTTTTTTCCGCAGCGACGGGCGGCACTTCGGCGGGCATTGCCGTGGCAGGTTTTTCAACTACCTTGACAGTTGCCTCCTCGGCGTTCGTTCCCGTTGGCACAGGACGCTCGTACTGGCAGCAAGAGTGTAGTTTGGCAAACACGGCATCGGGTGCGGCGTACTTGTCGCTGTCGTAGCCCGATGCGGCAATGCGCCTCAAAATCTCGTCGGCGTTGGTTTTGCTGCCGTCAAAAGTGAGGGTCGCCATTTTGGTGTCCATGTCCCAATCGGCTTTTGCCACGCCTTTTTGGTAGGCAGCCGTTTCGATGTTTTTTTCGCACATGCCGCAGTTGCCATAAACTTTTACGGTCTCGGTCTGGGCATTATTTATCTGTTGTGCGCAGGCAATCTGCGTGATGGAAATGATTGCGGCAAACGCAATCGGGATGATATTTTTCATCGTTGAAAATTTGATTTGAGTGAATGATTATTGTTTCAAAACAATCCCGTTCGGCTTGCTGCCTACGGCAATGTCCTTGATTTTGGTGTGGTCGCTCAATTGGATGACCGACACCGTCCCTGCACCTTGATTGGTGACGTATGCCTTCGTGCCGTCTGCGTTGAAAGCAATGGCGTGGGCATCCGTACCAGTAGATACTTCGCCTTCTTTTGTCCATACCCCGCCCACTAATTTGTAGTAAACGACTTTACCGTTATCGGCATCGCTCACCCAAAGTTCAGCGTGGTGGTCGCTGTATGCCACATAGCCGGGCTTGAAGCCGAGGTCAATGGTGGCGGTAATGGCATCGGTGGCAACGTCAATTTCCATGACGGATTTGCTCGTCTCGTTGTCCACATACATTTTGCCATTTTCGGCTGTCCATGCGCCCACGGGGTCTGTGCCTACTGCAATCGTTGCCGAAACCGTCTTCGATGTCGGGTCAATCACCGAGACCGTTGCCTCGTCCGTGTTGGCGGCATAGACCTTTGAGCCGTCGGCGGAAAAGGTCACTTCGGAAGTCAAATGCCCCACCTCCACTTCATTCGTTTGTGTCCAATCGGAAGTGCGATAGACCAAAACCTTGCTCGGTGCATCGGACTGCGGTATCCAAAGTTCCGTTCCGCTTGGGTTGAAAACGGCATTGTGCGGCAACTTGGAAGTGCTGATTTCCTTTTCAATCACGCCCTTCACGGTGTTGATTATCTGCACTTTAAAGCCGCTTGTTGCGCCGCCATGCCCTCCGTGCCCACCGCTCAAATCGGTGTTGGTGATTGCCACCGCAACTTTTGACTTGTCCGGGCTGAGGTAGATATGGTGAGGGAAAGTAGCCCCGTTGAGTTCGATGTCGTGGACTTTGGTATCGTCCGTCAGGTCAATGACGCTGATGTTGTTGCCTGTTCCGTTCACCACGAATGCGGCGGGGTGAGTGATATTGAGGGCATCCATATCATGCCCTTTGTCGCACGATGCGACGATTGCCAATGCCACAAACAGCGACATTGACAAAACGAAATGATGTAATTTCATTTTGAAAAAGTTGTTAAACCGTTGAAAAATAGTGAGTTACGAAACGAAGGCGTTTCGCATGGACAGACCTATGGCTGTCAGGTGGTCTAACAACTTATCTTAGGCGGTAGCCAAACGGAGAGAAAGACGGCTTTGGGTATTTTATTGAGATAATACCAAACCGCTTTTTGTGATAGGTCTAAAAATGGATGGGGTAATTTAGAATGTTGGGGAAGCAAGCCCGGGGCGTTGGAAGAAGCGACGGGACAATGGCAGCCTTTTTTGCCGCAAGCACCTCCAAAATCATTTTTTTCATTGCAGGGTTCTGAATTTTCCGTTTCGTTCTCGCAACATGAATTATCCCCGCCTTTCTTTTCTCCTTCCGTTTTGCAACAAGTATCGCTGCCTCCACAAGCAAAAGCAATGCTTGTCGGCGCCGCCACAAAGGCAAGCATCAAGGCAACGGGTAGCAATATGGAAGTCAAAAATTTCATGCTCGGCTATAACGTTTCTTTGCTTGGTTTTGTTGTTGGCGGCTTTGCTGCCGTTTTTGGGCGGCGCAGCCGCCCAAAAAAAACAATTTACTTTATATTTATTTTGTGGTGTTTGGTTTTATATTATTTATTTTTTGTTTTATTTTTATTGCGCTGAACTAATGTTTACCGCCCTCCCCTCCCATAGCCTCGCTGTCGTCAATCCCTCATCAGGAAGTTGCATAGACGAACCTATGACTAAGTAAAAGGCGAAGTTCATGTTTTGCTTAGTCATAGGTTCGCTAATATCTGCTATGGACGCATCCGCGTCTCCCGACGCGCTTATGCACGGGCGCCTTTTAGCCGCCATAAAAACTTCCTGCGTTCGATCTTTTCACAGGAGGCGATGCTGGGTTATACTGTGCAAAGCTAACGGAAGTTTAAAATAAAGTCAAGGGATTCATAAGAAACTTTTGCACAGGTTGAGCTTGGAGAACTATATATAGCACATCCGCAACCCATAGCTTACGGCCCCGCGTGAGGGATAGCAGGGAGCTCCTGCGACCGGATAGCCCGACCCCCGGCCCCTTTGTAAAATGCCGTTTCGCGAGGGTATAACGCCAAAGGGGGCCGGGGGGCACGCCCAAACCTTAAAGTAAAAACTTCCCGGCGGCGCTCGCTCAATGTACGAGCGGGTTTTGCGCACATTGGCCCGGAAAACCGTTGCCGTTTATACACAAAACCCGCAGAACAAGTCTAATATAGCAGCTTATTTTTTGCGACGAGCCGCCGCCTTGGCCGGCGCCGGCGCAGCGGGTGCGCTGATGGCCTCGCCGTTGGCGGCCTGCCGGAGGAAGGAACCCCAGGTGAGGTTGTCCTGGCCGGGCTGTTGCGCCTGAGCGCGCTCAATGGCGTAGGTAGCGGCGGTTTCTACGACCCACTCGAAGTTGTCGGGGCCTACCGAGTG
>Ga0058866_1052114_pt1 | contig 13107 bp, 9 predicted proteins | sample TNRReaAerobicRNA_3_FD_61084 | JGI IMG/M metagenome (GOLD analysis project Ga0058866, IMG submission 61084) | Wastewater treatment Type I Accumulibacter community from EBPR Bioreactor in Madison, WI, USA - TNR Reactor, Time D- 0min-Aerobic_ RNA... | ecosystem: Engineered > Bioreactor > EBPR >...
CTTATTTTCTTCTGCGTAGCCGACTGTACGGGGCATGGCGTGCCGGGGGCGTTTATGAGTGTGGTAGGAAGCAATGCCCTTCATAACGTCATCAACGAACTGGGCATTACTGAGCCGGAAGTCATCCTTTACGAATTAGACCGTAAGATACGCCACACCCTCCGGCAAGAGAAAAGCTCGGAATCGAAAGACGGCATGGACGTTTGCCTTTGTGTTTGGGATACAAGCAATAACAGCCTCCATTATGCGGGCGCGGGCAGACCCCTATACCACCTTTCCAACGGTCATTTGAATGAAATCAAAGGCGATAAATTCCCCATCGGCGGGGGACAGCATGAAAATAAAACCTTTACCGCCCATAACTTTTCTTTACAAAAGGGGGATCGTATTTATCTGTTTTCGGACGGTATTACGGATCAATTCGGCGGATCAAATAAGAAAAAGTTTACGCCCAAACGCTTGCAGGAATTTATTATTAATCATCAATCGCTTGTCATTACCGAACAGGGCGCATTATTCCACCAAACGATGCACGATTGGATGGCTGGGCAGGCGCAATTAGATGATTTGACGCTGATGGCGGTGGCTTTTTAGCCTTATCTTTGTAGTTCTTTCCGAAAAATGAAATGACCCACTTGATACGACCGGTGATCGGTTGGCTCTTGCTTTTCATCATATTACCGACCATGGGTTGGGGTGCTGACAAAGACCGGACGTTAGACAGTTTACGCCATGTGTACGCTACTACCCGTATTGATACCGTGCGTGTCTTGACCGGCGGGCAAATTGCACGTATGTTGGTTAATCGGAAGGGAGAAATTCCCGCCGCGATGAAGTATACGGATGAAATAATTGAGCTTTCCCAAAAGATAGGCTATCAAAAAGGCTTGGCGGTTGGCTATATCAATAAGGGAATTGTCGTTAGTGAAATGGGCAAAAAAGAGGAGGCGATACAATGGATACAACGTGCGGTAAAAATAACCCAAGCCACCCACGATATTAAAACCGAAGGGGTGGCATATACTTACATCGGAAGGCAGTATAAAGCCTTGGGCAACTATAAAAAATCGTTGGATTGCTATAATTATGCCGTGCATTTAGCCCAAAAGCGACACGATGATACCACCCTGGCTGACCTGCATAACAGTATTGGCACGATCTACGAACGGGAAGGTAACTTCCCCCAAGCCCTCTATCATTTTCAGAAAAGTCGCAGAATGAACGAATCCATCGGTCAGAAAAATGAAATCGGCATCATCCTGATTAATTTAGGTAATATCTACGAAGCCCAAAACGACCTGCGTACCGCTTTATCTTATTACCGACAGGCAGAGACTTTAATGCGGAAAACCGATAGACCCAAAGGCATTGCTAACGCGCTGAATAACATCGGCACAATCTATAAAAAGCAGAAAAATTATAAGCAAGCCTTAGCCTGTTATGAGCAAAGTTTGACCATCGCTGAAGGGATTAAGTCCGAATCCGTTATTGCTACAACCCTAAGCCTGATCGGTGATTTATATTTTGAGACCAAACAGCTTCCCAAAGCCATTGACTACTATACCCGCAGTTTAGCCCTCAGTAACAAACAGCGCGTAGCCGAGGGGACAATTACCGCCCTCATTAACTTAGGAGCTGCCCATTACCAACTGAAAAACTATCCTTTAGCCAAAAAATACCTCTTGGAGGGCTTTACCCATGCCCAAAAAATTCATCAACTTCCATATGAGATGCGGGGCGCGCAACTTTTAGCCCAAACCGACTCCGTTACCCAAAATTTTCGTTCAGCTTATGATTATAAGACGTTGTACCATATGTATCGAGACTCTATGTATAACGCTGACCAAGCCAAAGCCTTCGGTAACTTAGAATCCCAATACCGCTACGAAAAAGAAAAATTTGACCGCGAACAAAAAGAGCGCGAAGCGGAAAAAAGGCGAACGATCCAATATGCGATCTTCGGCGGGATATTTCTGGCAGTGCTGATGTTAGTAGGTTTCCTCTTTTATAACAATCGTTCCAAACAGCGCACGAATAAACTCCTTGCTTCCCAAAATGCGGAAATCCAAAAGATGAACCACGAATTGGCGGATGCCGTCGGCACGATTCAACTACAAAACGAAGAGATTTCCAATGCCTACGAGGAACTCAATGCCACCCTCGAGCAAGTGCAGGATCAAAAAGAAGTGATTGTACTGAAGAATCAAAAAATCGAGGACTCTATCCGCTACGCCTATCAGATACAGACCGCTATCCTGCCCGACGACACCTATCTAAAAACACTTTTACCCAATCATTTCATCTTCTATCAACCGAAGGACATCGTCTCCGGCGACTTTTATTGGGCAACGGAGCGGGAAAACCTTATTTTCTTCTGCGTAGCCGACTGTACGGGGCATGGCGTGCCGGGTGCGTTTATGAGTGTGGTGGGAAGCAATGCCCTCCATAACGTCATCAATGAACTGGGTGTCATTCAACCTGATTTAATCTTGCATGAATTAGACCGTAAGATACGCCACACCCTCCGGCAAGAAAAAAGCTCCGAATCAAAGGACGGCATGGATCTTTGCCTATGTGTTTGGGATAAAAGCGAAAATCTTTTGCAATTTGCCGGTGCGGGCAGACCGCTCTATCACTTATCCAACGGCATTTTGAATGAGATCAAAGGTGCTAAATTCCCCATCGGTGGAGGACAGCACGAAAATAAAACCTTTACCACTCATACGATTACCTTGCAAAAAGGGGATCGCCTATACCTTTTTTCTGACGGCATCACGGATCAGTTCGGAGGCAGTCCCAAGAAAAAGTTTACACCCAAACGCTTACAGGAATTTATTGTAACCCATCGGTTACATAACGTTGGGGAGCAGGGGACTTTATTCCACGAAACGATGCACGATTGGATGCGTGGGCAGGCACAATTAGATGATTTAACGCTGATGGCGGTGGAGGTCTGAAAAAGGACGTATCTTTGTAATCTTTGTAAAATGCGTAGCCTTGTCTTAGCTTGTTTACTCTGGTGTTGTGTTTGGGGGCTTTATGCTTCCAAAACGGACAGCCTGCAAAAAGTGATCGCCACTACACAGGTAGATACTGTGCGGGCAAGAGCGCAGTGCCGACTCTGCAACGAATTAGAAGAACAATCCGACTTCAAAACCGCGCGTTCGTATGGGATGCAGGGGCTAACCGCCAGCGAAAAGGGATTGGATGCCTACGGTACGGCAATTTGCTTGTTGGCAGTGGCTACCGTGGAAACCTCCGAATATCAATACTCTAAGGCTTTAAGGTACTATCGAAAAAGTTTACGGCTTGCCCAAGAGCACAATTACCGGCGATTAATCTCCAAAAACTATCAAAGTATCGGGTCGCTGTACATGGAGCAGGGTAACTATCCCCAAGCCCTTTGGCACTTCCAACAGGGACTCAAGAATGAACAACAAAGCAAAAACCATAAAGGCATCGCTGACTTTCTGTTTAGCATCGGTAATATCTATGCCGAGATGGAGCAAAATAAGATCGCGTTAGATTATATGCAACGCAGTCTGGAGATCGTGCGGCAGTTAAATCTGCCCGTTGATGTGTCTAAAAGGTTAAATAACATCGGTAGTATCTACGTTTCTGAAAAAAAGTATAACCAAGCCCTCGCCAACTACCAAAAAAGTCTGCAAGTGATGCAAGCAGCGGGCGACCAACGGGGGATTGCTATCAGCTTGGAGAATATTGCTATCGTGTACGGGCATTGGGATCAATACGAGCAAACGCTGAAATATCAGTTAGAAACCATTGCCATCAAAGAAAGATTAGGTGATAAAAAAGGGCTTAGTTTGTCGTATTTGAATATCGGCTCAACCTATCTGGATAAGAAGGATTTTCTTACTGCTAAAAAATATTTTGAAAAAGGGTTTACATTGGCACAGGAGTCCAAGCATTTATATTACACCCGCTTTGGGGCAGAGCGGTTAGTTGAGCTTTATGACAGTATCGGAGATCGTGTCCAAGCCCTCCGCTACCTTAAACTACACAAACGGTACAGCGATTCGCTCAACAATCAAGCTAAAGCCAAAGAAATCGGACGATTAGAAGCCCAGTTCCTCTACGACCAAGATTTAGAAGCCCGCCGAAAAGAACAATTCCAAGCCGACACCCGTCGGACACAATGGTCATATATGCTGATCGGTGGCGTAGGGGTTGCACTATTATTGACGGGGTTTATGTACCTGCGCTACCGCTCCAAAACCAAAACCAACCACCTCCTCTCCGAAAAATCCAACCTTATTGGCACACAAACCGCCGAACTGGCAAACGCTTACGAAGAACTCAACGCCACCCTTAACCAAGCCCAAGCCCAAAAGGAAACCATCCTGCAGAAAACCATCAAGATCGAAGATTCCATCCGATACGCCTATCGGATACAGACCGCCATCCTACCCGATGATGCCTATCTGAAAAATCTTTTGCCCCAACATTTCATCTTCTACCAACCGAAGGACATCGTCTCGGGCGACTTTTATTGGGTAACGGAGCGGGAAAGCCTTATTTTCTTTTGCGTAGCCGACTGTACGGGGCATGGCGTGCCGGGTGCGTTTATGTCAGTAGTAGGCAATAATGCCCTGCATCATGCGGTGAATGAAATGGGCTTAACCGAACCGGATTCCATCTTATATGAAACGGATCGTAAGATTCGTTCGATGCTCCACCAAGAAAAAGATTCCGAATCAAAGGACGGCATGGACATCGCCCTGTGTGTATGGAATAAAAAGGAGAACCGATTACATTTTGCGGGTGCGGGCAGACCACTGTATCACCTTTCCAACGGCATTTTGAATGAGATCAAAGGTGATAAGTTCCCCATCGGAGGCGGGCAACATGAAAACAAGTCCTTTACCGCTCACCGCCTTTCCTTACAAAAAGGGGACCGTCTGTACCTTTTTTCGGACGGTATCACGGATCAGTTCGGAGGCAGTCCCAAGAAAAAGTTTACACCCAAACGCTTACAGGAATTTATCATCCAACACCAATCGCTGGGTATCGAAGCCCAAGGCAACAGATTCCGTGAAATGATGAAAGAATGGATGCAGAGCCACGTACAGTTAGATGATTTGACACTATTGGCGGTGGAGGTGTAACGATAAAAATTGCTAAATTGAGCGCGCAAAGCCGTCATCTGATGCGATACCTGATCTTACCTTTAATCTTACTGTGGTTGTTACTTTGTAGTGCTGTGCATACGCCGCGCCATACGATAGACAGCCTGCGTAAAGTAATTAACACCACAAAGGTGGATACGGTACGGGTGATGACCTTAGCCCGACTGAGTATTCAGTTGGCAAGCCTGAAAAAGTTTAAGGAAGCCGAAGAAGCGGGACTGCAAGCCTACCAATCTGCCAAACAAATCCGATATGAGAGGGGCATCATGGAAGCCTGTTATGCGATGGGTTCAGGTGCAGCAGGCAGTTTTTCGCATAGTAAGGGTTTGCCTTACATCAAGGAGGGGTCTATCCTTGCTGAAAAAAGCGGTAATATAAAGTCGAGAGCGGGCTTTTACGTCTTATTTTGGAGCGTTTATCACCACGAGAGTAAATACCAGTTGGCGATAGAATATGCGTCGCGTGCTTTAGCTATTTATACGAAAATCGGTAATCGTCAGCAGGAAGCCCATTGCTATTCCCGAATGGGAGTCAGCCATCAGGTGCAGGGCTTTTATATTCAAGCCTTAGACCTCCACCAAAAAGCCCTTCGCATCTTTGAAGACCTCAACATCCGCTCGTCAGTAGCTATGACGGTCAACAATATCGGCGACATCTATGAAAACATTAAAAAATACGATGAAGCGATCAAATATTACCAAAAAAGCATCATCTATTACGGGAACGGGGAGGAAGCTATGGGAATAATGATGGGCAATTCCGGCATTTCCAGTTGTGAACTTAAAAAGGGGGACTACGACGCGGCGTTGAAGCACGCCCAAATCTCGCTCCAAGTGGCGGAACGGTTCAGTCATAAAATAATTGCGGGCTTTTGCTATTTAACGATGACCGATGCCTATTTACATAAAAACGACTACCTTAACGCCCAAAAATACATCGAAAAAGCCCTGAGTGTGAACGAAGAATCGGGCTTTAAGGAAGGAACGGTGGATGCTTTGATCTTGCAAGGAAGGATTTTTTTCCGAACCCAAAAGTACAAAGATGCCATTACTTTCCTTACGCAAGGCTTAACCTTAGCCGATACCCTCAAGCTCGTGAAACAGCTCAGCAGTGCCAGTCTGCTGATGGCGCAGAGTGATTCCGCCCTCAAAAATTATGAGAAAGCCCTGTACCATTACCGCCGGCATAAACTTTTCAGCGATTCCCTCATCAATTCCGATAAGTCGAAGTCTATTGGTCGTTTAGAAGCCGCCTATCAATACGATCAACAGATCAAAGACCAACGCCAACAGCAAGCCTTAGCCGATGAACGCAGTCGGTTCTATTACTACCTGCTGGGGGTGGGCATTCTGATGATCCTGATGCTGACGGGGTTTGTGATTTACCGCAACCGTTCCAAAGAACGCATCAACCGATTCTTACGCACCAATAATGAGCGCATCCAAACCCAAAAAATAGAATTAGAAAGTGCCTACGAGGAACTCAACTCCACCTTCGAGCAACTCCAGCACCAAAAAGCCAAGATTGAGGACTCCCTCCATTACGCCTACCAAATCCAAACTGCTATCCTGCCCGACCGAGGCGTGTTTACCACTGCCTTACCGAAGCATTTTATTTATTATGAACCGAAAGACATCGTCTCCGGCGATTTTTACTGGTTAGCTATGCGGGGCAAACTCGTTTTCTTCGCAGTGGCGGACTGTACGGGGCATGGTGTGCCGGGTGCTTTCATGTCGGTGGTCAGCAGTAATGCACTGCATACCGCCGTTAATGAGTTGGGCTTAACCGAGCCGGAAGTCATCCTCCACGAAGCCGACCGCAAGATACGCTCCGTACTCCGGCAGGATAGCAATTCCGAATCGAAAGACGGCATGGATATTAGTTTATGTGTATTGGATACCGAACGTTTGACCTTGCAATTTGCCGGTGCGGGCAGACCCCTCTATCACTTATCCAACGGCAACTTGATAGAAATCAAAGGCGATAAATTCCCCATTGGAGGCGGACAGCACGAAGCCAAAATCTTTACCCCGCATAACCTTTCCCTGCAAAGGGGTGATCGTCTGTACCTTTTTACCGATGGTATTACGGATCAATTCGGAGGCAGTCCCAAGAAAAAGTTTACGCCCAAACGCTTGCATGAATTTATAATCAATCATCAATCACTCAGTATTGAGGCGCAGGGTAAGCTCTTCCACCAAACCATGAGCGATTGGATGACCGGGCAGGTGCAGTTAGATGATTTGACGCTGATGGCGGTGGAAGTGTAAAAGGTTGGGGAACTTTTTTTTATCTAAAAAAATCAGGAAGATTGGCAATTTTTCGGAGGTTTCTATGAGTTTTTTTAACCTTTACCCCGTAATAAGCTACTTTTATCGAACATTTTTTAACGTTCATCGAAATCGAAAACGCGAATAACTATTTTCTCCATTGCCTTCACTTTTTGTAACACTATTACACCTTCCCCGTATAATTCACTGTAAATGACCACATCGGTTCAACTAAACTAACACCCTAACTAAACTAACACTAACTACATAAAATAACGTCGGGTGGGGAATCCTTGAGTGTCGTCTCATCTCGAAACCTTACCCGAAAGCTAACCAACTCATGATGCCCTTGAAAAAAAGCGTATCCTTCTCGGACAGTTTCCCTCTACCCGATGCGGTGGGGGGATATGTTTTTATACGGATATGGTTTGATTATCAATACCCCAATCGCGGAAGTTTATCATTACCGCCACGATTTGATGTTTTGGTCATAGGCTTTATCCGCTAATTCTTGTATTGGCTCAGGTAGTTCATCATACAACTTCCAGAATTGCGGGGTAGCCAATGAATTCATGAAGCGTTACGCTTGTTACGGCGGGCTTTCAAACCCTCGGTTAAGGGTGTACTTTTCCCGGAAGCGATTTCCCAACGCAATTCCGCTAAGAGGTCTTCCGCTTTACGGGCTTGCTCTTCTTCGGGGAGTTGTTCTAAGGTACGGATCAGTTCTTGTACTTGGGGGATCATGGCGATTGCGTTTTGACAAAGATAAGGAAAAAACTATTTGAAGCAAACCGCTTATTAGCCCTATCTCCCCCGATCTTACTATCTTCGCGCCGACTATGCGTAAAAAACAGCTCCGAAAAGATGAATTTGATACCCTGCCCCAATGTTTGAGCGAACATCCCCACCGCCCGGGAGGCTGGCAGGCTCTTTTTCCGACTTCCCAACCCATTACCTTAGAATTGGGATGCGGAAAGGGCGATTTTGCCTTGCAGTCGGCGCGCGCATTCCCCGACCGGAATTTCATCGCTGTAGACATGAAACGCGACCGACTCTGGTATGGGGCGCAGACCGCCATCGCCGAAGGGCTAACCAACATTCTTTTTTTGAAAGAAGATATTTACATTATTCGGGAGATTTTCGCCCCCCAAGAGATCAGCCAAATCTGGATTACCTTCCCCGACCCCTATCCCAAAACCTACCAAGAGCGTCGTAGGCTGATCGCGCCTTCCTTTTTACATGAATATAAGCGCATCCTCGTGTCGGGGGGATTGGTGCGATTTAAGACCGATAATGTAGCCCTCTTTGACTACGCTTTAGCCGTTTTGAAGACCTTTGAGGTGAACGTTCATGCCCTCACCCGCGACCTGCATGCCACCGAAGGCTTGGATGCCGACACCTATTTTCAAACCGCCTACGAACGGAAATTCCGTGCCGAGGGCTTGCCGATACACTATATTTGTTTTTCGTTTCAGTGATAAGGGGTTATGCGTTATGTTGAATATGCTCCACCGGCAATATTAAAGCCTTATGTTAAGTCCTTGGCTATTCAAGAAGGCGATACCGAGAATAGTTACCATATATTTCCGCAAATGGGCTTGGTGCTGGGTTTTCAATATCGGGGACGGCTTGCTCATTTGCAGGGTTCGGAAGAACAACTGTTGGCAATTTCGGGTGTGTCGGGATTGACAGATCGATACAGCATTTTTCGCGCTTCGGCAAACATCGGTACGGTCTTGGTTTATTTTCGGGAGGCGGGTGCGGCGGCATTCTTTCGGACACCCATCCATGAATTATTCAATGAGCGACTGGCTTTGGATCATTTCATCGGTCATTCGGAAGTGGCACAGCTGGAAGAACGTTTATCTGAAGCCCCAACCGATGAAGCCAAAATTCAAGCCGTAACCGCTTTCTTAATCCGTCACTGCTCGGAAACGCCGATTGATCCGTTGGTGCTGACCGCCCTACAAATCATTCATCAACATCAGGGTAATATCCGCATCAATCACCTTGCCGACCGACTCCATATCGGGATTAGTGCGTTGGAGAAGCGGTTTCGCCGAACGGTGGGGACTTCGCCCAAAAAATTTGCCCTAATCGTTCGATTAGAACAGCTGACGCAAAGTACCTTACCTGCCGATAGATTGTGGGATGCCGTTTATGAAAGCGGTTTTTATAACCAATCCCATTTCATCAAAGCCTTCTGAAATTTCACGGGGCAAACGCCGGAATCTTTTTTCCGCTGAAGACAAACGATTTTTTACAATCACCGCCCGATGCTTTAGTCCAATTTTGTGCCGTATTATTAAACACACACCAACGCTATGTTTACACTCGAGCAAGTTAAAGAAGCCCACACACGGGTTAAAAGCGGTGCCGACTTTCCGCACTACGTACAGGAATTGAAAGCCCTCGGCGTTACGGCTTATGACCATGAAGTTGCAGACGGGCGCATCATTTATCGTGGGGCGGATGATTTCCGGTTGGAAGGTGATCCCAAATACCCAAGCGTCCCTATTGCCGATACCGCCCAAACCGAAGCCCTGCGGCAAGTTCTCTCCGTCCACCAAGCGGGGCAGACCGATTATCCTACGTTCTGTCGGCAGGCGGCGGAGGCAGGCGTTGAACGGTGGACGTTAGACTTTTCTGCGATGACCTGTTCTTATCTGGATGGTGCGGGAAATACCCTGATCGTTGAAGCGATACCGCAAGGCTAAACGGATCAATTCCGTTTCAAACACGTGAGGTTCGACTATAAACCCGTTGATAATCGGTTACTTTCGGTTCACCCCGTACTAAAGTACGGGGACTAAGTGGTCGGTGAGATAAATACTCGCCGAAATAAGTTAGTCCCTCGACTTTAGTCGAGAGGAAAAGCGAAAAAACGTTTCAAACCTTGATAATCAAGCGGAATATAGCCGAACCTCATATTCTGTTTCGGCAAAATTTGCCCTTTTGCGGTATTTCCGTTATTGTTGCGTTTGATTCCGGCACGATGAGCGACCGTTACAGACACCAAACCCTCTGCATCCTTGGAGGCGGACAATTAGGCAAGATGCTGATCCAGAAGGCTTGGCAGTTGGATATGAATGTGATCGCCTTAGACCATGACCCGCTCGGTCCCTGTCGCATCTTGGGCGATAAACTGCATATCGGTTCGTTTGCGGATGAAGCAACGGTTTTGTCCGTCGGGGCATTGGCAGACCTCATCACCGTAGAGATTGAACATGTGTCGGTAGAAGCCTTAGTCAAACTTCGCGATCAGGGAAAAATCGTTCATCCCGCTCCCGAACTCTTAGCCCTCGTGCAGGATAAAGGAGCGCAAAAACTTTTTTATCAAGAACACGGCTACCCTTCTGCCAAATTTCAGCTCATCGAAACCAACAGCCAAATCCAGGAATGGAAGGGTAATTTTCCCCTCATCCAAAAGACCCGACGCGGCGGTTACGACGGTAAAGGCGTTATGAAGATCGAGCGCAAAGGCGACTGGGCTTTGGGTTTTGATACACCGTCGGTATTGGAGGAATGCTTGGAGATCGAGCAGGAGCTATCCGTCTTGGTAGCGCGCGATGAAAAAGGCAACATCGCCGTCTATCCGCCGGTGGAGATGATCTTTAATGATACTGCCCATTTGGTGGAATTACTCATCTGCCCGCCGAGTGGGAAGCCGATCCCGCCGGATGTTACCGCATTAGCCTGTGATCTGGCTTGTGATTTGGGCATCGTGGGTATCTTAGCAGTGGAAGTATTCATTGACCATGAGGGTTTTATCTACATTAACGAGATTGCCCCCCGCCCCCACAATTCGGGACATATGACCATCGAAGCCAACGCCACCTCCCAATACGAACAGCATTTGCGGGCGGTGTACGGCTTGCCTTTGGGCGGAACAGAACTGATCGCACCCGCCGTGATGATTAACTTATTAGGGACGGAAGCCGGACAAGTGCAATACGAAGGCTTGGAATACGTGTTCCAAACGTCGAACGCGCACCTGCACCTGTACGGTAAAACGCAAACCAAACCCTTCCGCAAGATGGGACACATCACGGTCTTAGACCGGACGATTGAGGAAGCGATGCGCAAAGCCCTCCTCTTGAAGGAAAAAGTGCGGGTGGGCGTTATTCGGGGTGAGTGGTAGTGGGTATTTTTAGATTTAATTGTTAAAATAATTCAATTCATTGCAAAGGTCTTTCCGGTATAATCTCTAAAGATTATTTTTGAGGAACTCCTTTTTATGATGTATCTAAGCAGTATTCACATCCAAAATTTCAAATCCTTTGAGGATGTAACGGTTCACTTTCACGAAAAACTGAACGTACTCACAGGAGTGAATAACTCCGGCAAGACTACCATTTTGGAGGCGATTGCTTTGTGGTTGGAATGCTTCGGAGTCTTGATTAGAGAAGCCGGGAGGGGGAGTACCAATCGTTTTAATAAAGGAGACTATATTTTTGCGCGAGATTCTAAAAAAGAAGAGAGGCGCAATCAGTACATTGGAAACTTTGAAATCATTAAAGAATTCAAAAGTCTGAATTACGTAGATCATGCGGATATATTCTTACAGCGAAATAAGGCATATAAAATCATCCTAAACGCAACTTTAAGTAATGAAAATAACAGCATTCAATTACTGTTTGAGATCAGTAATGTTGGTGGTGAGCGTTATCAAGTAACTTTTAACGATCATTATAATTACGATTATCAAGCATTCCAAGATTTTTTTACTCGACGCTTTCTGCCAAATCCCATTGGCAATACCTTTGCTACGCCCTTAGCTATTATTCCGTTAAAAGAGCCTTTTTACACCAATCCTCAAATTAAATATGCCCTGAATCAACGGGAGAGTTTTAAGGTATTAAGAAATCGGATATATCAACTTCAGAATAATTTTAAAAATACATATGGCTACCATGATTTTATTGATAGCCTTAATTTTATTATAGGTAATAAAAGTAAAAACGGAATCGAATTGGAATTGTTTTTGGGTAGTAACGTCCAAAATGATGTAGATGTCGTTTATGATTTCTTAGAGAAAAACGATACCAAAAACAGTACCTTTAGGGGTGAAATTTCCCTTTTAGGGAGCGGAACCATCCAAATCATAGAGATACTGCTACACCTATTCGGTTCGGAAGCCGAAAAAGACCTCAATTTGGTATTATTGGATGAACCTGACAGCCACATTCACCGAAGTATTCAGCAGAAACACTGGGTAATTTTCGAGCCACACCTACTCAAGTATTCCTAACGACTCACAATGAGGCACTCATTGAATCAGTCAATCCTGATTGTCTTTTCCATATTGAAGGTAAACACATTGCGGAATATTCTCCTATTGGCAGACGCTTATATAAAACAGGAGAACCGCATTTCAAAGGTTTATTTCCTGCCAAAACCAAAAACCTGATAAGTGAACTGCGGGGTACGCCTAACGGTTTGGATATGATAACCGTTTTGGAAGCCGACCGTGTAATCTTAGTTGAAGGCGAGGACGATGCTTTAGCTTTTGATTTACTTATACCATTTACATTATTTATTTTCTTAATTTTGCGTTAGAAAAGCGTGAATAATGAAAACCTACAACTGCATTAGCATTATCCTCAAGGAGACTAATAGTGAATTACTTCAATTGATTCAGCAAGAAAATAGTCCAACGGTTCGGAAACGGCTATTAGCCCTCCAAACCT
>Ga0058866_1027117_pt1 | contig 12784 bp, 6 predicted proteins | sample TNRReaAerobicRNA_3_FD_61084 | JGI IMG/M metagenome (GOLD analysis project Ga0058866, IMG submission 61084) | Wastewater treatment Type I Accumulibacter community from EBPR Bioreactor in Madison, WI, USA - TNR Reactor, Time D- 0min-Aerobic_ RNA... | ecosystem: Engineered > Bioreactor > EBPR >...
TGAATCAATTGGAATTAAAGGAGCATCTTGAAAAACACTGGGCCGAATACGATATTGAAACCTTACCTCAGGGTAGCGCAGATATTTTACTTCATAAAATACACCATCAGATACGACTGGAAGAAACTATTTCACGGAGAAGCCGGTTTTTTACAGCGTTTCAGCGTGTGGCGGCTGTATTGATCATTCCAATTACGCTCGCATTTTTTGCTGTACTCTATTTTCAGGAAAAAAAAGAAAAACCGGATGCTTATGCAGAAATCCAGTGCCCTTTGGGTGTACGCACCAGGTTTCAGCTTCCTGATGGAACCACAGGCTTTTTGAACAGCGGGTCGATGTTAAAATATCCGGTCTCTTTTTCCGGCAACCGAAATGTTTCCCTTACGGGTGAAGCCTGTTTTGATGTAGCACACGATAAATCTCATCCGTTTGTAGTGCACACTTCAAATCTCAATATTAAGGTTCTGGGGACAAACTTTAATGTGATTGCCTATGAGAATGATACAAAGGAAGAGGTTATTCTGACCCGGGGGAAAGTGGAAATTTTATCTAAAGAGGGAAGACATGTCGAAATTCTCCAGCCCAACCAGAAGCTGGTATTAAATACCGGTGAAAATTCGTATAAAACGGACGATGTGGAAGCTGTTCAATACGTTGGCTGGACTGAAGGCAGACTGGTGTTACGGAATGAGAATATAGTTTCAGTGGCCGAACGTATGGGACGGTGGTACAATGTGGATATCGAAATTGAGGACAAAGAACTTCTCAACTATGCCTTCAGGGCTACCTTTATCGATGAGCCGCTGGAAGAAGTTTTGAAATTGCTCGCCCTCACAGCTCCGCTTACTTATGAGGAACAACCCCGCGAAATAACAAACGACAATACATATCAGAAAAGAAAAGTCACAGTGAAGTTAGATAAGAAAAGGCTGGATGCCTTTAAATGAAAAACAGGGGGGCGTTGCAGCGCCCTCCTGTTAAAATCAAGCAGTGTAAAGTAATGTTTTATGTTTAACTACTTAATGGTTCAAATTTATGAAAAAAAAATGGATTCGGGATGCCGTCCATAATGGCATCAAAACTAAAACCTGGAAAATTATGCGATTAAGTGTTTTTTTTCTGTTCGTATGTTTTACTCAGGCCTGGGCGGTTTCAGGCTATGCGCAACAAACCCGGCTGACCCTGAAAATGGACAACGCCAGGGTTATCGATGTGCTGGATAAAATTGAAAATAACAGCCGGTTTTATTTTCTTTTTAACCAGAAACTGGTAGATGTTGAACGAAAAGTTAGCCTTGATGTAAAAGACAAAACAATAGAAAAAATTCTGGAAGAGCTTTTCTCCGGTACCGAGGTCAGTTACATGGTAAAAGATCGTCAGATTGTTTTGACAACGTACCAAAAAGAAGAGGATTTTTCTGAACAATCAAAAAATGTTTCAGGGAGGGTAACTGATTCGAATGATCAGGCATTGCCAGGAGTTACTGTAATCGTAAAAGGCACCAACCAGGGAACTGTAACCAACGCCGACGGGGAATATTCCCTCAACAACATCCCTGCAAATGCTACCCTTCAATTTTCGTTTGTGGGAATGAAAAATCAGGAAGTAGTAGTTAAAAACCAGACAAGTATTAATGTTGTAATGGCCGAAGAAGCTATTGGTATTGAAGAGGTTGTGGCTGTTGGGTTTGGGATACAAAAGAAAGTTAATTTAACCGGATCCATCACTGCAATCAATGAAAAAGACATTGAAAAACTAAATGTCACACAACCTTCCCAGTTATTGGCCGGTCTGGCGAGCGGAGTTACCGTAACCCAATCATCAGGACAACCGGGAAAAGATGACGCTACTCTGCGAATTCGCGGGTTGGGTACGTTCAGTTCTGCCGGAACTTCACCGCTGGTGCTGATTGACGGAATTTCTTCTGACTTGAACAACATTAATGCGAACGATATTGAAAGCATCTCTATTTTGAAAGATGCCGCGTCGGCTGCGATTTACGGAACAAGGGCAGCCAATGGCGTAATACTCATCGAAACAAAAAAGGGAAAGGAAGGCGTTACCAAAGTCACTTACCAGGGAAATTTCGGCATTCAAAGGCCGGCAGAAATACCCAAGATTGTTGACTCCTGGGTATATGCAGAAATGATTAATGAAGCATTGCGGAATACTGGCAGCAACCAGCAATATACCGAAGCCGAGATTGCCAAATTCAAATCGGGAGAAGACCAGGATAACTATCCGAATAAGCGGCACTATGATGATTTGGTTAAATCCGGCAGCGGGTTCCAGACCGAACATTATCTGAATTTTACAGGGGGAAATAGCCAAAACTCCTATTTATTTTCCATCGGGTACCTGAATCAGGATGGATTTATTGACGAAACCAACCATAATCACTACAATGTTTTATTCAATGCAAACAGTAAATTGTCGAAGAATTTCAAGTTGAATGTGAAATTTCAGGGACGCACAGGAGCGACAACTGAACCCACTACCATCAGGAGTGGCGATGGCGCTGACGGGCTTCTTAATTACGCTTTAAAAATACCGAATACCATCGCTGGTAAAAAATCAGACGGTTATTATGGTCAGCAAACAGGGTTTACGATTGAAGGATGGATGGATAGCGAAGCCTTTATTAAAAACACCAGTAACCGGATGAATGTAAGTGCAGGTTTTGAGTGGGACATTATACAATCTCTTAAATTGACCGGTTTGGCAGGATACAATTACGACAATACCAAATACAAGAGGTTTTGGCCTTTGCTGGTCGTTGACCAAACCTATACGGAAAGTCCTTCGTACTTAACTGAAACCCGAACTGAAAATTCACTTCTGACTTTACAGTCATTCCTGAATTACAATAAAACCATTGATGTACACGAATTCCATGTACTCGCCGGTTTTTCACAGGAAAGTAATACAAACAGTTGGTTGCAGTCTTCCAGGGACAATTTTCCCAGCAATACACTGTATGAGATCAGTGCCGGAGCGCCTTCCAATCAGCTTAACAGCGGTTCGGGATATGAATGGGCTTTGCAGTCTTTTTTTGGTCGTATCAATTATATTTTCGACGGTAAATATTTATTTGAAGCGAATACGAGGTATGATGGCTCGTCGAGGTTTCCCGACAGTAAACGGTGGGGATTGTTCCCTTCTGTATCAGCCGGATGGATTGTTTCGCAGGAGAAGTTTTTTCATTCCAAATCCATCAATCATCTGAAAGTAAGGTCCTCGTGGGGGAGACTCGGAAATCAGAACATCGGGAACTATCCGTACCAGCAAATCCTGACACTGGGAATAAATGCGCCTTTCGGTGTATCAGAAAAAATGTTTTCGGGAACAGCAGCAACTGTGGTTCCCAGCACCAATATTACCTGGGAATCCACGCGGGTTATTGATGCTGGATTGGATATCGGGCTGTTCAACAATAAAATCAGTGGTTCACTGGATATTTACGACAAACTGACGTCTGATATTTTATACAATGTAACAGCGTCCAGCGTATTGGGGATGACGCCTTCAGTCCAAAATGCCGGTGTGGTGTCCAACAAAGGTATTGACCTGAACCTTCAGCATCGAAATCAAATCGGAGATTTTTCGTACAATATCTCAGCAAATTTCTCTTACGTAAAAAACGAAGTCAGGGAATTGGCTACTGTAATTCAGGATGTTAGTTCCGGCCTCTTTGTCGGACATCCGTTGCAATCCATTTACGGGTATGTTGCAGATGGATTATTTGTCGATCAGCAGGATGTGGATAACTATCCTACTCAACCCAGAGCTGCAGCGCCCGGAGATATTAAACTGATGGATATCAGCGGACCCGACGGCGTGCCCGATGGAAAGGTAAATGCGGATTATGACCGGAAGATTATCGGAAACCAGTTTCCAAAGTACACTTATGGAGTGACGTTAAGTCCAAGCTACAAAAACTTCGACCTTTTTATTAATTTGTATGGAGTAGCGGGTTTAAATAAGATAATGGGGGGATTTGCAGACAATGCGTTCTATCAGGGCTCTAATCCACAGGAATGGATGATGGACCGCTGGACACAGGAAAATCCTAATCCCAACGCATCCTATCCCAGATTTTTGATTGTAGGCGGAGGCGAACAGCAGTTTTACAGTTCCACTTTCGTCATGCAGAATGCCTCTTTTGTAAGAGTTAGTAATATTCAGTTGGGATATACCTTTCCTAAAAATATAGTTCAGAAAATTTGGATGTCAAATCTTTATGTTTATGTAAACGTAAAAAATCCCTTTACTTTCGACCGTTTCAGAGAAGGTTGGGACCCTGAAATGGGTAGCGGATATCCTCCTGTACGATATTTTAATGCTGGGTTTAATGTTAATTTTTAATGGACAATGAAAATGAAAAAGTTAAATATATCGAATAAATATACAAGCGTTTTGCTTTGGATGGTTCTGTTTGTTTCAGGCTGGTTGTCTGGATGCGACATTTTGGATAAAGATCCGTTGGACAGCCTGTCAACCGGTACATTCTGGAAAACGGAGAACGATGCAATGTTGGGACTGACCGGTGTTTACAAGGTTGCCGGAGGGTTGCAACAAAGTAATTATGACCTATGGAGCCAACTGGGTTGTTTATATCTTTTTGAGGCGACCACTGATAATGGTTTCGAAAAAGACAACCAGGTTACCGATTTCAATAACGGGTCGCTTGCTTCCACCTACGGCCCTGTCAAAAGTTTATGGGCGAATACGTACACGCACATTTCAAGATGTAATAATTTTATTGACAATATTGATGCAGTGGCGATGAACCCCGACAAGTTAGCTCAAATGAAAGCCGAAGTTAAAGTAATCAGAGCGTATGATTATTTTAATCTTTACTTTTATTGGAGCGATGTCCCTTTAACTACCCATGTTCTGACGGTGAATGAAGCAAATAATATTCCCCGTAACACAAAAAGTGAAGTGACGGATTTTGTAATCACGGAATTACAGGAGGCGATACCCAACTTACCCGTTACCCGGCCCGACAGTGAACATGGGCGTATTACCAAAGGAGGCGCTCTCGCTATTCTGGGGCGAGTATTGATGGCCGAAAAACGATGGGCGGAAGCCAAAGACGTTTATAAGCAAATTATGGATTTGGGTATCTATATCATTGACCCGCGTTTTAAAGTTATTTTTGAAGAAAAGGGTGAATCGAGCAAGGAACACGTTCTTGTAAGCGTACGTATGCAGGACGTTTACGGAACGCCCATGCTCCGCGGCTGTCATGGATTTAGTTATGGCGGTTATCATTGGTTTAGTCCTTATAATGAACTGGTGGAAGAGTTTGAATGTATCGATGGTAAACCTATCAGCGAATCGCCTCTCTACGACCCGGAGAATCCCTACAATAACAGAGATCCGAGGCTCGACAAAACAATCGGGATCAACGGGCGGACTGTTTTTAAGGGAAAATTATACATCTCTCATCCCGATTCTTCTGCTGTAAAATATCAGGATCAGGTGACACGGCGCCCGTGGAGCGGTTATTTATTACATAAGTTCAGCGATGCTGATTACACTGGTACCATTACAGAATATGGCGGCGACTTTCCGATGATTCGTTATGCCGAAGTACTGCTGAGTTATCTCGAATCGTGTATTGAAAGTGGCACTCCCATTACGCAGGATATCCTGGATGCAACCATTAATAAAGTGCGGGGGCGTGCTGAAATTCAGATGCCGTCAGTAACCGAAACCGACCCTGTAAGATTAACCACGATTTTACGACGGGAACGCAGAGTAGAATTGGCCTGGGAAGGATTAAGACTTTATGACCTGTTTAGGTGGCGCATTGCGCATAATAAACTGAAAGGTACATTTACGGGGATGAAAGTTTGCCCTGCATCTCAAGCTGCAACCTATAAAACGGTGAAGGTAGATACAAAAGGTTATTATTTCTGCGAAGAAACCACTTTCCGCGAAAATGTGGATTATTTATGGCCCATTCCGCAATCGGAAAGGGATGTTAATCCAAATCTTACCCAAAATCCGGGCTACTAAATTTTATCAGCCGTAGTCAACAGAAGAGATAATAATCAATATAGGGAAGTTATCTCTTCTGTTTTTAAAAGCCTTCCCAGCGAAGGGTAACTGATTTATGTACGTTTGATTTCTTAATTGAGGATTGAAATCCTGGGATGAGTTATAAACGTATTCCTGTAGAATAAAGTACTGTTCCTTTCCCTGGCAATAAGGTGCCCATCCTTAAAACTCGGATTGGAAATGTTCACAAAAGAAGATAGAAACCTACGTTGAAAAATGATAATGTATGAAAAAATTAATAGTTGCTTGTTTATTGTTATTGACCTTCGGAAAGGCATTTTCCTCTGGCAAACCTGCTGAAAATACCATCACCACCCAGATGGAAGCCGATGTCTGCGTCTATGGGGCAAGCGGTCCCGGAATTGCAGCAGCAGTTGCTGTTGCCAGAGAAGGATATTCGGTGGTTATTGTTGAACCTTGTCATAAAATTGGAGGATTGCTTGGGTCGGGTTTCCGAATGCAGCAGGATGTTCCTTACGCCGATCACCTGGGCGGCCTTACCGGTGCATTTTATGCCACGGATATTGCCCAGCCGCAACCGAGGCATCAGCAGGGAGCCGGTAAATACAACATCGAGGCTTTACAGGCAATAATCGATGAATACGAAAATTTAATTAAGGTGATTACCGACCATCGTCTGGCTTCCGTAAAAAAGTCGGATGGAAGTATCAAAGAGGCTGTATTTGAGTTTGCCCCACCGGGGAAAGATGGAGTTCCTGTTCCTTACCGGTTATCGGAAAATCTGGTACATGTCTTCTCATCCGTTTTTATCGATGCCAGTTATGAAGGTGATTTGATGGCTTATGCCGGGGTGCCTTACCGGGTAGGGAAAGAATCAAAACAAGAGTACGGTGAATCTCTGGCCGGTACGGTATTAAGCAAAAAATTCCCCGGGGTCGATCCCTATAAGGAAAAAGGAAATCCCAAAAGTGGTCTTCTTTCATGTATAACTCCCGATCCATTGGGAAAAGAAGGAGATGCAAGTCGCTTTTTTATGGCTTATAATTTCAAATTAGCCTGGGAAAAAAATCCGACCTCGGAGTATCCCGGAATATTAATTACCGCGCCCGAAAATAAAGATCCGGATATTTATGAATTGCTGAAACGCTATGTCGATGCCGGTTATACCTTCACATGGCCAAATGAAAATTTCAGCAGGGGTGAGCTGATGACGGGAACCTTACCGGGCATGCAAATCGATTATCCGGACGGCGACTGGCCAACCCGATCAAAAGTATGGCAGGGATTTATCGATCATGTACGAACACTGAATGATTTTTCAGGGAAAGAGGTACGATTAGTTTCCGATTGCAACGAAGATACTGATGGATGGCCTTTCCTTTATATTCGGGGAGGGAGAAGAATGATTGGAGAATATGTGATGACCCAGCATGATCTTCAGTTGCAAACCGACCCTCCAACTCCCATCGGTCTTGGATATTATAAGGTTGATATCTATCCAAACCGGTTGGTGGTTTTGGACGACGGAACACTAGCCCACGAAGGAAATCTTTGGGAACACGTCTCCCCCGGACCATACCAGATTCCTTACGGCGCCCTTATCCCAAAGAAAAAGGATTGCAAAAACCTGTTGGTTCCTTTGTGTATGTCAGCAAGTCACATCGCTTATTCTTCCATCCGGATGGAAGCTACTTATATGGTGATGGGCGAGTCTGCAGGCATTGCTGCCGCTCTTGCAATCCGCAACGATAAAGCGGTTCAGGACATCAGTCGCACCGAGCTGACATCCATGTTGAAAAAATACGGACAAAAGCTCGAATGGGATGGGAAAGGATATCGTATGTGGCGATATAACATCTTTAGCACACCAAAGGAGGAAGTAACCCGATGGGATACTCATCCTGAGGAATATCAAAAGAAACCTGTTGAAACGCTTTGGAAATAGAAGTATGAAAAATATAACGCTGACAGTATGTTTATTACTGACCTTCAATTTTCTGTATGGTCAGAATGTTAATCACGAAACCGAAGTTCTGGTTTACGGTGCAACTCCTTCGGGAATAATGGCTGCAATAACCGTAAAAAAGGCAGGTCATTCTGTAATTCTGGTTGAACAAAGCAGATGGGTTGGCGGAGTTCTGGGCGCCGGACTAAAACCGGTTCAGGACATGCCAAATTATGAGGCAGTGGGAGGAACCACCCGAAAACTGATGCTGCAATTGGGCGTCAGGACAGATGACGACTCACTGACTATCGAAAAAGTAAGGCAGCTAATCAGGGATAAAATCAGTCCCCGGTATGTACGAGAAGATTTTTTAAAACTGCTTAATGACTACAACGTACCTGTGATTTATGATCACAGGATTAGTCGAACCGTAAAAGTAGGATGTGAAGTAAAAGAGGCTTTTTTTGATCTGGCCCCGTTTGACGAGAATGGATGTCCTATGCCCGTAGCCGAAAAAAACGATAATCTCCAGATTAAGTCCAGAATTTTTATTGATGCAAGTTATGACGGGGAATTGATGGCACGGTCGGGCGTTTCCAATCAAATTGGTAGAGAATCAGTTTTGGATTTTAATGAAAAATTGGCTGGAGTAAGGCCTTTGGATAATATCACCCCAATTAGTCCCTTTATTGTGCCGGATGATCCCAATAGCGGGCTATTACCTATGGTTGAAAATAATCACGGAAAACAGCAGGGAGCAGGTGATCATTATACCCAGGCTTATAATTTCAGGTTTTATGTTACTTCAGATCCGGAACGGCGGGTACCCATAACTCCTCCGGAAAATTACAGCGCTTTGGATTATGAACTGGTTGGTCGTTATGTGGACTACATCAAAAGAACTTCAAAAGATGACAAGGAACTGATAGAAAGATTAAGCTGGATCTTTCCCGGTTGGCTCAATGCAGGCGAATATAATTATCAGAGAAGTTCTCTTATAACCAATGCTCCTCTTGGCATAAATCATCTTTATGCTGATGGGGATTATGCGACAAAAGCCCGTATTTGGAAATTTTATCAGGACTATCTCCGTGGCCTCCATTATTTTTTATCCACGGATGAAAGAGTCCCTGACGATTTCAGGGAGAAAACAAAAAGTCTGGGCCTCGACAAATTTCATCATCCGGAAACGAATGGGTGGCCACATCAGTTGTATGTTCGTGTCAGCCGTCGTTTAATGGGGCTTTATACCATCACAGAACATGATGTTTACAACAAAACACATGTTGAAGACCCTATCGGTCTGGCGCAGTATGGCATTGATACTTACCCGGCCAGAAGGATATGGTTTGAACGAAACGATTCGGCATTTGTGGCCATTGAAGGTAATATGTTTGTTGGAGGGGGAAAGGGGCCTACAAATATACCCTATCCAATTTCCTACCGCGCCATTGTTCCTCAAAGGTATGAGTGTACAAATTTGCTGGTGCCTGTGTTGTTTTCTTCTTCACATCTGGGTTATGCTTCTGCCAGAATGGAACCAACCTTTATGATTGTCGGAGAATCTGCGGGAATAGCAGCAATCCGTGCCCTGGAAGAAAACGTACCCGTTCAGGATATTGACATGAACCTTTATTTGAATAAATTGAAAGAAATTGGTCAGCGTCTGTATTGGAAATAAATCTTTGATGAGGTTTGTTGAAAATTAAATTTGTACAAAAACGAAAATTGAAAATGAATTCAAGAAGAAATTTTATCAGAGGACTGGCTGTGGGGTCTTTAGGCCTTCATTACAGTTTTGTTCCGGGCTCTCTTTCAAAAAGGAACTCAAATTCAAATAAATTGCCCGTTATCAATGAAGTTGATATTTGTGTGTTGGGCGGAAGCTGTACCGGAGTATTTGCCGCAGTCCGGGCTTCGCGGTTAGGTGCGCGTGTGGCTATTGTCGAAAAACAAAATGCCTTTGGAGGTGTAGCAACCAGCGGCCTTGTCAATATCTGGCATTCCTTGTTTAACACGGAAGCCAGCAAACAAATTATTGCAGGATTAACATCTGAGGTTATCGACCGTTTGGCAAAAAGAGGTGCTGCCATCTGTTCCAGTGAAGACAGGAAAGGTTACTTCACCCTCAATACACAGGAATTAAAAATTGAACTGGATGAGTTGGTTCTGGAATCGGGCATTACTCCTTATTTTCATACCCTTTTTTCCGAACCTTATATTGATTCTTCAGGGAAACTTGCCGGTGTTATTGTCGATAACAAATCGGGCAGGGCAATTATCAAAGCAAAATACTTTGTCGACGCAACGGGCGATGGCGATCTATGTGAACGGATTGGGTTAAAGACATATAATCATCAGTACCAGCAACCGCCTACCACCTGTGCCCACATTGAAGGTTTTGATTCCGGCCTCTTTAATTCATTGCTCAAAAAACACGGCAAGGAATTTAATATTCCCGATGGATTTGTCTGGGGAGCCGAAGTACCTTCAACGAGCAGTTTTATGTTGGCCGGAACGCGCATTTTTGGTGTCGATTGTGCTGTTGCAGATGATTTAACAAGAGCCGAGATCGAAGGACGGCGCCAAATCAGGGCTATTATGGACATGATTCGCAAATACAGTCCCAATTCCAGGATTGGTTTGACGGCTTTGCCATCTTATGTCGGAATCAGGGAAACACGGCATATCGAATGCCTTTACCAGGTATCCGATAACGATGCCATGTACGGGAAAAACTTCGAAGATGCGATTGCCAACGGAAGTTATGTCCTCGACCTTCATCATCAGGACAAACCGGGTATAACATTTAAATATCTCGATGGCACTGAGCGATATTCACGTCCTGGATTTCCTGATGAAAAAAGGAGATGGAGGGAGGAAACCACAACCAATCCAACGTTCTATCAGGTTCCGTTACGTTCACTCATTCCCAGAAACTCAGAAAACCTTGTTGTTGCCGGAAGAATGCTCGACGCCGGGATGATCTCTTTTTCCGGGATAAGGGTTATGGTGAATATGAATCAAACCGGTGAAGCAGCAGGAGTAACTGCTTACCTGGCACTGCATCAAAATAGAAAAATACAGGATGTCAGTTCCGGCGATGTCAGGAATGAACTGGTTCAGGGAGGTTCAATTATTATTTAAACCATTGATGGTATAAAATCAATCGACATTTAAATTAAAAAACAATAACTTATGAAAAATCAATCCAGAAGACGGTTTATCAATAGTATGGTTGGCAGTGGTGTCGGATTAGGGGCTCTTCCGCTGATGTCATTTGTTCCCAAAGGAAAAGCACAAAAAAATACAGGTGATAAATTACCGGTAATCAACGAAGTCGATATTTGTGTCCTTGGGGGAAGTTGTACGGGTGTTTTTGCCGCTGTAAGGGCTTCCCGACTGGGAGCCCGTGTCGCTATCGTTGAGAAACAAAATTCTTTTGGCGGTATGGCAACCAATGCCTTTGTTAATATCTGGCATTCATTGTTTAATACTGAATTTAACAAACAGATAATTGCCGGTCTGACCCTCGAAGTGATGGACAGGTTGTCGGGAAGGGATGCAGTAATTAATACCAGTAACAGTCCAAGCAGAGCGTTTACTTTTAATTCACAGGAATTAAAAATCGAGTTGGATGAATTGGTTTTGGAATCAGGAATCAAACCCTATTTGCATACCCTTTTTTCGGAACCGTACATCGACAAAAACGGGAAACTGGCAGGTGTTGTTGTCGATAATAAATCCGGTCGGGGTATTATCAAAGCCGGGTATTTTATCGATGCCACAGGTGATGGTGACTTATGTGAACGTTTGGGTCTGGAGACATACTCCGTTAATTTGCTCCAACCTCCCACAACATGCGCTCATTATGAAGGGTGGGACAGTAAAGAGTTCACGGCCATATTTAGGGAACATCATAAAGAGTTTGGAATTCCTGAAGGATTTGTCTGGGGGGCCACGTTGCCACCCTCTCAAATAGAGATGGTTGCAGGAACAAGAGTATTCAACGTTAACTGTGCTGTTGCCGATGACCTGACAAAAGCTGAAATGGAAGGAAGGAGGCAGGTTAGAGCAGTTATGGATATGATGAGGAAATACAGTCCGGATAAAAAACTCAATTTAGTTGGGCTTCCTTCTCATATCGGAGTTCGGGAAACAAGGCATGTAAAATGCCTTTACCAGGTAACCGACGAGGATGCTTTATACGGCAAAAAATTTGATGACGCCATTGCAAATGGAAGCTACAGACTTGATGTTCATCATCAGGAAAAACCAGGGCTCACTTTTTACTATCTCGATGGAACTGAAGTATATTCGAGATCAGACTTTCAACCGAGTGAAAAAAAACGCTGGAGGGAAGAAACGGAAACAAATCCAACATTTTATCAGGTTCCGTTAAGATCGTTGATTCCGCCTGTGTACGATAACCTTATGATAGCCGGAAGAATGTTGGATGCCAGTATGATCGCATTTTCGGGTATCAGAGTGATGGTCAATATGAATCAGTTGGGCGAGGCGGCCGGTGTCGCCAGTTATTTGGCTTTACATCAAAACAAATCCGTTCGGTCAGTTCATCCATCCGATGTTCGAAACGAATTATCCAAAGGTGGTTCTGTCGTTATCTGAGTCACCAAACATTTTTGAAATAACTTGCAGAGAATAACCAAATATTAGCGGGTTCTGTAAGTTCCCGATAAGTAAGTTTAACTTTTCTGGTTAACAAGAAACTGAAAAGTTAATCTTACTTCTGCTTCCTGAAATGCTCATGATTGATTTTTATAATTTTTCTTCCTTCACAAGAAGTAC
>Ga0058866_1077950_pt1 | contig 12465 bp, 7 predicted proteins | sample TNRReaAerobicRNA_3_FD_61084 | JGI IMG/M metagenome (GOLD analysis project Ga0058866, IMG submission 61084) | Wastewater treatment Type I Accumulibacter community from EBPR Bioreactor in Madison, WI, USA - TNR Reactor, Time D- 0min-Aerobic_ RNA... | ecosystem: Engineered > Bioreactor > EBPR >...
AGGCAACCCGTCCGATGCGTCCAAATCGTCTGTTATTTCGTTTTCTGTTTGTATTTTGGGGAGTAAGTGTAAGCGTTAGCTTTTTGAACCAACTTACGGCACAAAGTTCCTTATTACGCTCCGGTCCGATGGTCGGTTATGCGGAAATGCGCGAAGTTTGCCTATGGGTTCAGACCAAAAGTGAAGCCTCCGTACGGTTTGAATATTGGGAAAACGATAAACCCAATGAGAAAAAGTTAACTGAAACAGTCGAAACCTTTGAGGCGATGGCGTTTTCCACTAAGATAGTCGTCGGTAATTTAGAACCCGGGAAACGCTTTAATTACGACCTTTATATTAACAACCAAAAGCTGAAATTTGATTATCCGTTGGCTTTTCAGACTTTAGCCTTGTGGCAACATCGCAATCCGCCACCCGATTTTAAGTTTACCATCGGGAGTTGTGCTTATATCAATGATTCTGCTTATGACCGCCCGGGAACGCCCTACGGTGGGGATTATCACATATTTACCACCATGTTTCAGAATCGCCCCGACTTCATGCTTTGGTTGGGGGATAATACGTATTTGAGGGAAGCCGACTGGGGAAGCAGAAGTGGTATCCTGCATCGTTTTTCGCATTCAAGGGCTGTTAAGGAATTGCAACCGCTTTTAGCTTCAAGCCATCATTATGCCATTTGGGATGACCACGATTACGGACCCAACGATGCCGACCGCAGTTTTCGCAATAAAAACCTGACTTTGGAAGCCTTCCAGATGTTTTGGAGCAATCCTTCATTCGGTTTAGAACCCAATCCTTCGGGCATTACAACTACTTTTGAATGGGGCGACGCGCAGTTTTTCCTGTTAGACAACCGCTATTTCCGAAGTAATAATTATCGCAAAACGGGCGAGCGCACTATCTTAGGTAAACAGCAATTAGAATGGTTGATAGACGCGCTTAAATATTCTAAGGCGAGTTTCAAATTTGTGGCTATCGGCGGAGAGGTCTTGAATACCGCTAAAGTGTATGAAAACTATATCAACATTTGCCCCGAAGAGCGCGAATATCTCCTCCAAACCATCAAAGCCGAGCGTATTCCGGGCGTGATCTTTTTATCGGGTGATCGTCATATCACGGAATTATCCGTTAAACCTGACCCTGATTTTTACCCGATTTATGAAGTTACTTGTTCTCCTTTAACGGCAACCGCTGCCCCGCAGGGTGAAAAGGAAGAAAATACATTGCGAGTTCCCGGAACGTTTGTAGGGGTGCGAAATTTTGCCGTTTTGGAAGTAGTGGGAGGCAAAGATCAACGGCGGGTCATCATTACCGTTAAAGATAATACGGGAACGATCCTTTGGGCGGTAACCATTTTTGCGGATGAGTTAAAGCCTAAGAAGTAATAGGTGAAGACATGACACAACTCCTTCTGTCATTTAGTCCGATTTTTTCCCTATCTTTCCGCAAAAAAGGAGAACAATGAGCATTAAACGGTTTGCGGCGGGATTATGGGCGGCATTTCGGGTACGGCAAACGGAAGGTTATTCCAACAAAGCAGTTTTCTATCAAGCTTCGCTGATTCATCAGTTGATCGCTACCGCCCGTTTTACGGCTTTCGGCAAAGTGCATCATTTTCGGAACATTCAACGATATGAAGAGTACAAGCAGGCTGTTCCCGTCAGCTCATATGAAGACCTCAAACCGTATATAGACCGCATTTATGCCGGCGAATCCAACGTGCTGTGGACAGATCGCCCACTTTATTTCGCTAAAACATCGGGTACGACATCCGGGGCGAAATACATTCCCATCACCCGAGAATCCATGCCCGGACACATTCGTGGCGCGCGGGACGTTCTGTTTTCTTACATCCATCAAACGGGTAACAGTAGTTTTCTGGATGGTAAGATGATCTTTCTTTCGGGCAGTCCGGTGTTGGAGGAACTGCCCAGCGGTATCTTAGTGGGTAGATTATCGGGCATTGCTCAGCATCATGTCCCCGCTTATTTACAACGTAATCGCGTACCGACCCACGCTACCAACTGCATCGAAGACTGGGAAGAAAAGATAGATCGCATCGTTAAAGAAACGCAAAAAGCAGACTTACGCCTCGTTTCGGGAATACCCCCTTGGGTGCAGATGTGGTTTGAAAGACTTTATGACCAGACGGGAAAGACACCCGCCGAATCATGGCAAAATTTAAGTGTGTATGTGCAAGGCGGGGTAGATTTTGCCCCGTACAAAGACCTGTTTTTTCGCCTATTGGGTAAAAAAGTAGACATTCTGGAGGTTTATCCCGCTTCAGAGGGGTTTATTGCCTACCAAAATGATGTGAATGATGAAGGCTTACTTTTGATCTTGGACAACGGCATCTTTTATGAATTCATCCCCTTAGAAGAATATGATCGTCCCGACCGCCGTAGGTTATCCCTCCAAGAAGTAGAATTGGGTAAAAATTATGCCCTCATCTTGACCACCAACGCGGGACTTTGGGCGTATGAGATCGGCGATACCGTGAAATTTACCTCTCTGCATCCGCCGAAGATTAAGGTTACCGGGCGGGTAAAACATTTTATTTCTGCTTTCGGCGAACACGTCATCGAGGAGGAAGTCAACTTCGCCATGCAACGCGCCATCGAAGCCATCGGCGGAGAAGTTGCGGAATTTATGGTTGCACCCTTCATCTCGGAAGCCGAATCTTACCACGAATGGTTGATTGAATTTAGTTTGATACCGAATGATCTAAAAGCATTTGCATCAGCATTAGATCGTGCCATGCAGGAAAAAAACAGTTATTATGCCGACCTGCGGAAGGGTAACATCCTCTCTATGCCAAAAATTACGCTTTTAGCTCCCCAAGCTGTGCGGGAATACATGAAAAGTATCGGCAAACTGGGTGGGCAGAATAAATTTCCCCGCCTTTCCAACCATCGAAACGTGGCAGATATTTTGAAACGGAAATAATTATAATACTACATAACTGCTTGAATCATAAACATGCAAACGTTTCTGGACGGGTTCGTTGCTCATCTGTTGATGCGTTATTCGCCCGAAATACTGAATAAATTACAAATTGTTGTTCCCCATGAGCGGGTACGCCTTTATTTACAGGATAAACTGGGTAGAGCCGTTCACGTTCCGCAATGGTCGCCTCAAATGCTAACTTTGGAACAGTGGGCAATACAATTATATAATCCTAACATTCGTATACCGGATAATAAAACACTGTTATTGGAGTTATGGACGGTATATAAGTCGTTTTTTGAAGAAGAAACTTTTGAAAAATTCTGGACTTGGGGAGAAGTGTTGTTGGATGACCTCAATGATCTTGATCTGCAAGGTGCGGATTTGTCCCGACTTTTTCGTTACACGGCTGATTGGCTAAAACTTGAATCCAACTGGTCGGAACTGTTGCAGGACACCGCGCCGGATAGCGTTTTTTGGCAACTGTTTGCGCAAAAAAATGCGTCTATGCAGGAACGTTTCTTAGCTCTTTGGGATCAACTGCCGAACATTCGTACTGCTTTCATTGAAAAGTTAGCCCTTCAACAGCAAATTTACAGTGGTTATCTCTTTCGTTTATTATGTGATAATAGTGAACAGTATATCAACTATCTATCAAATCAGTTAACTAACGGTTCATTAGCAGGTATTTACATTATTGGGTTTAATCGCTTAACACGGACTCAGCAATATTTTCTCTCGCAATTACAGCGAAATCTGCAAGCTAATATTGAAATTTGGTTTGATACCGACGATTATTATGTATCGAAAGCTAATCATGAAGCCGGTTATCATTACCGCCAAAATCAAAGTAATGGTGTATTGAATGATTGTACCGAGCAAAATACTGATTCTTTACTGCAAACGGGTTCAAAGAACGTAACGATGGTTGCCAATGCGTCGCTATTGATGCAAACCAAGACCTTAACCCAATACTTAGCAGAAATAGTGAACAACTATCCGAATGAAGAAGGGCAAATCGCTGTTATCGTGCCGGATGGTAATATGTTAATTTCGGCACTATCGGCTTTACCCGAAACGGTGCAATCTTTTAACGTTACTTTAGGCTTTCCTGCCAAAATCAGTACCTATCAATCATTGATAGATCATCTGTTGGCACTCCTATTTAATCGAAAATCGCAAAACGGTATTCGATATTATTATCATCCGCCGATACGTGCGTTATTGGAACATCCCTATTTGTATGATAAAGACTGCTTAATTCTCAAGGATTTTATCAGTAAGCGAAATATCATTTGGATTTCGGAACTGGAATTAAAAGAATGTTTTGAAGCCGATGAATATTCCGTACTATTAAAACTTCTTTTTCAGGGAGCGGATCATGCGTTGGCATGTAATTCATGGTTGACGCAAGTGTTGTGTTATGTAACCGAACGGTTTCAGGAACAGGCATCAAGTTATAAGATTGAATTAGAATTAACCTATTCGTATTTATCGGTTTTACTTCAATTAGAGGATTTGATCGAGAAGTACAGTTTGCAACATGAGGTCAGCCTGCAATGGTGGGCAAAAATGTTGATGCAGTTGTTATCGGCTGTTAAATTGCCGTTCACGGGTGAACCCTTAGCGGGGGTGCAAATCATCAGTTTAGATCAAACGCAGGGATTGGATTTCAAGCACGTTTTCTTTCTTTCCATGAATGAAGACATCATTCCGGCTAAATATCAAGATCGTTCATTAATACCCTACACCATCCGTAAAGAGTACGGCTTGCAGACGACTGCCGATATTATGGCGGAACAAAGTTATCTTTTCTATCGTTTATTACAGCGATCTGAAAATATTTATCTGTTTTATGCCCATAATTCGGGAGAAAAAACGGAAAAAAGCCGGTATTTATTACAACTCATCTATGAGTGGCAGGCTGAAAATCCTAACATCAACATCCGTGAAATCATCTATACTGCGCAAGGATCAACGAGTGAGCCGACGACCATTTCCATAGAAAAAGCACCGGAAATACACCGTCAACTAATAGACTTTTTAAGTAAAAATTCCTTAACGCCTAAGGTTATTAATACTTACTTACAATGTACCTTAAAATTTTATTTTGATTATTTGCTTCGCTTAAAGTCTCCTTTGACCGTAAAGGAAGAATTGGACGATCTGGATTTGGGGAGCTTGATGCACCGTGCGTTGTATTTGATTTATAATCCTTATCTTAATAAAATCCTTGAACCCTCTGATTTTCAGGCGATAAAGGCTTCTGTTCCCGAAAAAATACGACAAGCCTACGCCGAACATTTTTCTCAAACCGTTCTTCCGACCGAAGGTAAAGCCTATTTTGTGAGTCATATTTTGGAGCAAATAATATTTCAACTGATACAAGAAGATGAAAAAACGGCTGAATTTGAGCCGTTGCTCATCAAGGGCTTGGAGCAGAATATTTCACACAATATGACTTATTCTAAACCTACAGGCATCAATCTTAACCTAATCATTGAGGGGCGAGCCGACCGTATAGACCAAAGGGGAAACACCCTTACCGTCATAGATTACAAGTCGGGAGCAATGGATAAGGTCGAATTATTGGAAGACATAATTTCCTATTTTTATGCTCGATCCGGTAATCATTACGGGCAAAAAGATAACCAAACACAGGCATTGATATACACTTATTTGGCTATTCATGATTATGCCGCGTCGAGCATTCAGACGGGGTTTATGGTAGCTAAAGAAAATGAGCAACATTTGAAACTAATTACGAAAAAGAAGGAATTATCCACTTTATTTAGTAAGGAAGACTTAACATTGGTGGAAAATGGTATCCGAACGGTTGTAGATCAGCTATTAGATGATAAAATCCCGTTTCAACAAACATCCGAGCCTAAAATATGTGAACGATGCCCCTATCAATCGCTTTGCAATCGTAACGGATAATTCAACGGAATTGCGTAATTTTGCGCCGTTTTATCAAGCACTGTTATGCTGACGCTTCCCGTTATTCAAAACGATACCGCAAAGGTAGTCGAACGCCTTATCCACAAACGTTTTCATCAAGCCGAAACGGTGGTGCAAACGATTCTTTCCCTCAATGAAGAACGCAAAAAGCACATCACCGAGTTGGAAAACCTCCGAGCAGAGATGAATCGCATTGCAAAATCCGTTGGGGCGGAAATGGCGAAAGGCAATCAGGAAGCGGCGGAAGAAGCCAAAAAGCAAACGCAAGTCCTCAAACAAAATATTGCTGACTTAGAAGTTACGGTACGGGAAGTTGAAAATCAGTTGCAGGATCAACTGGTACTGTTGCCGAATTTACCCCATGACAGTGTTCCCGCCGGAAAAATTGCCGAAGATAATGCTATCATTCAACAGGTAGCGCAAGCACCCGCCACCATTGCCAAAGAAAAACTCCAACCGCATTGGGAGCTAACCAAAAAACTCAACATCATTGATTTTGAGACGGGGTCGAAAGTTACGGGAGCGGGCTTTCCTTTTTATAAAAACAAAGGAGCTAAACTCCAACGGGCATTGATTTCTTTCTTTTTGGATGAAGCCACTCGTGCAGGCTATACGGAATACATCCCACCCTTAGTCGTAAATGCGGATTCTGCTTTCGGTACGGGTCAGTTACCCGATAAAGAGGGACAAATGTATTTCATAACGGAAGACCAGCTGTATCTGATTCCTACGGCGGAAGTCCCGTTAACCAACATTTACCGCGACGAAATTTTAGAAGAAGAGCAACTCCCGCTTAAATTATGTGGGTACACGCCCTGTTTTCGGAGGGAGGCAGGTTCATATGGTAAAGATGTTCGCGGGTTGAATCGTTTACATCAATTTGATAAAGTGGAGATTGTTCAAATCGTTCATCCTGACGTATCATACAATGTTTTAGAGGAAATGTTGGCACATGTGCAGGGGCTTTTAACGAAGTTAGGTTTATATTATCGAACGGCGTTGTTATGTGGTGGTGATATGGGCTTTGCATCTGCCAAAACCTATGATATGGAGGTCTTTAGTGCGGCGCAGGAACGGTGGTTAGAAGTTAGTTCGGTATCTAATTTTGAATCTTACCAAGCCAACCGGCTCAAACTCCGCTACAAGGATAAAGTCGCTAAGAAAACGAACCTCTGTCATACCTTAAACGGTAGTGCATTGGCTTTACCACGTATTGTTGCTTGTTTGATTGAGCAATACCAAACGGAAGAAGGGACGATACTGATTCCTGATGCGCTTGTGCCATATACCGGTTTTTTAGTAATTGAGTAGTTCGATAGCTTAGCGTATAGTTTATTTTTGTGAAAAAAATTGCAAATGAGTGGACTGCAAGAAATGACTCGGCTGTCTCATGTTACTTGCACTATCGTTAAATGTTACTAATTATTCATTCTGTTTCCTAATCTTCGTGTCGGATATGCGTACATTTGCGTAGGCAATAAACACGACTACCTAATTACTTTTACCGATGGATCGTATAAACGATCTTTATATCAATTCTATATCGTATTTCTTTCAAAGTATTGCTCGTGAAGACAAGCTCTATACTAACTTGGTGAAATACGTAAAGACTCACAGCATTGCTTCGGGAGCTTTTGTGATTGAAATGAAGAGAATTGGGGTGTATGATATACAAACTTTTTTTTCGCCCGCCTATCCCGAGGTTCGGTCGTTTGACCAAGAATGCCCAGTCATAAATATTAACAAAAATATTCTATTTGGATGTAGTCATAACGGTTATGTTACGGTTACGAATGCCGAATATACTACCTTTGAAGGTATTTATCTGCCGTATGAGTTACTTTATTTATTTTCTTTAGGAAATGATAAGTATTGGGGACTATTCTTTGAAAAGATGCCTTCAGAATCAGATGCCGGTAGTTTGCTCTGCTTTGGACGTGCTGTTACCGAACTGATTATTCAATTAACAGATAGTAAAGGCGTAGTTGACCGTTTGGTTCAGTCGAATCGGCAACAAAGAGAAGAAGTCTTGGCACAATTAGAGCAAATTTCGGATCAAGCAGACCAGATCAATCAAAAAAATAAAGACATTAATGATAGTCTGATCTATGCTTCTCGTATTCAGGGTAATATCTTACAAGATGCTTATTCACTTAGACAGCACTTGAAGGATTCCTTTGTGGTCTATCGTCCGAAGGATCATTTAAGTGGTGACTTTTATTGGTGGGGTAAAGTGGATCATAAGTTGATATTGGTCGTGGCAGACTGTACAGGGCATGGCGTACCGGGAGCGATGATCTCCCTTTTGGGGATTAATACGCTGAATAATATCTTGATAGAGACTCGGGAGACTGACCCCGCCCAAATCCTGACGCTGATGAATTTTCGATTGATTTGCAGTTTACAGCCGGATAATGCCGACTTCAAATTAACGGATGGTATGGAAATGTGTGCCTGTACGATTGACCTCAATAGCGGGAAAATACAGTTTGCAGGTGCCAATTCATCACTCTATCACGAAAGATTTGGAGTGCTGAATATCATTGAAGGGGATCGTTTTCCCATTGCGGGTTTACCCCTTCCGAATGAAACGGATGATATTTTGCTTCGGAATTATGAAACGAAGGAACTGCAACTCCAAAGCCAAGACCGCGTGTATATGGTTACGGATGGTTTGTTCGACCAACATGGCGTGTCCGACACCGGAAAAGTAAAGAAATTGGGACGAAAACAGATGATCTTAGCTTTTCAGCAATACCGCCAGTTAACCTTTGACCAAATCGTTCAACACTTAAACGAGGACGTGGATAATTGGCAAAAACAATTAGAGCAAACCGATGATATATTAGCCATTGGTTTTCAATACAACTAACATTAGCTCTCTTAAAACTACATATATTGTCCTCTATGGGTATATTTTCAATATTCAAAAAAAGCAAAAAACAGACCGTTGCTCCCAAATCAGGGAATGTTGCACCGGTATCTGAAAAAATAACGGCTACTGTTACGCCCGAAAAATCGGCAAGTCTACCTCAATTAGATTGTAGCGGTGTACGTTGCCCAATGCCTATTGTGATGATCTCCAAAAAGTTCAATCAGATGGCTTCCGGTGAGGAACTGCAAGTTTTGGCAACCGACCCAGCTTTCCGTCCAGACTTAGAGGCTTGGCTTCGTAAAACGGGTAACAGTATGGTTTCTTTCACAGAAGGTACCACCCAATCGGCAATCATCAAAAAATCTTAACCTTAGCTTATAATCACATGAACGCTATTCTCGATACTCCGATGCTGACCATTGACACGATGGTGGCATTACAAAAGCAAGTAAATGCCTTAGAGGCACGAATACAAGAGTTAGAAAACAACACACCCCAAAGCCGCTTATCCATAATCGTTTCCAGCAACGAATTTGATAAACTGATGCCCGCTTTTATCCTTGCTACCGGTGCGGTAAGTATGGGTATGGAGGCACATTTATTTTTTACTTTCTGGGGGTTGACAGCCTTAAAGCAAAAATCATCCTACGAAGGTAAAAACATGATGGAAAAGATGATGACCTTCATGTTACCTTCGGGTATTGATGACGTTAAGTTATCTAAGATGAACATGATGGGTGCAGGAAAGGTAATGTTTGAAAACCTGATGAAAAAACACAACATCACTTCTCTTTCCGAACTGTTGTCTTTGTCTATTGAGATGGGAGTACAAATTTGTGCTTGCGAGATGACGATGACCCTCATGGGTATTCAACGTGAAGAATTGGTTAACGGCATTAATTATGGTGGCGTGGCTAAATATCTGGAATGTGCAGACAGAAGCCGTATTACTTTGTTCATGTAAAAATTATATTCGCCTAATACTCGTCCCAGAGCCGTCTTAATCAGTGTATTAGGGGTTGCGGGACGTTTTCTTTCGTCCTTTTTTATCCATATCGGTTGCAAATTCGGGATGGATTATAGATTTTTGAAATTATTTCAGTCGTATAATACGATTGATTACGTATTTTCATCCTTTAATCCGGTTTGGTATAGCCTATTTCTATGCACAACACCTCCTTACTCCGATGGTCTGTCTTGGTAGTTTTTTCTGCCTTGATAAGCGTTCAAGTTGCCCAAGCGCAACCCGAATACCGTAAGCGTAAACAGAAAAAAAATCAAACGGAAGAAAAAACACCGCCTCCGCAACCGAGATATAATCCGCCACCCGTTAAACAGGATAAGCCGGAAGCACCTCCCACACCAACTTATTACTACATTTCCGGTAAGGTGATTGACTTTGATACCCGCCAGCCCAAAGAAGGTGTAGTCATCAACGTAGTCGGAAAGGGGGTTTCTACCAGAACGGACAAGAACGGAAGGTTTGAATTGAAATTAACCCAAAATCAAAACGTCCAGCTTTCCGCTAACTTGTATCGTTATAAAGGCAAAACGGTTAATGCTGTACCCGGCGATGATGATTTAATTATCGCTATGCGTAAGGAGTCTAACTTGACCGCTGAAATTGAGAAAAAAGATATTTCCACCAATACGGCAGCACCCGTAGTGGCGACCGGGGATTTGGATTTTAGCAGTCTGTTGGATGTGAAAATTTCCACAGCTTCTAAGTCTGCCGAGCGTATCAATGATGCACCGGGGGTTGTAACCACAATCAGTCAAGAAGAGATCGAGCGTTTAGGTGCTAATACTTTAGCGGATGTGTTACAACGGGCATCCAGCGTTTTTGTTACGGGTTCATCGTTATTTACTCAAAATGCCGTCTCCATACGTGGAGATATGCTTACCCACATCAATAACCACGTACTCATTCTCTTAGACGGTCGTCCGGTACGGGAAGGCATCTTCGGAGGCTTGGATATGGCGATTTTAGCCTCTTTCCCCTTGAATGAAGTCCAGCAAATTGAGGTTATTCGCGGTCCCGGATCGGTACTTTATGGTACAAATGCTTATTCAGGTGTCATTAACATCATCACTAAATCCGGTACGGATCAAGCCAAAATTAAGGGTACAGTTGGCGGCGGTACATTAGGCGCGCGGATGGCTTCCGTATCCGGTGGCGGAAATATTGATTCCTTAAAAATACATGCCGGTATTCAATACTATCAAGATGACGGCTGGGATTTAACTGCTTATGATGAAGTACCTGCAACGGGACCCCGCGCCAATCAATTACTTCAAAAAACCATTCGAGTCCCACGTGCCAACTTCGGGGCAAGGGTAGGGGGTAAGTACAAAGAATTTACGTTTAACACCCTTTTTGCCCATACTACCTATACCACGATGGGGTCATCCCCAAACTGGAGTGTTTACCCTGTCGGCGATCAAGTAAAAAGTAATCGTTTCTTTGGGGACTTAGGGTACGAAAAAGTATTTACGGAGCATGTTAGTTTAGAAGTTAACGCAACCGTTAATTCTTTTAATGCCGGCTTTAACCTGCCGGGAGCACCGGTTGCCCCCTTCCGTGAATATGCCTTAGACTTGCTTTTAGAACCCACTGTCCATGTTAATTTTTGGAACAAAAAGGCGAACATTATTGTAGGCGGTGTGGTTTGGAATTTGAATGGCGAAGCCAAAACGCGCGGTGCGGTAACGATCCCCGAGTTTAGTGATATTTGGACAAGTGGTTATACGCAGGTCAGTTATCAACCGATTCGTCAAATTAAAATTATCGGCGGTTTGCAGGTGAATAAAGCCACCAATCAGGACTTGAACTTAACAAAACGTGCCGGCTTGATTTTTAATCCTTTTCCACGTTTAGGTTTGAAACTATTGTATGGTGAAGCGTTCCGCGCGGCATTTAGAGGGGAAACCAGTATCAATACGCCCGTTTTACGGGGGGCAAATAACCTGAACGCAGAACGTATCGCAACCTTTGATGCCCAAATCTTTTATGACCTCAAAAAGGTACAGGTTTCTGCGACTTATTTCCGAAGCCAACAACGGGATTTGATTACCCGTCGTCCTACTGAAGAAGCAGCGAATATCAACACCTACTTTAATGCTGACCGTTTGGAATTTCAAGGTGCTGAATTTGAAGTGAAAGCGACACCGATTGCTTCGTTACTGTTTACAGGTTCATTCTTATATCAGGAGAATATCCTGAAAATCACAGCTCGTGGTCTAAACAAAGAGGTTCGGGATTTCACTACGATGCCTAACCTGATGTACAAACTGTCCATCATCTATAATTACAAACGCTATGGTTCTATTGGAGCGTTCTGGCAGTCGGCAGGAGCGACTGATAATGCGCCTAACTTTGACCCCTTCCGTAATCAGTTTGCACCGATCCGAAACATCAATCCGCAAGCCAAGGCATTTAACTTTGTAACGATGAACGTAAATGTTAATTTGTTAAAAATTATCAAGCCCGACGCTACTCAAGACCTGAACTTACAATTCTTCGTTTATAATTTGTTGAATGAGCAGGCGAACATTCCTGAATTCAATCGTCGTTTCATCAATACCGTTCCGGGACTACAAAGCAGAACCTTTTACCTGAATCTAACTTATCAGTTCTAAATAACTAACGGGTTTTCATATATTACAAGTAAGCCGATGCTGTC
>Ga0058866_1045006_pt1 | contig 12198 bp, 9 predicted proteins | sample TNRReaAerobicRNA_3_FD_61084 | JGI IMG/M metagenome (GOLD analysis project Ga0058866, IMG submission 61084) | Wastewater treatment Type I Accumulibacter community from EBPR Bioreactor in Madison, WI, USA - TNR Reactor, Time D- 0min-Aerobic_ RNA... | ecosystem: Engineered > Bioreactor > EBPR >...
CCGCTGTATCGGCAGATCAAGGAGCTGATTCTGCGCCATCTGGAGTCCGGCGAGTGGGGCCCGGGGGACCCGATCCCCAGCGAGTCCGAACTCGCTGCCCGCTTTGGCGTCAGCCAGGGTACGGTGCGCAAGGCGATCGACGAAATGGCGGCGGAAAATCTTCTCGTGCGCCAGCAGGGGAAAGGGACATTTGTCGCCACCCACAAGGACCCTGGCTCGTTCTTTCGCTTTCTCCGCCTGGTCCCCAATCAGGGTGAACTGCAGATCTCGCAGAGCGTTCCGCTCGAATGCTGGCGCGCCAAGGCCGGTGCCGATGTCGCGCGGACCCTGGCGCTGGAGCCGGGAGCGCCGATCACGATTGTTCGCCGGCTGTTGAAGCTCGGCGAGGAGCCGGTGGTTTTTGACGAGATCTATCTCCCCAGCGAGCTTTTCCCCGACCTGTCGCTCGAGGTGCTTCGCGCCGGCGAGTCCTTGTACAGCCTGTTCGAGACCCGCTATGGTGTGCGCATGATACGCGCCGACGAACGGCTGCGCGCGATCTCGGCTGACCGGGTCAGCGCGGAGTTGCTGCAGGTGGCCGAGGGGAGCCCACTGCTGCTGGTCGAGCGGGTGACTTTCACCTACGGCCACAAACCCGTCGAATGGCGACGGGGCTTCTATTCGACACGCAACTATCATTATCACAACGAGCTGGGCTGAGAACTCGCGCGCAGCACGCTGAGCAAGTCAGGCGCGCCCGGATGGACTATAATCGGGCGCGGTATCGAGGGGGTCGGGTGGTGTGCATTCGGCCAAACAACACATGAGGAATGACGTTCATGGCAGAGATGGCAATCAAGAAGAGGCGTCCAAAGAACTTGGACCTGCCCACCATCAGGCTACCCCTTCCGGGTATCCTGTCTATCCTTCACCGGGTCAGCGGGGCGGCAATGTTCCTGTTGCTGCCATTTCTGCTCTGGCTCCTGCAGAGCAGTCTCACTTCTCCGGAAACCTTCGCCAGCGCCCGGGAAGTGGTCGGTCATCCCCTGGCCAAGATCGTCCTGCTCGGTCTGATCTGGTTCTACATGCACCACTTCTGCGCCGGCATTCGCTATTTGCTGCTCGATCTGGACAAGGGCGTCGAACTCGAAGCGGCACGCCGCTCGAGCCAGATCGTCTTCGCGGTCAGCATCGCCCTGACCCTGATCATCGGAGCTAAAGTGCTATGGTAAATCGCATTCTTGTCGGGGCGCACTACGGCCTCAAGGACTGGGTCATCCAGCGGGCCACGGCCATCATCATGGCCGTATACACGGTCATTTTCCTGGTCGTTGTCGCTGCCGTCGGACCCGATTCGTTCGAATCCTGGCGTGGCATCTTTGCCAATGGCTTCATGAAGTTTGCCACCTTCCTGTTCTTCATCAGCGTTTTTTACCATGCCTGGATTGGTGTCCGTGACATCTGGATGGATTACATCAAGCCGGATGGCTTGCGCCTGCTGATGATGATTGCAACGGTTGCGGTGCTCGTCGGATATGCCGGCTGGGCGGTTCAGATTCTCTGGAGAATGTAAGTGAGCAAGCTAAGCATTCCGGTACGTAAATTCGACGCCGTGATCGTCGGGGCAGGGGGTTCAGGCCTGCGTGCGGCGATTCAGCTTTCGGAAGCCGGCCTGAAAACGGCCGTCTTGTCAAAAGTCTTCCCGACCCGCTCGCACACGGTTGCGGCGCAGGGTGGGGTGTCCGCCTCGCTCGGCAACTCCGAGGAAGATCACTGGCACTGGCACATGTACGATACGGTCAAGGGCTCCGACTGGCTCGGCGACCAGGACGCCATCGAATACATGTGCCGCAAGGCGCCCGAGGTAGTCGTCGAACTCGAGCACTTCGGCATGCCTTTCGACCGCACCGATGAGGGCAAGATCTATCAGCGGCCGTTCGGCGGACACATGTCGAACTTTGGTGAGAAGCCGGTGCGCCGTGCCTGCGCCGCTGCCGACCGTACCGGACACGCCATGCTGCACGCGCTGTATCAGCGCAACGTGCGTGCCAACACGCAATTTTTCGTCGAATGGATGGCCCTTGACCTGATCCGTGATCAGTCGGGTCAGGTGCTCGGTGTCATCGCGCTGGAAATGGAGACCGGCGAGGTGGTCGCCTTTCACGCCAAGGCCACCGTTTTTGCCACCGGTGGCGCCGGCCGGATTTTCTATTCATCAACCAACGCCTTCATCAACACCGGTGACGGTCTGGGCATGGCGGCGCGCGCCGGCATTGCGCTCGAAGACATGGAATTCTGGCAGTTCCACCCGACCGGCGTGGCCGGTGCCGGTGTGCTGATTACCGAGGGCGTGCGCGGTGAAGGCGGCATCCTGCGCAATTCGAGCAACGAGCGCTTCATGGAACGGTATGCTCCGAATGCCAAGGACCTGGCTTCGCGCGACGTCGTCTCGCGGGCCATGGTCACCGAAATCAACGAGGGCCGTGGTTGTGGACCGAACAAGGATTTCGTCCTGCTCGACATTACCCACCTTGACCCGGCGACGATCATGAAGCGGCTGCCGGGAATTCGCGAGATTTCGATCCAGTTCGCCGGCATCGACCCGATCAAGGCGCCGATCCCGGTCGTCCCGACCTGTCATTACCAGATGGGCGGTGTGCCGACCAACTACAAGGGCCAGGTCGTCGGCGACGACAGCGTCCCGGTCAGAGGTTTCTATGCCGCGGGCGAAGTCGCTTGCGCTTCGGTGCATGGCGCCAATCGTCTGGGAACCAATTCGCTGCTCGACCTGCTGGTGTTCGGAAAAGCCTCGGGCGACACGGTGATCGACGATGTCCGCTCGGGCGAGATCGGGCTCAGGGACCTGCCGGCCGATTTTGCCGACCGCGCGCTGGCCCGCCTGAACCGCCTCAATACCCAGACCGGGGGCGCCAACGTCAACGAGACCCGCCTCGAGCTGCAGCGCACGATGCAGAAGCATTGTGGTGTGTTCCGCTTCAAGGACATGCTCGTCGAAGGGGTGGGGAAGATCCTCGATATCGAAAAGGCCGTCGCCAGGACCGAGATCAAGGACAAGTCGCAGGTATGGAACACGGCGCGCGTCGAGGCGCTCGAACTCGACAACCTGATCGAAGTGGCCAAGGCGACGATGATCTCAGCCGAGGCGCGCAAGGAATCGCGTGGCGCACACGTTCGTGACGACGCGCCGGATACCCCAGCCAACCCCAACGGGCGCGACGACGTCAACTGGCACAAGCACACGCTGTGGCATCGCGACGGCAACCGGTTGTGCTTCAAGCCGGTGATCATGAAGCCGCTGTCCGTCGAATCCATCGCGCTGAAGACGCGTTCCTACTGATCGTGCGCTAAGGAGTCAATGATTATGGCCACCAGTACCATGCAGTTCAAGATCTACCGCTACGATCCCGACAAGGACAACGCGCCCTACATGCAGGACGCGTCGGTCGAGGTCGATTTTGCCATCGACCGCAAGTTGCTCGACGTGTTGACGCGACTGAAAGCAAAGGATGACTCCCTGGCCTATCGCCGCTCGTGTCGTGAAGGCATTTGTGGTTCGGATGCGATGAACATCAACGGCAAGAACGGCCTGGCCTGCCTGACCGAGATCAAGGATCTCAAGCAGCCAGTGGCCCTGCGGCCGCTGCCGGGCCTGCCGGTGATCCGCGATCTGATCGTCGACATGACCCAGTTCTTCAAACAGTACCACTCGATCAAGCCCTATCTGATCAATGAAGGTCCGCGTCCCGAGCGCGAGCGCCTGCAGTCGCCCGAGGACCGCGAGGAACTCAACGGGCTGTATGAATGCATCCTCTGTGCCTGCTGTTCGACGTCGTGCCCCTCGTTCTGGTGGAACCCCGACAAATTCGTCGGCCCGGCGGGTCTGCTCAATGCGTACCGCTTCATCGCCGACACCCGGGATCAGGCGACCAACGAGCGTCTCGATGATCTCGAGGACCCCTACCGTCTGTTCCGCTGCCATAGCATCATGAACTGTGTCGATGTCTGCCCGAAGGGTCTCAACCCGACGCGGGCAATCGGCAAGATCAAAGAGCTGATGGTACGTCGCGCGATCTGATGGAGGACCGCGAGCGGCTCAACCGCCTGCGCTGGCGTTGTACTCGCCGCGCCATGCTGGAAATGGATCTGCTGCTCGGGGAGTTTCTCGAGCAGGTCTTTCCGACCCTGAGCGCCGCCCAGGCCGACGCGTTTGTCATTCTGGCCGACCTGGAGGACTTGGAACTGTGGCCGCTGGTCAATGGCAGCCGCGAGTGTACCGATCCGGTGCAGGCCGAAGTTCTCGCCTTGCTGCGCAACGTAAGAGTTAAGTAAGGAAGTTGCCCTAGTCTGGCGGCTTCCTGTTCGTAGCTGTGACCTCAACACCTGAACGGGGATAAGAAAATGACGACCGAACGTAAAGCAACTCTGATCATCGAAGGGCGCGCCCCCGTCGACTTCCCAATCATGACGCCCACCCATGGCAATGATTGCATCGACATACGCACCCTGGGCGCCAAGACCGGTCTTTTCACTTACGACTCGGGCTACCTGTCGACGGCGAGTTGCCGATCCACCGTCACGTTCATCGACGGCGACAAGGGCGAGCTGCTCTATCGTGGCTATCCCATCGAGCAACTGGCCGACCAGTGCAACTTCCTCGAAGTCGCCTACCTGCTGTGGTTCGGTGAGCTGCCGACCGCCCTCCAGAAAGAGACGTTCGAGAAGAATATCCAGGATCACACCATGGTGCACGAGCAACTGGTGAAGTTTTACCAGGGGTTTCGTCGCGATGCGCACCCGATGGCCGTGCTGGTCGGCGTCGTCGGCGCGCTGTCGGCGTTCTACCACGAGGCGGAGGACTTTTCCGATCGCGAGCATCAGAACATCAGCTTCAACCGGATCATCGCCAAGCTGCCGACGATCGTCGCCATGGCGTACAAGTACCATCGCGGCGAGCCGTTCATGTATCCGCGCAACGACCTCGGTTATACCGCGAACTTCATGCACATGATGTTCGGTACACCGTGCGAACGGTACCAGCCCAACCCGGTCCTGGTAAACGCGCTCGACACCATTTTTACCCTGCACGCCGACCATGAGCAGAACGCCTCGACGTCGACGGTCCGCTTGTCGGGATCATCCGGCGCCAACCCCTACGCCTGCATCTCCGCCGGTATCGCCTGCCTGTGGGGCCCGGCGCATGGCGGGGCGAACGAAGCCTGCCTGCAGATGCTCGAGGAAATCCATGACGTATCGAGGGTCGGCAAATATATCGCTCGGGCCAAGGACAAGAACGACGATTTCAAGCTGATGGGCTTCGGTCACCGGGTGTACAAGAATTTCGACCCACGCGCCACGCTGATGCGCAAGGTGTGCAATGACGTGCTGCAGGAACTCGGTCTGCAGAACGATCGCCTGTTCAAGCTGGCCATGGAACTCGAGAAGATTGCTCTCGAAGACGACTACTTCATCGAGAAGAAGCTTTACCCGAACGTAGATTTCTATTCGGGTATCGTCCAGAAGGCGCTGGGAATTCCGACCACGATGTTCACCTGCATCTTTGCCCTGGCGCGTACCGTCGGCTGGATGACGCAGTGGGAAGAAATGATCAATGATCCGGAGTACAAGATCGGTCGCCCCCGCCAGCTTTATGTCGGTACCGCCCGGCGCGACGTCCTTGCCGTCGACCAGCGCTAGGTTGACCGGGTCGAAAGGGCGGCAGGCAGTAGCCGCCCTTTTTTCATCCTGTGGTCCTTCTTCCACAGGTTTTCTCAATTCGAACCAGAACGGTGACGACAGGTAACTGCCATGATGAATCAGCTTTTTGGTAACTCCCTACTTTTTGGCGGCAACGCACCTTTTGTCGAGGAGTTGTACGAGAACTACCTCGACAATCCCGGCTCCGTCTCCGAACAATGGCGTGAGTATTTCGACAAGCTGGCGCAATTGCCGGGTCACGTTGTCCGCGACGTTCCCCATCTGCCGGTGATCAATGCCTTCGCCGAGCAGGCCAGGAAAGGGGGCTATCGCGCTGCGGCAGTGGCGCCGGTCGATGATCGCAAGCAGGTCAGTATCCTGCAGATGATCACCTCGTATCGTTTCATTGGCGACCGCTGGGCGAATCTCGATCCGCTGAAACGCACCCCGCGGCCGGAAGTGCCGCAGCTCGATCCGGCGTATTACGGTTTTTCCGACGCCGACCTGAACACCGTGTTCAATGCCGGCTCGTTCAAGGGAACTCCCGACCACGCCACCTTCGGTCAGATCTACGACGCGCTCAAGGCGACCTACTGCGGTTCGGTCGGCGTCGAGTACATGTACCTCAGCACGACGGCCGAGAAGCGCTGGATTCAGGACCGCCTCGAGCGCATCCACTCGAAGCCCACCTATACGGCAGAAGAGCGCGCGCGCATGCTCGAACGTCTGACCGCCGCCGAAACCCTCGAACGCTACCTGCATACCCGTTACGTCGGTCAGAAGCGCTTTTCGCTCGAGGGCGGCGAGTCCACGATTGTCGCCATGGACGAGTTGATTCGGGTCGCTGGCGCCGGTGGCGTCGACGAGATCGTCGTCGGCATGGCCCACCGTGGGCGGCTCAACGTGCTGGTCAATACCCTGGGCAAGGCACCGGCGATGCTGTTCGAGGAGTTCGAAGGCAAGAAGGCACAGGTTCTGGCGGCCGGTGACGTCAAGTATCACATGGGTTACTCGTCCGATGTGTCGACGCCGGGCGGACCTTGCCACCTGACGCTGGCCTTCAACCCGTCGCACCTCGAAATCGTCAATCCGGTGGTCGTCGGCTCGGTGTATTCGCGGCAGCGTCGCCGTGGCGCGGATGGCCAGGACAAGGTGCTGGCCGTGCTGATCCATGGCGATGCGGCGGTGGCTGGCCAGGGCGTCAACCAGGAAATGCTGAACTTCGCGCAGACGCGTGGTTACGGCGTCGGCGGCACGGTGCACATCGTGATCAACAACCAGATCGGGTTTACCACCTCCGATCCGCGCGACTACCGCTCGTCGCTGTACTGCACCGATATCTTCAAGATGGCGGAAGCGCCGATCTTCCATGTCAATGGGGATGACCCCGAAGCCGTCGCGCTGGTCACCGGCATCGCCGTCGACTACCGCAAGACCTTCAAGAAGGATGTGGTGATCGACATCATCTGCTATCGCAAGCTCGGCCACAACGAGCAGGACGAGCCGATGGTCACGCAACCGCTGATGTACAAGAAAATCCAGCAGCATCCCGGCACGCGCAAGATCTACGCCGACAAGCTGGTCGCCGAGGGCGTCCTGAGCCCCGAGGGTCCGGACGAGATCATTGCCGATTACCGTGCTCACCTCGATCGGGGTGAGCTGCTCTACAACCCCGTGCTCGCCGGCTACAAGCACCCGATGACCATCGACTGGACATCTTTCGTCTCGCCGAAGTACATCGAGAACTGCGACACCAAGGTGCCGATAGGCGAGTTGCAACGCCTTGCCGAACGGCTGACGACGATTCCGGCGAATTTCACGCTGCACAGCCGGGTCAAGAAGATCATCGACGACCGCCGCATGATGGGGGAGGGCAAGTTGCCGGTCGACTGGGGTATGGCCGAAAACCTGGCCTACGCGTCGCTGCTCGTCTCCGGCTACGGGGTGCGCATCTCCGGCGAGGACGTCGGCCGCAGCACCTTCTTCCACCGCCACGCAGCGCTGCACGACCAGAATCGTGAAGCCTGGGATGAAGGCACGTATTACCCGCTGGCCAACCTGCAGGAAAGACAGGGCGGTTTCCAGTGCTTCGACTCGGTGCTCTCGGAGGAAGCGGTGCTGGCCTTCGAGTACGGCTACTCGACGGCCAACCCCTTCGAGCTGGTGGTCTGGGAGGCGCAGTTCGGCGACTTCGCCAACGGCGCGCAGGTGGTCATTGACCAGTTCATCGCGGCGGGTGAAGCCAAGTGGGGGCGTGCCAGTGGTCTCGTCCTGCTGCTGCCGCATGGCTATGAAGGACAGGGCCCGGAGCACTCGTCGGCACGTATCGAGCGCTACATGCAGTTGTGCGCCGAGATGAACATGGAGGTCTGCCAGCCGTCAACGCCGGCGCAGGTCTTCCACATGCTGCGCCGGCAAGGCGTACGCAACCAGCGCAAGCCGCTGATCGTGTTCTCGCCCAAGTCGCTGTTGCGTCACAAGGACGCGACTTCGACGCTGGAAGACCTGAGCGACGGGGAATTCCGGCCGGTGATCGGCGAACTCGAGCCGATCAATGCCAAGAAGGTGACCCGGGTCGTATTCTGTTCGGGCAAGGTGTACTACGAACTGATTGCCGCACGTCACGAGCGGAAAGCCTCGCACGTAGCCATTGCCCGGCTCGAACAGTTCTACCCCTTCCCGCAGGAAGCCTTCCAGGACGAACTGGCCAAGTATCCGAAGGCCACGGAGGTGGTCTGGTGCCAGGAGGAGCCGCGCAACCAGGGTGCCTGGTACTGGATCGCTTCGCGCCAGCACCTTTCGCGTTCGCTCAGCGACAAGCAGCATCTGCTGCTCGTCGCACGCCCCGCGTCAGCATCCCCCGCGGTGGGTTACGCCAGCAAGCACAACGCCCAACAAAAGGCTCTGATCGAATCCGTCTTCGGTGAGATCGAGTACTACAAATTGCCCTAGAACGGAGAGAACATGATCATCGACGTCAAAGTTCCACAGCTTTCCGAGTCGGTCGCCGAAGCGACCCTGGTCTCGTGGCACAAGAAGGCCGGCGAAGCCGTTGTGCGGGATGAGAACCTGATCGACATCGAGACCGACAAGGTCGTCCTCGAGTTGCCCGCACCGGACGGTGGCGTACTGGTCGAAATCGTCAAGGGCGATGGCGATATCGTGGTGGCGGGAGAAGTGATTGCCCGTATCGACACCGCTGCCCAGGCCGGTGCCGTCGCTGCACCGGCGGTCAAGGCGGCGGCGCCGAAGGTCGAGACGGCGGCGGCAGCGGCGCCCGCGACGGCGGCCGGAGTTGCCCTGCCGGCAGCACGCAAAATCCTCGAAGAAAAGGGCGTTGCGGCGACCGACGTTGCCGGTACCGGCCGTGGCGGCCGAGTCACCAAGGCCGATGCACTGGCCGCCCGGGCGCCCGCGCCGGAGGCGAAACCCGCTGCCGCCGCTCGGGCCGCAGCAGCACCATCGCCGTTCGTCACCTCGGTGGCGGCGTTGCCACCCGCGCCGTCGGTGACCGTTCCCCTCGGCGAACGGCCCGAGCAACGCGTGCCGATGTCGCGGTTGCGCGCCCGGGTTGCCGAGCGTTTGCTGCAGTCGCAGGCGACCAACGCCATTCTGACGACCTTCAACGAAGTCAACATGGGTCCGATCATGGCGCTGCGCAAGCAGTACGGCGAGCGCTTCGAAAAGGCGCACGGCGTCCGTCTCGGCTTCATGGGTTTCTTCGTCAAGGCCGCCGTTGCCGCCTTGCAGAAGTTCCCGGTGATCAACGCCTCGGTGGATGGCAACGATATCGTGTATCACGGTTACATCGACATCGGGATCGCCGTCGGCAGCCCGCGCGGACTGGTCGTGCCGATCCTGCGCGACGCCGATCAGATGTCAATTGCCGACATCGAGAAGAAGATCGGCGAGTTTGGCAGCAAGGCCAAGGACGGCAAATTGTCGATGGAAGATCTGACCGGTGGCACCTTCTCGATCTCGAATGGCGGGGTGTTCGGTTCGATGTTGTCGACGCCGATCATCAACCCACCGCAATCCGCGATCCTCGGCATCCACGCCACCAAGGACCGTCCCGTCGTCGAGAATGGCCAGGTGGTGATCCGCCCGATCAACTATCTGGCGATGTCGTACGACCACCGCATCATCGACGGTCGCGAGGCGGTGCTCGGGCTGGTGACGATGAAGGAGGCGCTGGAAGATCCGGCTCGCCTGCTGCTCGGCGTTTGACCACTCACCACCGACGCGTGGAGACACAGCGGCGCTCCTCTGCGTGCGCCCTGAAAGGGAGGGGAACGGTCATGGCTTTCCTGATTCGGGGTGCCTGACACAGCCATGACCGTTGGTTTCTCTGCGCTCAGAAAGGGAACTTATCATGTCCAAGCAATACGATGTACTCGTGGTGGGCGGTGGTCCGGGTGGCTACGTGGCGGCGATCCGTGCCGCGCAGCTCGGTTTCAATGTCGCCTGCTGTGAATCGAATGCCTATGCCGATCCCAAGGGCGAGCCGCGTCTTGGCGGCACCTGCCTGAATGTTGGCTGCATTCCTTCGAAGGCGTTGTTGCATACGTCGCACCTCTTCGAGGAAGCCGCCACACATTTTGCCGATCAGGGAATCTGCGTCGGCACGCCAGCGATCGATGTGGCCAGGATGATCGGTCGCAAGGACGGCATCGTCAAACAATTGACCAGCGGCATCAAGGGACTGTTCAAGAAGAACAAGGTCACCTTGCTCAACGGGCATGGTTCTTTCGTCGGTCGCCTGGGGTCGGCGGGGAGCGAGGTCTGGCAACTCAAGGTCGGTGACGATCTCGTCGAGGCCAGGCAGGTGATCGTTGCCACCGGCTCCAAGGCGCGCCACCTGCCGGGGGTGCCGGTCGATAACGAGATCGTCTGCGACAACGTCGGTGCGCTCGATATCGACGCCGTGCCAAAGAAACTGGCGGTCATCGGTGCCGGGGTCATCGGCCTCGAAATGGGCAGTGTCTGGCGCCGCCTGGGTGCTGAGGTGACCATCCTCGAGGCCTTGCCCGACTTTCTTTCGGTGACCGACGTCGATGTCGCCAGGGAAGCCGCCAAGATATTTGCCAAGCAGGGTCTGAAGATCATCACCGGTATCGCCATCGGCGACGTCAAGGTGTCGCAGAAGGGCGTTTCGATCGACTATACCGACAAGGACGGCAACGAGCAGAAACTCGACGCCGACCGTCTGATCGTCTCGATTGGCCGTATTCCCAACACCGACGGGCTGGGCGTCGACCAGGTCGGACTGCGGCTCAACGCCCGCGGCCAGATCGAGGTCGATGCGCATTGCCGGACCAATCTGGCCGGCGTGTGGGCGGTGGGCGACGTCGTTGCCGGCCCGATGCTGGCGCACAAGGCGATGGAAGAGGGCGTCATGGTCGCCGAGCTGATGAGCGGTCAGGCCGGGCACTGCAACTTCGACACCATCCCCTGGGTGATCTACACCAGCCCGGAAATCGCCTGGGTGGGCAAGACCGAGCAGCAGTTGAAGGCCGAAGGTGTGGCCTACAAGGCCGGCAAGATTCCCTTCGCCGCCAATGGCCGGGCGCTCGGCATGGGCGACTCGAGCGGCTTTGTCAAAATGCTGGCGGACGCCGACACCGACCGTATCCTCGGCGTCCATATCATCGGCGCCAATGCTTCCGAGCTGATCTCCGAGGGCGTCGTGGCGATGGAGTTCGGTGCCGCCTCAGAAGACCTGGCACGCATCTGCCACGCCCACCCGACCCTGTCGGAAGTGGTGCACGAAGCCGCGCTGGCCTGCGACAAGCGGCCGCTGCACTTCTAGGCGAAGCAGAAGCAGAACACTGTGGCAGAACGAGGTGCCGACGCCCACCTCGTTCGCTGTACCGCGAAACTCGCATTAGCGACGCACGCGTCGCTCCTCGCCCAAACGGTCATGGCTTGGTCAGGCACCCCGGACAATGAAAGCCATGACCGTTTCCCTCACCCCCGACCCCTCTCCCGCAAGCGGGCGAGGGAAGGTTCGTGAGTCGCGGATGCGACTTTTATTAGTAACGTTGGGCTAGTCGCCGCAGAACGGATTGCTGCGGCGCTCGGCGCCGAATGTGGACATCGGTCCGTGGCCGGGGATGAAGGCCACGTCGTTGCCGAGTGGCCACAGCCGCTGGCGGATCGACGCGATCAGCGTCTCGAAATCGCCCTTGGGGAAGTCGGTGCGCCCGATCGAGCCCTGAAACAGCACATCGCCGACGATCGCCAGGCGTCCGGGCGCGTAGAAGAAGACGACGTGCCCCGGGGTATGCCCCGGGCAATGCAGGACGTCCATCTCGACGTCGCCGAAGCGCACCGTGTCGCCCTGTTCGAGCCAGCGGTCCGGCGTGAAGGAACGGACGTTGGCGAAACCGAACATCCGGCTCTGCGACGGCATGCCGTCGATCCAGAACTGATCCTCGCGCTGCGGTCCTTCGATCGGCAGCGACAGGCGTTCTGCCAGTTCGGCGACGCCACCGGCGTGATCGA
>Ga0058866_1047532_pt1 | contig 12108 bp, 8 predicted proteins | sample TNRReaAerobicRNA_3_FD_61084 | JGI IMG/M metagenome (GOLD analysis project Ga0058866, IMG submission 61084) | Wastewater treatment Type I Accumulibacter community from EBPR Bioreactor in Madison, WI, USA - TNR Reactor, Time D- 0min-Aerobic_ RNA... | ecosystem: Engineered > Bioreactor > EBPR >...
GCAGGATCTGGATCGGTCCGGACCTGATCTACGACGCGGGATCGTCAGATCCCGGCACCATCGCCGCCAGCAACGCGGCGGCCAGCGGTTTCCAGCTCTATCTTGGCACCGATACCCAGGCGGCCGATGCGCGCATGCAGGCAACGCTCGGTGTCGCCAATACGCCGGCCTGGCGCGGGCTCGCTTACCTCGTCTTCTACGACCTGGCGCTGGAGCGCTACGCCAACAGTCTGGCCGGCGCGCAGGTCAAGGTCGAGCTGTCGAGCAAGGGGTGGTCGGCGGCCTGTCCTTTCTAAGCCGCCATCACGGCGGCAAACAGGGGTGGGCTTGGTCGGTGAAGCCCATCAGCTTTCTAAGCCGCCATCACGGCGGCAAACGTGAGATGTGAACCTCAGTGATGTGACGACAATTTCTAAGCCGCCATCACGGCGGCAAACTACCGCACCCGCCCATGGCCTGCCAAACGGGTTTTCTAAGCCGCCATCACGGCGGCAAACCGGGTCGGCATGGCAACGTTTGTTCGATGCAATTTCTAAGCCGCCATCACGGCGGCAAACCCACGGTAGCGCCTCGCGACCGCCTGCGCAACATTTCTAAGCCGCCATCACGGCGGCAAACGTTTATCGGTGGGACATAGGCAACTATGAGCTTTTCTAAGCCGCCATCACGGCGGCAAACCTGACCGCTGAAATCCCAGGAGACGCTACAAGTTTCTAAGCCGCCATCACGGCGGCAAACGCAGGAGATGTGGCGGCATTGTCTGCGATATTTTTCTAAGCCGCCATCACGGCGGCAAACCTTCCGGTACAGCGGTCAGAAACGTCAGGTCGTTTCTAAGCCGCCATCACGGCGGCAAACCTAATAGCTGCATACAGGACCCCTGGCCTATGTTTCTAAGCCGCCATCACGGCGGCAAACCATCGCCTTGGCCCGGCCCTGTGATCGCTTCCTTTCTAAGCCGCCATCACGGCGGCAAACTTGTCGAGCAGATGCTGATTGATCATTTGCATTTTCTAAGCCGCCATCACGGCGGCAAACACACCCTGCGATGCACGGTGACGCTCTCCAGCTTTCTAAGCCGCCATCACGGCGGCAAACGTGGGCGTTTTTTGTATCCGGCCTGGTCATCTTTTCTAAGCCGCCATCACGGCGGCAAACTGCGCGCCCGGCAGGCCGACACGCCGACGCGTTTTCTAAGCCGCCATCACGGCGGCAAACTGCAGCACGGTATCTGCCGCCGTGTAGTCCGGTTTCTAAGCCGCCATCACGGCGGCAAACGCAACGAAAAACTACGATTTTCTCAATTAATCATAATCTTGGTTGAACGCCGATGCCCAATGTGACGTTCCCGCGCCGACACCGTAAGTGCCTGATTCCTGGAGCACGGACGGCTCAGGGAGAGAACACCACATTTCCTGGGCGGCGACGCTCTGGCCAACCCAGCGCGTCAATCGCCGCTTCGCTCAAAACATCGGTACCTCATGGGTTCTGGAGAGCCCATAGGCATTGAACGCGCCGTCGGCGCCTTTCCTGTCCGGCAGATCGCGGCGCTGAATTCGAAGCAGAAAGGTCTCCCCGTTGGACTGACTTTGCAGAGCGATCACAAAACCTGGCTGCTCGTCCTGTTTCGCTGGAATCGCAAAGCCAAGCTCTTTCAGCCGATGCCGTGCCCGCTTGCGGGCTGATGGAGAGAGGCGATCGGCAACACGATTTCGGGAGAACGTCGCAAACCGCTGGATTGCAGGCAACTCCTGGATAGTAGCGTCCAAGTGACGAACATAGCGATGGATGTGCGGATGTCGCAAGAAACGCCCCAGCACCTTCTCGTCTTCGGAAAATACGCGTAGCAACCCACCGTGCCCGGTCTCGCAGGCAAGCGGGAAAGCGATGGCGATTTCATTCTGGCTGGAAGCGTTTTCCCCGCACTCCTGAACGATCGCCAGGTGCGTACCTTTAAACATCTGCGACATCAGAAAACTTACCTCCCCCAGATCGAGAGGTCCCGGGCCCCTACGGGCGTCGAGATCAACGTAATACTTCGGATTCATGGGCGCTCCCACCATTCATTAGGTGAAGGTAAGTAAAGGTAACGGCTGGCTGCTTTCTCCACGCGCTTGACCTCTGCTATTCCGCGACAAAGCCAGTGGCTGTGTCAGCATCTGATTTGCCGGGTTTCCTGGCCGCTTTCTTTTCGGCGGCAAGCGCTCTCTTGGCACTCGCGTCGGCAGCCTTTTTTTCATTATCAGCGCTTGCCGAAAAGACGCCCCCACGCATCAGACAGGCTGCCAGGTAGACCGAGCGATCGTCTGCGCTTCCTGTGGACTTCATCTCTTTCGCAAGATCTTCGATGGCCGTCAGGTGCGAATAGAGATCGGTCTTCGAATCGACGCTACGAAAGCTCTCCTGATGCTGGTGCGAGTAGCCCATCGGCTCGATCGACAACGGCCCGGCATTGGCGAATTCCGGATGCCAAATATCGAACGCACGAATTGCCGCACCAATTTTTTGCGGATGCATTGCGGCGGTTTCGACTCCACCATCCGGGACGAAATACAGGACTTTGCTCTTTCCGTTCGTCTCCTTCTTCATCTCGAGTTCCTGGCTCGGAAATACCTCCTGTCCGAAACCGATGGTGACCTCCGTGTCAATCGACAACATCAGTACCTCGCGCCGATTCGCAAGAGCACCGGCGACGAGGTCGACGAGATCGTCGGGACCCGTAAAGCCCTCGGGTGTTGCCGCCGAGACGTGGTCCGCATCAAAGCGCCACTCCTTGCCCTCGGCCCTGACCAGGACGGTCTTGTCGATGCCATAGCCATTGCGCCAGAGCGCGGCTGCCGCAGCAATTCGCCAGACAATCAAGCGAGCAAGCCGCTCGAATCCGCCGGCGTCGCGGAAGGTATCGAGGAACTGCCGAATCTTGCCGGTGTAGGCGAAGTCGTTACACGACTGCCGATCGGTCGAAATCGCGATGACGTTCATCGAAAACGAAAGGCGTAGCCGTTGTGAATCTTCCGGCAGGAATGCGCCATCCACCCTTTGTGGGTTCGGCGTGTTGATGTCCTTGACCGTTTTTGCGTCCCCACGCGCTAGCTTGTAAGCGTCGCCGTGACTGGACTTGGCGCCGCGAACCGAAAACTCGTGTACGGCGATTGGTTTTAGGGAACCGTCGTCCATGACTGCCCGCATGATGCCGTTGCTGTACTGTATGGCGCGGGAAACCGAGAAAAAGGAAGGAAGTGCCACATTGCTCATGATCAACCTCGATTAGTGATTAAAGGACGACGCATTGAAAAGATAGAGCCCCGCTGCGCGATCCGAAAAGGGATGCCAGAAGGCGTTCAACTCCAGATTACGCATCAGACGCCTGGCGGTGATGAACTCACCGAGCCCGAGAACAGGGGTCGCGACAACGGAGGGAATGTGTGGATCACGCGCTGCAGGGCGGCCGGCAAGGGGTGCGGTAACGGCCTGATATCCTCTTTCCAGGGGAACCACCCATCCGGCTTGCTGGCGATGCCATTTCCCTGCGCGCTTGGTATCTTCAGTGTCGCCGACAGCTTCGGGCGACTCTTCGCCCCCTTCCTCCGCGCTGCCGTCGCTTAGTGGCGTTTCATCAAACAGCGCCAGGCCATCGACGAATGAATCGAACTCGCGGCCCTTGGTGATGAGTTTGTCGCGAGCGATCATGAACTGCGCGCGTGACGCGCGCACTGCCTTGATCGCCCGGCTCAGCGTTTCGTCATCGGTGCCAGAAATGACTTGCGAAAATCGCTCCCCCACGAAAATCGATCCATTGGCGAAGCGCAGCGATGGCACCACTGTCTTGAGCGCAGTTCGCAAGGGTTCGACGTCGAGTAGATCATCGGAATCGATGATCAGCGTGATCGTGGCGTCGCACTTCAATTCATAATCGAGCACCGAAGGAGCCATTTCCGACCTGCCCTTCCACGGCTTCCACAAAGCCATTTTCGGGGTGGCGGGATTCTTTTCACCCTTGTGCAGCGAATAATTCTCGACGCCGATCGCCACCCGCCGATTTTCACCGAGCGATAACGCCTGTCGCTTGAGATGACGCTCCAGGGCATGCACAAAACCAACCGCGTTGCGAGGAAAAGCTGCGGCGCCACCAGTCAGCAGGCTGCCTGACGCGCTGATGCCCACGCCGTGGAATCGAATGGCAGTAATCACAGGAGTTCCCCGGTCATTTTTTCGATCAATACATCCCGGATCCTCTGGTCCGCGCTGTGCCGCACGAGGCCCATGTGCGTCCTGGCGACGAGGTCGAACACTTCGACGGCCGCAGCCTGGGCCATTGCCTCACCGATGGCGTCTTCGCGATTGCGCTTGAGATAGGCTCCGATGGCCCCCACTTCACCTTTCGCGATCGTCCCGGCAGCCACGAGTTCATCGGCCGCCAGCAAGGGCGCCATCAGCACCTCTGCGAACCAACCGTAAGCGGCTTGTTCCTTCTCGCGTTGCTCGCTATTGCCGACTATTTGCTCAAGCGGAGCAGCGCGGGTGAAGGTTTGAATGCTGTCTCCGCGAATGCTGTAGCGTGTGTAAACCCGCCCGCCGCGTGCCATACGCGCCGCGAGTGATGAATCCGCTGCGCCGGGGGGCTCGGCCATCAATAGCTGGAAAGCTCCTCCCAGGTCGCTGCACAGCCCGCCGCCATTTACCGGATTTGCGCCGCCGACCGCACACAGCTTTCGTGACGCAAGCCAGCGGCCAGGGGACTGTGCTTGCCTGTGCATTTCGGCGATCATCGGCTCCGATGCAATGGGCAGAATGATCACATCATCGTATCCTTCTTCTTCGTAAAAGATCTGTTTGCCGAGCGGGTGAATCGCAGTCCCGGCAAGGTCACTCCCTAGCTGCTCGTGGTAGGCTGCAGCGATTTCCTTGCAGCAGCTTGTCGGCATTCCGGCGCGGATCAGCGCCGCAGCTAGTGCAGAGTTTTCGCCGAGCAGCAACTGATCGATAACGCGAGTCGGCTCTTCGTCGAGAACAACTCTGGCGAGCAGGAATTTTGCGAAGCGTATCTTTGCGGCGTCGCCCGAATACAGCAGGCCCGGCGGCAGCAAGGCTTCACTGATGAGACCCTTGGGAAGAGACGATCCATTTGGCTTGGCCGCAAAAATTGGTCGCGTCGTAACTTCCGGATTCGGAAGTTTGAAACCATGCGTTCCGATATTCGGGAGGATCGACGGCAATTGCGAAAAGTAAGCTTCGAGGCTGTCTCGCGACACGTCCTTGGGTCCCGCCTCGGCCAAGAGCGCGCTTGCCCAGCGATCCAGTCCGCCAGAATCGGCTGAGCCCAAGCTGGGGATTTCGTCGGTCAAATCCTTCTTCTTGACGGTGCAAACCGATCGCTTCACCATTGCCGCCAGCGAAGTATCCGAATTCTTCCTAATCATTGAAATCTCCGAAATCGTTTGATGACGGGCCGTATTCTACGGTGCTTGCAGCGAAAATATTACAAAACGTGTTACAAACCATGGAGAGTGTTTTTTTTGAGGACCGTGTATAGTGACGGCACGTTAGCGTGCGGCAGTCTGTTGCCTTGCAAGACGTATCTTCCGCTCGGGACCTGCCCTGATTTGGAGGCTTAGAAGATGGTTTGTAAGAGTTAATTCACCGCCGAGATGGCGGCTGTCGGAGTCTTATGTCCAAACGTTTCGATAAATCGATCGCCATCCTTCATTCGAAACGGGAAGGCATTTTCTATCTCGAACACTGCCGCGTGATGATGCGCGATGACCGGGTCGACTACGCGGTCGACCAGGAAAGCGCGGGCACCTATTACTGGAACATTCCTACCGGCAACACTTCGGTTTTGCTACTCGGAGCAGGCACTTCGATCACCCAGGCGGCCGCGCGACGGCTGTCCGAGGATGGCGTGATGCTGGCTTTCGCCGGTGGGGGCGGCACCCCGATTTTCCTGGCGTCGCAGTCGGAGTATCGGCCCACCGAATACCTTCAGGGATGGGTTGGCAAGTGGTTTGTACCGGAAAAGCGCTTGGTGATGGCCCGGCGCATGGCTATCGCGCGCTGCAACTTCGTCGATGCCGCATGGGGCAGGATCAAGCGCGTTGCCGAAGCTGGCGCGTCGCCGCAGCCAATGACCACTCGCTTCCGTTCGGCGATTGCCGCCGCGGCATCGGCGCAGGCAATCATGGAAGCCGAGGCGCAATGCGCCAAGCAGATGTACGCCATTCTGGCCAAGGCTTTTGGTCTGTCCGGCTTTTCCCGCGAGCAGGGGAAGCGTGACGGAGGGGACCTCGCCAATTCGTTTCTCGACCACGGCAACTACTTGGCCTACGGTCTGGCGGCGACAGTGCTTTGGGTCTTGGGCATCCCGCATTCGCTGCCTGTATCGCACGGCCTGACGCGGCGCGGTGCGCTGGTTTTCGACACCGCCGACCTCGTCAAGGATGGAATCATCATGCCCCTGGCTTTCGCGTGCGCTGCTGAGGGCCATACCGATCAGGAGTTCCGGAGCGAATGCCTGCGCGAAATCCGCCGGCTCAACGCCATGGAATTCATGTTCGAAACCATCAAGGCGGTGGCCGTGGAGGTCCGGTGAACGTGATCTTCACTTCGGAGAGTGCTGGCAAGGCCAACGCCAGCGTGCGCAGGATTCTTGACCGCTACGCGACGCGGATCGGCAACAACGCCTGGGAAGCGTCGCTGACGCAGGAGGGACTCGGCACCGTAAAGGCGCTTCTCAACCGGGCGAGTTCGCGACACACCTCGGTCGTGTGCCACCGCATCACCGGCGATGGCGCGCGGGTGGTCGCCTGGATCATCGGCAACAAGCGCGCTTTCACCACCGGTGGTGCCTGCGCCACGGGCTGGACCGCCAGGAAGTTGCGCAAGGAAGACACCGACCTGCCCTACCCCGTCCGGCTGATGTCGAGGCTGGTCTCGCTGGCCGGGCTCCTGCACGACATCGGTAAGGCGAACAGCGCGTTTCAGAAGGTAATTCGCAACGAGAACAGCCAGGAAGCCTTTCGCCACGAAGCGGCCAGCGCCATGATGCTGGGCTGGCTCCATGGCTCTGGCGACGACGGGCAATGGGTCGCTTCCTTCATCGCGGCGATCGACAACGACGAACTCGACGACAGGATTCGCAAGTCACTGCACGCGCAGGCGGCGAAGCACCACGCGGGGAACCAGCAGGGCGAAGATAGCGACGAGAGACGGATTTTCTTGGGGGCCGATCGGCGTGCCCTCAAGGAAACCCCCGTGCTTTTCGGCTTGCTGTGGCTGATGGTCGCTCATCATCGCCTGCCCGAGGGTGATCCGCTCGTCTCACTCGCAGCGGCAGAGATCAACTCTTCGGGTCACGCGCGGCTAGATGCGAAAGCTCTGAGGGTCGATAAGCTCGTTGCGGAAGGACTGCCGTGGTTGCATGATGCCTGGAAGAAGCGCCTGCGCGACGACCTGCAATCGCTGGCCGGCCTCCTAGCCGAACCGCGCTTTGCCGAGGCAAAAACTTGTCTGTTCGATCACCTGCGGCTTTTCGGGCGGCCGGCGCTGCAGCTTGCCGACCACTTGGTTTCGTCAGACAAGCGACCCGACCGGTTGCCTTCGCCGGTCTACGCCTACGCCAACTCGGCCGTGCTCCCCGACGGTTCGCCGACCCTCGGTCAGAAGCTACACGCGCACTTGATCGCGGTGAGCCGCAGCGCCGTCCTGGCCGCCCAGGAAATCCTGACGCTGCGTCGCGAAATGCCGGGCGTGGAAGCGGGCGAAATTCCGTTGGCGCTTCGCAGGAAGGGCCGGGATCCGAAATATGCCTGGCAGGACGAGGCGGCGAGCGCAATTCGTGCGCATCGCACGGGCGTTCATGAAGGCGCTTTTTTTGGCGTCATGATCGCCGGGACCGGCTCTGGCAAAACAATCGCCGCCCTGAAAGTCGCCGCAGCGTTCAGGAGCGCTTTGCGCGTGGTCTATGCCTCGCCCTTGCGCTCGCTTACCCTGCAATCAGGCAACGAGTTCGCCGACATGGGGTTTGGCAGCGACGATATGGCGACGGTCATCGGCGATCCGCTGATCCAGAAAATGTTCGACATCGAGGGCAGGTCGCAGGATCTCCGCGAGTCGATCTGCAATCCGGAGTGCGACGAGGAGGCGATCGAGGTCGTGGGCGGCGGTTCATCACCGGATCTCGGCGAGCGCTTGCGCACGCTGCGGTGTTTCGACGATCGCCAAGTGCGGATGATCACCACGCCAGTGCTCGCGGCCACGCTCGATACGGTGATGAAGCTCGCCGACGGTCGGCGCGGCAGCTACCTGACCCATTTGCTGCGCATGGCCTCCTCGGATCTGATCATCGACGAGGTTGACATGTATTCGCCGGTGGATCTTCTGGCGATTGGCCGTCTCGTCGAAGCCGCGGGTTTCTGGCGTAGCCGCGTTACCCTGAGTTCGGCGACACTCTCGCCAGTGATCGCATTTGCTCTCTTTCGCGCCTACCTCGCCGGGGTCAAATCCCGCGATGCTCTGGATAGCGCGGAGACACGGATCTTCGGCGGCTGGTTTTCGGATTCGACGCCGGCCGTTATCCAGAAAATCGCTTCGCCAGAAGGGTTCCAGCAGGAACACCTGGCGTTTGCCGGGTCGGTTGCGAAGATCGCGGGCGCACAGGGTAAACGGCGCGTTGCCGGATATATTCATCGTCAAGAAACTGCGGATTCCCCCGCCTCAGAGCAGCGGCAGCAGCTATTGTCCCTGGTGGCTGCCGTCAAGCATCTTCACCGGCTCAACGCTGTATCCCTGGCAGACGAGCGTCGCTTTTCCGTCGGCTGCGTTCAGGTGGTCAATGTCGTGCATTGCCAGCGCTTCGCCCTGGCGCTCGCGGCCTGGGCCGCCGAGGAAAAAACTGGCGAGGCGCTCGATATCCGCGTGGTTTGTCTGCATGGCAGACTGTCGCTGGCAAGTCGCAACTGGATTGACGGGCAGCTGAACCGGATGCTATGCCGAAAGGGAGAAAATGGCGATCTCGCGCCGCTGGTCAATCCCTTCGTGCGGGAATTCGTTGCCGGCTCGTCGTGTCTGAACATAGCGGTGATCCTCGTTTCGACGCTGGAGACCACCGGCCGGGATCATGATTTCGATTGGGGGGTGATTGAGAGCCGGCAAGAGCGAGACATTCTCCAGTTTGCCGGGCGGATACGCCGGCATCGACCGCCCCTGCCCGACAGCGGCTTCAAGAACTTGGTGATTTGGGATGTGCCGCTGCGATGGGATGGAAAGCCATGGCAACCGCAGAACACGCGCGACAACCCGGTGGCTTTTAAGCGCTTCGGGGTGGGCGACACGATGGGTGAACCGGTCGACCGCCCGGGGGGGAGCAATCTCACGCAGGTGCTGTTGCGTCGTGCCATCGGCGAGGACGCCGGCGCGCGCCGCTATGGGGCGATGCCGAACTACCAGGCGATGATGTCGCAGACCTATGGGAAGGACGCTTTCGTTACGCCGTCGAGGTGCCTGAGTGAAGCGTTTCCGCGCGCGCGCGAATACGACCCGCAAGACAACGAGGCCTATACGGTGCGAGCCTGCGAGACACAGCGTCTTCGCAATGTGCTGCTCGAACAGCGAAGAAATAAAAACCACAGCCTCGTCGAGTGGCTGGCCGACTGCAACCGGGCCGGCCGATTGCTGAGCTACCATCAGAATCTCTATCGCTTCCGGGCCGGGCGCCGCATGTACCTTTATTGGCACGATTGGCGCGACGGCGAACAGCAGTGGTTCTACGTCGTCGAACCGGGCCGGGAGCTGGAGACGTCGAAACCACAGTGGTGCATCACTGACTTAAACGTCGAAGCAAAGGGCTTCCTGTTCACCTTTGACGAAGAGGCCGAGATCGACGAAATCCGTGCCAGCACCGGGGCATTTCTCAAGAAGGATCGCATCCGGCTCGCGAGCGTATATTTCACGCAGCAGCCGTCTGCTGACAATTCACGGCTGGCCTATCACTGCCAAATCGGCCTAATGGGATGACCAAACTTCTCATCAACCTCACCGACCTTCTGCGCCAGCGCACGGTTGAGGGCGAGCGCATCGAGTACAAGACCGGATGGAGTCCAGACGCAACCCTCCGCACCGTGTGCGCCTTTGCCAACGACTTCGAAAACCTTGGCGGCGGTTACGTGGTGATCGGGCAGGACTGCGACGCCAATGGCCAGCCTCTGTTCCCACCCGTGGGGCTGGCTGACAACCAGCTGGACAAGATTCAGCGCGAACTGCTGGCGCACTGTCAGTTGATTCAGCCGCCGTATTTCCCAGTATTGAGCATAGAGGAAGTCGAGGGGCGCAAGTTGATCGTACTTTGGGCACCAGGCGGACAGAACCGACCCTACAAAGCGCCCGAAGCCGTCACAGCCAAGAAAAAGACGTGGCACCACTACATCCGGCGCTACAGCAGCACGGTCGAGGCCAAGGGCGACACCGAGCTGGAGTTGTTGAGGCTGGCTGCCAAGGTGCCGTTTGACGACCGCTACAACCAGTCGGCACGGCTCGATGAACTCTCCAAACCGCTGATGCAAGCTTTCTTGCAGGAGGTGGACAGCGCATTGGCGGCGGATGCGCCCGGGTTTTCGGTCGAGGCATTGGCTCGGCAGATGAACGTCGCGGGTGGGCCTGTCGAGTCGCCGTGGCCCAAGAACGTCGGTCTGCTGTTTTTCAATGAGACGCCGGAGCGATTTTTCCCCGGCGTGCAGATCGATGTGGTCTGGTTCCCTGAGGGTGCCGGCGGTGATCGCTTCGAGGAAAAGATCTTCAAGGGCCCGCTGGCGCGGATGACGCGCGAGGCCTTGAGCTACATCCAGCGCAACTACCTGCGCGAGACGGTCATCAAGCACCGTGACCGAGCCGAGGCCACGCGGGTCTGGAATTTCCCCTATGCTGCCATCGAGGAAGCCGTGGTCAACGCGGTCTATCACCGTTCTTACGAGGAGCGTGAACCCATCGAGGTGCGCATCAGCCATGACGAGTTGGTTGTCGTTAGTTTTCCCGGCCCGGATCGTTCCATCCGCTTGGAGGACCTGCAGGCCGGTCGTGCAGTCAGCCGCCGCTACCGCAACCGGCGGATCGGCGAGTTCCTGAAGGAACTGGATCTGACCGAAGGCCGCTCGACGGGCATCCCGAAAATCCTCAAGGTGATGGCCGCGAATGGCTCGCCCACGCCGCTGTTTGAATCGGATGATGACCGACTGTCGTTTGTGATCCGCTTGCCCAGTCATCCGCTGGCCATGGGCGGGATCACGCCCATCGACCAAGCTACCGGGGAAGTCACCGGGGAAGTCACCGGGGAAGTTGGGCGTCTACTACGCGTCCTGGATCGGGAGATGCCCCGGCAGCAGATTCAGGATGCCCTGGCGCTCAAGCATGAAGATCATTTCCGAAATGCCTACCTCAAACCGGCTTTGGCCCTTGGGGTGATCGAGATGACCCAGCCTGACAAACCGCGCAGTAGCAATCAGCGCTACCGCCTGACTGCCTTCGGGCAACGCTGGCTGGAGATGCATCCCGGCAACAGCGCGGGTTGAAAAATTCTCGGAGCTTACCCGCAAGCCCGCAGCAACCCGCGCCAGCACTCACATGCCCCGATAGCGAGTTTGTTTCCAGGGAACCACGCACCACCAGACACGAAGCCCCAGCCGTTCTCGGTTGGGGCTTTGGCTCATTATGTGTTTCGGGTTGTTAGCTGAGGAGCAAGCCCAAGAGGGATTCGAGAAGTCGCTTTCCGCGATTTTTGGCGTTGTGAACGAACTCGAAGAAGCCGAGGTAGAGAGGAAGACTTTCCTGGGAGATCCCGCGATGAGGCCGCAGCCAGAAACGCAGCAAGGACCAGAATCCCTCGATGGTGTTGACGTGAACCTCGTGGAAGCCGTCGCCGTCTTCATCGCGGGCGTACTCGCGGGCGCTGTGGCAGACGGTCTTGTGACTGTAGCCCCACTCAGGCAGGCAGCCGTAAATGTCATACTCGTCGGTCAGCACTAGGGTGCCCGGCGCGATGGTGGCCTGGATCAGCGGTTGTATCATGACTTGGCGGACGTTTTCGAGCATGCGGATGACGACTTGACCGCCGCGCTGGAT
>Ga0058866_1025624_pt1 | contig 12097 bp, 9 predicted proteins | sample TNRReaAerobicRNA_3_FD_61084 | JGI IMG/M metagenome (GOLD analysis project Ga0058866, IMG submission 61084) | Wastewater treatment Type I Accumulibacter community from EBPR Bioreactor in Madison, WI, USA - TNR Reactor, Time D- 0min-Aerobic_ RNA... | ecosystem: Engineered > Bioreactor > EBPR >...
CGCCTTCCAACGGAGCGTCGGCGTTGTGGGGTTGTATGTTTTGATCGGCATCGCTGATCCCTTTTAAATTAGACCGTTAAATCGATCTTGTGGCCTTCGGCCAACTGAACGATCGCTTTTTTCTTCTCAGAAATGAAACCGGCTTCGCGGCGGAGGACCTTGGGCTTGCGAGGCTGGATGAGCGTGTTGACCTTGCTCACCTTCACCGAGTAGATCTTCTCCACAGCCTGCTTGATCTCCTGCTTGTTGGCCAGGCGGTCCACTTCAAAAAGGTACTTGTTCTGGGTCTCGGTCATCACGAGGCCCTTTTCCGTGCGAAGCAGCTTCTTGATGATGTCGTAAACGGTTTTCATGACTTCGAGGCTCCTTCGGGATGCAGGCGTTTGAGCAGGCGCTGGTAACCGCCGCGCGTCATGACGCACTCGCGGCTGAACAGGACGTCGTGGGCGGAGACGCCGATCGACTGAGTGAGCGTGAGCGCCGAAATGTTGCGGCCGGAACGGAGCGTCATCGCATCGTTGTCCTCGGTGATCACGAGGGGCTTGCGCCAGCCATACTGTTCGACGGTCTTGGAGCAATCCTTGGTCTTGCCGGACTTCACCTTGAAGTCTTCGACGAGGTAAAGAAGACCGTCCTGAGCCTTCTTCTTGAGACCGAGCACGAGAGCCTCGCGCAGGATCTTTTTGGGGATCGAATAGCTGAAGTCCTTGGGCATCGGGCCGAAGGCCACACCGCCCTTGATCCAGATCGGCGAACGCATCGAACCGTGACGGGCGCGGCCGGTGCCCTTCTGTTTCCAGGGCTTCTTGCCGGTACCGGAGACCATCGAACGGTCCTTGACGGCGCGGGTCCCCTGACGGAAGTTCGCCTGGTAATAGCGCTCCACCTGATAGAGGATGTGGTTGCTGTAGTCGGCCGCTGCGATGCGGGCGTCCAGGGCTTCGCGCGACGCGACCTTGCCGTTGGTCCCAAGGACCTGGATCTCGAGCTTCTTTTCAGTTTCTTTGGCTTTGGCAGTCATACGGTGTCCGGGTTATTTCTTTTTGGCCGGCTTTTTGGCGGCTGCTTCTTTTTTAGCGGCGGCGCCGGGCTTGGCACGATTGAGGTATTGGACGATGTCGATCTTCTGGCGCTTCAGCGCCTTGGTCACGGTCACGATGGAGCTGTCGAAGCCGGGCACCGAACCGCGGACCAGCAGGAGATTGTCTTCCTTGTTCACGCCGACGACGAGAAGGTTCTGGACCGTCTCGTTGCGGTTGCCCATGTGGCCGGGCATGCGGTGACCGGGCCAGGTACGGGACGGGAACGAGCTCGCGCCGATCGAACCAATGCGGCGATGGTGCATGGAACCGTGGGATTTGGGACCCTGGTGCTGGTGATGACGCTTGATCATGCCGGCGAAGCCCTTACCGATGGAGCGGCCGTGGACGTCCACGAAGTCCCCTTCGGCGAACACTTCGGCGGTGATCTCCTGGCCGACGGTGAAGGCCTTCGCCTCTTCCGCAGTGACGCGGAATTCGCGCAGGATGCGCGCGGGCGTCACGTTCGTCTTCTTGAAGGATTCCGACTGGGCCTTGTTCAGGTGCTTTTCCTTGACGTCCCCGAAACCAATTTGGACCGCTGAATAACCGTCGCGCTCCTTGGTGAGGATCTTGGTGACGCGGGCGGGGCCCGTCTTGATCACGCTGACCGGCCAGAATTCACCGACCGGATTGAGGACCTGGGTCATGCCGATTTTTTGTCCGATAACGCCGATCATTACTTTATCTCCACATCAACGCCGGCCGGAAGATCGAGCTTCTTGAGGGCGTCGATCGTCTTGCCGGTGGGATTCATGATATCCATCAAACGCTGATGGGTCTTAAGTTGGAACTGTTCACGCGACTTCTTGTCGATGAAGGACGAGCGGTTGACCGTGAAGATCTCGCGCTTCGTGGGAAGCGGGATCGGGCCGATGAGCAGGGCGCCGGTGCGCTTCGCCGTCTCGACGATCTCCTTGGCGGACTGGTCCAGCAAACGGTGGTCGAACGCGCGGAGGCGGATGCGGATCCGTTGTCCGGCGCTGGGCTTCTGTGACATTATTTTAAGATCTCCGTGATAACACCCGCTCCGACCGTGCGTCCGCCTTCGCGAATGGCGAAGCGGAGTTCCTTCTCCATGGCGATCGGGGTGATGAGCTCCCCTTCGATCGTCACGTTGTCGCCGGGCATGACCATCTCAGTCCCCTTCGGGAGGTTGAGAGTTCCGGTCACGTCGGTCGTACGGAAGTAGAACTGGGGGCGGTAGCCGTTGAAGAACGGAGTGTGACGTCCGCCTTCTTCCTTGGTGAGGACGTACACTTCACCTTTGAACTTGGTGTGGGGAGTGATCGAGCCGGGCTTGGCCAGGACCATGCCGCGTTCAAGATCGTCCTTTTCGATGCCGCGAAGGAGGATACCGACGTTGTCGCCGGCCATACCGTCATCGAGCAGCTTGCGGAACATTTCGACGCCGGTGACGACGGACTTGCGGGTCTCGCGAAGGCCGATCACTTCGATTTCTTCTCCGACCTTGACCTTGCCGCGCTCGATGCGGCCGGTGCCGACGGTGCCGCGGCCGGTGATCGAGAACACGTCTTCGATCGGCATGAGGAAGGGCTTGTCGATCTCACGCTTGGGGTCCGGGACGTAGGAGTCGATGGCTTCCATGAGCTTCAGGATGCACTCGGCGGCCTTGGGATCTTTGGGGTTTTCGTTAGCTTTAAGGGCTGAGCCGCGGACGATGGGGATCGAGTCGCCCGGGAACTTGTACTTGGAGAGGAGTTCGCGGATCTCCATTTCAACGAGGTCAAGGAGTTCGGGGTCTTCGACCGCGTCGCACTTGTTCAGGAATACGACGATCGCGGGAACGCCGACCTGACGGGCAAGCAGGATGTGCTCACGGGTCTGGGGCATGGGGCCGTCGGTGGCGGAAACCACGAGAATGGCTCCGTCCATCTGGGCGGCGCCGGTGATCATGTTCTTGATGTAGTCGGCATGGCCCGGGCAGTCGACGTGGGCGTAGTGGCGCTTGTCGGTCTGGTACTCAACGTGCGAGACGTTGATCGTGATGCCGCGCTCTTTTTCTTCAGGGGCGTTGTCGATGGTGTCGAACGCGCGGGCTTCGGCGAAGCCTTTGGAGGCAAGGACGTTCGTGATGGCGCTGGTAAGCGTCGTCTTGCCGTGGTCAACGTGGCCGATGGTGCCGACGTTGACGTGTGTTTTGGTGCGCTCGAATTTTTCTTTTGCCATGACTTGACAGCTCCTGGTGACTTCGGTTCTTGGTTTACTTGGTAGATCTGGCCGGTTTTTGGGTCCCCTGAGCGCCCTTCACGACTTTTTCCGCGAAGGCTTTGGGAACTTCCTGGTAATACGCGGGCTCCATCATATAGGTAGCGCGTCCCTGGCTCAAACTGCGAACCGCGGTCGCGTATCCGAACATTTCAGAAAGAGGGACGTGTCCGAGAACGGCCTTCACGTTGCCCTTCTGGACCATTTCTTCGATCTTCGCGCGGCGCGAGCTCAGGTCACCGATGACGTCGCCCATGTACTCTTCGGGCGTCGTGACTTCGACCTTCATTATCGGCTCGAGGAGGATCGGGGCGCCCTGGCGCATGCCTTCCTTGAACCCGAGGATACCGGCCATCTTGAACGCCATTTCGGAGGAGTCGACGGTGTGGAACGAGCCGTCGATCAAAGTGACCTTGATGTCCGTTACGGGATAGCCCGCAAGGACGCCGCTGTTCGTCGCTTCTTCGACGCCGTCCTCGACCGCGGGAATGTACTCACGGGGAATCGCGCCGCCGACGATCTTGTTCTCGAACACGACGCCGGAGCCGGGTTCGCCGGGGGCGAGCACGAGCACGCAATGGCCGTACTGACCGCGTCCGCCGGACTGCTGGATGTGTTTGCCGACGACTTCACAACCCTTGGTGATGGTCTCTTTGTATGCGACCTGGGGCTTGCCGGTGGTGGCTTCGACCTTGTACTCACGCTTCATGCGGTCGACGATGATCTCAAGGTGGAGCTCGCCCATGCCGCTGATGATGGTCTCACCGGTGGCGGGATCGTACTTCACATGGAAGGTCGGGTCTTCTTCGCGCAGACGCCCGAGAGCCATGCCGAGACGTTCCTGGTCGGCCTTCGAGTTCGGCTCGATCGCCATCGAGATGACCGGCTCGGGGAAATGCATACGCTCAAGGACAATGACATCATCTTCGGAGCAGATCGTGTCGCCGGTCTCGGTCTTCTTAAAGCCGACCACCGCGCCGATGTCCCCTGCGCCGATGCGCTGGATGACTTCCTGCTTGTTCGCGTGCATCCGAAGGAGCTTGCCGATGCGTTCCTTGTTGTCCTTGGTGGAATTCAGGACGTAGGTGCCGCTCTCAAGCACGCCGGAATAAACGCGGACGTACGTGAGTTTACCGACGAAAGGATCTGAGGCGATCTTGAACGCCAGTGCGGCGAGCGGCTCGGCCTCGGTCGGGTTACGGAAAATTTCGTCGTCGGAATTCTGCGCGGTGCCCTTGACCGGAGGGACATCCTGGGGCGACGGGAGATAATCGATGACGGAGTTCAGGAGGAACTGGACGCCCTTGTTCTTGAAGGACGAACCTCCAAGGACCGGGATAAAACTGTTGGTGCAAGTCGCCTTGCGAATGGACTTCTTGAGCTGTTCGTTCGTCGGCGTCTTGCCGTTAATGAACATTTCCATGAGCTCGTCGTCGGCTTCGGAGACGGTCTCAATGAGCATGATCTTGGCGGCCTTGGCGCGCTCGACTTCGTCCGCGGGAATGTCGACGATCTCAAACGTGGCGCCGAGGTCGTCGCCGTGATAGACGATCGCCTTCTGCGCGATGACGTCGATCATGCCCTGGAGCTTGTCTTCTTTGCCGAGCGGCAGGAAGATCGCCGCGGCGCGGGCGCCGAGACGATCGCGGATCTGGCCGAGCACGACTTCGAAGTCGGCGCCGGTGCGGTCCATCTTGTTCACGAAGCAGATGCGGGGAACTTTGTAACGGTCAGCCTGGCGCCAAACCGTCTCGGACTGGGGCTCCACGCCGCCGACGCCGCAGAACACGACACAAGCGCCGTCGAGGACCTTGAGGGAGCGCTCGACTTCGATGGTGAAATCCACGTGACCGGGAGTGTCGATGATATTGATGCGGTGATCCTGCCAGAAGCAGGTCGTGGCGGCCGAGGTGATCGTGATGCCGCGCTCCTGTTCCTGCTCCATCCAGTCCATGGTCGCGGTGCCGTCGTGCACTTCGCCGATCTTGTGGACCTTGCCGGTGTAATACAGCACACGCTCGGTGGTGGTGGTCTTACCCGCGTCGATGTGAGCGCAGATACCGATGTTGCGTACTTTGTCGAGAGGATATTCGCTTGCCATAAAAGTTAAAACCGTTCTTTATTTAAATGATAAACAAACACAAAATATCATTGAAAATCGGCGAAAGAGCGAAAAGTATAACATACAGGCCGTGGGAATGCAACGGCCTTTTATTTATTTTTAACCGATCATTCGAAGGCGCCGAATACCTCGTCGCCTAGGGATGGGGCTAGAAGCGATAGTGGCTGAACGCCCGGTTCGCCTCGGCCATCTTGTGCACTTCGTCGCGTTTTTTGACCGCGGTGCCCTGACCGTTGTAGGCGTCCTTGAGCTCTTCTGCCAGCCGCTCCTGCATACTGCGACCCTTACGCGCACGGGCCGCGTCACGGATCCAGCGCATCACGATGGTGATGCCTTTGTCTTCACGAACTTCGCAAGGGATCTGGTACGTGGCACCGCCGACCCTGCGCGACTTGAGCTGCAGGAGCGGGCGGGCGTTGGCCAGGGCCTTTTCAATGATATTGACCGCGTTGGCGTTCTCGACCTTCTGGGTCACGAGGTCCATGGCGTCATACATGATCCGTTCGGCGGTGGACTTCTTGCCACGCTCCATGATCATGTTGATGAATTTGGACACCAAAATGCTCTTGAACTTGGGGTCCGGGTTGATCTGACGCTTATCAGCAGTTCTTCTTCTCATGGTTACTTCTTACCGCCTTCCTTGGGACGCTTGGCGCCGTACTTGGACCGGCTGCGGCGGCGATTGGCGACACCGGAGGTGTCGAGCATACCGCGGATGATGTGATACCGGACGCCGGGAAGGTCCTTCACACGGCCCCCGCGGATCGTCACGATGGAGTGCTCCTGGAGGTTGTGACCTTCTCCCGGAATATAAGCGGTGACCTCGAACCCATTCGTCAGGCGGACGCGGGCCACTTTACGCAGCGCCGAGTTCGGCTTCTTAGGGGTCTGGGTTTTGACCTGAAGGCAGACGCCTTTACGCTGAGGGGCGCTCTCCAACGCGGGAGACTTGGTCTTCGAGATGATCTTTTCCCGCCCCAGGCGGATCAGCTGATTAATCGTCGGCATTGTTTTTGTCTTCTTCCTGTCCTTCTGATTCCGGACGACCGTCCAGGACCGCTCTGGCTTCTTCCAGCTTGGTCTTGGTGGTCGCCACGTGTTCTTGAACTTGGCGCACGATCTCGTTACGTTTTTGACCCTGGAATCCGGTCCCCGCGGGGATCAGATGGCCCATGATCACATTTTCTTTAAGTCCGCGGAGGGTGTCTACTTTACCGCTTGCGGCGGCTTCCGTCAAAACGCGGGTCGTCTCCTGGAAGCTCGCGGCGGAGATGAAGCTGTCGGTCGCCAGTGACGCCTTGGTGATCCCGAGGATGACCGAGTGGGCGACAGAAGGCTTCTTCCCTTTCTTGCGGAGCTCGTCGTTAGTGCTGTTGAACAGCGCCTTGTCGACCTGCGCTCCGACGAGGAACGGAGAATCCCCCGTCTCCTCGACCTTCACGCGGCGGAGCATCTGACGAACGATCACCTCGATGTGCTTGTCGTTGATCGTCACGCCCTGAAGACGGTAGACCTCCTGAATCTCATTGACCAGGTACTCTTGGAGCTTGCGCTCACCGCTGATCTTGAGGATGTCCTGCAGGACCACCGGGCCGTCCACGAGCTGTTCGCCCGCATTCACAAGGTCGCCCTTGTAGACGTTCAAGTGCTTACCGTGCGGGATGTTGTATTCCTTCTTGAGGCCGGTCTTCGGGTTGCGAACGATGACGCGGCGGACGCCCTTGCGGGTCTGACCGAACTCGACGACGCCTTCGATCTCCGAGATGATCGCGGGATCTTTGGGCTTGCGGGCCTCAAAGAGTTCCGCGACGCGCGGCAGACCGCCGGTGATGTCCTTGGTCTTGGTCTGCTTTCTGGGCGTCTTGGCGAGGATCGTACCCGCGGTCACCTGATCGCCGTCACGGACCACGATGTGGGCGTGCGTGGGGATCGGGTAGAAGCCGAGGACCTCGTTCTTGTCGTTGTAAATGATGACCTGGGGATGGTAATCGCCCTTGTAATCGATGATGACGCGCTCTTCCTTGCCGGTGGTCTGGTCGAGCTCCTTGCGCATGGTGACGTCTTCGATGACGTCCTCATAGCGCACGACGCCCTGCACCTCAGAGATGATCGACGAGGTGTAGGGATCCCACTCGACGAACACGACGCCCTTGTCGACCTTGCCGCCGTCGGCCACCTTAAGGAGACCGCTGTGCGGGATCACGTGGCGCTCGATCTCTCGGCCATCGTCCTGATGGATCGAGACCTGGCCGTTGCGGTTCAACACGATGTACTGGTCGCCCTTGATCTTGGCGGACTTGATGTTGTGGTACTTGATCATACCGGTGTTCTTGGCGGCGATCGACGACTGGGCGACCGTACGCGAGGCGGTACCACCGATGTGGAAGGTACGCATCGTGAGCTGGGTTCCCGGTTCACCGATGGACTGGGCGCCGATGATGCCGACGGCCTCACCGAGCTCGACCATGCGGCCGGTCGCGAGATTGCGGCCGTAGCACTTGGCGCAGATGCCGTACTCGAGTTCGCAGGTCAGGGCGGAGCGGACACGGATCTTTTCGAATCCGGCCTCTTCGATCTTCTTGGCGGCTTCTTCGGAGATCTCATGCCCCGCTTCGACGATCATTTCGTCGGTGACGTGGTTCATGATGTTGGTCAACGCGACGCGGCCCGTGATGCGCTCGCTCAAGGAAACGACGATATCGTCCCCTTCCACGATCGCTTCGGCGTAAATGCCGTTCAGCGTTCCGCAATCTTCCTTGGTCACGATCACGTCCTGGGCGACGTCCACGAGACGGCGCGTCAGGTAACCGGAATCGGCGGTCTTAAGCGCGGTGTCGGCAAGACCCTTGCGCGCGCCGTGCGTCGAAATGAAATACTCGAGCATCGTCAGACCTTCGCGGAAGTTCGCGCGGATCGGGTTCTCGATGATCTCGCCCGAGGGCTTGGCCATCAGACCGCGCATACCGGACAGCTGACGGATCTGCTGCTTGGAACCGCGCGCACCGGAATCGGCCATCATGAACACGGGATTGAACGTGTCAAGCTCGGCAAAGACGCCCTCGGCGACCTCTTCGGTCGCGCGGGTCCAGATGTCGATCACCTGGTTGTAGCGCTCACCGTCCGTGATCACACCGCGGCGATACTGTTCATCGATGCGGGAAACGTCCTGGAGGGCCTTGCCGACGATGGCCTGCTTGACCTTGGGGATCTGCATATCATCGATCGAGATCGAGATGCCGGCACGGGTCGCGGCGCGGAAACCAAGCGCCTTGAGGTCGTCAAGCAGCTGGACCGTGCGGTGATGTCCCGTGAGCTTGTAGCAGCTCGCGATGACACGGTTCAGGCGCGACTTGTTGAGCTCCTCATTCACGTATTCCATCGCGTCCGGAAGGGCGCGGTTGAACTGGAGGCGGCCGACGGTCGTTTCGACCATCTGTCCCTTGATGCGGACCTTGACGAGGGCATGAAGGTCCACGGCACCATCCTCAAAAGCATAATCCGCTTCATCTTCGGACGAGAAGCGGTGTCCTTCACCCTTGGCGCCTTTACGGCCCTTGGTCAGGTAGTAGCAGCCAAGTACGATGTCCTGTGAAGGGGTCGCGATCGGACGGCCGTTCGCGGGCGAGAAGATGTTCGCGACACTGAGCATCAGCGTCCGGCATTCGATCTGCGCCTCGGGCGAAAGCGGCACATGGACGGCCATCTGGTCACCGTCGAAGTCGGCGTTGAACGCCGCGCAAACGAGCGGGTGGATACGGATGGCGCGACCTTCGATGAGCACCGGTTCGAACGCCTGGATACCCAAACGGTGAAGCGTCGGAGCACGGTTGAGGAGAACAGGGTGGTTCTTGATGACATCCTCGAGGATGTCCCAGACTTCCAGCTTCATATTCGCCACCATGCGCTTGGCGCTCTTGATGGTGTGGACGAAGCCCTTTTCCCGCAGCTTCTTGATGATGAACGGCTCGAACAGCTCGAGCGCCATCTCCTTGGGGAGACCGCACTGGTTGAGCTTGAGCTCGGGACCGACGACGATGACCGAGCGGCCGGAGTAATCGACGCGCTTACCGAGCAGGTTCTGACGGAAACGGCCCTGCTTGCCCTTGAGCATGTCGCTCAGGGACTTGAGGGGGCGATTGCCGGCGCCGAGCACGGGACGGCCATGACGGCCGTTGTCGAACAGGGCGTCCACCGCTTCCTGGAGCATCCGCTTTTCGTTGCGGACGATGACCTCGGGAGCCTTCAGGTCGAGCAGCTTCTTCAAACGGTTGTTGCGGTTGATGACGCGGCGGTACAGGTCGTTCAAGTCGCTGGTGGCGAAACGTCCGCCGTCCAGAGGAACGAGCGGGCGCAGGTCCGGCGGGATGACCGGGATCGTCTGCATGATCATCCACTCGGGACGGTTGCCCGAACCGAGGAAGCTCTCCGCGATCTTGAGGATCTTGAGGGCCTTGCGCTGGTTGGTCTCGCCCTTGGCGGCCGCGAGCTCCTTCTGGGTCTTCTTGACGAGCTTGTCCATATCGACGTCCTTGAGGATCTCCTCAAGGGCCTCGGCACCCATCTTGGCGACGAACTTGTTCGGTCCGAAGCGCTCCAGGGCCTCCTGGTACTTGTCTTCGTTGAGCAGGTCGCCCTTCTTGAAGTTGGTGTCACCGGCGTCGAGCACCACGTACTCTTCGTAGTACATGACACGCTCGAGTTCGCGCATGTTGAGACCGACGAGGGCCCCAATGCGGGACGGGAGGGACTTGAAGAACCAGATGTGCGCCACTGGAGCGACGAGGTCGATGTGACCCATGCGCTCACGGCGGACGCGGGAGAGCGTGACTTCGACGCCGCAGCGGTCGCAGATCACACCCTTGTGCTTGATGCGCTTGTACTTACCGCAATTGCACTCCCAATCCTTGGTGGGCCCGAAGATCTTTTCGCAGAAAAGACCGTCTTTTTCCGGCTTGAAGGTACGGTAGTTGATGGTCTCGGGCTTCTTGACTTCGCCGCGCGACCAGGACTTGATCACCTCCGGAGAGGCGATGCGGATCGATATCTGGTCGAACGAGTTCAGGTTTTCGTTGATCATCATCAGCTTCCACTCTCCGTCTCGTTCGGTTGATTCTTTTCCATCCGCACATCCAGGCACAGCGCCTGCAATTCGCGTACGAGCACGTTGAACGACTCCGGTACGCCGGGACGGAAGGAGTTCTCACCCTTCACGATGTCCTCATAAATGCGGGTCCTGCCCTGCACGTCGTCGCTCTTCACGGTGAGGAGCTCCTGCAGGGTGTAGGCCGCGCCGTAAGCCTCGAGCGCCCAGACTTCCATCTCTCCGAGACGCTGACCGCCGAACTGGGCCTTACCGCCCAGAGGCTGCTGCGTGACGAGGGAGTACGGTCCGGTCGAGCGGGCGTGGATCTTGTCATCCACCATGTGCGCGAGCTTCATCATGTAAATGTATCCGACCGTGGTCTCCTGGTCGAAGGCCTCTCCGGTCAATCCGTCGATGAGACGGGTCTTGCCGTGCTTGGGAAGCTTGGCCCTGCCCATGAACTCCTTGATCGTCTCTTCGCTGGCGCCGTCAAAGACAGGGGTCGCCAAGTGAAGGCCGAGCACGTGGGCGGCCCAGCCGAGATGGGTTTCGAGCAGCTGACCGACGTTCATGCGCGAAGGTACACCGAGCGGGTTCAGGATGATGTCCACCGGGGTCCCATCGGCCATGTACGGCATGTCCGCGGCCGGCATGATGCGGGCGATGACACCCTTGTTACCGTGGCGTCCGGCCATCTTGTCGCCGACCGAGATCTTGCGCTTCGAGGCGACCTGAACGATGACTTTCTTGAGCACGCCGGGGGGCAGTTCGTCACCGCGCTTGACGCGGTCGATCTCGCGGCTCTCCTCGTAGCGGAGCTCGTCGATCTGGTCCGTGAAAATGCGCACGACGCGGCGGACCTCTTCTTCAAGCTCCTCGTTGCCTTCGAGCTTGATGCCGTCGAGGTCGCATTCCACGAGGTCCTTGAGGTCGGACTTGAGGATCTTCTTTCCGGCCGCGATCACGGTGTCGCCGGATTCCTGATGGACGAGGCTCGATGCGAGCTTCGCGCCGAGCAGGAGGTCGGAGAGCTTCTTCTCCATGGTCTCGCGGCATTTTTCGATCTGGGTGACGTAGGTGCTCTGGATCTTGTCGATCGCGTCCTTCTCCTGCTTCCGCTCTTCACGGGACTTGGAGGCGGGGCCCTTGCGCGCGAAGACCTTGCTGCTGATGATCACGCCACGGATGCCGGGCGGGACGATCAGGGAGGCGTCGCGGACGTCGCCGGCTTTTTCGCCGAAGATCGCGCGGAGGAGCTTCTCCTCAGGAGAAAGCTCGGTCTCGGACTTCGGAGTGACCTTACCGACGAGGATGTCGCCGGGTTTCACTTCCGCGCCGATGCGGATGATGCCGTCCTCGCCCAGGTTGCGGAGGTCTTCCTCCCCGACGTTCGGGATGTCGCGGGTGATCTCTTCCTTGCCCAGACGTGTGTCGCGCGCTTCGACTTCGAACTCCTCGATGTGCACCGAGGTGTAGACATCGTCACGGATCAGGCGGTCGGAGAGGATGATCGCGTCCTCGAAGTTGTAACCGCGCCAGGGCATGAAAGCCACGAGCACGTTCTGTCCGAGGGCGAGCTCCCCG
>Ga0058866_1067119_pt1 | contig 12057 bp, 4 predicted proteins | sample TNRReaAerobicRNA_3_FD_61084 | JGI IMG/M metagenome (GOLD analysis project Ga0058866, IMG submission 61084) | Wastewater treatment Type I Accumulibacter community from EBPR Bioreactor in Madison, WI, USA - TNR Reactor, Time D- 0min-Aerobic_ RNA... | ecosystem: Engineered > Bioreactor > EBPR >...
CGAACCGGCGGATGTGGCTACCCTCGCCGGAGCGCTAGAGGATTTGCCTTGTGAGTTCGGAGCGACCATGACCTACTCCTATACCGAGAAGAAGCGTATCCGCAAGAGTTTCGCCAAGCGCACCAGTGTGCTCGAGGTGCCCTTTCTGCTGGCGACGCAACTGGAATCCTTCACCGCCTTCCTGCAGGCCAGCGCCCCTGCGGGGCAGCGCCGGAACCAGGGGCTGCAGGCCGCCTTCTGCTCGATCTTCCCGATCGTCAGCCACAGCGGCAACGCACGGCTGGAGTTCGTCAGTTACACGCTTTCCGAGCCGACCTTCGACGTCACCGAGTGCCAGCAGCGCGGGCTGACCTTCGCCTCGGCGCTGCGCGCCAAGGTGCGCCTGGTGATACTCGACCGCGAGGTGCCGGACACGATCAAGGAGGTGAAGGAGCAGGAGGTCTACATGGGCGAGATCCCGTTGATGACCTCCACGGGTTCGTTCGTCATCAACGGCACCGAGCGGGTGATCGTCTCGCAACTGCATCGCTCGCCCGGCGTGTTCTTCGAACACGATCGGGGCAAGACGCACAGCTCGGGCAAGTTGCTGTTCTCGGCACGGGTCATTCCGTATCGCGGCTCGTGGCTCGATTTCGAGTTCGATCCGAAGGATCTGCTGTTCTTCCGGGTGGACCGTCGCCGCAAGATGCACGTGACGACCCTGCTCAAGGCCATCGGCCTGACATCACAGCGGATTCTCCTCGAGTTCTTCGAGTTCGACACCTTCTACATCGGCAAGCGGGTGACCGAGTTCGCGCTCGTTCCCGAGCGTCTGCGCGGTGAGGTCGCCCGTTTCGACTTCAACGATCCTTCCGGCAAGCTGATCATCGCCAAGGACAAGCGGATCACGGCCAAGCACATCCGCGAACTCGACGCCGCCGGCATGAAACAGGTCGCCGTTCCCGACGATTTCCTGATCGGGCGCGTGATCGGTGTGGACGTGGTCGATCAGACGACTGGCGAGATTCTCGCCAACGCCAATGACGAGATCACCGAGACGCTGCTGGCGAAGCTGGTCGAGGCGGGCGTCGAGTCGCTGCAAACGCTGTATGTCAACGACCTCGATCATGGCGCCTTCATCTCGCAGACCCTGCGCACGGACGAGACGGCGTCGCGCCAGGCGGCGCGGATCGCGATCTACCGCATGATGCGGCCGGGCGAGCCGCCGACCGAGGAAGCCGTCGAGATCCTCTTCAACGGATTGTTCTACTCCGATGACCGCTATGATCTTTCGGCTGTCGGACGGATGAAGTTCAACCGCCGTGTCGGGCGCAAGGACGTCATCGAGTACAAGGTGATGGTCCGGCAGGCGCCGGCAAGACGCGATGCCATCGCCAAACTGATCAATGAAACCGTCGGCGATTCGGTGACGTCGGTGGAGCAGGCGCTTGCCGAGTTGAGCCACGGGCCGCGGGCGGTGGCGGAAAACCTGACGCACGAGGCCGCGGTGAGCCTGTTGGACTCGCTGAAGGCACTCGGTGTCGTGGGCGAGGTGCGCGAACAGCTGACCCTGTCGCCGCGCGACATCGTCGAGGTGATCCGGTTGCTGGTCGAGCTGCGAAACGGCCGCGGCGAAATCGACGACATCGACCATCTGGGCAACCGGCGGGTACGCTCGGTCGGTGAACTGGCGGAAAACCAGTTCCGCGCCGGACTGGTACGCGTCGAACGTGCGGTCAAGGAACGCCTGTCGCAGGCCGAGTCGGACAACCTGATGCCGCATGACCTGATCAACGCCAAGCCGATCAGCGCGGCGGTACGCGAGTTCTTCGGCTCGAGCCAGCTGTCGCAGTTCATGGACCAGACCAACCCGCTGTCCGAGATTACCCACAAGCGCCGCGTTTCGGCGCTTGGTCCAGGCGGCCTGACGCGCGAGCGGGCCGGCTTCGAGGTGCGTGACGTGCATCCGACGCACTACGGTCGCGTTTGTCCGATCGAAACGCCGGAGGGCCCGAACATCGGCCTGATCAACTCGCTGGCGCTCTTCGCGCGCACCAACGAGTATGGCTTTCTCGAGACCCCCTATCGCAAGGTCGTCGACGGCCGGGTGAGCGACCAGATCGAGTACCTGTCGGCGATCGAGGAGGGTGCCTACATCATTGCCCAGGCCAACTCGGAAATCGGCGAGGAAGGAGCGCTGCGCGATCAACTGGTCACCTGTCGCGAGAAGGGGGAAACCATTCTCGCCGAGCCGGCACGCGTGCAGTACATGGACGTGGCGCCGAGTCAGATCGTCTCGGTGGCGGCGTCGCTGATCCCCTTCCTCGAGCACGACGATGCCAACCGCGCGCTGATGGGGGCCAACATGCAGCGGCAGGCCGTGCCCTGCCTGCGTCCGGAGAAGCCGCTGGTCGGGACGGGTATCGAGCGGACGGTGGCCGTCGACTCGGGTACCGCGGTACAGGCGTTGCGTGGCGGGTTGGTCGACTACGTCGACGCGTCGCGTGTCGTCGTGCGCGTGAACGACGACGAGACCGGGCCGGGCGAAGTCGGCGTCGATATCTACAACCTGGTCAAGTACACGCGCTCCAACCAGAACACCAACATCAACCAGCGGCCGCTGGTGCGCGTTGGCGATGTGATCGCCAGAGGCGATGTGGTTGCCGACGGTGCGTCGACCGACAAGGGCGAACTGGCGCTCGGCCAGAACATGCTGGTCGCCTTCATGCCCTGGAATGGCTACAACTTCGAGGATTCGATCCTGATTTCCGAGCGCGTGGTCGCCGAGGACCGCTTCACCTCGATCCACATCGAGGAACTGACGGTCGTCGCGCGTGACACCAAGCTGGGGCCCGAGGAGATCACGCGCGACATCGCCTCGCTGGGTGAATCGCAACTCTCGCGCCTCGACGAGTCGGGAATCGTCTACATCGGCGCCGAGGTCGAGGCCGGGGACGTTCTGGTGGGCAAGGTGACGCCCAAGGGAGAAACACAGCTGACTCCGGAAGAGAAGCTGCTGCGGGCGATCTTCGGCGAGAAGGCGTCCGACGTGAAGGACACGTCGTTGCGTGTGCAGTCAGGGATTTCGGGTACGGTGATCGACGTGCAGGTGTTCACGCGCGAAGGCATCGAGCGTGACAAGCGGGCGCAGTCGATCATCGACGACCATTTGCGCAGCTACAAGCTCGACCTCGCCGATCAGTTGCGCATCGTCGAGAGGGATGCCTTTGCCCGCGCCGAGCGAATGATCGTCGGCAAGCCGGCGAACGGCGGCCCGAAGCGGCTGGCCAAGGGAACGCCGGTCAGCGCCGAATACCTCGAGGGTATCGACCCGCATCACTGGTTCGACATCCGCATGGCGGACGAGGACGTCGCGCAGCAGTTGGAGTCGCTGCGCGAAGGCCTCGAACAGACCCGCAAGGGCTTCGACATCGCCTTCGAAGAGAAACGCAAGAAGCTGACCCAGGGTGACGAACTCCCGCCCGGCGTGCAGAAGATGGTCAAGGTCTATGTCGCCGTCAAGCGTCGCCTGCAGGCGGGCGACAAGATGGCGGGCCGGCACGGCAACAAGGGCGTCGTGTCGCGCATCGTACCGGTCGAGGACATGCCGTACATGGCGGACGGGCGGCCGGTCGACATCGTCCTGAACCCGCTCGGCGTACCCTCGCGGATGAACGTCGGCCAGATTCTCGAGGTCCATCTCGGGCTGGCGGCGAAGGGACTGGGAACGCGAATTGGCGACATGCTTCGCCGCCAGGCGAGCGCCGAAGAGGTGCGTGGCCTGCTCGAGCAGATCTACAACGGGACCGGCAAGCCGGAGCGGCTCGACGAACTCAACGACATCGAGATTCTCGAGATGGCGGGCAACCTTGAGGCGGGCGTGCCGTTTGCGACGCCGGTTTTCGATGGTGCCAAGGAATCGGAGATCAAGTCGGTCCTGGCGCTGGCCGGCATGCCGCAGTCTGCCCAGATGACGCTCTACGATGGCCGCACCGGCGAGCAGTTCGAGCGGCAGGTGACGGTGGGCTACATGCACGTGCTGAAACTGCACCACCTGGTCGATGACAAGATGCATGCCCGATCGACCGGACCGTACTCGCTGGTCACGCAACAGCCTCTGGGCGGCAAGGCGCAGTTCGGTGGCCAGCGCTTCGGCGAGATGGAGGTGTGGGCCCTCGAAGCCTACGGTGCTTCCTACGTCCTGCAGGAGATGCTCACCGTCAAGTCGGACGATGTCAACGGCCGGACGAAGGTTTACGAGAACATCGTCAAGGGTGATCACAAGATCGACGCCGGCATGCCGGAGTCGTTCAACGTCCTCGTCAAGGAAATCCGTTCGCTGGCGATCGACATCGATCTCGAGCGTTTCTGATTTGTTGGCAAGGGGTGGGAGAGCACCAAGGCACCGCGACTTCCGGCATCCTCACCCCAGACAGCTCACTCCTCACTGGAGCAAAAGATGAAAGCATTGCTTGATTTGTTTAAGCAGGTGACGCAGGAAGAGCAGTTCGACGCGATCACCATCGGTCTCGCCTCGCCGGACAAGATCCGCTCCTGGTCCTACGGCGAAGTGAAGAAACCGGAGACGATCAACTACCGCACCTTCAAGCCGGAGCGGGACGGGCTCTTCTGCGCCAAGATCTTTGGCCCGATCAAGGACTATGAGTGTCTCTGCGGCAAGTACAAGCGGCTCAAGCATCGCGGCGTGATCTGTGAGAAGTGTGGCGTCGAGGTGACCCTGGCGAAGGTGCGCCGCGAACGCATGGCGCATATCGAGCTGGCCAGCCCGGTGGCGCACATCTGGTTCCTGAAGAGCCTCCCCAGCCGCCTTGGCATGGTGCTCGACATGACGCTGCGCGACATCGAGCGGGTGCTCTACTTCGAGGCCTTCGTCGTCTTCGATCCGGGCATGACGCCTCTCGTCCGCGGCCAGTTGCTGACCGAGGATGACTATCTGGCCAAGGTCGAGGAGTATGGCGACGACTTCTCTGCCGCCATGGGTGCCGAAGGCATCCGTGAGCTACTTCGTTCGATCGACCTGGCGCGCGAGGCCGAGAGCCTGCGTGGCGAACTCGAAACCACCAATTCGGAAACCAAGAGCAAGAAGTTCTCGAAGCGGCTCAAGGTCCTCGAGGGCTTCCAGAAGTCCGGCATCAAGCCGGAGTGGATGGTGCTCGAGGTGCTGCCGGTGTTGCCGCCCGACCTGCGTCCGCTGGTGCCGCTCGATGGCGGCCGTTTCGCGACTTCGGACCTGAACGACCTCTACCGTCGGGTGATCAACCGCAACAACCGCCTGAAGCGGCTGCTCGAGCTGAAAGCGCCGGAGATCATCGTCCGCAACGAAAAGCGCATGCTGCAGGAGGCCGTCGATTCGCTGCTCGACAACGGCCGCCGCGGCAAGGCGATGACCGGCGCCAACAAGCGCCCGCTGAAGTCGCTGGCCGACATGATCAAGGGCAAGGGCGGCCGTTTCCGGCAGAACCTGCTTGGCAAGCGTGTCGACTACTCGGGGCGCTCGGTGATCGTCGTCGGTCCACAACTCAAGCTGCATCAGTGCGGCTTGCCGAAGCTGATGGCGCTCGAGCTGTTCAAGCCGTTCATCTTCAACCGCCTCGAGGTGATGGGCCTGGCGACCACCATCAAGCAGGCGAAGAAGATGGTCGAGACGCAGGAGCCGGTTGTCTGGGACATCCTGGAGGAAGTCATTCGTGAGCATCCGATCATGCTCAACCGGGCACCAACGCTGCACCGGCTGGGCATCCAGGCGTTCGAGCCGACGCTGATCGAAGGCAAGGCGATCCAGTTGCACCCGCTGGTCTGCGCTGCCTTCAATGCCGACTTCGACGGCGACCAGATGGCGGTGCATGTGCCGCTCTCGCTCGAGGCGCAGATGGAGGCACGGACGCTGATGCTGGCGTCGAACAATGTCCTCTCGCCGGCGAATGGCGAGCCGATCATCGTGCCGTCCCAGGACATCGTTCTCGGGCTGTACTACGCGACACGCGAGCGCATCAACGCCCGCGGCGAAGGCATGATGTTCCCCGATCTCGCCGAAGTCACGCGCGCCATGCAGGCGGGCGAACTCGACCTGCACGCGCGGATCGTCGTCCGCATCGCCGAGTTCGAGCAGGACGAAGAGGGCGGCTGGCTGGAGAAGACGACGCGTTACCAGACGACGGCCGGGCGCGCACTGCTGTCGGAGATCCTGCCCAGGGGCCTGCCGTTCAGCCTGATCGACAAGACACTGAAGAAGAAGGAGATCTCCCGGCTGATCAATGCGGCGTTCCGGCGCTGTGGTCTCAAGGAGACGGTCGTCTTTGCCGACAAGCTGATGCAGAACGGTTACCGTCTGGCAACCCGCGCCGGCATCTCGATTTGTTCCGACGACATGCTGGTGCCGGCACAGAAGCGCGAGATCATCGCCGCTGCGGAAGCCGAGGTGAAGGAGATCGAAAGCCAATACACCAACGGCCTGGTGACCAACGGCGAGCGGTACAACAAGGTGGTCGATATCTGGGGCCGTACCGGCGACCAGGTTGCCAAGGTGATGATGGATCAGCTCGGCCATGAGGAAGTGCGCAACCGCCAGGGCGAGCAGGAGAAGCAGGAGTCGTTCAACTCGATCTTCATGATGGCCGACTCGGGTGCGCGCGGTTCCGCGGCGCAGATTCGCCAGCTCGCGGGCATGCGGGGCCTGATGGCGAAGCCGGACGGGTCGATCATCGAAACGCCGATCACCACCAACTTCCGCGAGGGACTGAACGTTCTCCAGTACTTCATTTCTACCCACGGCGCCCGCAAGGGCCTGGCCGATACGGCGCTGAAGACGGCCAATTCCGGTTACCTGACGCGCCGCCTGGTCGACGTGACGCAGGATCTCGTCGTCATCGAGGAGGACTGCGGAACCGCCAACGGCGTCACCATGAAGGCACTGATTGAAGGTGGCGAGGTGATCGAGGCGCTGCGCGAACGGATTCTCGGGCGCGTCACGGCCGCCGACGTCGTGCACCCGGACACGCAGGAGACGGTGATCGAGGCCGGTACGCTGATCAGCGAGGATCATTGCGATCTGATCGATCAGTTGGGAATCGACGAGGTCAAGGCGCGGACACCGCTGACCTGCGAAACGCGGTACGGGCTGTGCGCGAACTGTTATGGTCGCGACCTTGGTCGCGGGACGCAGGTCAATGTCGGCGAGGCGGTGGGTGTGATTGCCGCGCAATCGATCGGCGAGCCGGGAACCCAGCTGACCATGCGCACCTTCCACGTCGGTGGCGCAGCCTCGCGGGCAGCGGTTGCCAGTCACGTCGAGACACGCAGCGCCGGAGTGGTCCGCTTCACCTCGACGATGCGTTATGTCACCAGTGCCAAGGGCGAGAAGATCGTCATCACGCGTTCGGGCGAGATCCTGATCACTGACGACAACGGCCGCGAGCGTGAGAAGCACAAGCTCCCCTACGGCGCGACGCTGCAGGTGGAGGATGCGCAGTCGGTCAAGGCGGGTGCCCGGCTGGCCAGTTGGGATCCGCACACGCGACCGATCATTGCCGAGTACTCGGGCCTGGTGAAGTTCGAGAACGTCGAGGAGGGTGTCACCGTTGCCAAGCAGATCGACGAAGTGACCGGTCTGTCGACGCTGGTGGTCATTGATCCGAAGCGTGGCGGCAAGATTCCGAGCAAGGGACTGCGGCCGCAGGTGCGTCTGTTCGAGCCCGATGGCGAGGAAGTCCGGATGCACGGCAGCGATCACCCGGTGACGATCACCTTTCAGGTCGGTGCCATCATCAACGTTCTCGACGGACAGCAGATCTCGGTTGGCGACGTGCTGGCGCGTCTGCCGCAGGAGTCGGCGAAGACGCGCGACATCACCGGCGGCCTGCCACGCGTGGCGGAACTCTTTGAGGCGCGCACACCCAAGGACGCGGGCATGCTGGCCGAGTTCACCGGTACCATGTCCTTCGGCAAGGACACCAAGGGCAAGCAGCGGCTGGTGATCACCGATCTCGAGGGAATCACCCACGAGTACCTGATCCTCAAGGACAAGCACGTCCTCGTCCATGACGGACAGGTGGTCAACAAGGGTGAGCTGATCGTCGATGGCGCGCCTGACCCGCACGACATCCTGCGCCTGCTGGGGGTCGAGGCGCTGGCGGTGTACATCACCGACGAGGTGCAGGACGTCTATCGTCTGCAGGGTGTCAAGATCAACGACAAGCACATCGAGGTCATCGTGCGGCAGATGCTGCGCCGGGTGAACGTCCTCGAACCGGGTGACACCAAGTTCATCAAGGGCGAGCAGGTCGAGCGCGCCCATCTGCTCGACGAGAACGACCGCATGCTGGGCGAAGGCAAGCTGCCGGCCACCTACGAGCATGTGCTGCTGGGCATCACCAAGGCCTCGCTGTCGACCGATTCGTTCATCTCGGCGGCCTCCTTCCAGGAGACGACCCGTGTTCTGACCGAAGCGGCGATCATGGGCAAGCGCGACGAACTCCGCGGTCTCAAGGAAAACGTCATCGTCGGCCGTCTGATTCCGGCTGGCACCGGTCTTGCGTATCACAATACGCGGCGGAAGAACCTTGCCGGCGAGGACATCGCTGCTGGCGCCGGCCTGGAGGGCGGCGAGGCACCGGCGGTGAGCGAGGAAAGCGCGCAGGACGTGCCTGTGGCTTGACTTGTCGCGCGATAGAACCTAGAATCGCCGGTCTTTGTCGCCGCCGCCCTTCGCTTGCGGCGGCTTGTCGTGAATTTCGCCAAGGCGGCCTTTGGTCCGCCTTGGTTTTTTGCAGACGGCCTGTGCCTCGCACCGTGGACGCTGCGCTGAAGATGAGGGTGGAAACATGCCAACCATAAACCAGCTGGTGCGCAAGCCTCGCGAGGCCATTCGCGCCAAGAGCAAAGTCCCGGCGTTGGGCAATTGTCCGCAGAAGCGGGGCGTCTGCACTCGTGTGTACACGACCACGCCGAAGAAGCCAAACTCAGCCCTGCGCAAGGTGTGCAAGGTCCGCCTGACGAATGGCTTCGAGGTCATTTCGTACATCGGTGGTGAGGGCCACAACCTGCAGGAGCACTCGGTCGTCCTCATTCGCGGTGGCCGCGTCAAGGACCTGCCGGGCGTGCGCTATCACACGGTTCGCGGGTCACTCGATACGCAGGGCGTGAAGAAGCGCAAGCAGAGTCGTTCCAAGTACGGTACCAAGCGCCCGAAGGCTGCCTGAGTTCCGTCCGATTGAGCGCCGCTCCGGATGGGCGGCCGGGAAGGGGGGCCGCTGCGCCGTCCTTTCGCCAAAATGTGACTATGAGAGGTTGCTATGCCCCGTCGTCGTGAAGTGCCCAAGCGCGATATCCTGCCGGACCCGAAGTTCGGCAATGTCGAGGTCTCGAAGTTCGTCAACACGATCATGAAAAGCGGCAAGAAATCGGTTGCCGAGCGAATCGTCTATGGCGCCTTTGACCAGGTCGTCACCAAGAGCGGCAAGGATCCCCTGGAGGTCTTCAGCGCGGCTCTGGGCAACATCAAACCGTTGGTCGAGGTCAAGAGCCGCCGTGTCGGTGGTGCCAACTATCAGGTGCCGGTGGAGGTGCGTCCGAGTCGCCGGATGGCGCTGGCGATGCGCTGGTTGCGCGATTATGCGCGCAAGCGCTCCGAGAAATCGATGGGACAGCGTCTCGCCGCCGAGATGCTCGAGGCTTCGGAGAGCCGCGGTGCCGCGGTCAAGAAGCGCGACGAAGTGCATCGCATGGCCGAAGCCAACAAGGCCTTCGCGCATTTCCGCTTCTGAGGTACCGCAGCAGCGCCGGTGGCCGGCGCTGACTATCGTTCTTTATTAGTGAAGGTCTACTACCGTGGCACGCAAAACCCCAATTGAGCGGTACCGGAACATCGGTATCAGCGCCCACATTGATGCCGGCAAGACGACGGCGACCGAGCGTATCCTCTTCTACACCGGGATCAATCACAAGATCGGTGAAGTGCACGACGGCGCTGCGACCATGGATTGGATGGCGCAGGAGCAGGAGCGCGGCATCACGATCACCTCGGCGGCGACGACGTGCTTCTGGAAAGGCATGCAGCTCGACCGCCCGGAGCATCGCATCAACATCATCGACACGCCGGGCCACGTGGACTTCACCATCGAGGTGGAACGTTCGATGCGTGTCCTCGATGGCGCGTGCATGGTCTACTGTGCCGTCGGCGGTGTGCAGCCACAGTCGGAGACCGTCTGGCGGCAGGCAACCAAGTACAAGGTGCCGCGGTTGGCCTTCGTGAACAAGATGGATCGTCAGGGTGCCGACTTCTTCAAGGTCGTTGAGCAGATGCGCACCCGCCTGAAGGCGAACCCGATCCCGATCGTCATCCCGATCGGCAAGGAGGACTACTTCGAGGGCGTCGTCGACCTGGCGAAGATGAAGGCGATCTACTGGGACGAAGCCTCGCTGGGAATGAAGTTCGACTACCGCGAGATTCCGGCGGAACTGCAGGCCGAGGCTGAGGAGTGGCGCAGCAAGATGGTCGAGGCGGCGGCCGAATCGTCCGAAGAGTTGATGGACAGGTACCTCGAAGAAGGTGACCTGAGCGAGGCCGAGATCATCCATGGCCTGCGGCAGCGGACCATCGCCTGTGAGATCCAGCCGGCACTTTGTGGCACCGCCTTCAAGAACAAGGGCGTGCAGCGCATGCTCGACGCGGTCATCGACCTCCTGCCGTCGCCTGTCGACATTCCGCCGGTGACCGGCGAAGGCGAGAACGGCGGACCGGAAACGCGCGAAGCGTCCGATGCAGCCAAGTTCTCTGCCCTTGCCTTCAAGCTGATGACCGACCCTTACGTCGGGCAGCTCACCTTCATCCGCGTCTACTCTGGTGTGCTCAAGTCCGGCGATACCGTGTACAACCCGATCAAGGGGCGGCGCGAGCGGATCGGCCGCGTGCTGCAGATGCACGCCAACAATCGCGAGGAGCTGAAGGAGGTGCTGGCGGGTGACATCGCCGCCTGTGTCGGCCTCAAGGAGGTCACGACGGGCGAGACCCTGTGCGATCCGGCGGCGGTCATCACGCTCGAGCGCATGGTATTCCCGGAGCCGGTGATCCACGTCGCGGTCGAGCCAAAGACCAAGCCAGACCAGGAGAAGATGAGCGTCGCCCTCGGTCGGCTGGCACAGGAGGACCCGTCGTTCCGTGTACGCACCGACGAGGAGTCGGGGCAGACGATCATCTCCGGCATGGGCGAATTGCACCTGGAGATCATCGTCGATCGGCTCAAGCGTGAGTTTGGCGTCGACGCCAACGTCGGCGCGCCGCAGGTCGCCTATCGTGAGTGCATCAAGAAGGCAGTCGAGCAGGAAGGCAAATTCGTCAAGCAATCCGGCGGCCGCGGCCAGTACGGTCATGTCTGGCTGAAGATGGAGCCGAACGAGCCCGGCAAGGGATACGAGTTCGTCGATGCGATCAAGGGCGGCACCGTGCCGCGCGAGTACATTCCGGCCGTCGACAAGGGCCTGCAGGATGCGATCACGAGCGGCGTCCTGGCCGGATTCCCGGTGGTGGACGTCAAGTTCACGCTCTTCGAGGGTTCCTACCACGATGTCGACTCGAACGAGAACGCCTTCCGCATGGCTGCCTCGATCGCCTTCAAGGACGGCATGCGCCGGGCGTCACCTACCCTCCTTGAGCCGATGATGGCAGTCGAGGTCGAGACGCCGGAGGATTACATGGGCAACGTGATGGGCGACCTGTCGAGTCGCCGCGGGATGATCCAGGGCATGGAAGATCTGCCAGGCAACGTGAAGGCGATCAAGGCCGAGGTGCCCCTGGCCGAGATGTTCGGTTATTCGACCACTCTTCGTTCGTTGAGCCAGGGTCGCGCAACCTACTCGATGGAGTTCAAGCATTATGCCGAGGCGCCCAAGAATGTCGCCGAAGCAGTGATCAACAAGAAATGACCCTGTTTTGAGGATACGGTAATGGCCAAGGGAAAATTTGAACGCACGAAGCCGCACGTCAATGTAGGCACGATTGGACACGTGGATCACGGGAAGACGACGCTGACGGCGGCGATCACGACGATTCTGGCGAAGAAG
>Ga0058866_1053520_pt1 | contig 11771 bp, 7 predicted proteins | sample TNRReaAerobicRNA_3_FD_61084 | JGI IMG/M metagenome (GOLD analysis project Ga0058866, IMG submission 61084) | Wastewater treatment Type I Accumulibacter community from EBPR Bioreactor in Madison, WI, USA - TNR Reactor, Time D- 0min-Aerobic_ RNA... | ecosystem: Engineered > Bioreactor > EBPR >...
AAAAAACTGGGAAGAACTGCTTGATATCTCACGAAAGATTGTAAAATATCAAAACGATCCCAATAAATATGCCATCTATCTTCCAACCAATGAGTGGGCTCCATTTGTAATTTTTGGTTTACAAAACGGGTCAGATATTTTGAGGGATAACTGGACTTACGGAAATTTCTCTGCCCCTGAGTTTGTGGAAGCATTTAAATATTTGATACAGTTCCACAAGGAGCGGTTGACCCCGATGGGAGTTTCGCAGGTCACTAATGTTTATCAGGCATTTGAGCAGGAATTTTTTGCGATGTATATCTCGGGTCCCTGGAACATCCCTGAATTTAAAAAATGGATGAAGGATTCAACGGGGGAAAAGTGGGGGACGATGCCAATTCCCGGGAAACACAGTTCACCCGGAGTCAGTCTGGCGGGAGGATCAAGTCTTGTAATGTTTAAAAGTTCGAAGTATAAACCTGAAGTTTGGAAATTTATCGAATTTTTATCAACAAAGAAGACGCAACTTGAATTTTATAAAGTGACCAACAATCTTCCGGCACTCCGTTCTGCCTGGGATGAACCAATTTTTAAGGATGATCCATTTATTAAATCATTTTATGAACAGTTTCAGTTCGTGATGCCAACTCCAAAAATTGCTGAATGGGAACAGATTGTATTTTCAAAACTTCAGCAGTATGCTGAGTATGCTGCCCGTGGAACCCTGACTGCTGAAGAGGCAATGAAGGAGATGGATAAAGGAGTGGATATTATTCTTGAGAAGAGAAGGTGGATGTTGGCGAGATAGATATTATTTATTAATTATTAAGTATTATTTGTTGGAGTTTTGCAGTAAAAGAGTTTTTCAATTAACAGATAAAAGATGAAGTTTAAACCTGTATATTTCTTTTTGGCACCGGCACTTACGGCGATATTTGTTTTTTTCTTTATCCCCGTAATTAGTGCATTCATAATCAGTTTTACTGATTTTGATATCTATGCCATTGGGGATTACAGCAAATTCAGATTTACAGGACTGGATAATTATTTTAAGCTTTTTGATAACCAGTTGTTTTGGAAGGCGCTGTCAAATACCTTCTATTTTGTGATCATATCGGGACCACTTTCAATTGCTGTTTCACTTGGTGCAGCGATGATTCTTAATTCAAAATTAGTAAAATTTAAAGGGATTTTCCGACTGGTATATTTTATGCCTGTTGTTACAACTCTGGTTGCAGTTTCGATTGTTTGGCGGTTTATTTATCATCCCGAATTTGGTTTGTTGAATTATGGTTTAAGTTTTGTGGGAATTGAAAAAATTGACTGGCTTGGTGATCCATTTTGGTCGATGCCATCGATAATAATTTTATCTATCTGGAAGAATTTTGGCTACAATATGATAATATTTATTGCCGGTCTCCAGAACATTCCTGAAGAACTGTATGAAGCTGCACAAATTGAAGGGGCAAATGGCTGGCAGAGATTTACAAAAATTACTCTTCCAATGTTGGCACCAACAACGGTATTTATAACAATCATCACTATGATTGGTTATTTTCAGTTGTTTGCAGAGCCTTACATTATGACCCAGGGTGGTCCTTTGGACAGTACACTCAGTATCGTTCTTTACATGTATCAAGAGGGATTTCGATGGTGGAATATGGGTTATTCGTCAGCGATTGCTTTTGTGTTGTTTGTGATCATTCTTGCAGGAACACTTATTCAGATGTGGGTTCAGAAGAGGCGGGAGGCATAAATGAGGAAATATTTATTATATGGATTTCTCATTATCACAGGATTTTTAACTCTGGCGCCTTTCATCTGGATGTTGTCGGCTTCGTTTATGTTTGACGGGCATGCCTCGGTTTTTCCTCCGAGGTTTTTTTCCTGATGAGTTTACATTTATACAGTATGAAACACTTTTTTCAAGGCTGGATGTCTCAAGAAATCTTCTTAATAGTGTGCTGATTTCAAGCATGGTAACTGTTGTATCGTTGGTGTTTAATTCAATGGCGGGATTTGCTTTTGCAAAGTACAGGTTCAGGGGCAAAGATACAATATTTAAAATGCTTTTAAGTTCGATGGTAATTCCCTCGCAGGTTACGATGTTGCCGTTGTTTTTGATGTTAAAAGAATTTGGGTTTTTAAACACATACATGGCGATTTTGGTGCCGGGGCTCGCCAATGTTTTTGGTATATTTCTAATCAGGCAGTATGTTATGGCAATTCCCGACAGTCTGATAGAGTCAGCCAGAATTGATGGTGCAACCGATTTTCAGATATATTATAAGATAATTGTACCCCTGGCGATGCCGGTGATGGTTACGCTTGCAATTTTTACTTTTATGGGGACATGGAACGATTTTCTTTGGCCCCTCATAGTTCTAAATGACAGCAGCATGTACACTCTGCCTGTTGCACTTGCCAATCTGATGGGGGAACACACAAAAGACCCCGAACTGATGATGGCGGGGAGTGTAATTACAATCCTTCCCGTTATGATGCTTTTCCTTGTTCTGCAAAAGTATTACATAAAAGGAATAATGATGGGGAGTGTGAAGGAGTAGGGGCTTTTTATTTTTAAGATTGAAATTCAGCGGAATAAATACACAGTTTTTATTCCATTTTAAAGATTATAGAACATACAGAAATGACACGAAAAAACATTCACGAACTGGCGAAACTTGCCGGGGTTTCTATTGCGACAGTGTCGCGTGCATTTAACGACAGTAAATCGATCAAAACTGAAACGAAAAGTAGAATTTTACGGATCGCCAACGAGATAGATTACAAACCGAGTCCCCTTGCAAGAGGACTTTCAACAAGTATGACTGACACTATCGGGGTGATAATTCCTGATTTGAGTGGTGAATTTTTCACTGACATAATTCACGGAATTGATGAAGAAGCCCACAGGTGGAATAAATTTATAATTGTGGCGAGTTCACACAGTCAGAGAAATGCTGTTGAAACTCTTATCGACTTTATGTCGAGTGGAAGAGTTGACGGAGTAATAATGATGGCGCCACAGATTCACAAAGAAGTGCCCGAGATTATTGCCAAAAGCAAAAGACCGGTTGTACTCATTAATGCACTTAATGACATCGACAAAGCGATAAGCATCAGCATCGATAATTATCAGGGGACGGTTGCAAATGTTGATCATTTGATAGAACATGGCTACACCAAAATTGCGATACTGAAGGGACCCAAAGATAACTGTGACGCAGAGGAGAGGTATCTCGGCTATTGTGATTCTTTAGCCAACCACGGACTTGAAAGAAACCCGGGTTGGGAAGTTAATGGCGATTTTAGTGTCCGTTCAGGGTATTACGGCTTTTTACGGTTAATGACTCTTGCAGACAAGCCACGGGCAGTATTTGCAGCCAACGATATGATGGCTCTGGGTATTTATGAAGCAGCGAAGGTTATGAGAGTAAAAATTCCTGATGACATAGCTGTTACGGGATTTGATGATATCTATTTAAGCAGACTTTTATCGCCAAGACTAACCACGGTTCATGCACCAATAGAGGAACTTGGAGGCAAAGCTGTAAGATATTTGTTAAAAGTTATCAGTGGTGAAGTTAATCCACTTGATGCTTATCATGAAAAATTATCAACCGGATTGATAATTGGAGGATCGTGTGGTTGTTTTGTACAGAATCCTTCACCATTGTTTTAGAACAGTTTTATAAATCAATAAATCAATAAATCAATCATTAATCCACGGGAGGAAAAGATGAAACGAGTGTTATCAACCTTGTTCATTCTTCTTTTTGCAGTTAACTTATCATTCGCTCAGAATGTTGTCCGCGAGGATGCAATATGGGCAAAAAACGCTTTAGGCACTATTACCCTCGATGGTAATATGAGTGAAGCCGACTGGGCTTTAGCCGATTCCATTCAAGTAATATATGGTCAACCGGGTGCTCTCCCAACAAGTGGATGGGGACCTGAATTTAACGAAAATTCCATTTTTGATCCAATCCGGGCAACAGTAAAGTTCCTTGTAAAAGACAACTACCTCTATCTTGGTTTCAGGATGCCGGATTCTTCAGTGGGCGGCATCGCTGACTGGGCAAGATGGGATGGAATCCTGATGAACATCAGAGATAAGGCAAGTCCAAACAGACCATTACCGGCAGTTGAATTTTTCTATACCTGGTGGTACCTTAATGTGCCACAATATATTCAGCCGGGAACACCTCCCCGTTTTATCGGCAGATATGGTAATTTTAACGACACCACCAGAACCCCCGAACAGAGAGCAGCATGGGATGCAGGTTACAGAACTGTTGGTGGCGTATCCTGCGACGACTCAAGTCCTGATCAGGCTTGGGAAGTTGAAATGAGAATTGATGTTTCTCAATTGGGATATAACATAACCCAGGCATCAGGTGATGTTGTACAGTTAAATTTCTCAATTTGGGATTGTGACTGGGTTCATGGAACCACTCCTGCAAGAATCAGCACTGCAAGAGCATATTTTCAATACCCTTGGGGTAATGCAAATGGTGCTAATGCTGCAAGAATTTATGCCAGACCAGATGTAACGGTTAACACAACCAATCCACCACTTGCTCCGGTTGAATTCACTTTTTATAACGGCGCAAACAAACCTGCTCCTGTAATAGATGGTGTATTGGATGAAGAAGTTTGGACAGGCGCTCAGGATCTTGTTATCGCATGGGATGATACTGTCGGCAGAGCAGCCTACCCAGGAATTGGACCTTATCAGAGTGGTCAATATCAGCCTGACATAACACCCGGCGTAAGACCCCCTGTTGTTGATCCCGGATATGTAAAAGTAAAATACTTCCACAGAGACGGATTCCTTTATTTTGGTGCTGATTTTAACGATCAGTTGATCCAGGGGACATCCCTTTTTGATGCGGTTGATGGTATGGCTATAATCCTGATGGATCGTGATTCGCGTGCCTCAGACAACGCTCTTGAAGCAAGGATGTTAAGACTTTCATTTGATTCAACCGGAGCATTAAAACCCGGTGATTATATGCAGACTTTGCTCGACTCATCACAGTCAGCTTACGCCTTTACATTAAAAGGTGCCTCAACAATCAACAACAATAACGATGTTGATGAAGGATATGTAATTGAAGGAAAAATCCAGTTGACCACTATCCTCGGATATCCCGCTGATCTTGGTGACAGGAATCTTTTCTTTGGAACAGTTCAATATGACGGCGACTCATTCACCGATCCTGCTCTCAATTACGGAACCAGAACATGGTTTATGAGAGAGCATGGCGGCGGTCCTGCGCTTGCCTGGGTTCATTTGAGCAATGATGGAGTTACAGGTGTTGAAGATGAACTCTCAACTCTTCCTTCTTCAATTGAGCTTTATGGAAACTTCCCAAATCCATTTAATCCTTCAACAAAGATCAAATTTGCCACACCACAAACAGGTCAGGTTGAAGTAGCAGTTTACAATACATTGGGTCAGCTTGTTACAACAAAAGTTGTTTATGCTGTTGCCGGTGCGCAAGAGGTAAATTTTGATGCTTCAGGATTAACTTCGGGCATTTATCTCTATAAAATTTCATTAAAAAATGCCTTTGATGGTGCTGTTTCTTCAGCCACCGGCAAAATGATTTTGATGAAATAATTTTTTAGTGGCGATTTTCCGATGACGGGTGACAATTAAAGGTCACTCGTCGTTGGTTTATTCGAATGTTTCGCCGGGCTTGAAAAAGCTCAGCAAAAAATTCCATTTGTCGCAATTTAAATTCTCCAAACAACATACATACTGGAGTAAGCATGAAAAAAACCGGTTACAATTTTCAAAAGATTCCGGTTATGATCTTTTTATTTTTCTTTATGGTTCTGCTCTCGTCACAGGTATTGTCACAGACTGCCGGAAAAATGGCAGGCAGGGTTACAGATGAGAATGGTCAGCCTTTGATTGGTGCAACAGTCATTATTGAGGGTACCAATAAAGGGGCGGTCACCGATTATGACGGATATTATGCTGTCTTAAATATGAGAGCCGGGTCATATTCAGCAGAGTTTAGATATACCGGTTTTCAGTCGAAAAAAATTGAATCAATTTCAATTTCCACCGACCAGACAACTAAAATTGATGTAGTTCTACAGAGTACTTCATTCATAACCGAAACAGTTGTTGTAACTGCCGATAAACCATTGGTCGAGTTTAATCAAACCTCATCGGTGGTAAATGTTTCGAAGGAGGAAATCGACCTTTTGCCCGTGCAGGATCTTGGACAGATCGTAAACCTGCAGGCAGGTGTTGTTGATGGCCACTTTAGAGGCGGCAGGCTTGGTGAAGTGCAATATCAGGTTGATGGTGTTTCAATAAACAATCCGTTTAACAACTCTTCAACTCTGTTGCTTGATAAGTCGGTTTTGCAGGAAGTGCAGGTTATCTCAGGTACTTTTGATGCAAAATATGGTCAGGCGATGTCCGGTGTTGTAAACGCGGTTCTTAGAACGGGAAGCGACAAGTTTGAGTATTCAGGCGAGTTTTACGGCGGGAGTTATTATACAACTGATACTGATCGTTATCCAAATGTTGACAAACTTCGGCCTCTTGGAATACAGAATTACCAGTTAACCCTTTCAGGACCAACTTATCTTCCACAGACCACATTCCTCATTTCGGGCAGAAGATATGCCGGTGATGGATATCTCTATGGAACCAGAAGATTTTTACCCACCGACAGGAACGATCTTGAAGGAAAAGTATTCAACCCGACAGGTGACAATGAGCTTGTACCGATGAATACAACAAGGGAGTGGAGTGGACAATTTAAACTCACAAACACTTCTCTTAATAATATTAATATCAGTTATCAAGCGATAATGAATTCGATCGAGAGTTACTATTATAATTATGGTTTACGCCTCAATCCTGACGGCAACAAACCAAACAACACCTCATCAATTTCTCATGGTCTTGATTTTACTCATACCCTCTCCTCATCGATGTTTTATAAATTGAGTGTTCGTCAGAACTATTTTGATTATAAATCTTACAAATATGAATCAGTTTTTGACCCCCGTTATATTGCCGCCGGTGAGTTCAAAAGTGATAACAACTATGAACTTGGAGCTACTGTTCAAGGTGTTGATCTCGGAAGATACATTCAAAAGACCAACAGTATAATTGCTAAAGGCGATTTTACCTGGCAACTTAACAGAACCAACATGATTGAAGCAGGATTTGAGGGACAGATATCAGATATTCAGTTTGGTTCACCCGGGTTTTTGCAGACTACCATTGTTGATGGTGTTGCAACACTTGTTGCGAAGGATAAACCAACCCTGATCAATGATCCAAGAATTGACAGATATTTCCCCAAACAATACGCATTTTATGTTCAGGACAGACTTGAACTTGGCGACCTTGTTGTTAGAGGTGGTTTAAGGCTTGAATATTACGATGCAAATGCAGAGGTGCCAAGCGATCCTGCAAATCCCGCAAATTCCATTACGGGTGCCCCACAGTCGGTTTTAAAACCAACCACTGCAAAATTTGCAATTGCTCCACGCCTTGGTTTTAGCTTTCCTCTTACTGCAATGTCTTCTGTTTATTTTGCTTACGGGCATTTTTATCAGATGCCGGGGTTATCAGACCTCTATTCAAATTCCAATTACACTATTTTGAAAGACCTTCAGGATGGTGGAATTTCATACGGAACGATGGGTAATCCTGATCTTAAACCACAGCTTACCGTTCAGTATGAAGGTGGATTAAAACAGGCATTTAGCGAAGTTTTTGGTGGTGAAGTTACTGTTTTCTACAAAGATATCAGAGACCTTCTCGGTGCTGAATTCATTTCAACTTATGCAGCAGCAGACTACCCAAGAATGACAAATATCGATTTTGGATCTGTGTATGGTTTTACGCTTGCATTTGAAATGAGAAAACTTGGACCAATAACAGCATCAGTGGATTACACAATGCAGTGGGCGAGAGGTAATGCAAGTGATCCATATGAGACAGCAAACCGGGCTGCTGCGGGAAAAGACCCCAGACCACGCGATGTTCCTTTTGGATGGGATCAGAGGCATACACTCAATTTCACCGCAATCTATATCCAGCCTTCCGATTTTACAGTATCTGCAATTTTGCGATTTGGAAGTGGAATGCCTTATACTCCTTCGATTGGAACGGGATTTAACGCCGATCTCGAAACCAATTCGGGACAAAAAGATGGTTTTGTGTTGCTTGATTTAAGAGCAGAGAAATATTTTGAACTCTCTTTTATAAATCTTGCAATCTTTGCCAGAGCGACGAATGTTCTTAACACTAATTTTGTTAATGGATTTGTATTTGCAAATACGGGAAGTCCCGACTATTCAGTTAATGCTTTTGCCGACAGGGCTTCACTTCAGAACCCGGGCAGATATTATGAACCAAGAAAAATTGAAATTGGTATTTCTTTCAGGAGTAAATAACCATGCCGAAATGTGGAGGTCTTAAAATGAATTTCAAAAAACCTGATATCAGAATTAAAACCGTGATGCTGCTGATATTATTCACCATCCTTCCCGGTCTGATTTACGCACAGGTGCCCCCCGAACTCAGAGGCAGAATAGATGCTGAAAGAATGGGTGAGCACGATTTTAACAACATTCGTACCCGGTTTTACAACTACGGTATGGTGGGTGATTATCCCCCGGATCCGTTGAAAGTCGATTTAACCGTTTTTCATTCGGTTGAGATTCCAAAAGGATCGGGCGAAAATTATACAGATGGTATCACTCCTTTTGTTCTTGCAAAAATTATGCAGGAAAACGGAAAAGTGGCTTATATGATGCAATCGGGCTACAGGGAGAGGCAGACACAAAGCCCCTTGACCGGAAAAACGATGCGTTATGAACCCCGTCCCGGTTATCATCAGGATGATCCTACAATAAATGTGGGCAGGTCGGTAGCTCTTTCAAATGATCCAAGAACCTGGCCCGATAAGTGGCAAAATAAATTGGATGATATTAATGATCCCGGATGGTCAGGATCATGGAACGGCTATTTTGGCAAGGTTCCAAAACTCGAAATGCAGGAAAGTTTTGTTGTTCTCGACGATAACTTTTATGATGCATGGGATTTTTATCCCGACAGTCGTGACCGTACCCGTAGAGGACTTGGTCTCAGGATTGAACAGAGAGGTTTCCAATGGAATAATCCACAAGCATCAGATGTTCTCTTTTTCCACTATGATATCACAAATGAAGGAACCACCGATTATAATGACAATATAATCTTTGGACTTTATATGGATTCAGGTGTGGGTGGTTCAGGGAAAGGAAAAGATCCCTATCCGGAATCTGATGATGACAATGCCTACTTTACCAAAGAAGAAGGAATAAACCTCGTATATACCTGGGATTTCTACGGAAATGGTGTTAAGGGTCCAACAGGATATCTTGGGTATTCTTATCTTGAAACCCCCGGTAACCAGTATGACGGACTTGATAACGACAAAGACGGCATCAGGGATGAAAAAAGAGACAGTGGTCCCGGCACACAGATTATTGGACAGGATAACATCCGTAATTATGCAACAGCCAATTACAATATCGCCGATTTCCAGACCACATACGGTGTCCTCGAAAGCAGACCCGCTTATAAAAGAGGTATCTGGTGGACAGGTGATGAGGATATGGATTGGGTTGCTGATTTTAACGATACCGGCGAAGATGGAGTTTTTGGCACCAACGATGCTGGCGAAAATGACGGTGTACCATCGAATGGTGAACCCGGATTTGACAAAGTGGATGTTGATGAATCAGATCAGGTTGGATTAACCGGCTTTAAGTTTAACCGTATTAATGATCCTGCCGGTGGTGGACAGACTGATAACATCGTTTTCTACGATGATGGAAGAGGATGGCCTGAAAGGTTATATAAAAATTTCTCAAGTCCCGACTCTTCATTTGATGCTGCCATCACAAGGACTAACTTGAATATCGGTTTCCTTTTTGCTTCGGGACCTTTTAAACTCCCTGCCGGAAAAACCGAAAGATTCAGCCTTGCGCTCGCATTTGGTAGAGACCTTCGTGAACTTAAAAACAATGTTAAGATAGTTGGGAAAATTTATAAAGCCAACTATCAGTTTGCGGTTCCACCTCCAACCCCGACCACAACTGCTTTTGCAGGAGATGGATATGTTACTTTGTCATGGGATGAAGCTGCTGAAAGAGCTTTTGATCCTGTAACCAGCGAAAACGATTTTGAAGGTTACAAGATATACAGAAGCACTGACCCCAACTTTAATGACATTAAAACCATTTATAGTGGAACCGGTACTGAACCGATGCCGTTTGGTAAAGCACTTGCACAGTTTGATCTTAAGAATGGTGTTCTGGGATATTCCGCTACCACCGTTAAAGGTGTTGCCTATTATCTTGGTGATGACACAGGAATCAAACATACCTACAAAGATACCACTGTTGTAAATGGACAAAAATATTATTATGCTGTTGTTGCATACGATAAAGGATCTGACAGTCTTGAACTTTTCCCTTCGGAGAATGCATATTCTGTTACGCAGACCCTTCGTGGTGGCACGGTTCTTCCAAAGAATGTTGTTGAAGTTGTCCCAAATCCCAACGCAATGGGATATGTACCTGCAACAACCGAGAATCTTGTACACAGTAAAGGAAATGGCTTTGGTGAAGTAAAAGTTATTGTGGTTAATCCCGCTGAAGTGCCTGAAAATCACCTCTTTATAGTTTCGTTTGTAAGTCAGGATGACAGTGTAAAAGCTGATCTCTACAGACTCGTGGATGAGACAACCGGGGATACCCTTTTCAGACTTGGGTCTGATTTTAAGGGATTGGGTTCAGGACCAACGGCCATGGGTCTTCTTCCTGTTGTCTCCACTATCGATACATTTGTTGTTGATTCTGCAAAAACGGGATTTATAGATGGCAGTTCAACCAATGCAGAGCTGGGAATAAGATACAGTGTTGTTAAACCTGTTAATCTTAAAAGACCCGGTTATCCTGAAGACCTAAGAATTGTTTTTAGTAACCAGGTACTTGATACATCAAAAGCATTCCCCGGATTCCAGGCAAAGCAAGCAATGTTTAAGGTTACCGGGATTAAGGCTGACGGAACCGTTCTTGAGTATGACTTTAAGTTCTACGATAAAAACAACTCAAAAACGCTTGATGAACCCGATGATTATATCGAGATCGAAACATATCAGACAAAAGCGCCAACGGTTGCAATTCCAACCTGGAATATCAAACTTGATACAACAGGTCAGTGGCAGCGGGGACCACTTATAGTTCCAACCCTTGGAGACGAGTACATGTTTATACTCAACAAGCCGTTCAACCGGGATGATGAATTCACTTTCAGATCGATTGCACAAAAATATGATCAAAATCTGGCAAACAGTGAATTTGATAAAAAACCGTTCGTAGTGCCCAATCCTTATGTTGGAGCGGCTTCTTTTGAACCTCAGCGATTTGGTGTTCAGGGAAGAGGTGAGAGACGATTAGAATTCAGGAATCTTCCTCCAAATTGTTCGATCAGAATATATACGATAACCGGAGAACTTGTGCAGACCCTTCAACATGACGGAAATATTCTTGAAGGATATGTGCCATGGGACCTCAGAACCAAGGATAATCTTGAGGCTGCTCCCGGTTTGTATATCTTCCATGTAGATGCCGGTGCGGCAGGTGTTCATATTGGTAAATTCGCAATTGTGAAGTAGGAGAAAAAAAAAATGAAAAGATCAATATTTTTTATGATAGTTTTTGTTCTGTTGGCTCCTGTTTCGATCCTCTTTGCT
>Ga0058866_1070935_pt1 | contig 11756 bp, 9 predicted proteins | sample TNRReaAerobicRNA_3_FD_61084 | JGI IMG/M metagenome (GOLD analysis project Ga0058866, IMG submission 61084) | Wastewater treatment Type I Accumulibacter community from EBPR Bioreactor in Madison, WI, USA - TNR Reactor, Time D- 0min-Aerobic_ RNA... | ecosystem: Engineered > Bioreactor > EBPR >...
CCCCCCCGTCCTTTGCCGCCAGCCAACCACAATCTGACCGCCTCGGCCGCAAAAGCGGGCGTTACCGGCAAACGGGCCCGATTCGGCTGGGTCATGCTTCAGGGCTGCGATTGCCCTGTTGGCTTTGACGACAGAGAATCGATTCGATATACTGCCGCACTCGATGGCCAAGTAGCTCAGTTGGTAGAGCAGCGGACTGAAAATCCGCGTGTCCGTGGTTCGATTCCGCGCTTGGCCACCAGAATTCAAACCCCAACCTCTCTCGGTTGGGGTTTTTTCTTATGGGCTCCCGCCAAACACGGCGAAAACGCGCGCAATGGTGAGTAGGTTTGCGGGCTGCGACAGCCTGGCCTGCTGCCTACCTTTGCCCTCATGGCGCTCTCGCGGGGCCATTTCTCTCCTTTCTCTCCGCCGTAAAATCGCCCGAAGTCTGCAGGCGTTACGCCTATGGCCCATGTAAATCAACGGGTTGTGCGTTGATCAATCAAGCGGTTGTTCTCTGGCATTGGTAAGCGAATCGGTTACTGCGTCTTTGGCTGGCCCATCAACGGAGGCCGTGGTCGAGGCCATCGAGTCCGCCAGCGGCGAGGTGGTGGTCGCCAATGGTGCCACCAAAGCTAAGGTACCGGGGTTGACCACGCAGGTGCCAACCCGCGAGGTCTTCCTGACTTCGGGGCGCGCACGCAAATTGCAGCTCGGCAACCGAACCATAGAGCTCAAGCACGGCAAGCGGTGGCAGCTGGTTCTGGGTAAGCGCCCGACCGGTATGGCGATCTGCGCCCTGTCCTGGTTGGGGCTTGAGCAAGCGCCTTCGGTACTCAAGATGCTCCGGACCAAACTGCCACCGGTGGAATGAGCGGCCATGCGTGCTGCCCGAGCTGTATTGCCCACCCGGATTCGTACCCGTTGAAAGGCAGCGCCTTAATGTGAAAGTCGCGCATGCGACTCACGAAACTCCCGTCTCCCCTCGCGGGAGAAGGGTCAGGGGAAGAGGGAAACGGTCATGACTTTCATGACTTGGGGTGTCTCCACGTGTCATGGCCGTTAATGTGAAAGTCGCGCATGCGACTCACGAAACTCCCTTGTCCCCTCGCGGGAGAAGGGTCGGGGGTGAGGCGGGGAATTCAGGGAGCATGCTCCCTGCCCGGCGAACGATTCCGGCGCGCAAGCCGGAATGGGCACTGCAAGTGAGAGGGAAACGGTCATGACTTTCATGATTCGGGGTATCTCGACAGGTCATGACCGTTAGCACGGCGCACGCTAAGTCTCGGCTAATTCTCGGGCCGGATGATGGCGTCCGGCGCTCGGCTCAGCTCCGGGCACCGAAGGCTTACTCCACTACTACCGATCAGGAGACGGCAGGAACTGATGCTACCGATGGCCTGCTGCGTGGCAGGTTCCGCAGTTCACAAGCAACACTGACCGTGTCCGTCCCGAGCCTCCGACTCCGAGGAAATTTATGAACGCCCAGAAAGAACCGCCCATCCACCTGTCTTTTTCTGACAAGTACACGGACGACCATTCGTGGCAATACTTCCACAAACACCGCCGCAAGAAGCTCTCCGACCGCGTGGAGCACCGTATGGCGCGACGCGCCCTGGCCCTTTCCGGCAATCCCGCGTCGGTACTCGACCTGCCCTGTGGCACAGGCCGTTTCTGGTCGATGCTGGCAGGCGACCCGAAGCGCGAGCTGCTGGCTGCAGATTTCAATGGGGCGATGCTCGAAGTCGCGGCGAAGGTACGCGACCCCGCTGTGGTCAGTCGTTTCCGTCAGTTGCAGTGCTCGGCGTTCGACATCACGCTGCCCGGCAACAGTGTCGACTGCATTTTCTCGATTCGCCTGATGCATCACATTGGTGAGTCGGCCAACCGTATCGCGATGCTCAGGGAATTCCACCGCGTCAGCCGCGACACGGTGGTCGTGTCCTTGTGGGTCGATGGCAACTACAAGGCCTGGCGCCGCCGCAAGCTGGAAGAAAAGCGTCGCCAGGACGGCGAGCACAGCGACAATCGCTTCCTCGTGCCGAGGGAACAATTCGAAAGTGAATGCCTTGCAGCCGGCCTCGACATCGTCGGTCATGTCGACTTTCTGCCACGCCTGTTCATGTGGCGTACTTACGTTTTACGCAAGAAAGCCGCCAAGACCGTTGTTGACCCGCACGACTGGACTTAAGCGGTGAGCGCTAACGATCTGTTTATCAATCAGGAAAATGGTGGGTAGCCGATAGCACACTACCCAGTCAAACTCGCCATCGGCAAACGGCGGCGCAAGGGAATCGCCGTGCTGACTGATCCGTTCCGGGTGTCCTTGGCCGAAGAGTCAATCGGGAGGGATCGAAAGCGATAACTTTACCGGTAGCAAGTAGCGCCAGCGTGCTTCCGACTCGCCAGAGAAGCGGTAGCGTTTTACTGTGGTGGTGGCTGTTGCAGATAGTAAACGCTGTAATTGCCGTCGCGGAATAACCCTTGATAGACCGGCTGCGGCCATTCAATCCCTTGTCCTCTCCGGCCCGCGCTGGTCAGCAACTTGCTCTCCTTGTCACTGATTAGCAAATAAAGTGGGTAGTGCAGGCTCCTGAGTTGCTCGACTTGATTGATGAATAGCGGCCTGAATTCGTCGGCCACATTGACGTGGTAGACGATCGCCAGGCTGTCCTTACCGACGCCATACATCGCCAACGGGCCTGGTTGCTGCCGGCGCAGCTCTTCAACCGCCTGGACAAACGGCCGCGCAGAATGGATCTGCAGTTCGGCAGGCTCCCGCAGGCAAACGTTGGTGAGCCAGAAAGTACTCGCGGCGACGGCGACGATGAGCTTGTCGCGCTTGTCCTGTGGCCACGTTCTTCGTAGCGCGAACAAGGCCAGCAGTTGGCCGCCGACCAGCAAGCTCAAGAGCAACGAAGTCTGGATTTCAACGTTGAGATGACGTTGTCTGGCGTAGTGTTCGGCATAGAACACCAGCCCAAGCAACAGCATGGGCAATATTAGCAACAGCTTCTGCAGCGTGCGATAGATGACGCGGAGGAATCCATTGCTCTGGTCGATGAACACGTAGGCTGCCAGCGCCGCCATTGCCGGCACGGCGGGTAGCAGGTAGCGCGCCTTCTTCGTTTCCGGAATCGACAGGCCGATCAAGACCAGCAACAGCCAGCCGGCCATCAGCACGGCCATGCGCATGGCCGGGTCCCACGATGCGGCGTCGGCTTTGCGCCAGAAAGGAAGCTGTAGCCGCAGCAAGGCGCTGCGTAGTAGAGACGCCGTCACCAACAGTGCCACCGGAAAACTGAGCGCAAAGTTGGAGAGGCTGTTGACCAGGTAGTAGTAGCGGGGCAGCGCGTCGTCATGACCACCCAGTCGCCCCGTCACCTGCATTCGGATGACATCCTCGACGAAGGTCTCGCCGCCTTCGATCCGGGCCAGGAACAGCAGAGCGAACCAGCAGGCGATCAGCAGCGCCAGGGACGGCACGCCAATCCTGAATACGGCACGCCATTGATGGGTCAGCGCGTAGTAGCTGCACAGCACGCCGACCGGGATGACGATGCCCATCGGGCCGCGAATCGAGAAGCCCAGGACGAGCAGGACGAAGATCCAGAGTAACCAGCGTTCAGACGATGCGATGCCGGCGTCCCGGCGGTAGGCAAGAATGAAACACGCGAGGGTGATCGTTGCCAGCATCTGGTCGAGCGAAATGGCGCGCGCCTCGACCAGAAAGGTGGCCGTCAGTAACTCGAAGCACACGGCGACGAACGCCCATTGCCGCGATACGTAACTCAGCAGGCGGTAGGTCAGCGCCAGATTGAGCGCGCTGGCGATAGCGGTAGGTAGGATCGCCGTGAACTTGGTGACCTCGCCAAGAGGCAAGGAGCCCAGCCAGATCAGCAGGGTCGAAGTGGCCGGGTAATCCGGATAAGGCTCGCCGTAGGTTTTGGGGAAAATCGACACGCCCGCTCGCAGCATTTCCTTCGCAAAGACGGCGAAGCGTGTTTCAAAGCCGACGAATTCCTGGCCCCACAGACCAAGAGTGAAGAGCAGCAAACCAACGACGGCAACGGCCATGGTTTCCCGTCGTAACTGCCGAGCTGTAGGTGCGGGCATACTCGCAAGCGGTGCAGATAGTGTTGCGTTCATTTGGAATATCGGCGAGTTTGTCGGCAATCGCTGGCTCTCTGCCCAGAGTTTTCAGGAGGGCCGCCGGTGCCGAACACGCTGCCACACCAGTGGCGCTGTAGTCCGTTCGTCGGGCGGCGAGCCCCGGATTCTAAACGCCTTCGACCGACAATGGCGCAGTTTGTCGGCCCCTGCTGGCCGCCGTGTCTGCCGGCGGCCAGCTTTCACGGCAATCTTCCGCGCCCGACAAAACGGCTTGCCGTTGGGCTGAATTGCCTCTGCCAGGAGAGCAAGCGACATCGATCGTCGCGTCCTTTTCCATCACTCGCTTGCTGAGCGACGCTCTGATCAAGGGCGGCTAATTCTTGACTAAGTGTCGGCGGCTATTCTCGGGGCCTTTCGAAAGCGGAGGCGATTTGAATCCGCGCTGGGAAGCAGCCCATGTCGCCTACTATTGCCGCGATCATTATCGGCCCCCTGACAGCGGTTGGGTATTTGCTGTTTTCCGCCCCCAATCGCGTACAGCTCACCGTTCTTTCCGCAACCACACCGCAGATTTCATTCTTTGCCCTGAGTGATCATGGAAGCGGTCAGATCAAACAATGGAAAGTCGCGCGTAGCATAAAAAGCGTCGCCTAACGCACGGGCGCGCTTGACTTCGTCACCCCTCTTGGCGACAACTTCTACGGCCCCGAGCTCACCGCAATCCACACCTTGCAGTGAAACTGGAAGTTCGAGCGTGTGTACTCAGGCTGGATGCTGGCGACCATTCCCTTCTATGCGCTGCTCGGCAATCATGATGTGCCCGCCGATGCGCAAGTGGAAATCCGCTATTCCCAAGGTCACGCGAATTCCGGCAGGTGACAGATGCCAGGGTACTACTCCAGCCGGGACTTCGGCATCGCCAATGGCCACCCCCTGTTGCGCGTCGTGTTCATTGATTCCAATCAACTGGAGCCAGGGGATCTCGATAAGCAAATTCGTTTCGCTGAAGACGCTTTTTTCTTCTGACCCGGGAAGGCAGCGGCTATCGATTGCCGTAGCGCAGCAGTGGCGTCAATGACCGCGCTCGTAGGGAGCACTGGAAGCACCGGCCCTAATTCTCGGCTAAGACTTGAGCGCTAGTCTTGAAACTCGACCACTGTCCATGGAAATTGAAAGCGTGACCGCAAAGAATCGAAAGCCGTGTATCGCGGACCTCCTCTGGCAGGGCACGTTCGCTCCGCGCCGCGTCTCTTCGTCATTTCCTTGGTCGGCAACGGCGACCGACGGGGAAAAATTTACAGGCGGCCCGGCTACGTCAGTTGCGCCAGCTCGGCCTGCACCTGCTGGGTTTTCGCCGTTGCGCGCCCTGGCGTCGGCAGAAGAAGGTCTGAATGGTCGTTCCTAGGAAAATCATCGTTCGTCTGGCGTTATTTGTCGGCCTTACTGTCGTCGTCACCCTGGCGGTTATCGCCTATTGCCAGTTGTCAACGCCGCAACCCGTGGCGCTTGCCGTCCCATCGGCGACTGCCGCACGGATTTCGTTTTTTGCCCTTGGTGACCAAGGTACAGCCCAGTTTGATCAATGGAGAGTTGCGCGCAGCATGGAGAATGTCGCAGAGAAAACGGGTGACCTCGATTTCGTTATTTTGTTGGGCGACAATTTCTATCGCGATGGTATTCAGTCAACGGAGGACAGGCAGTGGAACTGGAAATTTGAAAACATGTATTCTGGAACGAAGCTGGCGACCATCCCATTCTATTCGGTGCTGGGCAATAATGATGTGCGGGGAAATGGCGAAGCGCAAATCCAGTATTCAAGGGATCAAGCCGGCTCGGGTCGATGGCAGATGCCGGGACACTACTACAGCAAGGATTTTGGCCTGGACAATGGTCATCCGCTGTTGCGTGTCGTCTTTGTCGATAGCAATAACCTGACGCCGGAAAATATGGCCAAGCAGGTGCGGTTCATTGCAGAAGCCTTCGCACCATCGGCCACGCAGGCGACATGGCGGATCGTGGTGGCACACCACCCCATTCGCAATGCGGGCCACCATGGCGAGACCGAGGCGTTGGTATCGACCTTGTTGCCGGTGTTGCAAAAATACCATGTCGATCTCTACCTGGCGGGCCACGATCACGACCAGCAACTCATCGTCCGCGATGGCGAACCCTACTATGTCATTTCCGGAGGTGGCGGCCAGAGCCTCCATATGGTTTCAAAGGGACAGGAAGGCTTGCTGTTTGGGAAGTCGAAACACGGTTTCGCGAGAACTGTCGTCGACTCGTCCAGGATGGCCATCGATTTCTACGATGACGACGGCAAAATGGCAGTCCGGTATGCCGTTCGCAGAAGTTGCAGGGAGGCCGCTTCCGCCTGCTTGAAACAAACAATGGCACCCACGACAGACAAGGAATGATGACGGCATGCAGGACTCTTCCGAGCAGGTGTGGAGAAAAGTGCCTGAAGTGACCTTGCTCTTCTGGGTCGTCAAGATTGCCGCCACGACCCTGGGCGAGACCGGCGGTGACGCGGTATCGATGTCGATGCAGCTCGGATACCTGGAAGGCACCGCGATCTTCGCCGCGATCGTTCTTGTTGCCGTTTTCGCTCAGATCAAGACCAAGAGGCGAGATCTTCTACCGGACGAGCATTTCTTGGACCGTCTTTTTCTGGACAGCATTTGTCCTGACTCGGCCGCTGGGTGCAGTTGTTGGAGATTTCCTCGACAAGCCATTGACTTCCGGTGGTTTGGCGATGAACCGCTACTCGGCATCTGCGATTTTTTTGGCATTCATTATCTTCTGCCGACTGGTATTCAAACATCGGCCTGCAAGGCAAGGCCATTGATCACATCGAGGACAACCGATCGCGTTCGGCAGCCCTTTCTTGCGAACTTGCGCGGCGTGATATCCGGATTCGTCGCTATCGATCTGGGCACTGTTGTTGCTGGCAGTCGAGGAATCACTACCGAATGTTCCCGTGCTGAGCGAGACCAACGTGGACCGCGTCTGCCGAGCCCGGCATGCCGTACTCAAGCGTCACGCGATGAACCATGATTACTCCTGACATTTTTATCGTTATCCCCGTCTACAACGAAGAAGATGGCCTGTTCACCCTCTTCGCGCTGATCGCGATCTCCCCGCCCGACTGGGCCAAAACCCTATCCATCTCTGACCATCATGAAAAAAATTCTCATCCTCGGCGTCAACGGCTTCATCGGCCACCACCTCTCGCAACGCATCCTGGCCACCACCGACTGGGAGGTCTACGGAATGGACCTCAACAGCGAACGCGTAAGCGACCTGATGCCGAATCCGCGCTTTCATTTCTTCGAAGGCGACCTGATGATCAGCAAGGAGTGGATCGAGTATCACGTGCGCAAATGCGACGTGATCCTGCCGCTGGTCGCCATCGCCACCCCGGCGACCTACGTCACCGAGCCCCTGCGCGTTTTCGAACTCGACTTCGAGGCGAATCTGCCAATCATCCGGCAGGCGGTGAAGTACAAGAAACGGGTGGTCTTCCCCTCGACCTCCGAGGTTTACGGTATGAGCCAGGACCCGGAATTCGATCCCGAAAGCTCACCGCTGATCTACGGTCCGATCAACAAGCCGCGCTGGATCTACGCCTGCGCCAAGCAAATGATGGACCGCGTGATCCACGCCTACGGCCAGCAGGAGGGACTGCAATACACCCTGTTCCGCCCGTTCAACTGGATTGGCCCCGGCCTGGACTCGATCCACACGCCGAAAGAGGGTTCGTCGCGCGTAATCACCCAGTTCCTCGGCCACATCGTTCGTGGCGAACCAATCAAGCTGGTCGATGGCGGCGCGCAGAAGCGTTCCTTCACCTACGTCAGCGACGGCATCGACGCGTTGATGAAGATCATCGCGAACAAGGATGGCGTTGCCGACGGCAAGATCTACAACATCGGCAATCCCAAGGACAACTACTCGATTCGCGAACTGGCCACCCTGATGCTGGATCTGGCCGCCCACTACCCGGAATACGCCGAATCCGCGGCCAGGGTCAAAGTGCTGGAGACCACCTCAGCCGAGTACTACGGCAAGGGCTACCAAGACACGCAGCACCGCGTACCGAAAATAGCCAACACCATGGCCGACCTCGAGTGGGCGCCGAAGGTCACTTTCGAGGATGCTCTGCGCGATATCTTTGCAGCCTACCGCAGCGACGTTGCTGCGGCACGCGGGCTGATGGACTGAAAGCGGGTGACGAACAAGACGCAGGCAACTGGTACTTCCAGGTTCACCAGTATTTCGGTCTGGCTGCATTCTGTTTCGTCTTCGCTTTCTGGGTTGTTCTTGCCACCCGTTCGAAAGGCACAGCGCCGGGTGCGCTGTTCCCCTGGTTCTCGGGCACGCGTCTGCGTGCTTTGCGCACGGACGCCATGACTCATTTCGCCGCCTTGCTCTCGCGGCGGCTGTCAGCACACGATCCGCACGCGGCGCTGCCGTCTGCGGTGCATGGGGTTGGGGTGCTGCTGATGTCGGCCATGGCGATCAGCGGAACGATCTACTATTTCATCAACAGCGGCGACCCGGACGCCGGCGGCGCTGTTGGCGCCGTCATGTTCGTGCACCGAACTCTTGCCAACCTCGTGTGGGTTTACCTGATCGGCCATGCCGGGCTGGGCCTTGTCCATCACTACGCGCACGACATTCACCTCGGAGAAATGTGGTCCCTCGACCGCGACGCGACCGGACAAGGAAACGCGTCATCGGCGCCGGTGGACCACTCGGCACCATCAGCGCCAGCCCGGTTGCCCTGAGCGCGCTCAGCGGAGCGCCACATGCTCACGCTGCAGGCCTCGTCGTGCCGGGCTGCCAGGCCAGTCCGATCAATGCGACGAGGCAGAAAGCCGCTCCGGCATGGAAGGTGAACGACGCTCCGAGCCGATCCCACAGCAGTCCGGCCAGGACGCTGGCCAGGAGCATTGCCAGTCCGCTCACCAGGCTGAAGAAGCCGTACGCCGTGCCGCGCAGGTCGGCCGGTGCGCTATCGGCGACCATCGTCGCCAGCAGGCCCTGCGTCATGCCCATGTGGATGCCCCAGAGGGCAACACCGGCCAGGAGCACGCCCCAGTGGTCGCTGCTCGCCAGAACGACGGCCGCGGCGATGAGCATGAGAAGACCGCCGGCCAGTAGTTTCCGGTGGCTGACGCGGTCGGAGAGCCTGCCGAACGGATACGCCGAGAGGGCATAGACGACATTCATCGCCACCATCACCAGCGGCACCAGGGCCAGGGGTATGCCGGCCTGTTGCGCGCGCAGGACAAGGAAAGCCTCGCTGAAGCGGGCAAGGGTGAACACCGCGCCGATCACCACCACTGACCAGTACGAGCGCCCGAGGCGTTGCAGGTTTTGCCGCTGGATCGGACTGCTGCGTCGTGCCGTTGCCGGGCGCGCCGGTTCGCGCAGGCCAAAGGACAGTAGCGCAACCGCCATCAACCCCGGAATGGCCGCCACCCAGAATACGGCCCGGAAGTCGTTGGACCACAGCAGCATCAAACCGACCGCCAGCAGAGGACCAAGAAAGGCGCCCACCGTGTCCAGGGACTGGCGCAGGCCGAACGCTGCGCCGCGCAGAGACGGTGGCGCTATGTCGGCGACCAGGGCATCGCGCGGTGCGCCGCGAATGCCTTTGCCGACGCGATCGAGAAGCCGCGCGGTGAGCACGCTGCCCGTCGTCGAGGCCACGGCAAACAGTGGTTTGGTAAGCGCCCCGAGCGCGTAGCCGCATACGGCAAGGCCCTTGCGCTTGCCGAAATAATCACTGAGCGCACCCGAAAAAACCTTGACGATCAGGGCTGTGGATTCGGCCAGTCCTTCCACCATACCAACCGACAGGGCGCTGGCTCCAAGCGTCGTGACCATGAACAGCGGCAGCAGGCTATGGATCATCTCCGAAGAGATGTCCATCAGCATGCTGACCAGACCCAGGACCCATACGCCCGCCGGCATCTTCGGCAGGCTGCTTTTTTCCGCTGTGGTCGTGGTCGATTTCATGTTCCAGCCTCTTGCCTGGTTCTGCCCGCCATCGCTGCCCGCAGGTCCATCCTCAGCCACGACCCGGCGTTCCTCTGCAAACCTCGAGCTGTTGGCGCTGCTCGGCGTCGAGTCGCCAGACCACTTTCTTGCGCTCTGAAAAAGCAATGGCGCTATCCGGAAGGAAGCGATAACGGTCGGCCTGCGCGGTCTTCCCCCAGATCCACAGCACACCGCTACCCGTCCAGGAGCACAGACGCGAAGCAAGGTCTCCGGGAAGCAGCAGTACTTCCTGCTGCTTCACCGGGTCAAACCGTGCCGCGTCGTACAGTTCCTTGCGCCAGTTGTCCTCTTTCGGGACCTCCGGGTCCTGCCAGTTGGTGACCACCCAGGAGTCCTTCGCCGCCCGCAGGTAGAACGGTAGGTCGTACTCGTACTCGTCGATCATGACGATCTGGTCGTCGGGGCGAAACAGTGGCGCGACCTGCTCGCTCAGGCTCCGAGTTGAGGTGTGGTCGAACAGCGCGACCACCACGATGAAGGCGACGCAGAGGCTGCCGGCGACGACCAGGCTGCCGCCCAGCCAGACCGGGGCATCGGGTTTCCCGGTTTCCTGTCGTTGCTTTAGCCAGGCGAGCATGGCGTCGGCCATTAAACAGGCCAGCGGCGGCAGTGCCGGGAAAATATAGCCGACCAGTTTCGAATTCGGCAAGGAGAAGAAGACCAGAATGCCCAGCATCCAGAGGAGCATCAAACTGCGAATATCGAGTTTCTCCGGGGCGACCAGGAACTTCCACGAACAGACGCGCGCAATCCACAGCGACCACGGCAGTGTGCCGAGAAGGACTACCGGGAGATAGAACCAGAACGGCCGCGCGTTGCTGAAGCCGGTCTCGGCGAAGCGCTTGAAATGATGGTAGACAAAGAAGTAATCCCAGAAGCCGCTGTACGACTTCTGCATCCACAGGAACCAGGGCACTGCCACGGCGAGGAACAGGAGAATCATGGCGATTGGCAGCAAGGCAGGGATCAGCCGGTAGCGCTTGCGCACCAGAATCCACGCCAGCAGGATCGCGCCAGGCAGCACGAAGCCAATCAATCCCTTGGCGAGGACGCCAAGCGCGGCAAAAAAGTAGGCCAAAGCCAGCGCCGTCCGGTAGGGCAAGCCAGCGTCCAGGCGCAGCACGGCGCTTGCACCGCAGACGATGCAGGCCGTAATCATTCCGGCGACCAGCATGTCGAGATTGGCATACTGGGCGCCGGCAAAGAACATCGGCTGGGTCACCAACACGACGACAGACAAGGTCGCCAGGCGCTTGTCCGCATAGTGTTTCACGAACAGGTACAGGGCGCCTGCGGCGACCAGCGCGCCGAGGATCGATGCCACACGGGCAGCCCAGTCGTTGGCGCCGAACATCTGCAGCGCCAAGCCCGTCAGCCAGTAAAATAGCGGCGGCTTGTGGAAAAACGGCAGGCCATCAAGCGTTGGCAGCAACCAGTTGCCGCTGTTGAGCATTTGCCAGGCGACGCCGACGTACCGTCCTTCGTCGGGCAGCATCAGCGACCTGCCGCCAGCCATGGCGCTGAGCCATACGGTGGCGAGCACAAGCACGAGGCTACTGGTACGGGTAGTGAGGAGATGCTCGGAAATCGCG
>Ga0058866_1024664_pt1 | contig 11748 bp, 8 predicted proteins | sample TNRReaAerobicRNA_3_FD_61084 | JGI IMG/M metagenome (GOLD analysis project Ga0058866, IMG submission 61084) | Wastewater treatment Type I Accumulibacter community from EBPR Bioreactor in Madison, WI, USA - TNR Reactor, Time D- 0min-Aerobic_ RNA... | ecosystem: Engineered > Bioreactor > EBPR >...
TGCTTGGCTTTCAGGGAAAATTCCAGGCCTTTTTCCCAATTTAGCATGGTTTGCTGTATCTTGCTGATCTGATTGGCAAGGTGAACCCTGAAATAACAGTTCTGGACGTCGTCGGCCAGTTTTAGGGTCTCATAGTAGACGGCCAGCGCCAAATCAAACTGGCCGAGGAAGTCATAAGCCTGACCTTGCAGCAGGTTTGCTTTCATGAGGGCGGTATCAGAAGGGATTTTCCGACCGATTTCGGCCATTTGTTTACTGATTTCCACCACGGCTTGGAGGCTGGAGTCTTTGGCGAGTTCGCAGAGGGAGTCGAGGCGCTCGTATTCTTTTCGGAGCTCCATTTTATGGGCCTGCCCGTTGGCCGCAAAGGGAAACAGGGCGCAAAAAAGAAGACAGTAGCACAGATTGGTCATGGTGTAGCTATTTTATAATTTATTTTTACATATATATATTTTCAAGTCAAAATTAAGGAATCCAGACTGCGTCTTTTGTCCGGACCAGGGGGTGAAGCGGTATGGGCCGGCCGGGCCTTAGCCAAGGTTTGGGCATAACCGCTATGCCGGCCCATAGTAGCGGAACACCCGGCGCCGCGCAAGTTGCTAAAAGGAGTAGATGTTATGCGGCGGGGCCCCAAATTTTTATCCTTCCTTTACAAAGAGCCCGTCGATGGTGTTGACGCGACCGGTGGGGAGGTCGACGCCTTCTACCTGGATGCTGTAAGGCTGGAAGCCGTGTTGCCGGGCGTAGTCGATGATTTCGTAGAAGCTGAAGCCGGTGTTGCGGTAGATGGGGTAAAGGGGGATTTCTATTTTGAGACTCCTGACGTGGCGGATGAGTTCCCGGCTACCGTCGAGCACTTGTTTTTCGAAGCCCTGGGTATCTATTTTGAGCAGGATGCGGGCCTTGGGGTTCTCCTGGAGATAGCGTTGGTAGAGGGTGTCCATGCGGTAGGCGGGCACTTCTTCTTTTTTGACGATGCGGGCTTTGGGGTTGTGGGCCGTGTAGGCATCGTCGATTTCGAGGGCAGAGCTAAATACGGAGTCGTCGGAGACGTTCATGGTGATGAGGCCATCCTGATCGCCGATGGCGCAGCGCTCGGCTACTTCCCACTGGGGGTATCGGGCTGCGCGGGCTTTGAGTTCGGCATAAGCGGCGGCGGTGGGCTCGAAGGAGACTACCCGACCCTGGTAGCCGAAATCGAAGAGGGCTTCGGCGAACTGGCCGGTATTGGCGCCGATGTCGAAGACTAAGTCGATGCCGGCTTCGCGCAGGATCATGGCGGTGCGGAGCTCGGGGCTGGCCGAGGCGGTGAAGCGTTTGAGGCGGATGTGGAGGCCGGTGGCTTTGCCCAGCGTGCGGCGCCAGCGTTCCAGGGTTTTCGACTGTAGAATGCGTTGTAAGAGGTTCATATTCCGTTGGTTTTATCCTGCCCGGGGGCAGGCGCCAGATTCATAATTTCCAATAAGGGTTGCAGGCAGTTGGGCCAGTAGTAGCGCTGATAAAAGGCGGCCGGGGTTTGAGCGGGTCGATGGCGCTGGAGCCCGGCCAAGTGAAGGCGAAAGGCGGCATAGTCGCCATCGGGCGCTACGCGCAACATGGGGCCGCAGGCGGCCTGGTCGAGGCCGAGGGCGCCGTTGTGGGTAGATACGACGGGCAGCCCTCGGGCGATGGCTTCGATGACTTTGGTTTTGACGCCGGCGCCGCTCTCCACGGGATTGAGGAGCAGGTCGGCGCCCAGCAGATAGTCGTCGATGTCGGGTACAAAGCCTAAGTATTGTACGCCTTGGCTGCGGTAAGCCTCCAAGCCCTGATAGCGCTCGGGCAGGCCGCCGCCGCAAACGAGTATGGCCGCCCCGGGGAAGCCCATCTCGGCGCGACGGGGCGCTACCTCAGTGAGTACCCGATTGAGGGCTTCCAGGTTGGGGGCGTAGCCCAGCGGGCCAAACAGCAGCCATACGGGCGCCTGTGGGTCGATGCCGTGCCGATGTCGGATGGCCGCCCCGGCGGTCTGACGGGGCGGCGAAGCTTGCTGATCGACGCCATAGGGCAGCACGCGGCAGCGCTGGGGCGCCAGGCCAAACGTGCGGATGCCGGGCGCGAGCTCGTCGGGGGAGATAAACAGCACATAGTCGGCCTGCCGATAGGCCAGTCGTTCTGCGAGGTATACCAGCGGCCACCACCACTTGCCCATAGAGCGAAAGCGACTGTATTCGAGATTGTGGCTGTACACCACCAATTTAGCGCCCTGAAGCCAGGCGACGCAGCGGGCCATGAGGGCAAAAAACGGTTGCTGTACAATGAGCCAGCGGGCCCGACGGCGACGCAGCAGGCGCCACAGGCGCCAGCCGGCCCTTGGGCTGAGGTAGCGCAAGGGGCTGCTTTCGAGCAGGGGCTCCAGGGCAAAGGGCAGGTTGTCGGGCGGCTCATTGCCGGGAGTGCTCGCTACGGCCAGATCGGCATATTGAGCTAACCAGCGCGCAAACCCCCAGGCTGCCTGCTGCCCGCCGTTGCGGGGCGGCAAAAAGCGATAGGGCGCCACAAAAACCGCACTTACGCCCATGCCCTACTTCTTGCGGGGCTTGCGGTCGGCGGCGGCGGCGGGCTTCTCGGGCGCGGGCTTGCGCGGCTTCTCAGCGGGCGTCGGCTCGGGGGCGCTCAGGAAGCGATAGCCGCCCATACCCGCGAGCCCCAGGAGCGTCAGCAGGATGGCCGATGAGCATACCGTGGAGACGAGCTTACCCGTGCGGTAAGAGGCAGGGTCGAACTTAAATTCGATGGTATGCTTGCCTGCAGGAACCCGCATGGCGCGCAGGGCATAGTTGGCGCGGATGTGGTCGACGGGCTGACCATCGACATAGGCCTGCCAGCCCTTGTTGGGGCCATACCAGATTTCGGAGAATACGGCCAACTGCTCGCCGGCAGCGTCGCTCTCGTAAGTAAGGTGGTAAGGCAGGTAATTGGTAAGCCGGAGGGCGGAGGCGCCCGAAGTGTCGGGAATAAAGCCCTTGAGGTAGTCGCCGAACTCCGCTTCCAGCACAACGGCGTGTTTGGCGGGATTGAAGTCTTTGAGGGCGTCGATTTCTTCGTTGGGGGTCGTCACGCGCCAAAGGCTATCGACAAACCAGCCGTTGCCGAGGGCTTGCGGGTTGCGCTGCACCTGGGGTTCGCCGCCTTCGCCCCCTACGATGAAGTAGCGGGTATTGAGCATATCGAGCACCTTTTGATTGCCCTTGGTCATGTGGCGGTCGATGAGGTCTTGGTAACGCTGCAACTTAGCGGCATGGTAGCCGCCGATGGACTTATGAAAATAAGAAACCTTGGTAGAATTGAAGGTATTATCTGTGAGGTCCATGACCCGGTAGTTGGGGTCTTTATCGCGCAGGATTTCTTCATCGACAGGGCGGGGCGTGAAGTTTTCCTTATAGCGGGAGGCGTTCACGAAGTCGGCGTTGTTGATGTAGCGGCGGCCCACCGTCCAGAGGTCGAAGGTAGTGAGCAGCGCCAGGCCGGCCATCATGACGGGCGCCGACAGCCTGCGGGTGATGTAGGCCCAGATGAGCCCGCCGCTGAGCAACAGCAGCGCCAAGGTGCGCAGGGCATCGCTCTGCATGAGGGCCTTGCGGTCGTCGATGATGGCATTGATGTCGTAGCCGGCTTCGGCATAGCGGGCATCGCCCGAGGTGTTGAAGTCGAAAAACGAAGGCGCCATGATCCAGAAAAACACGCTGATGGCGGCCAGTACGCCTCCGCCGATGTAGAGGCCGCGCTGCATGGCGGCTTTGTCTTCATCGGAGGCTTTTACCAACTGGGCCACCCCTAAGGCGCCCAGCAGCGGCAGCAGGAAAGCCGTAACGCTGAGGACGGAGTTGGGGGTTCTGAACTTATTGTAAAGCGGGAAATAATCGAAGAACAATCGGTTGAAAGCCTCGAAGTTGCTGCCCAATGAGAGCAGGAAGGTGAGGGCTGCGCCGCCGGCTAACCACCATTTTACAGGACCCTTGACCCAGATGGCGCCCAGCACCGCCAGCAGAAACACCACGGCGCCAAAATAGATGGGGCCGCTGGTGAAGGGCAGCTTGCCCCAATAGAGCGGCGCCGGAAGCTCGGCGGGTATGCGCATACCTTTGGCGCGCAGATCGGTAGCTATGGCCGAGTTGGGGCCCACGGTTTCCTGAGAGCCGCCGCCGGCTACGCCTGGAATAAAGGCGGAGAAGAGGTCGACGCCTCCATTGCTCCACTGCATGGCGTAGTCCCAGGCTAAACCTTCGGTTTCGCTGCTGCTTTGGGGGTTGCCCTCTCCGGGCGCATTTTTGAGGATGGGCGCCCCGCGCATGGTATCGCGGGAATATTCGTAGGTGGGCAGCAGGTTGGAAGCCGAGGTGCCCAAACCAATAAGGCCGGCGAGGATGAGTACGCCCGCCGACTTGGCGAAGGAAATGATCTCGCCGCGCTGAATGTCGTATATCAACTGGGCTACCCCCAGCACCAGCAAGGTGATGAAGAAGTAGTAGCTCATCTGTACGTGGTTCGACATCACGTTGACGCCTACGCCCAGTGCAAAAAGCAGGCCGCCCCAGAGGCGATTGCCTTTAAAGGTGAGTAGTAGGCCCGCCGCCATGAGGGGCAGGAAAGAGATGGCCCTCACCTTGGTATTGTGGCCCGCCTCGTAGAGGATGAGGTTGTTGGTGGTGAGGCCAAAGGCGATGGCGCCGGCTATACTCAGCCAGGGGCTGGCGCCCAGCGCGATCATCATGATGTAAAAACAGATCATGGCGGCGGCAAAACGACCGATGGGCTCCTTGGTAAAGAGCCGGGTGGCGTGGTCGACGATTTGCAGGAAGTTGCCGTCTTTGATGGTATTGATCTGGTAGGTGGGCATACCTCCGAACATGGCGTTGGTCCAGAGCGACAAGACACCCGTTTGCTTGCGGTAGTTGTCGACCTCCTTGGCCATACCTTCATATTGTACAATATCGCCCTGCTCGATAACTTTGCCCTCTAACTGGGGCTGAAAGTAGAGTGCCGACAGCGCCCAAAAGAGCAGTATGGCGCCAACGTGGGTCAGAATACGGGTCAGTTTGCTGGACATAAAAGAAAGACCGGTCTTAATGGTTATAAGAAATCAACGTCGCGATCATAAGGGTGCCTGATGAGGTAGTCCATAGCAACGTCTATGTCGAAGCCCTCAAAGACAACCCGGTATAGCATTTCAGTGATGGGCGCCCGAAGTTTGTAATAGCGCGCCAGGTGTCGAACGATGCGCAGGGTGCGCACCCCTTCGGCCAGCTCAGGCGTGCTTTTTTTCACTTCTTCAAATTTCTCGCCGGCGCCCAGCCGGTAGCCAAAGGTATAGTTGCGGCTTTTTTTACTGGTAGCCGTAGCAATGAGGTCGCCTATGCCGGCCGTACCCAGAAAGGCTGCCGGTTCGCTGCCCATGGCCTTGCCAAAATAGATCATCTCTACCAGCCCGCGAGTGATGAGCATTGCCTGGAGGTTTTTGCCCAGGCCGCGCCCTTTGAGCAGGCCTGAGCCCAGGGCGATGACATTTTTCAGCGCCCCTGCCAGTTCGGCGCCCAGCAGGTCGTTGGAGCCAAAGACGTGGAATTTACCGCTGGCCAGCGACTTCTTGCCGCGCTCAATGACCTCCTCAAAACGGCTGGCGATGAGGGTGGCGGTGGGCTGGCCTGCTAAAATTTCTGCGGCTAAGTTGGGGCCGGAAAGGCAGCCTACCCGCACCACCGTCGTTTCCTGCAGGATAACCTCGCTCATGGTGCTGATCTCGCGGCGGGTGATGCCCTGCTCGCTGATGGCCGACTCGTCGAGGCCATTGAGGTCGAAGCCTTTGGTGCCGTGGATGAGGATGTGGTAAGGATGTAGATGAGGAGAAAGATCGCTCATCAGGGAGCGAAAATTCACCGAAGGCACAATGGGAAACATGAGGGTGCAGCGCTCTGCCAGCTCCGTCACGTCGGAAGTAGCGCGGATGCGTGGGTGTATATCCACGCCATGCCGGCGACGGCGAACGTTTATGTCCTCTGCCACTTCCGGCCGGCGGGCATAAAGCAGCACATCGGCATTCATCGCCAGCAAATTGGCGATAGCCGTGCCAAAACTGCCCGCGCCGAGGATGCCGACAGGGGGATCGGTATGTGAGTTTGCCGCAGCCATATACAGGGCGAAGGTAGTTTATTTTGCCAAGTTCACCCCGTCCGGCCGGGCTTATTGGCAAGATATTTTTTGCAATGCAGGAAATGTGTAATTTTGCCTTCAATAATAAAGTTTGCGCCGACAGGTTTTGTGTAGAAAAACATGCTCAGGCAAAAATCCATACACACGACCTGTGCCGACGCGCAGTATAATTTCAGGGTTCCATGAAAATAGCGCTTTTGGGCTACGGCCAAATGGGAAAGACCATTGAGTATATGGCCCTGAACGAGGGCGACGACGTGGTATTGCGCATTAGTAGCTCCAACCCCGCTGATCTGACGCCGGAGAACCTCAGGGCTGCCGATGTGGCCATTGAGTTCAGTCGGCCTGAACTCGCCTTTTCCAATATTTGTATGGCTTTAGAGGCAGGCGTACCCATTGTGTCGGGCACAACGGCCTGGCTCGATAAGTTGCCGGAAGCCCGGGCTCTGACGCTCGAAAGAGGCGGCGCTTTTTTGTATGCAGCTAATTTCAGCGTGGGCGTCAATCTTTTTTTTGCCCTCAACCAGCGGCTGGCCGCCCTGATGGCTACGCATCCCGAATACCGCCCCTCGCTGCGGGAGATACACCACACCCGCAAATTAGACGCCCCCAGCGGCACGGCCATTCAATTGGCCAACGAATTACTGCCGTTGCTACCCGGTAAAACGGGCTGGGCGGCCGGCGACACCTCAGTCCCCACTCAGATACCCATCGTCTCCGAGCGCATAGGGCAAACGCCGGGTACCCACGAAGTGATCTACGCCTCCTCCATTGATACCATTGTCATTCGACACCAGGCGCACTCCCGCGAAGGCTTTGCCCAAGGGGCGCTGATGGCCGCCCGATGGCTATGCCAGGAAAAAAGAATCGGCTGTTTTACCATGCAGGATGTGCTTCAGTTATAGGCGCGTCTGTTATATACCGTGCATCATTTACAATCTGCTCATATCCCTTTGATCGCCTTATGAAAAAAAATCTTCTCCGAACGGGCTTCACCCTGCTGGCAGCCCTCGTGCTTTATGTGGCGGTAGTACTCATCCACGGCACGCTCTCCGACTGGCAACCCAGCGGCATCCAAGCCCTTGAGGCCTATCAGGCCGGCCAGAGCGCGCCCGTTGCCGATTCCGTTTTTAGTCTCGCCACCTGGAACGTCGGCTATGCCGGGCTGGGCGCCGAATCGAACTTCTTCTACGATCAGGGGCATTTTCTGTTTTCCGGAGGCGGCATGATTCGCTCGCCTAAAGAAGCTGTCGACAAAAACCTGGCGGGGATCACCCAGATGATCAGTAGCGTTCAGAGCGATTTTTTCTTACTACAGGAAGTGGATATTGCTGCCCGACGCAGTTATTTTTTGCCTGTTTTTGACAGCATTCGCCACCGGCGCCCCGGCTATGCCGCCTTTTTTGCTCCCAACTATAAGGTGGCGCGTATGCCTTTGCCCTTGTTTGAGCCCTGGCGGGCCTACGGGCGCGTACTCAGCGGCTTGGCTACACTGAGCCGCTGGCAGCCTGAGGGTTCCGAGCGGGTGCAATTGCCCGGCAAATTTGGTTGGCCGACCCGGTTGTTTCAGCTCGATCGTTGCCTGGCGGTTCACCGCTTTCCCACAAGCCGGGGCAAAGACCTCATCGTCATCAACGCCCACAACTCCGCTCACGACGCTAAGGGCGAGGTCAAACGGGAGGAAATGGCTTTGCTGCGCAAGATGGTACTGGATTATTACCAACAGGGCTGTTATGTGATCGTTGGGGCCGACTGGAACCAGACGCCCCCGAATTTTCAATTCGATACCTTTTCTCCCCACAACCCCAGGAATCACAACCAGATCAACATTGACCCCGACTTTCTGCCGGCCGACTGGACCTGGGTTTACGACCCTACCCAGCCTACCAACAGAAAGCTTTACGAGGTATACCGCCCTGGCGAGACCTTTACCACGCTCATCGACTTCTTTCTTATCTCGCCTAATGTGCGCGTGCGCAAGGTTAAGACCATCTCCCAGGATTTTCAATATTCCGACCACCAGCCCGTTTGGATGGAGGTAGAACTCAAATAAGCCTATTTCCCAAAATAGCGGGCCAATTCGGGGCAATGGGCAACTACCGTCCGGAAAGTACTTGTTGCCCCGTACTGCTGTTTCCAGGCGTCGTAAGCCCCGAGGCTTTGGTTGACCCAGGCCTTCCACTGCTCTTCTTCCCAATAAGATGGAGCATCTTTTTTCGACAATCGCCTCATTTCCTCAATACGCCCGAGAACAAACGCAGCTCGGGCCGCCAGTTCCTGATTGGGGTTGGCGGCCAGCGCCCGCGTGAGATGTTCTTCAGCCCGCATCATGTTGAAGTATACATTTTTCATCTCCGCTGCATGGGGCAGGTAAGGTAGTGAGTTCGCCTCGCTGTCGTAGGAACCTCGGCCATAGGAAAACATCATCCAACTGTTGCCGAAGTAGCTGAAGTTATACCAGGCTATTCCTAACCGCGCATGGGCCTCCGCAGCCTTAGCGGGCTGGCGGGTTTGTGTTTCCAATTGTAGCAGTTCGCGAACCAAGCTAACTTTATCCCCGGGAAAACCTTTTACCGCCGCATCATCCAATGCTCTGATGGCAAAGGGATTGTACTTCAGATTATCGGAAAAGGCATAGCGCTGGCGCCAGAATGAAGGGTCTATTTGTTCAAAAGCTTTCAGCGCTTCTGCATAGTTGCCCTTGCGCAGGGAGAGCGTGCCGCGCAGGTCCAGTAAGGCTTCCTTTGAAGGCATGGACGCTTGCAGCAACCAGCGCTCCCAATCCGATGGGTTGCGTTTTTCCATAAGCGCCAATACGGCATCTACTTCACTTTCCTGCCCCCTTACATCCAAATAAGCCAGCAGGGAATAGTAGTTGGAGTAGTAGCCATACATCTCCTGAGTAGGCAGCCCCAGAGCCATATTATTGATTAAATAGGCCTCTCTGAACTGTTTTTTCTCCGTAAAGGCCTGGCTGATCATTCGATATACTACGCTTAGATCGCGCTGATGATCGGGGCTTTCCTGGCTGAAGTGTGCAATTTGTTGCAACCAGGCCAGCACTTGCCTCTGATTCCCTGCTTCCGTTACGCTGCCATCATTGATCATGGCCAGCAGTTTGCCTTTGCTCAGTTGGGTTTTGATGCCGGCGTCAGCTTTGCGGGAAATGCCGGCCCAGGCGGCATGAGCGGCCGCGTTGTCTTTGCGCAGCATGGCCAGATGCCCCTGTAGCAGCGCATGCAGATCGGCAGATAGCGCGCCGGGCTTGAGCTGGCGCACAAAGGCCTCCACTTCTGCTAAATAAGCTTCGTCTTTCTGCCTGTTGACGGCCCTGAATTGAGCCCATTGAGCTTGATAGTCGCCCTCGTAGTCGACTACTTGCTCAAAATCCTGCCGGCCGGGATGGTAGGCAGGCCCCAAGCCCGTTACCTGGTCAGAGAGCAACCAGTCTTCCAGCTTATTCACCTCCCGGATCAGCAGCAGCGGCAACAAAGGGTGATTGGGATACAAGGAAGCTACGGTCTTTATTTCGGTTAAAACCCGCCCTGGCTTTTTCAGGGCAGCCACGGCTTCCAAATGCGCTTTTTCTTCGTTTTGCCTGGCAAAAACGCGGGCTGCACCGAGTTGCTTCAGATCAAAGTTGTCATAGGTATACACGCGCTTCTCCGGGCAGCTCATGAATGAAAGCGCCAGCAGATAGGTCCTTTCCCCTTCATTATCCACCATAGCCGAGCGGTGGTGCAGGGCCCAGTCGTATAATGCCGAATGGCCGCCGTTAATCCCCGCGAAATGCTCGCTCCAAATGGCGTTGAACCGCGGGCGGTCGTTGGCATAGCGGGCCATAACGAGACTCTGATAGGCATAACGCCGCTTGAGGAAGGGATCGTTTACACTTTTCAACCGCCCTTCCGCAAGCTCCCGAAGCGTTTCCATGGGTGATTTAACCGAAGAGGCGGTCTCCTCCTCTTCTCCTCCATAGTAATAGTTGTAGGCGCTAACCCAGGGATTGCTTTGCTGTAAATTCCTGTTGCTGTGGTATTCATAGCGCTTAGCCAGCAGCACATACTCCAAGACGGCCTTTTTATCCGGCCTCAGTAACGCCTTCCAAAAAGCATTGTAGGCTAAAGGCGTGCCAGCCGCGCCCTCGGGAGTCAGGGCATTTTCTAAATCACTGAGTGAACTGCCATATAAGACCTCCTGTACCTGGGCCAGGTCTGTGTTCATATACGCCGCCCATTCGGCACAATTCCGGCGGCGGTCGCTACCCGTAGGGGGCAAATCCTTCGGGTATAACCGGGCTGTCGCGTAATAAAAAGGTGCAAATTCATAACCCGCCAGGCGGGGGTCCAGCAGCGCTACGCGATAGTCGTCGCCTGCATAACCAATGCCACATGCCCGCAGCATGCCGGGCGCAGCGAGCGCCAGAGCGACCAGCATCGCTCCAACGGCAGGTTTATTGAGCAGCTTCAAAAGCGCCCCAGAGTTTTGCCACATCATAGGTTCTTATTTTTTCGGGATTCCAGTCAAAGAAAAGCAAATTGGCGCCAGACATTTTTTCACCCAGCAACTCGGCCGCCCGGCTCAAGGCCGTCGGATCCGGCTCATCGATACGTATCTCATCGCCTTCGCGAATGAAAACGCCCTGATAAACGGTATCCTGCAAGAAGCGGAAACGGCCATCCTGTAAAGCAGTCAGATTGGGGTCTGCCTTGGCCGCAGCTAAGCTCGCCTCCTGAGCCAGCCCCTTAAACTGCCCCTCGTGAAAGAGCGCCCCCCAACTGAATAACGGCAATGCAACATCCAGCGGCAACGGATAAGCCTCGGCCTTCAGATAACCCCTGAACAGGGTTTCGTCAAAAATGGCGTTGCGGGTAGCATAGTCGTCTACTGGCGCCAGGTTATAGCACATCAGCAACCCGCGGTCGACAGGAGGTATGCCCGTGCCGGCAGGATCGCGGTATTGGTGCATGCGCACCGTGCAATGGATCTGCCAGTCGGGGTTGCGCCGCTTCATGGCTTCCAAAAAGGCAAAATAAGCCTTCTGCGTGGCGGGCGTCCAGTCGCAGTCGAGCTGTATGCGATCAAAGCTGCGCAAAAACCGGGCTTGCAAAGTATCCGACAATGGGTTTATCCGATCCCAATTGGAAACCTCGCGCATGGAGTCGGGCCAGCCGTGTAGCTGATCCATATAGCGCAATGACTCCGTCATTTCCCTCACCTTTTGGCTGATGCGGGCTGCCAAGGTATCGGGGTGGTACTGATGCAAAAATACCCGGTTGGTAATGTACACCACCGGAGCTACCTGTAGCGGGCCTTTGTTGGTTATGCCCTGCTCGTTCCAGTTTTGAACCAACTGTACTTCCCCCAGTGGAACGGGCATTTGGTGGTTTTCACTCCAGTCTACGTCAAAGTAACGCAGATAAAGGCGTTGAACTCCCACCGAGTCGAGTAGTTTTCGCTCTTTACTTCCAAATGTCCCCGTCGTTTTCCAGTAATATACCCCTCGTTCGGGCGGAGGAGCCGACAGCTCCTTGCGGCATGCCCACCCTACAAAAAAAA
>Ga0058866_1072492_pt1 | contig 11626 bp, 6 predicted proteins | sample TNRReaAerobicRNA_3_FD_61084 | JGI IMG/M metagenome (GOLD analysis project Ga0058866, IMG submission 61084) | Wastewater treatment Type I Accumulibacter community from EBPR Bioreactor in Madison, WI, USA - TNR Reactor, Time D- 0min-Aerobic_ RNA... | ecosystem: Engineered > Bioreactor > EBPR >...
CTGTCCTCTTTTGTAGCTTTTGCACAAGAAGCTGATATTGAGGCTGGTAAGACCTTGTTTAGAAACCAGTGTGCCGCTTGCCACAACAAAGACATGAAGAGCGACCTCACCGGCCCGGCCCTCGGCGGCGCGGAAGAACGTTGGGCAGCCTTCCCGAAAGAAGACCTCTACAGTTGGATTCGCAACTCGCAGGCATTGGTCAAATCCGGCCATCCCCGCGCCGTAGAAATCTATAACCAATGGAAGCAGGTGCCGATGACAGCCTTCACCAGCCTCACCGACCCGGAGATTGCCAATATCCTGGCGTATATCAATTGTACGTTTACCAACTCCTGCCCGGGGGCGGTAGATATGACGAAGACGGTGGTAGATGTTGCCCCAAAAAAGAAGGACTACACCTTCCAGTTGCTCATCGTAGCGTTGATACTCGGTATTCTCGCAGTGGTATTTGCCGGCATTTTGGCTAACCTCAACTACATGATGAGGTTGCAGGAAGGCCAGGAAGCTCGCCGCAAGACGCTGGTGGAAATCCTGACCAGCCGCGGCGTGGTAGGTTTCGTCATTTTTGCGCTCATCGTTTTGGGTGGATATACTACGGTGAACAATGCTGTGGCACTGGGTCGCCAGCAAGGCTATGCACCGGAACAACCCATCAAATTCTCGCACGCTACACACGCGGGCCTGCACAAAATTGACTGCCAGTACTGCCACGACGGCGCCCGCCGTTCCAAGCAGTCCGTCATTCCGGCGGCCAATACCTGTATGAACTGCCATGCTGCCGTGGATGTGGGTTCTCAGTACGGCACTGCCGAGATCACCAAGATTTACGCTTCCATCGGTTGGAATCCGAGCGAAAAGCAATACATCGAGAACTACGATAAAATGGCCGAGGCCGATATCGAAAAAGTCTATCGCAAGTGGATTGCCGATATCTATACCCGCGACATGAAAGACGCAGACCCCAAAATGGACCGTCTGGAAAAAACCGTGAATGAGCAGTGGAGAGCCATCAAAGCTTCGCTCACCAACGAAAACAAGAGCAAAATACAAGGCCCCATCGAGTGGGTGCGCATTCATAACCTGCCCGATCACGCTTACTTCAACCATGCCCAGCACGTTACGGTGGGCAAAGTGGCTTGCCAAACCTGCCACGGCCCGGTAGAAGCCATGGAAGTGGTGCAGCAATATTCTCCGCTTTCGATGGGCTGGTGCGTGAACTGTCACCGCCAGACGGAAGTCAAATTTGCCGACAACGAATATTACAAGTCTTACCAACGCTACCACGAGGAGATCAAGAAGGGCGAGCGCAAAGCGGTGACGGTGGAAGAAATCGGCGGTTTGGAATGCCAAAAATGCCACTATTGATCCTGAAATCCTTTTTCTCAAGTATCTAAGAATCTCGTCATACAATGAAGAAAAAACAGCAAGAGGTCTGGATAGGAGTTGAACAACTCACCAATGACGCTGCTTATCAGGAACTCGTAGAAAAGGAGTTCAACGATATGCCTATCGTAGAGCAATTAGCTCAGGAAAACGCTCCGGCTTTGCAAACCAATCGCCGCGATTTTCTCAAATATCTCGGTTTCGGTTTGGGCGCCGCCACGGTTGCTGCCGGTTGCGACATCCCGGTGCGCCGGGCCATCCCTTATGTCATCAAGCCGGATGAAATAGTGCCGGGCATCGCCGTTTATTACGCATCTTCTTATGTGCACGGCGGCGACTATTGCTCTATTTTGGTGAAAAGCCGCGAAGGCCGTCCCATCAAAATTGAGGGCAACGTCCTTTCTAAAGTAACCAAAGGCGCCACCAGCGCGCGCACTCAGGCCGCTGTGTTGAGCCTGTATGACACTAGCCGCATCAACGGCCCGCACCGCATCCAGAACGGCAAATTGCAAAAGCCGCTCAAAAAATCGGATGCAGCGCTTTCCTGGGCAGATATGGACAAAGAGATCATGGGCAAACTCAAGCCTGAATCCCGCGTTCGCTTCGTCGCTCATACCATCCTCAGCCCGACTACCAAAAAGGCCATTGCCGACTTCAAGGCGAAATTCCCCAACACCGAAGTCGTCATGTACGATCCGGTGTCTTCTTCGGCTATGTTGCAAGCCAACGAAAAGAGCTTCGGACAGGCAGTCATTCCCGCTTATCACTTCGATAAGGCACAGGTGATTGTCTCTTTTGAAGCCGACTTTTTGGGCACCTGGATTTCTCCGATAGAATTTGCAGGTCAGTACGCACAGAATCGCAAAGTAGATCCGAAAAAGCCGACGCTGTCTCGCCACATTCAGGTGGAAAGCCACATGAGCCTTTCGGGTTCCAACGCCGACAACCGCATCATGGTGAAACCCTCCGAGCAGGGCGCCGCCATCGTGGCATTGTACAATGAGCTTGCCACCCTCACCGGCAAAGCGCGTGTGAGCGGCCCGGCCCTCGACCCTGCCAAAGTTTCCAAAATCAAAGAAGCCGCCAAAGAACTCGCTGCCGCCCGCGGTGCTGGTTTGGTAGTGAGCGGCTCCAACAATACCGGCGAACAAGTACTCGTCAACGCCATCAACGACATGTTGGGCAACTACGGCGCTACCATCAGCTTTGAAGCGGCTTCGCTTCAGCGCCAGGGCAATGACGCCAAAGTGCAGGCGCTGATCAAAGAAATGACTGCCGGAGCGGTGGATGCCCTCTTCGTGATGGACGGCGCCAATCCTGCCTTCGAACTGCCCAACGCCGACAAGTTTGTGGAGGGCATGGGCAAAGTGAAACTCAAAGTTTCTTTCTCCGGCGTTCCCAACGAAACGCTGTTGGCTTGCGATTACGCTGCTCCCGCCAACCATTTCCTCGAAAGCTGGGGCGATGCGGAACCCAAGCAAGGCCACTACAGCCTGATTCAGCCGGTCATTGCGCCGCTGTTCAACACCCGTCAGGCAGAAATCAGCTTACTGACCTGGGCCGCTTCCGAAATGCTGAACGCAGCCGCCGAACAGCCCGCCTTTGAATACCTCAAAGCGCACTGGCAGCAGGCCATGTTCTCAAAACAAAACAACTTCTCTGTCTTCCAGGCATTCTGGGACAGCACCCTCCACGACGGCATATTTGAAGTGGCCGGCGCCGGCGCTGAAACCAAGCCATTCTCTGCCGATGTGAACGAGGCGGCTTCCAAAGTACGCAAGCCCGCTCAATCGGAACTGGAAATTTCTTTCTTTGAAACCGTCAACATGGGCGGCGGTCAGTTTGCCAACAACCCCTGGCTGTTGGAAATGCCCGATCCCATCACCCGTACTGTGTGGGGCAACTATCTGGCCATTCCTGTTGGCTGGGACGGCGACAATTTCAAGGCTTTCAAAAACCTGAACAACCGCGAAATCTACGGCGAAGCCGACATCGTGGAAGTAGATGTAAAAGGCAAAAAGCAGCCGATCACCGCTGTTCGCCAGTTCGGTCAGATGCAAAACACGCTGGGCTTGGCCATTGGTTATGGCCGCGAAGTGACCGGCGAAGTAGGCCGCGCATTGGGCAACAAAGTGGGTATCAACGTTTATCCCTGGCTCAGCATAGATGCCGACGGCAACACGCAATATTATGCCGTGAATCCTGTCGTGTCTGACAAGATAGCTACAGAAAATGACTTCGCCTGCGTGCAGTACCACCACACCATGGGGGTTACAGAGAAAAAAGGCAAGTTGACCTACAAAGACGAACGCACCGGCAAGCAGAAGGAAGTGAATTTGGACGAAAAAGTGACTTCCCGCCTGAAGGATCCCTTCAACGAGCACGGCTTCCAGGGGAGTCTTACCGAGCGTACCATTATTTATAAAGGCAATCTCAAAGAGCTTCCCGAATTGACGGAAAAAATCCATCACAAAAGGGAAGAAGCCCAGCACCTCAACGCGCAGACCATCTATCCTACGCAACAATATGTGAAGGACATCTACTCGCAGGGGCACTGGTGGGCCATGCACGTTGACCTGAACGCCTGCATCGGTTGTGGCGCTTGTCAGGTAGCCTGCGTTGCGGAGAACAACGTGCCGGTGGTAGGTAAAAAAGAAGTAGCCCGCCACCATGAAATGACCTGGCTCCGCATAGACCGCTACTACTATGGCGATTATGAAAATCCCAATGTGGTCTATCAACCGATGATGTGCCAGCACTGCGATAACGCGCCTTGCGAAAACGTGTGTCCGGTAGCCGCCACCAACCACAGCAGCGAAGGTCTGAACCAGATGACCTACAACCGTTGTATCGGTACCCGCTACTGTGCCAACAACTGTCCGTACAAAGTGCGCCGTTTCAACTGGTTGGACTACACTACGGCAGATATTTTTGTTGCCAACGAATACCGCGTCAATGGAGAGGAAATTCCTTTCTACGCAGACAACCTCGTGCGCATGGTGCTCAATCCGGACGTAACGGTGCGTTCTCGCGGCGTGATCGAAAAGTGCAGCTTCTGTGTGCAGCGCATCCAGGAGGGCAAACTCACTGCCAAAAAAGAAGGCCGCGCACTGATGGACACAGATGTGAAGGTAGCCTGCCAAACAGCCTGCCCGACCGGCGCCATTACCTTCGGCGACCGCAACAATGCAGCAAGCGCAGTGGTAGAGAAGATGGACAGCGCGTTGAATTACATTGCACTCGAAGAAATCAACGTATTGTCTTCCGTCAACTACGCGGCTCGCATCAACAACCGCAACGAAAATTTGGATGCCTAATTGATCAATCCGGTTTTCCGGCCCGAAGCCGGTATGCCTTTCTAAAATAGAGAACAAAATGAGCGTTGTAGTATCTCCAATTCGGGAACCTCTGATAGAAGGTGGTAAAACCTACCATCAGATCACCGAAGATATTTGCTCTCCCACCGAGAAAGCACCCAATATGGCCTGGATGATTGCATTCGGCCTCAGCTCTGCTTTTCTGGGCTTGTACATCTTTACCGTAGCCTGGACGATCTGGTTCGGTATCGGCACCTGGAACCTCAACCGCACCATCGGCTGGGGCTGGGACATCACCAACTTCGTTTGGTGGGTCGGTATCGGTCACGCAGGTACGCTTATTTCTGCCATCTTGTTGCTGTTCCGCCAGCGTTGGCGCACAGGTGTGAATAGGGCAGCAGAAGCCATGACCATCTTTGCGGTGACGTGCGCCGGCCAGTTTCCGCTCATTCACATGGGCCGTCTTTGGTTGGGCATTTTCATCTTCCCGTATCCCAACACGCGCGGCCCGCTGTGGGTGAACTTCAACTCGCCGCTGTTGTGGGACGTGTTCGCCATCTCCACTTATCTGACGGTATCCTTGCTGTTCTGGTATTCTGGTTTGGTGCCTGACTTTGCCACACTCCGCGACCGTTCTCAAGGGCTGCGCCGCAAGATTTACAACGCCGTTTCTTTCGGTTGGACCGGCTCCGCCAAACACTGGCAGCGTTTTGAAAGCCTTGCCCTGATTCTGGCAGGGTTGTCCACTCCGCTCGTATTATCGGTACACACCATCGTATCCTTCGACTTTGCCACCTCGGTGATTCCCGGCTGGCATACCACTATCTTCCCTCCGTATTTCGTGGCGGGCGCCATCTTCTCTGGTTTTGCGATGGTACAAACGCTGATGCTCATCTCGCGCAAAGTGCTGAAATTGGAAGAATACATCACTTTGCAGCACATAGACAGCATGAACAAAGTGATCCTTGTGACGGGTACGATAGTTGGTGTAGCTTACTTAACCGAGCTTTTCATCTCCTGGTACTCCGGCTACATTTATGAACAATACGCTTTCTACAACCGCGTACTCGGCCCCTACTGGTGGTCGTATGTGGGCATGATGGCTTGTAATGTGCTGTCTCCCCAGTTGTTCTGGAGTCGCAAAATCCGCCGCAGCATTTGGTGGACCTTCGTGATGTCTATCTTCGTGAACATCGGTATGTGGTTTGAGCGCTTTGTGATCATTGCCACCACGCTGGCCCGCGATTACATCCCCTCTTCCTGGAGCTATTATGTACCGACTTGGGTAGAGATCGGCATCTTCCTGGGTACTTTGGGATTGTTCTTCACGCTGTTCCTGATCTTCACCCGCGTAGCGCCGGTGGTAGCAGTAGCGGAAGTGAAATCCATCCTCAAAGCCGGCGGCGACCAGTATGTCGGCCCGAACGCCCAGCCACGTCATCACCATCACGGGCACGACGAGGTAAGCACCGAAGCACACCATTAATTCAACTTTGAACAAGCTACAACCGAGCATACAATGAAACAGCAAAAAGAGGTAATTTACGGCTTGTACGACGATGAGGAAATCCTCCTCCACGCCGTCAAGAAAGCACAGGCCAATCACATTGAAATCATGGACGTGTTTACGCCGTTTCCGGTTCACGGCTTAGACAAAGCCCTGGGTTTGGAAGAAAGTCGCTTGCACATTGCCGGCTTCGCTTACGGTCTGACCGGCACGCTGACGGCATTTTTGTTCATGACCTGGGTTTTTACTCGCGACTGGCCGATCATATTTGGTGGCAAGCCGTATTGGTCGGTACCAGCATTCATTCCCATCACGTTCGAGTTGACGGTGTTGTTTGCTGCCATCGGAATGGTGGTGTCGTTCTTCACCGTATGTGGTCTGGCGCCTGGTCGTGTCAATCCCACGTTGGATGATCGCATCACTGACGATAAATTCTGTATCGCTTTTGATGCGGCAGGTGCAGGCGACGAAGAGCGCGACCGCCTTCGGACATTCCTGAGCGGAACGGGCGCTTCTGAAGTAAACATGAAGACGATTTAATTCGCCATAAAAAAGAGAAGCTTAGATGAAAACCATTAAGCAAATAGTTTTTGTGTTGGCCATTGCCGTCATGGTGCAGGCCTGCAAACCTGCCGGCGGCGAGTTTCCCGGCACCGAATACATGCCGGATATGGCACACCCCATTTCTTACGAGGCCAATGCTTACGACGCCTATAAGTACCATACATGGGACGAGCAGAGCGTGATGACCCGCAAAGAATTGACCGGCAGAATGCAGCCTGTGAAAGGTACGGTTCCGCGCGGTTATGCAGGTGTTTATTTCGCTTCCGGCGCTGATGCGCAGCAAGCTGTGATGGACAATTTGCACGGCGTAGGCAACAACAACGCCCAGGCCATTCCGGTAAACGGCAAAGTGCCTTATTATTATGGCAATACGCCCGAAGAGCGCTTGCGCGCAACAGCGGAGATCATTGAGAATCCATTCCCTATCACAGCCGCAGGCTTGGCGCGGGGCAAGGATTTGTACGTTATTTTCTGCGGCATTTGCCACGGTGAAAAGGGCGACGGCCTGGGGTATTTGGTTCGGGATGCCAACCCGGCTACCGGTGATGCGGGCGGAAAGTACCCGGCAGCTCCGGCCAACTTCCTCAACGCAGATCTTTCTGTGGCATCCAATGGTCGCTATTACCATGCCATCATGTACGGTTTGAATGTTATGGGCGCTTATGCAGACAAGCTCTCTTATGAAGAACGCTGGCAAGTGATTCACTACATTCGTTCTTTACAGGCTGCAGCAAACAGCGCCAAGTACGACGAGGCCGCCAACACGCTTAATCCGGCTTTTGGCACTCCGATGAAATTGGTGGCTAAGAGCAAAGCTACGGCTGCTGCCGAGCCGGCTCCAACAACAGACACCGCTGCTCCGACAGGTTCGGCGCAACATTGATGTAAATTTTATTCAAAAGACACTTTAATACGATTCGAACAATGGATCAATTCGTATTCGACGCAAAAAAAAGATGGGTATTGGGCGGTGGTATGATACTCGGCCTGCTGTGCCTTGTCATCACCTTCTTTGTGGATGATCAGTTTCACACCCGATTCTGGACCAATTTCCTGCACAATTCGGTATTCTTTACGGGTATCGCGTTCATATCCTTGTTCATCATTGCTGCTTTTACCACTGCTTTGGCAGGTTGGAGCACATTGGTGAAGCGGATTTGGGAAGCCTATTCGCTGTTTATGATTCCCGGCCTGATCCTCATGTTGGTCATTGTGGCCGGCGTGTGGGGGCATTGGCATCACCTTTACCATTGGGCTGATGCCGAAGCTGTGAAGGAAGACCAGATATTGTTCGGCAAGTCGGGCTTCCTCAATAAGTACTGGTACACCTTCGGTACGCTGATCATAGTAGGCGCCTGGATTTACTTTGCGATGCAAATTCGCAAGACTTCTGTGGCAGAAGACAGCAATGGCCCCGGCGAAAACTTCAGCTACCACCGCCGGATACGCACCCTTTCGGTTGTTTTTCTTCCGATTGCGGGCTTCTCCAGCGCAGCCATGATCTGGCAGTGGGTGATGTCTTTGGACGCTCACTGGTACAGTACCTTGTTTGCCTGGTATTCTGCCGCCAGTTGGTTTCTGGCTGCTATGGCCTTGACGATTCTCACGGTGATCTATCTAAAAAGCCAGGGTTATCTGTCGAACGTGACAGAAAATCACCTGCATGACTTGGGTAAGTATCTCTTCGGTATCAGCGTTTTCTGGACTTACCTGTGGTTCTCGCAGTACATGCTGATCTGGTATGCCAACATAGGCGAGGAAACGATTTATTTCCGCGAGCGTTTGGACAACTACAAACCGCTGTTTTTCCTCAACCTGATTTTCAATTTCGTGGCGCCGTTCTTTGTGCTGTTGCGCAATGACACCAAGCGCAAAATCGGTACGATGGTGTTTGCTTCGGTTGTGGTGTTCATCGGCCACTGGCTCGATTTCTTCCTGATGATCAAGCCGGGCGCCCGCATCACAGCGATGGAAGCTGCTGCCCACCATGCAGGCGAGGCGGCGCATCATGTAGAGCATGCCGTACCTTTTGCCATTGGATTTTCATTCCCCGGCCTTTTGGAATTGGGTACTATGGTCGGATTCCTGTGTTTGTTTCTGTACATCGCATTCTCGCGCATGACACAGGCATCCCTTACACCGAAACATGATCCTTATCTGGAAGAAAGTTTGCATCACGAAGTGGTGTAATGTATAAACAATTTGCCTGTTGCGGTATTTAAGCCACAGGAGGATTTTCAATCAGTTTTACAACATTCAATATTTACAATAATGACGGTCTTACTCGGTCTTCTCATCGTAGTTCTCCTTGCCGTAGTAGTCGTGCAGATCGGCAAAGTTTCTGAACTGGCTACTAAAATCCGGGGTGAAGAAGAAATGCAGGATATTGTGAACAAGCGCCAAGGCTTCTGGGCGCTCATCTTCATGATTGTGTTTCTGATAGCAGTTACGGTTTCAGGCATTTATTACAAAGACTGGTATCTGGGCTTTGGGCCACACGACGCCGCATCCAAACACGGCGGTTCGATAGACAGCTTGTTCAAGTGGACCTTGCTGACTACGGGCATCGTATTTTTCATCACCCAGATTTTGTTGTTCTACTTCGCTTATCGTTACAGCGGCCGCCGCTCTCGCAAAGCAGCTTTCGTTTCTCACGACGACAAGTTGGAATTGGTATGGACTGCCATTCCTGCCATTGTGATGGCATTCTTGGTGATTGCCGGTCTCGATACCTGGAACGAAGTAATGGCGGACATCAAACCCGGCGACGACTACATGGAAATCGAAGCAGTGGGCGAGCAGTTTGGCTGGACCATCCGCTACCCGGGTAATGACGGAGCATTGGGAGAGCGCAATTACAAATTGATATCCGGCGACAACCCGGTGGGTCAAAACTGGAAAGACGAGAAGAATTTAGACGATTTTCATGCCAATGAAATCGTGTTGCCCGTGGGCAAGCGAATCCGTGTGCGCATCACCTCCAAAGACGTGTTGCACAACTTCTATCTGCCTCACTTCCGTGTGAAAATGGACGCTGTGCCGGGTATGCCTACTTACTTTGTATTCACTCCGAAAAAAACCACGGAGGAATACAGAAACGAACTCAGCAAATACGCTATTTATCAGGCGCCAGCCGACCCAGCTGATCCAAATGGTGATCAGCTCTGGCAGCGTTTTGAATATGAATTGGCTTGCGCCGAACTGTGTGGCAAAGGCCACTTCAGTATGAAAAAAGTTGTGAAGATTGTTTCTGAAGAGGAATACAAAGCCTGGGCCGAAACGCAGAAGTCATTCTACTTTGGCCAGGTGCGCGGCAGCGCCAACGACCCCAATACCGACGTGTGGTTCCCGGAGGAAATCACAGAACGCAAAGCCACTTTTGAGGCCAATCTGGACTCTGCGAGAACAGCTTCCAGCGCCGATAAAAAAGTGCTGCGCTTTGAGTATGTAAATTTTGAGACGGCTTCCGCCAAATTGACGCCGGCTTCCAAATATGAACTCGGCTTCTTAGTGGACGCCATGAAGAAGTATCCCAACATGAGCGTCGAAGTTGCCGGACATACTGACAATGTAGGCGAAGCAGCCGGCAACCAGACATTGTCTGAAAGCCGTGCCAAATCCGTCTATGACTTTTTAGTAGAAAAAGGTGTTCCTGCGGGTAGAATGCGTTCCGCCGGTTATGGGGATGCCCGCCCGGTAGATACCAACGACAGCGAGGAAGGCCGCGCTAAAAATCGCCGTACCGAATTCCGTATCATTACGCAATAATTTAACATCCAGACCAATACATAAATTTTCAGCAAATGGCTACGAGTACCGTATCAAATTCAACCATGCACGATGAGGATGTGCTGATTCAGGAGTTGGGCTACGATGACCACTTCCACGATCACCATCACGGCGATAAGTTTAAGTCGAACTTCATCACGACTTATATCTTTAGCATGGACCATAAGATGATCGCCAAGCAGTTCCTGATTACAGGTATGTTTTGGGCGGTTGTCGGCAGCTTGATGTCTTTGGTGTTTCGTCTTCAATTGGGTTTCCCCGAAGAGAGCCTGCTGTGGTTGAAACCTTTTTTAGGCAAATGGATTGTGGTGAACAATGGCATCGGCTCGTTGTCTCCTGAGTTTTATTATGCCTTGGTGACCATGCACGGCACCATATTGGTATTCTTCGTGTTGACGGCCGGTTTGAGCGGCACATTCAGTAACCTCTTGATTCCGTTGCAGATCGGCGCGCGCGACATGGCCTCGCCTTTCCTCAACATGTTGTCTTACTGGTTCTTCTTTTTGGCCGGCATGGTGATGTTCCTGTCTTTGTTTCTCAGCACAGGGCCGTTTTCAGGCGGTTGGACAGCATATCCTCCATTGAGCATCCTGCCGCAAGCCTCTACCGGCTCCGGTGCGGGTATGACGATGTGGGCCATGAGTTTAGTATTCTTTGTGGTGTCGGTGTTATTGGGAGGTGTAAACTACATCACCACGGTGCTCAACATGCGCACCAAAGGGATGAGTCTGTGGCGTATGCCGCTCACGATCTGGGCGTTTTTCATCACTGCTATCATTGGTTTGCTTTCATTCCCTGTATTGGTTTCGGCCTTTTTGCTGGTCATTTTCGACCGCACGTTCGGCACCAGTTTCTTCCTGAGCGAAATTTACATTGGCGGCCAGGCATTAGAGCACGTTGGCGGAAGCCCGGTGTTGTATCAGCACATGTTCTGGTTCCTGGGCCACCCGGAGGTATATATCATCATTCTTCCTGCGATGGGTTTGGTGTCGGAAGTACTTTCGGTACATTCCCGTAAACCTATTTTCGGTTACAAGGCGATGGTGTTTTCTATTATTGCCATTGC
>Ga0058866_1026791_pt1 | contig 11538 bp, 5 predicted proteins | sample TNRReaAerobicRNA_3_FD_61084 | JGI IMG/M metagenome (GOLD analysis project Ga0058866, IMG submission 61084) | Wastewater treatment Type I Accumulibacter community from EBPR Bioreactor in Madison, WI, USA - TNR Reactor, Time D- 0min-Aerobic_ RNA... | ecosystem: Engineered > Bioreactor > EBPR >...
TTTTTAATATGACGAGAATATTAACATTTTTAAGCATGCTGTTTATAGTAACAGTATCTTATTCGCAAGAGCTAAAAGGAGTTATTTTAGATGAAAATAACACACCTTTACCTGGTGCAAATATCGTTTGCACCAATTCAAACCATAACGCCGTTAGTGATTTTGATGGGAACTTTACCATTAAGGTAGAAAACGGTGAGAAAATTAGGATATCGTATATTGGATACAAAACGTTAGAAATAGCACCGACGTTTCCCAGTATGACGATTGTAATGGAAACTGATGCCAATACCCTAAGTGAGGTAGTTGTGATTGGTTACGGTAAACAGAAAAAAGCCGATTTAACGGGTTCTATTGTAACTTTGGATAATAAATCCATTGCTAGAACACCTTCTTCAAATGCTACTTCGGCTTTACAAGGAAAAGTTGCCGGATTGGTCGTAACGAATACTGGTGCTCCCGGTACTGGTGCAGATGTTAAATTGAGAGGTGTAGGTACTATTTATGGTTCTACATCACCGTTATATGTTGTAGATGGAATGTATTTCACGAACATTGACTTTTTAGACCCATCCAACATTAAATCTATTAATGTACTTAAAGATGCTTCATCTACTGCAATTTTTGGGGTAAAAGGTTCTGGTGGTGTAATAATTATTGAAACCAATTCCGGTGGTTATGACAAAAAATCTGAGTTTTCATACAAGGGATATACAGGATTACAAGTTCCGGTAAATGTTTTGAAAATGGCAAATGCAGAGCAATTTGTTACTATGGCTTATGAATCTGGTTCACAATCAGATATCGATGCAGTTTTAAGTGCCATGCAAAGATATGGTCGTAGTAGAGTGAATCCCAATATTCCGGATGTAAATACCGATTGGTACAAAGAAACTTTGCAACAAGCCATGATCACCAATCACAACATTGATTTTTCGGGTGGTAGTTCCAATACTAGTTATTCATTATCAGCCAATTATTTTAGTCAAGAAGGTTTATTAAAAATTGCAACCAATGAGTATGAGCGTTTTAACATCAACGCTAAAATTGAAGCCAAATTGACAGATCGTTTTAAAGCGGGTGGTAATTTTATGTTTAGTAATGCAACTCAATATTTTGCTGAAAATGGGGTTTGGAATCAAATTTATTTTGCTGTTCCGATATTACCTGTTTACGATGATTTAAGTACTGCTACCAACCATTACGGAAATGCTAAAGATATTGGATATAGAGGCACTCAGAATCCATTCCCTACCTTAGAATTTGTAAATAACAGATTTAAAAAGAGAGCTTTATTATCTAGTATTTTTGGAGAATATCAAATGATTCCAAATAAATTGACTTTCAAAACCACATACAATGCTTCCTATAAACCCGAAGATCAAAGAAAGGTAAATTTACCTTATTCGATGAGTGTGGATTATACTTCATTTTTATACAATGCAAATGGAACTTGGTTCGATCAAGTATGGGATAATACGGTAACCTATAATAATAATTTTGGGGATCATAACGTAGTATTGATGGGTGGTACTTCTTACAGAGATGAAGCATACAATTGGAATGATGCTTCAGGTAGTGATTTAGCTACACCAGACAATCCTGATTCATGGTACATCGAAACAACTGATGTTGAAAGTAGAACTGCAAATTCACAAGCAAAAAGGTTTTATGCCATGTCGTATTTTGGAAGATTACAATACAATTACAAAGACAAATATTTGTTGAATGCTACCTATAGAGCTGAAGGTAATAGTAAATATACCAAGAAACCTTGGGGATATTTCCCAGGTATTGGTTTAGGTTGGGTACTTTCTGAAGAGAATTTTTTAAAAGACAATAGTTTTTTCAATTTTTTGAAATTGAGAGCCTCATGGGGAAGAAATGGTAATGATAAAGTTCCATATAGTGACGGAGCAAATACTATTAGTGTTGTTTCATTACCTATTGATGATATTCAATTTTCAGGATCTACGGTTACTTCTACCTACACCGATTATGAATGGGAATTATATGAAGAAACCAACGTTGGGTTAACCGCAAGAATGTTTGAAAATAAATTATCTTTAGAAGTTGATTACTACGTAAAAGACACCAAGAATGCTATTATCGGAGTGTATCAACCCATTTTAAGTACTACGATTGGACAAAATGTAGGAGTATTTAGAAATAGTGGATTGGAGACTTCTTTAAATTGGAGCAATACTGTAAATGACAATTTCAAATACAATTTTGGTATTAATTTATCAACTTTACACAATGAGGTCGTCGATCTATATAATCAAGAATACATTGATGCCGGTCAGGCTGAATTTCGCCAAAGATATATAGTAGGTGAACCCTTAGCGGCTTTTTATGGATATGAAATTGCCGGTGTGTATCAAAATTTAGACGAAATCAATGCTGATCCAATTGCAACTACAAACAATTTAGAACCCGGTGATTTCAGATATGTGGATCAAAACAATGACGGATTGATTAATGATGATGATAGAACAGTATTAGGTTCTTATTTACCAAGCTTTACCTTTGGAGCCAATTTGGGAATGGATTATAAAAATTGGGATTTTTCTATGAGTTTGTATGGACAAACCGGAAACAAAATTTTGAATCGTAAAAGAGGTGAAGTGATTTGGACCAATGACCAAAACATGGATGCCGATTTGGCAATCAACCGTTGGCATGGTGAAGGTACTTCCGATTCTTATCCTTCATCTAAAGGTTTGAGAAAAGGCTGGAACCAAAAAATGAGTACTTTCTTTGTAGAAGATGGTAGTTTCTTTAGAATCCAAAATATTCAATTGGGTTATAATTTAACTGATCTTCAAATTTTCAAAACAAGTACTGATGCTAGGGTATATTTAACCGCAGAACGTCCATTTAGTTTTTTCAAATACAATGGATTTAATCCTGAAGTAATGGGTCAAGGTGTTGATTCACAACAATATCCAGTGCCTTCAGTTTATACAATTGGCTTAAACTTTAAAATATAAATAGAACAGTATGAAAAATTTTAAATTAATTCTATTTTTCAGTCTAATGTTGATGTTTATTTTGACATCATGTGAAGGTAAATTAGACGAAAGAGATGGTATATACAATAGTGAAGGAACAGATTATACCAATATGGACAAAATGATTGAACCTATGTTGGGGAATTACGAAAGAGTATCTTCACGGGGTTGGGAAGATTTTCCCTTAATTTCAGTAAGAGGAGATGATGTCAATGCCGGTGGTTTGGGTGATCAACAAGATTATGCTGAAACTGATAAATTCAATTACAACAAAGATTATTGGATGTACAATTCAGTTTGGCAAAACATGCATAAAGATATGGCTGAAATCAATGCCAATATCAATGAAATTTTGAAGTATAAGGAAAATGCCACAGGAAGTGATATTACCAGAGCCAATCAATATGTGGCGGAAAGTAAAGTGTTGAGAGCATGGTTGCAGTTCCAATTGTCTAGAACATGGGGTAAATTGTTTATCATTGAAACCAATACGCCTGCAGTTGATATTGCCAATGGTTTGAAAACCAAAGATGAAATCATGCAATACATTTCAGATTTGATGGATGAAGCCATGCCCGATTTACCTGATATGCGTCCCAATGAAAGAACGGATATTCGTGGTGGTGTGACTAAATATACAGCTTTAGCTTTAAAAGCCATGGCCAATCTCGAATTGAAAGATTATCAAAAAGTAGCCGATGCTACCGGTCAAATCATCAATTCCAACAAATTTGAATTGTTTGGTGATTATTATGAATTGTTTAAAAAACCCGGTAAATTGAGCGATGAAAGTTTATTTGAATTTCAATATTCTGATTACAATCAACCATCAGGACCATCTTATAATTACTTGAATGCCTTTTTTGGACCTGTGGGATGGACTCCTGCAGTTTCCGGAGCAGCCGATGGTTGGGGTTTTTATGAACCCAGTATGAAATATATCAAATTCATGTTGACCAGAGGTGAAGTGGTTCGTTTGAAAACTAGCGTATTGTTTACCAATAGAGGTATTGACGAATTGAATAATGATCCCAATTTTGCAACGCTACCGGCTTGGATTAGTAATACCACACCCGATGGTGATGTAATTAATGATTATGCGAGAGCCATGTTTGCCAGTGGTAAAAATTACTTACCTACCAATCAACTTACTGCCGGACGAACTGATTACGGTTCGGGTAAAAACATGCACGTCATCCGATATGCAGAGGTTTTATTGATGTATGCTGAAGCTTTAAAACAAGGCGCAACCGGAAATGCCATAACTGCAGATGCAGCAGTGAATTTAGTACGTCAACGTGCCGGATTAAACAACATTACAGGAGTTACACTCCAAAATGTTTTGGATGAAAAATATGCTGAATTGGCCATGGAATGGGGTATTCGATATTATGACATGGTAAGATTGAATATGTACAACGAATTGAGTTATGATGGCAGAACCTTTACCGAAAGTAAAGTGTTTTTACCTTATCCTCAAGCGCAAGTAGATGCTTTACCATTAGAGTAATTTTAAAATCAATTTAATATCACAAAAAATGAAGAAATTAATTAATTTATTTACCGGATTATTTTTACTGGTATTTACAGCTTCCTGTTATGATGGCATTGACCCCATAACAGAAGTTGATCCGGGACCAGATGCGGGTTCTCCGCAAGTGACTCATATTTATCCTGAAGATGGAACAACTATTCAAGATATATCTATTGAAAGTACAATAAACATTAAATTTGATGTTGTTGATGATATCGAAATCGTAAATGTTAAAGCGTATTTGGACAATGTTTTATTGGGTACCTATGATTCATTTATGGATTATAGAATTTTCCATGGAACAATCGTAAAAGAAGGACTTTTAGGAGGTGATCACATTCTTAAAGTTGTTGCAACCGACCTTTCAGGTAATATTACTACTTCCGAAGTAACATTTACTAAAGCACCTCCATATACTTCATTGTACGATAGTGAAATGTTCTACATGCCTTTTGATAGTAATTATTTTGAGTTATTGAGTATTCAAGAAGCTACTAAAGTTGGAAATCCTGGATTTGCCGGAGAAAGTTTCTCTGACATCGATGGAACCAATGCTTATAAAGGAGCAGCCGATTCTTATTTAACTTTCCCAATGGGTTCTTCATTAGGAACAAGTTTTACCGGTATGTTTTGGTATAAAGTAAGTTCTACACCCGATAGAGCCGGATTGTTGGTAATGGGAAATAACGTTCCTGAAGATAGAACCAAAGGTTTTAGATTATTCAGAGAAGGTAGTGCAACCAGTCAACGAATTAAATTAAATGTTGGAACCGGTGCAGGTGAAAGCTGGAATGATGGAGCTGTCATAGATGTTACTGCCGGAGAATGGGTAAACATTGCATTTACTGTTACGCCTACTCAAACTAAAATATATTTCAACGGAGTTCAAGTTAACACTTCAACCATGTCGGCTGCAATTGACTGGACCGGTTGTAATTCTTTGTCAATTGGTTCTGGAGCTCCTACTTTTACTTATTGGAGCCATGGTTCTGATAGAAGTCCAATGGATGAATTGCGTTTCTTTAATGAGGCGTTAACGGTAACTCAAATTCAAGATTTTATCAATTTGACTAACCCTTACTCACCTATATACGATGAAACTTTGTATATGCCTTTTGAAAATAATTATGCCGATCTTGTAACCAATACACTTTCCAGTACTGTTGGTGCTCCATCTTTCTCTGCTGAAGCATATGCAGGTTCAAATTCTTATTTGGGAACCACAGATTCTTATTTAACATTTCCATTGACTGGTTTGTTTGGAACACAGGAATTCAGTACTACTTTCTGGTATAAAGTGAGCGGTACTCCTGACCGTGCCGGATTAATTACCGTAGGGACTTCAGCAACTGAAGATAGAAATCACGGATTTAGAATCTTTAGAGAAGGAAGTGCTACCAGCCAACGAATCAAATTGAATGTAGGTACCGGTACCGGTGAAAGTTGGAATGATGGCGGCGTTATCGACGTTACAGATGGTGCTTGGGTTCATATTGCCGTTACAGTTTCTGCTACTGAAAGTAAAATTTATTTCAATGGCGTACTTCAATTAACGGGAACGCTGAGTAATCCCGTAAATTGGACTGATTGTGGTGATGTAGTAATTGGTTCAGGAGGACCTACTTTCAGCTATTGGAATCACAAATCGGATGCAAGTCCAATGGACGATTTGAGATTCTATAATAGAGCGCTTACTGCAACAGAAATTGCAGATATGTTATAACACTTTCCATTTTAAATTTTCATTTTTTAATTAATGATTTTTCAATACATACTTTAGCTGCCTTAAAAAGCAGCTAAGGTAGGTGTTGATAAATTGAGTTGTAAGGTAAAATTTGTCTGTTAATCAGGCTTTGTTAAATAAATACTCCTCTATCACTTTAAAGCCTTACTAATTAATTGTTGTTTCAATAATTTTATTTTTCACATTATGAAGTTTATCAATCAACTCTTTTCAATAGCCTTTATCACTTTTTTATTTGTTTCTTGTGATGATGACGGGCCAGGTTATCAAGAACCCTATGATCCAAACCAAAATAATCAATTGACAGAAACCGAAATGTTGAATTTGGTTCAAAAACAATCCATTACTTATTTCTGGGATCATGCCAATGCCAATTCAAAATTGGCTAGAGAACGCTTTCATCCCGATGATCCAAATTCTGATATGAATACCGTTACAACCGGTGGTTCAGGTTTTGGGTTACTCAATATTTTAGTTGGTATTGAGAGAGGTTCCTTTACCCGTACTAGTGCGGTTACCAGATTGCAAACTGCTTTAAACTTTTTGGAAACTGCTGACCGATTTCACGGTGCATGGCCTCATTGGATGAACGGAACCAACGGTGATGTCATTCCATTTGGGAATATTGATAATGGAGGTGATTTGGTTGAAACCGCCTTTTTATGTCAAGGATTGATTTGCGTTCGCGAATATTTTAAAAATGGAAACGAGACGGAACAAGCTTTGGCTCAAAAGGCCGATTTACTTTGGAAAGGTGTTGAATGGGATTGGTACACCAAAGGCGAAAATGCTTTGTATTGGCATTGGTCTCCTGATCATGCATGGCAAATCAATATGAAACTCATTGGTTATAATGAAACAATGATTTCCTATATCTTAGGTGCTTCCTCACCAACACATCCTATTAGTTCAGATTGTTATGAACAAACTTGGGCTCAAAATGGTTCTATAGTTACATCAGCTACCAAATACGGAGTTCCTGTTGTATTTAATCATGCCGGTGCAAGTGGAAGTGTAGGTCCTATGTTTTTCTCACATTATTCATTTTTGGCACTTGACCCTAGAGGTTTGACAGACCAGTATGCCAATTATTGGGATTTGACGAAGAATCATGCTACGATCATGCAAAAATATTGCATTGCCAATCCAGGTAGTTATTATGCCTATAGTGATAAAGTTTGGGGTTTGACCGCTAGTTATTCGCGCAATGCTGATGGTAGTTTAGGTTATAATGCCCATTCTCCTCAAAATGACGTTGGGGTGATTTCACCAACCGCTGCACTTTCCAATTTCCCCTATACACCCACTGAATCAATGAAATTTTTAAAATATCTGTATCAAGAAAAAAGAGATGCTTTTGTAGGGGTTTGTGGCCCATATGATGCTATTTCGCCTCATTACAGTGATTGGAAAGTCAAAGGTTATTTAGCCATTGACCAAGGTACTATTGCACCCATGATTGAAAATTATCGCACAGGTTTGTTGTGGAATTTGTTTATGAATGCACCCGAAATCAAACAAGGTTTGATCAATATGGGATTCCATTCTACACAATATGGATTCTAATAGTTTTTTGTTTTATCTAAAAAATTAATAAAAGTTCATTTGGTTTGATTTTTTTTTAAGTCAAATCATTCTCTAAATTAAACTTATTTTAAATAATCTACTAGGCGAGTTGATATCCCCTTTATATATTTTAACTTGCCATTGGTGGATATTCGAATGGCAATATATCACCTTTAATGATTTAAATATGTCTCATAAATTTTCATTTTTTGTTTTTTTAATTGTTACCCAATCGATGTTTGCTCAACAAGAAAATGGCATTTTTGAAACGGAGATTTCAAAGGCTGTAACCTATCAATATATATTGCAAAAACCTATTCAAAGCGTTGAAAAAGAAGCATTAATTATATTTTTACATGGTTCCGGAGAAAGAGGAACTGATGTGGAAAAGTTAAAAGTTCACGGACCTTTGAAGTATATTCAAACCCACGAACTAGACGCTTTCATATTGGCTCCTCAATGTCCGGATAACGAAATGTGGGAAGCAGAAGCACTCTACAAATTAATTCAAAAAGTCATTTCCGAGCAAAATATTGACCCGAATAGAATTTATTTAACAGGTCTCAGTATGGGTGGTTGGGGAACATGGAATCTGGCATTTGCTCATCCGGAAATGTTTGCTGCTGTTGTTCCGATTTGTGGATTTGTAGATAGAGTTCCCATGCTCAATCCATGTCAATTGGAAAATATTCCCATCAGAATTTTTCACGGGCTGCTAGATGATGTGGTCGATGTAAGAGAATCAATCGATATTTATAAAAGATTAAAAAATTGTAATTCAGATATTGAATTAACCATTTTTGATGATGCCAATCACGACAGTTGGACTAGAGTTTATGATCATCCGGATATTTATAATTGGATGTTGGATCAGAAAAAGAAATAAGTTTGATGTAAGATTCTTATTGTATTATTTCAAAATTAAATCGAGTGTCAATCAATAATAGATATGTTACAGTTATATATAGTATCGCTGTAATCGTTTTGACTACTGCCTGTAGTTCCAAAACAAAACTAAAGTATATTTCACAAGGAAAAATCGACCATCAAATCTCACTTGATGATCAAGTATTGTTGGATTCTATTCAACATCAAACTTTTCTCTATTTCCTAAACGAATATCACCCTGAAATGGGTATCATTAAAGATCGTTCAACTGCCGATTCACCGGCTAGTATTGCTGCAACCGGTTGGAGTATTCCTACCTATGCAGTAGCTGTTGAAAGAAAATGGATGTCACGCGAGGAAGCAACAGATAGAACCTTAAAAACGTTGCAATTTTTCTACAATTCCCGTAATAATCCCGATAGAGCTTACAAAGGTTTTTACTATCACTTTCTAGATATGAAGGAAGGAAAAAGAGAATGGCAATGCGAATTGTCCTCTATTGACACAGGTTTATTGATGATGGGAGTTATTTTTGCCCGTAATTATTATGATCAAGATACCCCAAAAGAAATTGAAATTAGAGACTTAGCCAATAAATTACTTCAAAATTTGGATTGGTCTTCCTTTGATATGGATGCAAAATCCAATCATCCTCATACCATTTCTATGGCTTGGCATCCGGAAAAAGGAACCACCAATTGGGGTTGGCATGGCTATACCGAAGGTTTGTTTTTGTACATATTAGCAGCCGGAACCGGTATAGAAAATCCCGAACAACGCTATCAAGGTTGGCTCCATACCTACGAATGGAAAACGCCTTACGAAGGACTTTCTCACGTGGTTTTTCCACCGCTTTTCGGACATCAGTTTTCCCACGTTTTCATCGATTTTCGAGGACTTTCTGACCCCTATTTAAAAGCTAAAGGAATAGATTATTTTGAAAATTCAAGGCGTGCTACACTCACGCAAAGTGCATATTGCAAAGAAAATCCAAAAGGATGGAAAGGTTACGATGCGCTGACTTGGGGAATTACCGCTACGGATGGACCCGGAAGTGCCTATAATACTGATGTGTATAAATTTGAAGGTTATGCAGGACGTGGATCCAGTGGGAAAGATTTTACAGTTGGTGAAGATGGAACCCTAGCGCCATACGGTGTTTTGAGCTCCTTGCCTTTTACTCCCGAATTATCATTGGCAACTATCAAAAATATCAATCAAAAAATGGGTAGTAAAATTTGGGGAAAATACGGCTATTTTGACGCTTTTAATGAAACTGCTGATTGGGTTGCCTCCGATTTTATTGGTCTCGACCAAGGTGTAATGATTTTGATGATTGAAAATTTCCGAACCGGTATGGTTTGGAATTATGTCATGAAAGACACCATCATTCAAAATGGGTTGGAAAAACTGAATTTTGAATACTTAGAGGATTCCCAATCAAAATAACTCAAGAGCTTTTCAATTTAAAATATTCTAAACATGTACTTGTCTCTCCATAAAACCTATAGTTCAACTTTAAATGTTTATTTTAAAGTATTAGCCGGTTTTTTTATTTTCATTTCCACACATGCTCAAGTCACAAATTTAGAAGATTTTGAAACCAATGATGCTTGGAATTTCATCAAATCTGATGGCGTCAATCTCAATCTATCAGTTGAACAAGGACGTACCGGAAATGCCATGCGATTTGACTATGATTTTACAAAAGGTACCGGATACGGTGGTTTTCAAAAAAATATGAGCATAGATTTACCCGATAACTATGAAATTACTTTTTGGGTTAAAGCCGATTCTCCTGCCAATAATTTTGAAATTAAATTTTTAGATGCAAGTGGTGATAACGTATGGTGGGTTAACAATCGAAATTATACTTTCCCAACCGAATGGACCAAGATCAAAATCAAAAAACGACATATAAACTTCGCTTGGGGTCCAAATAATACCCCAAAACCTCCGCGAATTGACCGAATCGAATTTACCATAGCATCTTTCGTAGGCGGAAAAGGAACTCTTTGGATTGATGACCTCAAATTTGAACCTTTGCCTGCCGAAACAGATGTTTATCCGAAACCAACAGCTGGATTAACTTCTGAACAAAAAAGTAAATCGTTTACCAAACTTTTCGATGGTTCGCAAGCTACTTATTGGAAAAGTAAAAATGCCGATAGCCAATCCTTGATTGTAGATTTTAAAACTCGTCGAGAATTTGGAGGTGTTTATATCGATTGGACTGCAAATGAATCGGCTAGAAGTTTTGAAATTCTTTTGTCTAATGATCGCATTACGTGGGAAAAAGTATGTAGTGTTCGGGAGAATTTGAATGATAAGAGTATCATTCGATTGCCGGAAGCCGAAGCCAAATATCTCAAATTGAATTTGATTGAGTCCAATTCCAAAAAGAGATTTGCCATTGATGAAATCAAATTCCTGAACTTTAAAGAATCTCAAACCCTAAACAAATTTTTTATCTACAACGCACACAACGCCGATAAAGGAAACTATCCCAGATATTTTTTGGAACAAGCTTCTTTTTTTACCATTTCAGGGGTGAATAATGATACCAAAGAAGCCATGATCAATACCGATGGTATGGTAGAAGTGGATAAAGCTGCATTTTCATTGGAACCCATGTTGATGATGGATAACAGTTTATACAATTGGGCCAATGCGGCTTCTACCCAAAATATGGGCGATTCTTCCAAAACAGCTCAATTTAAATTCATCCCCAACGTCCAATGGAATTTAAAAGACCTAACTTTTAAAACTGAAATTACTTCCGGTGGTATAGC
>Ga0058866_1469166_pt1 | contig 11509 bp, 9 predicted proteins | sample TNRReaAerobicRNA_3_FD_61084 | JGI IMG/M metagenome (GOLD analysis project Ga0058866, IMG submission 61084) | Wastewater treatment Type I Accumulibacter community from EBPR Bioreactor in Madison, WI, USA - TNR Reactor, Time D- 0min-Aerobic_ RNA... | ecosystem: Engineered > Bioreactor > EBPR >...
GCCGTGAGCGCACCCAGCATGGACTTGCGCGATATTCCCGCCAGTACGGGCAGGCCCTGGAGCGACAACTCGTCGAGGCGGCGCAGAAGTTCGAGATTGTGCTCCAGCGTCTTGCCGAAACCGAACCCCGGGTCGAGGACCAGACGATCAGGCGCAATACCGGCAGACAGGGCCACGCTGACGCGGCTGTCGAGGAAGGCCGCGACCTCGCCGAGCACATCTCTGTAGGAAGGTTGTTGCTGCATGGTCAGTGGCTCACCCTGCATGTGCATCAGGCACACTGCACAGTCGCTTTCAGCGATCACCTGCAGCGCGCCTGGCATGCGCAGAGCATAGATGTCGTTCACCATCGCGGCGCCGTGGCGAAGCGCCTCCCGCATGACCTCCGGCTTGTAGGAGTCGACCGAGATCGGCACACCGCAGCCGACCAGCCCTTCGAGCACCGGAATCAGGCGTTGCAACTCTTCGTCGACAGGGCAGGGGCGCGCCCCTGGACGCGAGGACTCGGCACCGATATCGAGCAGGTCGGCGCCCTGCTCGATCTGCCGCTGGGCGAGGGCCATGGCCCGGGCGGTGTCACCCGCCAGCCCGTCGCCCGAGAATGAATCTGGCGTCAGGTTGACGATGCCCATGACCAACGGGTGAGCCAGACTGAGCGCAAAAGTTCCGCAGCGCAGCATGAGGGTCGTTGAGACGGCTAAGCGATCGAGGAGGCCGCAGGCGGCCCTCCCGCCGCGCTCATGCTGAGCCGCTCAGGCCGGGGCCGTCGCGCTGGGCGCGGCATCAGGGGTATTGTGGTCCGGCTTGTTGGCGGACGGCACCTGCGGTTGCTTGGGTGGCCGCGGTGGCTTGCCTTCCATGATGTCGTTGATCTGGTCCGCATCGATCGTTTCAAGTTCGAGCAGCGCTGCTGCCATGGCCTCGACCTTGTCGCGATTAGCCTCAAGCAGGCGGCGCGCCAGGCCATACTGCTCGTCGATGATGCGGCGAATTTCCGCGTCGACCTTCTCCATCGTCGCTTCCGACATGTTCTTGTGCGTCGTCACCGAGCGACCGAGGAAGACCTCTCCCTCGTTCTCGCCATAGACCATTATCCCGAGCGCATCTGACATGCCGTAGCGCGTGACCATGTCGCGTGCCATCTGCGTCGCCCGCTCGAAGTCATTCGAAGCGCCGGTAGTCATCTGGTTCATGAACAGTTCCTCGGCGATTCGGCCACCAAAGAGGACGGCAATCCGACTCATCAGATAGACCCGATCGTAGGCGTAGCGATCCTCCTCCGGCAGTTGCATGGTCAGGCCGAGCGCGCGACCGCGCGGAATGATCGTCACCTTGTGCACCGGATCGGATTTCGGCATCAGCTTGGCCAGCACCGCGTGACCGGACTCGTGATAGGCCGTATTGCGCCTCTCGTCCTCGTTCATGACCATGCTCCGGCGCTCGGCACCCATCATGATCTTGTCCTTGGCCTTCTCGAAGTCCTCCATATCGACCAGACGCTTGTTGCCGCGGGCGGCAAACAGCGCCGCCTCATTGACCAGATTGGCCAGGTCGGCCCCCGAGAATCCGGGCGTCCCGCGGGCGATGATGTCGGCCTTGACATCGGGCGACAGCGGTACCTTGCGCATGTGTACGACCAGAATCTGCTCGCGACCACGAATGTCGGGCAGCGGAACGACCACCTGGCGGTCGAAACGACCCGGCCGCATCAGCGCCGGATCGAGCACGTCGGGACGGTTGGTGGCGGCAATCACGATCACCCCGACGCTGGCTTCGAAGCCGTCCATTTCGACCAGCATCTGATTGAGCGTCTGCTCGCGTTCGTCGTTGCCACCCCCAAGACCGGCGCCGCGCTGACGACCCACGGCATCCAGCTCATCGATGAAGATGATGCACGGCGCATGCTTCTTGGCGTTCTCGAACATGTCACGCACACGCGCCGCGCCGACCCCGACGAACATCTCGACGAAGTCAGAGCCGGAGATCGAGAAGAAGGGAACCTTGGCCTCGCCGGCGATCGCTTTGGCCAGCAGCGTCTTGCCGGTACCCGGATTGCCGACCAGCAGCACACCCTTCGGGATGCGACCACCCAGCTTCTGGAACTTGGACGGGTCGCGCAGGAAATCGACGAGTTCCGAAACCTCCTCCTTGGCCTCGTCGCAACCGGCAACGTCGGCAAAGGTGATCGTATTGGTCGACTCGTCGAGCAGGCGCGCCTTGCTCTTGCCGAACGAGAAAGCGCCACCGCGACCGCCACCCTGCATCTGGCGCATGAAGAAAATCCACACACCGATCAGCAGCAACATCGGGAACCAACTGACGAAGAGGCTCATCAGGAACGATTGCTCTTCCTCTGGCTTGGCCTCGATCTTGACCCCGTATTTCAGCAGATCCGAAACCATCCACAGGTCAGGTGGCGCGTAGCTGGTCAGCTTGCGCCCGTCGGTGGTCGTCGCCTTGAGCACACGCCCCTCGATTACCACCTTGGCGATCGTTCCCTTGCCCACTTCCTCGATGAACTGCGAGTACTCCATCGACGACTGAGTCACCTGGCGATTGTTGAACTGGTTGAATACGGTCATCAGGACAAGACCAATCACCAGCCAGACTGCCAGATTCTTGAACATGTTATTCAATGCTTCACCTCTTCCACGTTGCCCGGCCCAGGACGATTCCCGAAACCCTGCCTGTCCACGAAATTACATTCTAAACCGATTCCAGCCCAGTGCAGCAACCACTCCGTGGGCCCTGTATTCAGACCTTCAGGGTTCTGCCCAGAAGATAGACTTCCGGGCTGCGATCACGCGAGGCATCCGGCTTGCGCGAGGACACCACCTTGAACGTCTTGCGCATCTCCATCAAAACATCGTTGAAGCCGTGACCATGAAAAACTTTGACCAGCAAAGCACCGTCTGGTTTCAGCCAGGTGCGCGCGAAATCGACAGCCAGTTCGGCCAGATGCGTGCCGCGGGCCTGGTCACAGAGCGCTATACCCGAGATATTGGGCGACATGTCGGAAAGAACAAGACCCACCCTGGCGCCAGCGAGCAAGTTTTGCAGGCGTTGGAGAACGTCCTGCTCACGAAAATCCCCCTGCAGGAAGACGACGCCGGGCGCTGGCTCCATCTCGAGCACATCGACGGCAATGATTTTGCCCTTGCCCTGCATTTTCTTGGCCGCGACCTGCGACCAGCCACCCGGAGCCGCTCCGAGGTCGACGACCACATCGCCGGCACGGATCAGATGATCCTTCTGATCCATTTCCAGCAGCTTGTAGGCGGCGCGCGAGCGATAGCCCTCGGCCTTTGCCCGCTGGACGTAGGTGTCGGTCACGTGCTCACGCAACCAGGCGTTACTCGATCGACTTCGATTCATTGGCCGAAACCCGCTAGAATGCGCCCTTCAACAGAGGTCTACCGCATGCTCAATATCACTTCAGACGAGCGCCGCACCCTGCGCGCCCGCGCCCATTCCCTCGCTCCGGTGGTCTCGATAAGCCAGAACGGCCTCTCCGAATCCGTCGTCAAGGAGATCAATGCCAGTCTCGCCAGCCACGAACTGATCAAGGTCCGCGTCTACAACGATAACCGCGCAGCGCGCGCAGAGCTCCTCGTCACGCTTTGCGAGCAACTTGCCGCCGCGCCAGTGCAGCATATCGGGAAACTGCTGGTGATCTGGCGTCCGCGGCCGGATCAGCCGACCGCGGCGAGCAGCAAACGTCCGCGGCGTAGCGAGCCCCGGCGCAGCAAACGCAGCTTCCAGGGCAGTTCAGGCAACTGACAGACGCTTGCCAGAGGCCTGCCACGGGCGATGGCTGCGCCTCCGCACCTACCTTGCGCCGCCGGCACAAGCCGCGACCAGAGCAAGACCGAGCAGGCACTGCACGAGGTAAAGCAGGCTCGAAACGCCATGCCAGGTGGCGAAACGGTCGCGCAGAACGCTCTCCATGACTTCTCGCGGCAGAGCATCGGCCTTGAGCTGCGCCAACAGCGGCTGAATACCGAACAGGCTGACCAGGGTCAGCAGCAACATCAGAAGCAGCAGCCATAAGGTCCAGCGGCGCCAGGCGGCACGCCCCGTGCGCAGCAATACGAAGAGCAGCAGGTAGCTGACGCAGGCCAGTCCCAGCCAGCCCATCACTTCGAACAACCTGCCGGCCAACTGGCCAGCGAGGGGGCGATTGCCCCCCAGAGAAGCAAACAGCACCGGGGCAACGACCAGGCCGGTCACCCACAAGCCGCCCACCCACAACGTCAGAGCAACGTGGTACAGGAGATCGGCGAGACGTCGCATGACCACAGACTACTCGTAGCGGACGTCGATGACTTCATATTCGCGCACGCCGCCCGGCGCCAGAACCTCGGCGATGTCACCCGCAAATTTGCCAATCAGCGCCCGGGCGATCGGCGAGTTGATCGATATCTTGCCCCCCTTGATATCGGCTTCGTCCTCGCCAACGATCTGATAGCTCACGCGCGTTCCGCTTTCCTGATCCTCGAGATCAAGCGTCGCACCGAAGACGCAGCGTCCATCGGCGTCGAGCAGCTTGGGGTCGATGATCTGGGCGTTGGCGAGTTTGCTCTCCACTTCCTTGATGCGCCCCTCGATGAAGCCTTGTCTTTCCTTGGCTGCATCATACTCGGCATTCTCCGAGAGGTCGCCATGCGAGCGCGCCTCGGCAATCGCCGCAATGGCGCGCGGTCGCTCGACGGTCTTCAGATAATGCAGTTCGGCGCGCAGTTTTTCGGCGCCATTGACGGTTACAGGTACCTTGCTCATATCGTTCGCTGCCAACGAAAAACCACCGGCACCCAGGACATGGGTCCTCCGGACGGTTCTATGGGTTAACTATTTCAGTTGTGCGTGCAGATCCTGGAGCGGGTAGACCACCAGCTCTCCTCGGTTCCTGATACCGGCTGTCGCCGCTTCGGCACCCCAGATCGTCGTGTAGATCGTCACCCGTGCGGCCAACCCGGACGTACGGATCGAGCGCGAGTCACTGATCGCCTTGCGCTTCTCATCGACGGTGTTGATGATCAGGACGATCTCGTTGTTCTTGATCATGTCGACCACGTGCGGCCGCCCTTCGGTCACCTTGTTCACCGTGGTCACGGCAATGCCTGCCGCGGCGATCGCCGCGGCGGTGCCGCGGGTGGCGAGAATCGTGAAGCCCGTTGACTGCAGCTCGCGGGCAATGGCCACCGCCTTCGCCTTGTCCGATTCCTTGACGCTGACGAACACCTGGCCGGAACTGGGCAAGCGCACACTGGCGGCCATCTGGCTTTTGACGAAGGCCTCCGAAAAGCTGAGCCCGACCCCCATCACTTCGCCGGTCGATTTCATTTCCGGACCCAGAATGGTGTCGACACCGCGGAACTTGACGAAAGGAAAAACGGCTTCCTTGACCGAAAAGTAGTTCGGTACCACTTCCTGCGTCACTCCCTGACTGGCGAGCGACTGCCCGACCATGCAGCGGGCGGCGATTTTTGCCAATTGCAGTCCGGTGGCCTTCGAGACGAAGGGAACCGTACGCGACGCCCGTGGATTGACTTCGAGCACGAAAACGACGCCCCTCTGGATCGCGAACTGGACATTCATCAGACCGCAGACGTTCAGGCCCTTGGCCATCAGCCGCGTTTGCCGGCGCAGTTCGTCCTGCAGTTCCGGCGACAAGGAATACGGCGGCAGCGAACACGCCGAATCACCGGAATGTACCCCCGCCTGTTCGATGTGCTCCATCACGCCACCGATGAGCACGTCCTGGCCATCGCAGAGGGCGTCGACGTCCACCTCACTGGCATCGTTGAGAAAACGGTCGAGCAATACCGGCGAATCGTTCGAAACCTTGACTGCCTCGCGCATGTAGCGCTCGAGATCGCGCTCCTCATGGACGATCTCCATCGCCCGTCCCCCGAGCACGTAGGACGGGCGGACGACCAGCGGATAGCCGATCTCGGCAGCCAGGCGCAGCGCGTCGGGCTCGGTACGGGCGGTGCGGTTCGACGGCTGTCGCAGGCCAAGCTCGTGCAGCAGCTTCTGAAAACGCTCGCGATCCTCGGCGGCGTCGATCATGTCCGGGCTGGTGCCAATGATCGGCACGCCATTGGCTGCCAGGTCACGCGCGAGCTTGAGCGGGGTCTGGCCGCCATACTGGACGATGACGCCAAGCGGCTTCTCGACGGCGACGATTTCCAGCACGTCCTCGAGCGTCAAGGGCTCGAAATACAGGCGATCGGAAATGTCGTAGTCGGTGGACACGGTCTCCGGATTGCAGTTGACCATGATCGTCTCGTAGCCGTCTTCACGCAGGGCAAGAGCGGCATGCACGCAGCAGTAGTCGAACTCGATCCCCTGTCCGATCCGGTTGGGTCCGCCACCGAGGACCATGATCTTCTGCCGCTGGCTGGGATGGGCCTCGCACTCTTCCTCGTAGGTCGAGTACAGGTAAGCGGTATCGCTGGCGAACTCGGCGGCACAGGTGTCAACGCGCTTGTATACCGGACGTAACTGCAACTCATGGCGCCGTTCGCGCACCGCCGTCTGCGTCGTCCGCAGCAGGGTCGCCAGGCGCTTGTCGGAAAAACCGGCACGCTTCAGGTACCACAATTCGTCACGCGACAGGGAGACGAGATCTCGCCCACGTATCCGCTCGGCCTTTTGGTACAGGTCCTCGATTTGCGCCAGGAACCACGGATCGATCGCCGTCAAGCGATGGATTTCCTCGAGCGACAGGCCGATGCGAAAAGCGTCGGCGAGGTACCAGATGCGATCCGGACGCGCTTCGCTGAGCGCCGCCTCGATCTCCTCGCGGTCGGCACTTCGCTCGTCAAAGCCATCGACACCCACTTCGAGGCCCCGCAAAGCCTTGTGCAACGACTCCTGGAAGGTGCGCCCGATGGCCATCACTTCGCCGACCGATTTCATCTGCGTCGTCAGCCGCGAATCAGCCTCGGGGAATTTCTCGAAGGCAAAGCGTGGCACCTTGGTGACCACGTAATCGATCGCTGGCTCGAACGACGCGGGCGTTCTGCCACCGGTGATTTCGTTAGCCAGTTCGTCGAGCGTATAACCGACCGCCAGTTTTGCCGCCACCCTGGCAATCGGGAAGCCGGTCGCCTTCGAAGCCAGGGCCGAGGAACGCGAAACCCGCGGATTCATTTCGATGACGATCATCCGCCCATCCTGCGGGCTGATGGCGAACTGTACGTTCGACCCCCCGGTATCGACGCCGATCTCGCGCAACACCGCCACCGCGGCATCACGCATGATCTGATATTCCTTGTCGGTCAGCGTCTGCGCCGGGGCAACGGTAATCGAGTCACCGGTGTGCACGCCCATCGGGTCGAAGTTCTCGATCGCACAGACGATGATGCAGTTGTCCTTGCGGTCGCGCACCACCTCCATCTCGAACTCTTTCCAGCCGATCAGCGACTCCTCGATCAGCAATTCCCGGGTCGGGCTGGCCTCCAGGCCACGCTTGCAGATTTCTACGAATTCTTCCTGATTGTAGGCAATGCCGCCGCCCGAACCGCCCATGGTGAACGACGGCCGGATGATCGCCGGGTAGCCGATCATCGCCTGTACCTGCAGGGCCTCTTCCATCGAGTGGGCCATCGCGGAACGGGCCGATCCGAGACCGATTCGGGTCATCGCGGCCTTGAATTTCTCGCGGTCCTCGGCCTTGTCGATCGCCTGTTTGGTGGCACCGATCATCTCGACGGCAAAGCGTTGCAGGACGCCATGCCGCGCCAGATCGAGCGCGCAGTTCAGCGCCGTCTGCCCGCCCATGGTCGGCAGCAGTGCGTCGGGCCGCTCCTTGCTGATGATCTTTTCGAGGACCCGCCAGTTGATCGGCTCGATATAGGTGACGTCGGCCATCTCTGGATCGGTCATGATCGTCGCCGGATTGGAGTTCACCAGGATCACCCGGTAGCCCTCCTCGCGCAGCGCCTTGCACGCTTGCGCCCCGGAGTAATCGAACTCGCAGGCCTGGCCGATGACGATCGGACCGGCGCCGACGATCAGAATGCTTCTAAGGTCAGTGCGCTTGGGCATGTTGCGTCTTTTCGTCGTGCATCATCTTGACAAAGCGGTCGAACAGATAGGCGATGTCGTGCGGCCCCGGACTCGCTTCCGGGTGACCCTGGAAGGAAAACGCCGCCACGTCGCTGCGCGCAACGCCCTGCAGCGAGCCGTCGAAAAGCGAGGCATGGGTCGGCAGCAGGTTCGCCGGCAAGCTATCGGCGTCTACGGCGAAGCCATGGTTCTGGCTGGTGATCAGCACCTGTCCGGTCTGCAAGTCCTTGACCGGATGGTTGGCACCGTGATGCCCGAACTTCATCTTCAACGTTCTGGCGCCGGAAGCCAGGGCCAGCAACTGGTGCCCGAGACAGATACCGAAGGTAGGCAGACCCCGGGCAAGCAGTTGGCGAATCGCCGTGATCGCGTAGTCGCAGGGCTCGGGGTCACCCGGGCCGTTGGACAGAAAAAGCCCATCCGGCCGGTACTTGAGGACCTCGGCAGCGGGCGTCTGCGCCGGCACCACGGTTACCCGGCAGCCACGCGCTGCGAGCATGCGCAGGATGTTGTGCTTGATGCCGAAATCGTAGGCGACGACATGCAGATGCGGCGCCGCGGCAGCGCGGTAGCCCGCCAGCGTCCACTCTCCCCCTGCCCACTCGTAGGGCTCGGCAACGCTGACCACTCGTGCGAGGTCCATTCCCGACAGCCCCGGAAAGGCGCGCGCCTCGGCAATTGCCCGCTGCTCATCGATCTCGACGGCCATGAGGCAACCGGCCTGGGCGCCCTTCTCGCGCAGGATGCGCGTCAGCTTGCGCGTGTCGATACCGCTGATCGCCAGCATGCCATGCTCCTGCAGATAGTCCGGCAGCGTTTGCCGCCGACGCCAGCTCTCGGCGCGCACCGGCAGGTCACGGATGACCAGACCGGCAGCATGGTTGGCGCGCGATTCGAAGTCCTCGTCATTGCAGCCGACATTACCGATGTGCGGATAGGTGAGGGTGACGATCTGGCGGCAGTAGGAGGGATCGGTGAGTATTTCCTGGTAACCGGTCATCGCCGTATTGAATACCACCTCGCCGCTGCAACTGCCGCCCGCGCCGATGGCCAGACCGCGGAAGATCGTGCCATCGGCCAGGGCCAGAATCGCCGGCGGAAGAGTGGGTAACAAGGACACGAGAGACTCCTGTTGAAGCTGCTGTTGTATTCGCCGCCTGTGCGCGCTGCAGATACGCAAAAGCGGGACGGACAGACAGCCCTCCCGCTCGGACCCTTGCAAGTCGCCGGATTATACCGGAGCAGGCCCTCGCTGACCATGAAAGTAGCGCCAGCGACTCGTTGAGTCGGAACGTGTCCTGGCGCTCGCGGCTTGCCACCGTAGGCACCCACTGGTGATCCACGGTGCGGCGAGGGGAACCCAAAAAATGAATGCCGGCAGACCACGGAGCAAGAAAGTCAAGCGCGCGCTCAACCCGCGGGCGACGCCTCAAAGGTAGCGTGTCGCGTCGTCGAAATTGATCTTTTGCGCCGACGGCAGTTCGGCGCGCGCGACGCGCGCCAGCACGAAGGCTCGGCGCATCGGTGGGGAGCCACTCAGTTCCGCAACGGCAAAATCGACGTCTGCTGCCGGATCGGTGCTGTGTTCATCGAGGACCACGTTCATCGGGCTGAGCCGCAATCGCCGCGGCTCGATGTGCAGATAACGTTGCGGGTTTTCGAGCACCCCCTTCAGACAGGCGAGCTCCGCTTCCAGGGCTGACTCACTGCCCCCGATCGCTGCCAGTTGCCGCTCGTTTTCCAGCAGTTCCGCCTCCAGTCTGATCTGCTCGCTGCGCGCCGCCGGAACTGCGCCGAACATCGATCCCAGGCCTGGCCCGTGTTGCTGAAGCAAGCGAAGGCGCGCCCGGATCAGCGAACGATTTCCCTGCAGTTCCTGTCTTTCGACCCGCTCCTCGCCGATCTCGGACAAGGCCCTGCCGACCAGATACTCGAAAACCTCGACGCCCACGACCCGGCGCAAGCGAGATTCGTCGCGGCCGCACAGGCGCGCCCGGTGGTCCGAAAAACTGACGCTGGTCTGGGCCACATCGCGCTGTACCATGTTCCCGTGCAGCGCCATCCCGAAGACGCGCTGCTCGTTGAATGCCATGCCCAGAACCAGGCACGCCTCGTCGAGTTCCGGAAACTTGTCGAATAACGTCCGCAGATTATCCGAGCGGCCGAGGACGGCCGGGATATCCGAAGGTGCGACGAAAAATGCGCGCCATACCGGATCGGCAGACCAAGCGGCCGACGAAACCGTTCGCAGCTCTGGCAGCACCTGCACCTGCGCGCGCAGGAACCCGATCGTCGTCTCCACGGCGGGCTTCAGGCGTCTGTCGCAGTCCGGCAGCAGCTTGAGCCGGGGATTGGTCAGCGTGATCGCTTTTTCCACCGCCCAGCGAACCGTCTCGTCAGACACCCGATCGGGATCGAATTGAGCCGGCCGGTTCTTGAACCAGTCAAGAATACCCATGTCCCCTCCCCGCAACGAACAATGCTGGCCCGATCATGAGGCCAGCGTTGACCGCCGACGACTCTTGCCCGGCGAGGACAATGCTCGGTCGATCAGGCGGACCGCCGGGACTGCTCCGATCAGCGGTTCGATCGAAGCCGTCCCGGCGCCGGTCACTTCTTCTGGGACTGCGACTTGCCTGCCTGAACGCCTTGCTCGTAGGCACGCTGTTCCTTCTGCTTCTGCTGATCGTAGAGATAGCCGCCGGCCGCACCGGCTACCGCACCCCCCGCCGCCCACGCCCAGTCGCCGGTGACCGCGCCGACCGCGACACCGACGCCGGTGCCGATCGCCGCGCCGCTCAGCGTACGTTCCTGGGTGGTGCTCATTCCGGAACAGCCGGCGAGCGCGAGCGCGCAGGCCATGGCGGGAACAACTCCCAATCTTGTGTTCATGACGATTGCTCCTTCAGTCCTTGTCAAATCCCTTGCCGCGCCTACTTGCGACACGGAAAGGTTTCGCCGGCAAAACGAAACAGCGTGTCGATCGCGGCAGCGCTCATCAACTGCGGCCGGGCGTTGGCCCAGGCGACGAAATCGGCCGCGATCTTCGACCGTTTCGGGCCCGGATCGGGCAAGCAGACAAAGCGATCAGCGGCCGGCGTCGCCACGTCGTAATAGCCATAGGCGCCGGCCAGCACGCCGTGGCAGAACGCGATCGCGGTCGCGTAGTCGGAATCCGTCGACGGGGTGCCGCAGACCCTGACCAAATCGCCGGCATGGCGAATCCGGTAGCTGTCGGGAGGTGCCGCATGGGCGGAAGCGGCGAGCGCAAGCGCCGCGGCAACAAGGGCAATTTTCATCCTGAGAATCTCCGCAAAATCGATGACGGTGCTCACCAGCGAACCAGACGCTGGCCGGCCGCACAAACGCAGTATTACTGTACCCGCGACTACAGGCTCTGGCAAGGTCAAGGAGCCCGGGAAGAGGTTGATCA